>TARA_B110000444_G_scaffold163257_2_pt1 | contig 53936 bp, 50 predicted proteins | sample TARA_B110000444 | Tara Oceans TARA_B110000444 (sample SAMEA4398370) | marine metagenome | biome: Polar Biome; feature: [SRF] surface water layer (ENVO:00010504); material: water (ENVO:00002006), including particulate matter (ENVO:01000060) such as... | depth 5 m | reverse complement strand
CTCTTTCCCCAATCATATGCACAATATCCTCGTACGCGTTGGTCTTCTGCCATAAGTGATGACCTGCATGTTTGCTTATGATGGTTGGGCCGGATTAGTTAACCGGCACATGATTCAATAATGATATCATACCAAGCCGTACCGATGGGGTGGAGTCAGCCTGCTGAGAATACTCATGCTTCTTTGGTTGAGGCTATGCAACGTATGGACGGTGTCGAGTTCGACTTACGCCTTACAGCCGACGACCAACTAGTAGTTCACCACGACCACACAGTTTCAATATCACCCGACATGTTTGATGGGCGTCCTAAAAATGTTGAAGAATGGGATTTAGCAGACTTAGAGGGAGTTGGTTTTTGCTCTTTTGAAAAATTAATGTCAGACAAAGACTGGCTTCTGCCTTGGCAAGAGCATTCCAAAGTGGCATGCCTCGAAATCAAACGTAGTTTACCTGAGATTACTAAAAATCCAACTAAACGACTGGCTCGAGTTATGGAATTGGCGACTGAAATGGTAGATGAGGCTGGAATACATGACCAAGCGGCTGTATTCTATGCATTCCATCGCAAGATGTCGGAAGTTGCTAAGATATCTGGTTCGAAAAGACCGTGGTCTAGATTATTACCAATCGTTCCTAGAACTGGTTCACATAATAGCAAGAGACTCCGAGCAGCTCCTGAATTCATCACTAATTCATTTAGGAGATTATTGCATTCGCAAAAGAAATCTGGCGCTCCAATGATGCCTTGTGCAGTAGATTATTTTGAGGGCATCAAGAGGTTCTTACATTTTGGTAGACCAGTCGGTCTCAAGGGTAGACAATTGAAACGCTTGACAAAAATAAGAGATGGTTTCCCAGTCTACGTATGGCCTGGTCACCCTGAATTGGAAAGAGATTTACTTAGTGCTGGATTGTCTATCCTCACTGATTTTGCTGATCCTGATCTGAAATTACCATGTGGAAGCAGTCGTTGGTTGAGGCCGGCTACAATGCCATTGACAGATAGGCAATGGTTGGATTTAGAGAAAGGTCTCAATCCAGAAGATGTGACACCTTGGCATGAAATTAGTGATGAACAATTAGGATGGAGTGCTGTTAGAATGATTGGTCATCGCGGTTGTGGTAAAACAACCAGGCCAATTTTTCATTCAAGATGACGCAAAGTCTGTTCTTCTGCAATGTACTTTGGTCTGTAGATTGGAATTCCTTTTCCTCCACGCATAACCGTTCTTTCATCAACAATTTGCGCACCAATTCCTGCTACTCTTGCCCATCCGAAGAATGTAGTGTAGTACTCAGAATCTTGCAACCCAACGAAGTTGAGAAGAGTGCCACTGGCGATGTCGACATTTGCATTAGGATTACTGATTTTTGGATTTTCAGAAAGCACCATTGGAGCAATCTCTCTTAGAACTCTAATGATTCTGAAATATTCGTCATCTGGACAGATCTCTTCACCAAGTGCAAACTGAGCAGATGCACGTGGGTCTTCGGTTCTTAGAACAGCATGTCCAAATCCAAAGACAGGTCTCTTTGATTCTAATTCTCCACGAACAAAGCGTTCGACTTCAGCAGGGTCAGATGTTCCAATTCGCTGAACGAATTCAAAGCAGGACTGGTTTGCTCTGCCATGCAATGGTCCAGACAAAGCATTCATTGCTCCAGCCATCGATGAATACACTGTAGCGTGACCGCTTGCAACAGCTTTCCCTGCAAAGGTAGACAGGTTGCCTCCTCCATGGTCCATGTGAAGTACAAGATATGTCGAAAGTACTCTGTTCATTACGGCTTTATCGATACCATCTAAGTCTAGAGTATTAGTAAATCTACCAACTAGTGGAAGGGACAAGTCATCTGCTGGAATATTGGACTCTCTCCCTTCACGATATCGGAAAATAAGACCCATTAGTCTCGGCATTCTTGCTATCAGATTCAATGAATCTTCTCTCCAATCATCGACTCCACCTAACATCCCTAAAGTGTGGATACCGATAGAAAGCCAATCCATTGGGTGGCCATTTTTAGGTAATGTAGCAAGAACTTGTTCAATACCGTCGGGGATGTCCCCTCGGGATTGTAGATTCTTTCTGAACTCAACTGATTCCTCGAGCGTTGGAAGTTCCTTGTGGAATAGCAAAAACACAATGTCTTCTGGTGACATCATGGCTAATTCACCAATCGGATATCCGCAATAATGGACCCCTTCTCCCGGAGTGACATAGGACGTTCTACAGGTGCCAACAGGAACTCCTCTTAGACCGGTATTGAGATGGGCGGTGGTCAAGTTCAACAGTGACTTATCTTCACTCATTAAATCACCATCCAAGCACAGGGAAGAGTCACTTCTGTATAAGTGCGACGCTAATTTTTTCAATTAAATCCAGATTAGGTGTTGCTAGAAACACTTAGTGTTCTACAATGGGAGTCGTGTCTTTAAGTAAAAATCACATTCTTTTAGGAGGCCATTCTCTGAATCCTCTGGATGCATCTCTATCTTCCAGAATTTTCCTCCGAATAGTGTCACCATCGATGATAAAGGCCTCTTCAGATTCTAGTCCTGGACATTCGCTAACTGTTTTTTTCCAAGATCGGTCTGAGCGTACATTTTCGGCCCAGAATGGATATGATTGGCATTGTGCAGGTCGAGCCTGATAAGTTGTACATTTCTTCTCTCCATCCAAATAAATGCAAACCTCGGTAACCGGATCAGATTTGAGAACCCATCTTCCATCGAGCGTTTGACGGCCATCTCTTTCCAGCCACTCTTCTACATCCATTTCGTGGTGAGATGCCATTATTTTGGCATCCTCTGGCCTAAGGTAAACAATTCCACCTGGCTCATCACAGCATTTTCCACAATTGGACTGGCAAGTGAAAGGCACTCCTGCCATCCACCAAGGCTTGCTCATTATTCTTCACCCGTTGGTGTGAGGACAGTAATGGGTGTCAAACTAGCATAATGTGCTTCACCTGAAATCTCTCCCAACAATGATTCAATATCGCCTACCCTATCGGCGATTTCTATCAATTCTTCAACACTAGCATCCTTGCTAATTTCAGATAATCTCATCATTTCGCTTTCAAGTTCAGCTAACTGATTTGATTTGTCCAAATGTTCACGGCTCATTTCTTCAAACATCTCATCTGTTATGTTACTGATGCTAGCGGCCGTTTCACGAGCCCTTACGTTATCTAAGCCTCTGATTTTCTGCTCTGATTGAACTAAGAACTCTTCTCTCTCATCAAGCGTAAGTGTAGTTGTGACGTGTGGTGTCAGGTTTTCACTGATTAACAATTGATGAAGTTCGTCTTTCTCTTGTATTGTTAGTTCGGGAACTTCCCAGTCGTCACTCATTATTGGTAGAGGTGCATGGATCTCAACACCTCCAATGTCAGTCCCTGTGTAAACATGGTCCAGTGTCTTACTGATTACTCTGGATGCAACATCTTCCAAGTCTTCTCTTTCAGCGAACCTTTCCAGTTCAGTTATTGGTATTGGAACATCTTCCAAGATGTGAGTTACATCTTCACTAGAAATGATTTTTTCGCCTGATTCGATGCCCAATGCGACTTTCTCAAATGCAGCATCTGTGCTTCTCCAATCACCATTTCCATGCTTTACTATCCTTGCAAGCATGCTATCATCAAGCAAAAGAGCTCTTCCACTCGCTTCTCTACGTAAATGTGTCATGAGGGACGAAGCACTCGGCTTTCGTAACCAAATGCTAGTTGCAGAACGCATCACCTCCCACAACCTTCTTGCTTGCCATTCATTGGAATCCATTCTTGAAGTGGCAATCACTTGAACGCCTAAATTCAATGCATAGTCAATCATCAGGCCAATCTCTGTCGCAATTCTCTCTTCTGCGAGGTGTAAGTCGTCAATAGCGATTAGATTAGCATGTGCAACCGCCTCTTCCCATCCATCTGGTAAAGATTCCCAGCCCCGCATTGCAGTGGTGGATAACAAGTGTACATTCCCATCCTGTCTCCTGATCATCGCTTGAGTTGCAGCACTCAAAATGTGAGACTTACCACTGCCACTTTCGCCTAGTATCAGTAATGGATTCATCGTAATTCCCGGTTTGGCAATTACTTTTTCACAAGCCATGGATGCTCTACTATTTTCTTCGATAACATGCCATGATTTCCATGTGTTGTGCTCAGACATATTCTGAATAGGTGGCCACTTTGGTCTAAACGATAAATCTTTCAAACCATAATCGGTAGCATTGATCGAGTAACCTCGTTGTGAATCTAAAACTTCTGCCCAAATCGGACGTCCGTCCTTCAGAACTCCGACAGAGTCTCCAAGAAGGTCTTCACTTATTTCTTCAGTAACCTGCTTTTCTCTCATTTGATTAATTCTTCTTGCAGCAATTTGTGCTAAACTGCTATCGCCATCTTCGAGGTCAATACTTGGGGTCCAAGGAGCAGTTTCACCGAGTATTTCATCTGCAACCATGTCGAATACAGGTCGTGTTTTAACTCTGGTTCGGGTAATTAAATCTCCACCACGGGTGTCACTTACAGATTCCACCCCCCTCAATCTATTCAATTTTGAAAGAGCCGGCCTGCCCTCAATAGCACCTTTACCCAACGCAGTTCGAGCGTTTGCAAGCGCAAGTTGTAATTTTTCTTGATGCGAGGTGCTCACGAATCTCCCTCCTTAAATTTCCAAGAATCTAACTCTTTTTCAAGGTCGATTTTTCTTTGTGGAACACTAGATGCTTGCGAACGCTTTGAAACGTTCCTTTGAACTTTAATTCCTCTAGCGGCAACTGGGCTAATCGCTTCTTTACGAGTATCATGCTCTTTCGCTGCAGCATCAATCTTAGGTGCTAATTTAGTATCTGGCAGTTTACTTACCCTTTGAGTGACCTCTTGTCGAACTGCATCACTGAGTTCATTTCGAATGACTGTTGGTATACTTGGAAGTTTACCTTCTCTGCCTTGGCCAATTGCCGTTTTTGGAATATTGGAATTAGTTGGAATTTCAGCATCAATTGTGCCTTCTTTTGCCGCTGCTAAACCTGCATTCTTAGCGGCCCTTGCACTCATGATTTGAGGATGTTTTGATCTCCTTCTCTTCACAGTTTGAGGAGTTCGTGGACCTTTAGAAATTTCTACCAAAATCTCTTCCTCCTCAACTACCTCTTCTTCGTCTTCAGTGAAGACGATTTCCTCTTCGACTACCTCGATGAGTATTTCTTCCGACTCGATTGCCTTAGCCGGCAGTTCGATAATTTCTGGTTTTTCGAATGTTTCAGGAGTGTTTGCTTGCAAGTATTCTGCTAATCTAAGCAATTCATCTTCAGTTGGAGGCGCCATTAGTGGGTGGTCTAGTATGTATTCAGGGTCGCTATTCCATGCTTCGATAATTTCTGTATCGAGGTAAGGTGCTGCACGCGTAATTTGCGCTGCATCAGAATCGCTCCAAGCCTTTCTATCACAAGAGATTAGGAGGCAGTCATCTTCAAACCTCATTCTATCTGCAAGTTCACGAACCATCTCAATGACTTCTTTTGCCCCACAAATATTAGCCAAGTACTCTAAGCCATCGAGCAATAATACAGCGCGCAAATTACCTTCTAGGAACCCATACACTGTGCCTTTTATTGCATCGATATCCACAAATTGTACTCCTTCAGTCTCCTTTTGTGATAACCATAGGCAATCTTCTGTGGGCAAATTGTAATTCACTACCAAATCTTCTCGGTTTCTTCGACTGATTACCAGTAATGGCCTGCCGTGGTTTTTCAGATTCGAAGCTAAAGTGAACAGTTCATCACTCTCATTGGAATAAACACTGCCGGGTTTGAGATATTTGCCGCCAATGACTTGCCGCTGTACCATGGCAGCGGCTTTTGCTTGAATGAATTCGGGAGCCTCTACTGATGATTCAATGCTTGGTAATCTGCTAGCCTTAGTCCATCCCGATGTGGTATTGCTGACATCATCCCACCATTTCGATGAACGGCTCTCTTCTGGATTATCGATATTCAATCTAGCATTGGGGTGTAAGTCTAAAATCCTGTAAGTATCTACATCTTCAATCAATTGTAAGATACAATCTAATTCTATTGAGTCCGATTCGATTTCAATAAGGGCGTCAACAGATTCCAATATGGCATCACTTTCATGAATGGCAGCAGCTACTGTGCCGTTGCTGACCACTACTTGGCCAACCCTCGGCATAGCCTCAGTAGGCGTTCTTTCGCATCTGATGTAGCCATCAGTGCCTATCTTGATCATCTCATTAACCAAGGTCGCAAGAATGCCGGCGCCTCCGCGCCTTTCTTCAATGATATTACCTTGTGGCAACTCGACCATAGACACCCCTACGGGGTGGTTGGTAATTCCACCCTTCTTGAATGATGGGGGTAGTATTAGCATTGTGACGAGGGTTTCATGTCCTTCTTGCGTTTGGCGAAGGTATGGACGAGCCGAAAGGGCTGATTCATTTTTCCAAAACCCCAGTTTCTGTAGAAGCCAATCACTCTAACAAACAGCAGATACTGGTATTCTCGATTCTAACTTGTGTCTCATTAGTTTGTAGCATCTTTTACTTTGAGTTGATATTTTTAGCACTAATCTGTCTGGTATTTTCATTTTTTGCATTCCTAAGATTTAATGGAATCTCATCCATACCCTTAGCGGTGAACCTCAATCATCCCTTTATGGAAGCAGGTGCAGTAGATAACTCAGAGATAATGGTTAGATTTACTGATGAATGGATTGACCCAGGGATACATCGTCTGAAAATAGTGAAGGACCCTGTAAGTGGTATTCTCATCCATAAGCAGGATGGGGAACATTCAATCTTATCGATATGGGATACTAACAAAAATCTAAAATCATTATCAAAACAACTCGCCATCATCAATCAAGCGATTTCATTAAACAACGCAATAAATGAATCGAAAGATGAGTTTGATGATGCGAGAGAACGTGAGTCGCAAGATTCAACTTTGTTAGAAAGGGAATGGCTACCTGAAGAAGAATTAGAAATCCAAGGTCCGATATCTAGAATGTTTTCATCCGAATGAGAATAGCACTAAGTTGGGTAATTCTTCACCGTACCTTCAAATGTGCAATTCATCACCATGCAGGCTATGGGCGAAGATGTTGCCTGGGATGAGCGAACTTCTACGCTTACTGAATCCCAACACGAATTGATTTCTGGAGGAGGGCTTTCTAAGCGCTTTTCCAATCTTCCACTTTGGCTTTCGCATCCATCTAATATTGGAGCATTTTACGGCCTTTTGGTATCTCTCGCATTGATTTTACCATACTACATGACTGAAGAGTTTTGGCTCCCATTATGGATACTCCATGCCAGTTTACTGATGTTTGCTACAGCTTTCCTGGGTATGTTCAGTCGTTTAGTCAATGCATTTACAAAACGTATGCCGATGTCGGTAAACAGGAAGTTGCTCTACCCAATGCCTTTCATTGGCTTCACTCTTTTCACCCTAATTCATACAGATTTGTTGGCATCTAACGATTACACCCAATATCTTTCATGGGGTTTACTGATGATTCCAGGGCCATTTTACATACATTTGTCTTGGGCTCCTCGTTGGAGGATTTTATGTTTGATTGAGGATGGCAACAATCCATTTAAGGACATACCAGCGAAAGAATATCTCCAAGAGCAAGGGGAAGAAATTGCATCGGATGATTCAGATCTGATGGAAGTAGTTGAGTCCTTCGAATCAGAAGAAGAATGACTCATTCTTCATCTACGAGAGCGCTTACTCCATCAATTCCACCGAGTTGAATCTCCCAACTCGGTTGGCATGAATCATCATCTTGAATTGGGCTAAAATCCTCTCCGATAGAAGCTGTCAGGGTTAAGGTCCACACTCCATCCCCTAAACTTATCCATTTGAACATCTTGAGGACCTCTTCTGAACTTTGAGCATAAATCTCTCCACTCGGATATTCCCAATCACCAAACCAATATACGTAATCTTCTCCTGGACTTTGGTTGCTGCAAGTAATATCACCTTGTGTTGTAAGCCCAGATGTATTTACTCCCTCAGGTGCAGTTAACTCCCAAGTTAATGAATCTAAGCTGTCGAATTGTGATTGCTGATCACCCTCAGCGCATACGATGTAAACCCCAACAAACGTGACGTTACCCAACTCGAATTCACTGGTATCAATCTTTATTTCGATACTCTCTCCATCAGACATCGTTGCTGATCCGTCAATATTTTCATTAGTGTTTTCCCAATCGATATTCCATTTCAGAATACTTTTTGGTGCAGAGGATTCTGATGATGCAATTAGTTCCCCAACACCTCCTCCCAGTGATGTGATTAGTAGAACACTTATCATTACTCCAATTGCAGGTCGTCCTTTCCACAATTCCAGTTGTTCTTGTCCTAACTTTGGAAATTTGGTTTGATTAATGTGTCGGATTGTGAACGGTGCCCAAATCAGCGCAATTGCCAACAACCCAATTAACTCGGAGAGTTGTGCGAATTTTGCACCAATCGAATTAGCCCATGTAATCTCTACTTGGTATGTCGAGACGTTTTCTCCCAACCACCAGGAGCCATTGGTGACCACTGTGTACTGTTGTCCGAAATTTGAGTCTCTTGCACCGTCAAACATCGGTTTTGTGTAATATGACGCTGACATGTCGTCTAGGTCGTCTTCGGCTTTCCCAAATATACCATCCTCGAACGCTGAGTTAGTTAAGGAAATCGAGATGACAATTGCAGCAATGAACAATGTGTTCCAACACTTTTCCTCGCCCTCAATGGCTTCGGTTATTCTACTTGACATGCGTTTAGTTACTGCGAACATGCAAAGAATAAATATGCAGATTAAAGGCCATTTCAGTTCTAACAAAGGCTCAGCAATATTTTCTAATTCTGGATGTTCGGAATATGAGTCGTAACTAGTGCTTTTTTCTCCTGCAACTTTATCATCAAGTCCTGATTGATTATCAAACACAACAAGGAACGGTGATAACGTCCAAGCAAACTCATGAGTCGTTCGGTTTTCTTCACCCCCATGCGAACCTTCCCATGTCTGATCGATTTGGTACCATGGAGTAAACACGGAACAAATCGCTAAAATTACTGTTGCAGCAATCATAATCGAAGGTAGTTTTTCGAGGCCTTTTGCGATCTTATCAGATGTTTCATCTGAAAAAATCCATTCGGGTTTTTGTTCAACATCAAACTGTTCAAACAGAGTAATGAATGAAAAAATCGAGCCTATTAGTGTAATGGTGAATAAGAAAATTATGAGCAGAAAACCGATATGTGGGCCCCATGTAATTTCATTCTTGATTACATCACCTTCAGAGCTTTCATCTTCGAGATATAATCCTCCCCAGAACCCGTCATTGTACTCGAATTCATTAGAATCACCATCGTCAATATCTCCGTACGGATCCGAAAATTCAGATCCATATCCCATGATACTGAAAATTAGAAATAGACTCGTTATAGAGATGAATGCTAGTGATGCACCATTGATTGTTTCGTGATTTACATATTTATTGAAATTTATTTTCTCCTTGGTACCTACGATAATAAGGAGAACAAGAATCAGTGAGATTGTTAACCAAGTGGATAATTTAGAATCTACTTCGACCATCATTAGACCTAGGTAGTCTTCATCATCAGGATCAGTAATTTCATAGACATTCTGCATACTACCCCCGAAATATTCGCTGCTTTGATTTAAACCAATATAGTCCTCTGATGAACCATGCACACTCTGATAATCGTCATAGGAATCGAAAGTGACTGTTCTCTCTCCATCCGATAGATCGGTGTCTGTTTCATAGAATTCTACCTGGTAAAATGGGCTGAACTCCATCGCTAACACTAGAAGAAGAGCCAATATTGGAGTCCAAAGTATAAATCGGTCCCTCTGAGATAATATCCTTTCAATTTCGACCATACCAGATGGTTATTGCTTTTCTCGATAAAGGTTTAGCCGTCAAATTAGGCCAACAGTCTTACCTGCGCCCTCAAAGATCCGTAGAACCTCATCTAAGTCTTCACGGGTAAGACCAGCAGACATTTGTGTTCTAACTCTTGCTTTGTCTCTAGCAACCATTGGGAAAACTATTGCTCCAGCCATTACACCTTGCTTTAGCATCTCATTTGAAAGGCCTTTAGCAACTGAAGACTCACCGCACATTACAGGAATAATCGGTGTAGTCGAAACACCAGTATCAAATCCTAATGATTGCATTTCACCACGGAAGTATTCAGTGTTCTCCCATAATTTAGCGTGATGCTCAGGTTCATCCATCAACACTTCAACAGCCGCTTTCTGTGCTGCTGCAACGCCTGGGGGTTGCGAACCGGAAAGTAACCATGAACGAGAGTGATTCAATGCGTGCTTCCTAACGATTTCTTTACCGGCTAGAATTCCACCCTGCACTCCAAGTGCTTTAGAGAATGAACCTACTTCAAAATCAACTCTTCCCTGAAGTTTGAAATGGTCTACAATTCCTCTGCCTCCATCCCCAAGAACACCTTCACCATGACAATCATCAACCATCACCATGGCATTGTACTCTTCCGCAAGTGCGGTTAATTCATCGAGAGGACAAATATCTCCATCCATAGAGAAAACACCGTCAACAATTACGAGTTTACGGTCAGCACTTTCATGCTCTTTGAGAACTTGCTCGAAAGCACCCATGTCATTGTGAGGAAAAACCGCACGTTGTGCTTTTGTTAATCGTACACCATCGATAATTGAGCCATGATTTAAGGCATCTGAAATAATTACATCCTGCTTGCCTTGAACCAAAGAAGGAATTAGTCCTACATTTGCAGTATATCCTGCAGAATAAATTAGTGATGATTCAACTCCCTTGAATTCTGCGACTTTATCCTCTGCTTCCAAGTGAATATCCATCGTTCCTGCAATCGCTCTGACCGAACCGCTTCCAGCACCATATTTCCTAGTGGCTGCAATCGATGCTTCAACCACCTTAGGGTGTGTGGTTAGGTTAAGATAATTATTAGCCGAAAGCATGATTGTAGGCTTTCCATCCATCATACAGCGCGGTTGATTCGCTCCTTCAAGTGTTGGAGGTTCCCACAGTAAAGATTGTTCTTCAAGATGCGAATATCGCTCTTCCATCCAAGATAGGTCTCCTGCCATGTTGGACCCAAGTGGTTGTTCTACATGTTGTTTCCCCAAGTTACAGAACAGTCATCAATGAGAGGCCTTTCGCCGAGTCATGCGCATCGAGGGTATTGTCTCATCTGGACTTGGTCGAGCCCACATTTTCATGTCGCAAGAACACTATCAGGAACAATTCAAACAAATCATTGGTCAAAGTGCTTGGCCAGGTACTCTGAATGTCAAGGTAGAAGGCGAATCTCTAACTTTATATCAAAAATTACGAGTCACTGCAGGCCTTGAAGAGGGCGAGGCAAGTGATATTGAATCTCATAGGATCAAAGGGTTTGACAGAGATGGTGTTTCATTCGGTGGGGCTACCGCATTCCTTGGAAGTATTAGTTGCGGTGATGGTAGACATGATTGCGCAATTCTAATTCCAGACTTAACTCGTCATGAAGACGTAGTTGAAGTGATTGCAGGAATCTTCTTGAGAGAATCTTGCGATTTGGTCGATGGAGATGAAGTTAGTATTGTCCTTGAATAAGGTCAAATTGCCTAATCAAAATTTCCTTTTGTTGTTGGCGGCATAATTCTTGCCAACGTGAACTTGAATGGTCTGGTATAGGAATTACGGGCTCGGTAGATTTCAGTTCAGGTATACCTTCCCACGAAACAGCCCAGAGAATTAACCAATCAGCTTCTGCCAATCCGAGGTCTATTTCAGTGTGAGGATTGTCGCGTGCCTCGACTATCTTGTCGATACTTTCGTAATTCGTCGTTACTGCAAAAATCGCATTTGCGATTCTTCTAACCTGATTCCAAATGAATGCTTCACCTATAATCTCAAACCCTACAATACGGCCAGAGTTTATCCATGGTCGGCAAGATTCAACAACTCTTGTAGTCGAACGGTTTGTCTCTCTGCGACAGAAATTATCCCACTCGTGTTCACCTTCGAAAAGCGAGCATAGATGTTCAAACTCTTCAGGGTCTGGATTAACCCAGCCTTCCATACACTCCAAACGATATCTGTATGTTCGGTGCAGTGCCCGTCTTGGACTCCATTCTTCATCGACTTGCATGGCATCGATTAGCGTTATACTATCTGGAATTTGATGGCCAACAGCCTTCATGAATCCGATTTCACCCATCGCATCCCAGCGGTTTTGGTCAATGTCAATGAACCCACCATTTTGGCGAACATGGACTCCTGAATCGGTTCTACTTGCCATAGGAACTGGCATTCTTTCTTTTGTCCATTTCAACTTCTTCTTGAAAATGTGCATGAACTCGCCTTGAACGGTAGGAACATCTGGTTGAACTTGACTACCATGATAGCAATCGCCATAATGGCCGAAACGGAAGGCGATTCGCGCCTTCCCCATTCTGTTCCACCTCACTCTGAACTTAGAGCAGTTACTGCATCTTCCTTACTAAATCCAAGGCCACCTACTGCCCAGATCAGGGATTGCTTCAGCCAAGGCTGAATCATTGGATTATCTCTCCCTTGGCCAACTCTTTCGATTGCATCAACAATCAATCGGCTAGCATCGAATAGTGTGTCTTCTACCGGGATTTCATTCAAGTCAGCCATCTTTTCTAGGCGCTGGTATTCTTTGATAGCCATAGGTATTCTACCACAATCAAGGCAAAAGTTAGCAAATGAAGCAACATACTCTAGGTTTTCTTCATCCAATTGCATTGCCTTCTTGTAAACCTGCATTATCTTGCCAGCAGGTACATCTTCAGCCATGTCCATAGAAAGTCTCATGAAAGCAGATTCTGCCCATCCATAGTGAGCTACTGCATTATCTGGCTCAGCTTCTCGAGCCTTGTCGAAAAGTGCCATTGCTTCGTCAAATTGTCCACTAGATAGTGCTATCCCAGCCTGCTGGATGTGTTCGCTCATACCCATGCCTCAGGGAACAGGTTTTTGAAACCTATGTGTAATTACTGACTTTCTGCAATCTGGTCTTTCAAGTCGTTTAGAATTCCAGATTGGCTGTGTCGCTGATGCATTTCATTGAGTAGGTTCTCTACAGATTTCCAGTTTGTTATGCAAAAGAATGAGAATCTTGGGTCAGGTAAATCGATCTTGCGAGTTCTTTGGTAAGTAATGAAGGCAAACATTCGCTTGAACAGACTCTTTGTTATATCGGAATCGGGACTGTTTGAATCTGAACCTCCTGCAGTTCCAGCTGAAATTGACATAGAATCTTCACCAATTCCCAGTTGGCTTCCAGTGTCGCAAATGATGGTGTTGTATCCCAGCATAGCGCCCATGAAGGTCCTCTGAGTTCTAATCTCATTGATATTGTCAAAGAGGATTCTTCGTCCATCTCCTGGAATAATCAAATGTTGAGTGAAAATAACTCTGTGGTTGGTGATTGCATAGTGGAAACTACGTTGATAGAAAATGGCCAGTACTACGAAGAGAACAGACCAAAATATGCCGAATGTCAGGTAATAGAACTCGTCAAGTGGAATAAAACCGCTCTCAATGATTCCCAATGATTCGAGAATATTGTCGATACTCAGAATCATTGGTGTAAATGTTACAACCAGTAAATACATTGTAGTCCATTTACCACTTGTTGCTCCATTCAGCATTCTGTTAAACCATGTTATTGCTAACATCACAATAACGAAGCCAAAGTTTCCTACTTTACCAAATGATATGATGCCATCGAGGATACTAGACATTGTAGTTCCATCATCCCAATCAATTTCAAACATCCAATGTGCAAACAGGACGAGTAAAGCTACTCCATACATAGGTGTAAATGCAAACATTGAGGGTTTGATATCCTTTAGAATTTCTTCATCTGCAGTCAAGCGGAATTTCTCTCGAATTCCTGCATTTGAATCTGTTTTTTCAACCTTTGAAACATCATCTGTAGATGGCGATTCGGTAGTTTTTTCTTCAGCAGGTGATACTTCCTCGTCGGACATAATAACCTCTTCCCAATAACTAACAAAACATGGTCGATGATGAACCTTGCGGCGATTTACTCAATGAAGAAGTCCCCATGAGTGTTCTGCATTTCCACGAATGGTTCCCCAATCACGGCGGTTACGTACTCCTTTTTCATCATCAATTTCCAATTTAGTGACGTCTAAGGGGTATTCATTGTAAGTTAGGTGTGACTTCATGCCTCCCCGTGTAGGCTGATCGAATGTCCAATGTGCCCTAGTAACAGCTCTCGCCTCAATTCGAATTTCAGTAATTCCATTCCACATGTGAACGTGGAATGTGGGCAAGCCACCTTCATCACAGGTTCTTTCAACTCGAACTTCACTAAATTTCTCACTACGATTTCGGCTCACATCATGGAATAAACCACCCATCGATAGTGGCAAGTGCGTAACATCCCTATTCTTCCAAGGACGCGAATCTTTAGCTGTGATAGTCGGAGATACGTGTGGCAAAAACCAGTCTATGTACGAGCCATCATCTAAGTGTAACATTCCCCAAAACCATGGCGGAGATGGGGCCTGAACGCATACTTTCTGGAAGTAAGCCGTCCCATTTACCTCCTTTCCATCGATAGTGCCGCTGCATAGTGCTCCGTGTAATCTAGAGATTCCGTATCCCATCCCCATTCCGTATTCTGCCTGAGCAACTTTCATGCTCGACATCGCTTTGTTCCAAGGATGCATTTCCAAATTGAAATCACCATGTTCAGTGTCCAGGCGTAGCCAGAATTTACCCTCATCAGGGCTAAGTCCCATCGAGAATTCGTTTTCAGTATTTGATGCTACGATTCCGCCTTTTTCATGTGGCCAATCCGGGTGGTCTTCTGCGATTACTATTATTCGGCTTTCTTCAAGGATTAAAGGCTCAATTAGTTCCTTTCCATCATACCACCAAGCAGCAACCATTCCATCCATGGCAATTCCTCCATCTTTGTCGAAACCAGGTCTGCCAGCAGGTTTCCATGGGAACCCGTTAACCTCCACAAGAGGATTATCTTTAGTGGACCACAAAACCATCAGTTGCTTTCCTGCTGGATTACCGTCATCATCATCAAGCATGACAAGCCACCACCACCAATCCCAGGTCAGGTGATGTATCGGGGGTAAATTTTGCAATTTCCACAGGCTTGACAAATCGCCTTCAAAACGCTCCATATCACCCATCAATCCACTTCCTTACCTTTGAAAATAGCCTGCCCGATAAACCATGACATTATTCCTTGGAACAATAACACAAGAGTTGAAATTACGAATGCTATCCATTCGCTAACACCTAAATTACTACTACTGCTGAATGCAGCTAACGGTTCTGCACCTGGAAGTGCTGCGTATTCATACTCGCCAAGCCAATTTTGCTCTCCTTGACCTCCACCCCATAGCCCGATTTCGATTAATTGCCAATTATCTGGCCAACAGATTGCAGTGCCTGCATCTACGATGATTATGCCCCAGCCGACTACTGAGAAGTATCTAATTGATGAATCTCCGCCCCCAATAATAGTTACGAAAACCATTCCTAATTCCCAAGCAGAAAACAAAATCGCTAGAATTACACCGTTTTTCCAAATTATTCCGAAGCCACAAAATATGGTTCCATAAACCAAAGAAACCATCATCGCAGCCCAAGCAATCGACATCCACACTCCTAAGTCTGCCCATCTAAACAAGCCATCACCGGGACCCGTGAAACCTGTTATGAGGGCGAGCACAAAGCACAGTGATAGTATGAATGGCCAAGTCACTCCAAGATAACCAAGCATTCGGTACAGCAGGACTTCTCCCCTCGCAATTGGTTTGGCGAGCATATAGTGAATCGTACCTTCGCTCATCTCCTCTCTAATCAGCCCTGTAGCCAAAAATAATGGAAGGAATATTCCTAGCAAATATATGATTCCAAATTTCCCAATACCTAGGATAAATGCTCTATGACTGGCTTCTTTGCCATACCTTTCCTCATCAGGGTCTTCATCTACATTATTGTCTGCATCGATAGTGATTGTAGAGTTTAATGAATCCACATTGACTTCGATATCGCAATCAACATTGTTGTCGTTTGAATCTCTTTGACTACTAGTGTCCTGCGATAGACAATCTCCATCATCGTCTTTGCCTACACTATTGTCCCCTTCGCCCAAACTATCCCAATCAATGTCGTCTTCATTTATCCATTTTTCAGGCGGGTCTGGTTCGACCCAACTTGGGTAGGACTCGTCAGAATTTGGATTAGTTCCCTCTAACCTTTCCTGACCATCAGGGTACCCATCGCCATCGGTATCAAATGAATCTCCATCATTATCGATCGCTTCAATTTCAGTATTCATTGCATCGATGTAGAATAATAGCATCAAGAATATCGCAACTACTGATGCTCCCATCACAACCCATGTTGAAATCCTCGTACGATATTGTCGCATGGTGAATTCAGCAATAGCTGTAGACTTGCGGTCTAATTTAGACCAAATAGTGTCCATTCTATTACTCATAATGAACCCCCTGTAAGGTACATCAAAATCGATTGAAGGTCATCATCTGGATTATCGATTCCAGTAACTAATTGCCCGCTATCAACGATTAGTTGTGGTAATTTCTTGTGGACTTCTCCAAGGTGCTTTGTCTCAATCAGAAGTTTATTCGGATTAACAAAAGAGATTCCAGTTACTTCTTCTAACTGAATCATACTGTTCGCTAATTTCCTTGGGTTTTCACAATCCAATACAATTTTGTGGGGATGCTGGTCAAGCATTTCTCTTATCGAATGAGAGTTTCCGAGTGCTAGAACTCGGCCACGGTGTAGGATTACTATTTGCTCTGTTATTCTCTCAATCTCATGCAATATGTGGCTTGAAACCAAAACAGTTCTACCCATTGCTCCTAATTCCTTGATTACATTCATTATTGTAGTTCGAGCTAACGGGTCACACCCTTGTAACGGCTCGTCTAAAACAATCAGTTCTGGGTCATTTACAAGTGCATGAGCGATCTTTACTCTTTGACGCATTCCTTTGGAATACTGACCAATTCTTTTGTGCATAACTTCATCTAAAGAAACGAAAGCAAGAACTCTTGCTGCCTCTTTACTAGCCTCATCTCTGGTCATTCCATGAAGTCGTGCAAATGTTGTTATGAAATCAAAAGCAGTCATCCAGTCATACATCTTTTCGTGTTCGGGAACAAATCCAACACGAGAGTATGGTGCTGGGTTTTTCCATGGGTCTGTACCAAACAATCTGATAGCACCAGAACTTGGTTTTATTTTACCCATCATCAATTTGAAGAATGTGGACTTACCTGCTCCATTCATTCCTAAAATTCCAGTTACCCCCCCTGAAATGCCAATCGAAACACCCGCTAAGGCATTGATTCGGCCATACGTTTTGGACACTCTGTCGAACATTATCACTGGAGCATTGGCCTCAGGTTGCCATTGCGTCGTCTCTGCTTTACCATGCTGAGTCATGTCTGGCATCATTCCCTTGTCACCTCCAGTGAAGAGACTCGATTCGCGAGCAAATAAAGTGCTAATCCATTGATTACAACAACGGATATCAAACTCCAAACCCATGGGTGGTCATATGTCATTTCTGTACCTATAAGGGCTTGACAAACATGAGCGACCGCATCATATGGTGAAATCACATAAAGTATAGATTTGTCAAACAAACCATCGATTATTGATGCCATCGAACGGGTCCCCATCAAAATAGCAATCAATCCGATAGCGGGGAAAAACCTCCCTCTTGACACGCTTGAAAGAGCTAAACCGATTGCAGTGTAGGTGAATGATAGAATAATCCCGCACAAGAAAGTTGCTAGGAACATAGGGAATGTGTCGATAATCCACGCCCATCCTTTGCCCATTACTAGAATGTCAACAAAGTAGTATATCGCCAAGGTGCCATCGATAATGAAGAACAAAATTAAGGCTACTGAAAGGAACTTCATGGAAGCATAATCAAACCGGTTTATCGGGCGGGAGAAATAAATCGCACTAGTGCCATGTGCTCTATCCTCAGAGATCATTCCGCCTACTAGTAGGGCTGCTACAATTGGATAATAGAGTATGTTTCTAGGGAAGAATCCCATGACGTGGCCATACATATTATCTCGATTAACTCCCCATATGTCGTAAAGAGTTGTATCGCCGATCATTCCAAACAACAGTGCCATGGCAACATCTGTCATCGATGCTATGACTACGAAGAAAATGAATAATTTAGTAGGTACATTCCACGGCCTGTGGCCCTTCTTGAAAATCCCCAATACGTGGTGGCGTAGTATTGCCCAATTCCTCATCCACCTGGGGTTTAGGGTTCCTTCCCAGGGCTGGTATATCTGCTCAAATATCTGCCCTTGCCCTGCAGTAGCAACCTGGGCGGATGCATCGGCATCTCCTCCATCTGCAGACCATGCTGCTTGCATTTTTGTTTGTCCAGTAACTGGAGTCTCTGCTCCAAAGGATTCTTCTTTATCCGGAACTGGGGTGAAGGGCTGTTCGGCTTTTTCTGTGTCTGACATTTAGACACCTCCAAATAGGTCTTCGCTGCTCTTAACATCGTGGCCAAGCCTTTCCATTATTACCAGGAATAAGTCTTCAAGACTTGCTTCATGGTCATGCATTCTCCTAACTTGTGAGCCAACTTTTGCAGCAGTTTGTAATATGTGGTTGTAGGTTTCATCGCCATTGTGTCCAATGCGCATAGTTCGCCCTTCTCTTCGAACTTTCATACCGATGTCGGTGAGCGCTTCTTCCATTTTGCTAGCAGCCCCCCAAACATGAATCTCAACTTCTTTATCGATTGCTTTCAGGTCCTCGATCTTGCCTTGCGCTGCAAGTTTACCTTTATGCAATAGTACAATATTATCGCATACACTCTCCACATCTTCCATCAAATGAGAGGCCATCAATACAGAGCGGCCACCATTTTTAACGGTTGTTTGCAAGGTGCTGAGCATGAAGTTTCTAGATAGGGCGTCCAGCCCATTACTAGGTTCATCTGCGATAATTAAAGCAGGGTCGTGAATCAGTGCACAAGCAAGTTTTGTAGCTTGTTTCATACCTGTGGAAAAAGTTGAGACCTGCCTGTACCTTTGCTCACCAAGGCCAACATATTCCAATGCTTGATGTGCTCTTTGGAGTGCGATATTCGGATTCATTCCAATCAATTCACCACTGTATCTCACCTGATGGATTGCTTCCATCCCGGGGTTCAATGCCTCATATTCCGGCATGTAACCGATCCGTCGTCTTATTTGGTCTCCTTGATTTCTTATGTTGAATCCCAATACCTTTCCTTCACCCGATGTCAACTGAATTAATCCGAGCATGGTTTTGAGGAATGTTGACTTTCCTGCCCCGTTTGGCCCTAAAAGTCCAGTCGCTCCTTGGCGGATTTCAATATCCAATGAATCCAAGGCCACATGCGGGCCATATGACTTGGTTAGAGCCGTTGATTCAATAATCAAATCTCTGACCATGATTCTTACACATAGAGAACGGCCTTTGAATATGCCCCTTTCAGGGGCAGCCATCTCGTACTTTAATCGCAATACCTTTTGTGAATGTTTGCAATTCCTTAGAAGTGGATTGTGAACGCCCGATTGCCAATAATCCACCTGCTGAATTAACGATTAAAACCGTCTCTCCTGGCCTAATCCATGAATCACATCCCGTGACAAAACCGTGCATGACATTTCGCCCTTCTTTGACGAATGGTTCAGCATCATTATCGACGACTACCCACGCTGGGCCTTCACCAGCATGCAATCTCAAATCTGCAGAATTAAATCCATCAGGAACTGGTGCTTTTCGTAGAGAATGAAGTTTGCGAGCGCCAGGTACGGTAAGTGAGATGCCGCCTTCTCCTAGTCGTGGCGAAAACAGATGAACTCCATCAGAATTAATCATATTTCTTATCCTATCAGTGCGGCTCATTATGAATGTTGAATCTTTGCAAAGTTCTATTGCGTCACTGATGTCGACATTGCATAGAACACATAATTTGTCAACGATTTGATATTGCTTTCTAGTTTCTGAATCACGTTCCTGTGGCTCCATTCCTAATTTTTCAAAAACTCTATTATGCAATTCTTCAGTGTCTGAAATATCTATTGAGATAATCTTTCTATCGTATACTCCAAGTCTTGCTAATTCACGTTGAATCCAAGCATAGTTTGGTTTACGTTTCCATAGCCAATCGGGACCTTCGATATGTGCCCATGGATTTAGGTCTTCAAGACCCCATGGCACTAAGCCGAGCGGCGTCTGAACAAACATTTCATAATCTGAATTGAAAAGTCTATCGATTAAGCCCCCAACCCTTTCTCTCCATGGCGCACTAGCACCGTGGAATACAATCACATCTCCTGGTTTTCTAGACCGCCATCGTGCGAATAGCCTGCGCCTTGCCATTTCGACATGTGGTCTGTGATGTGTATCGGTGCCGCCCCAAGCCTCACCCCCATTTCTCGGCGTAAACTGAGCATTGACTAGCCAATCCCAATGTTCTTCCCATTTACCCAATTCTTCTCCGAATTCTTTAGAGGCTGATATTTCATCTAAAATTAAAGGGTCCATCGAAGAGCGAGCAGGATTTGTTACCAGCCACAAAAATGCTTCACGTAATGCAGGGTGCTCATGACTCCTTCGTTCTGCTAATCTCCAAATAGTTCCATCTCTGATAGCTTGTCTGCATCTAGACATCTCCTGAAGGGTGACTTCTAGATTAAATTTAGAAAGCAGAACAGTTCTCTCTTGCTTTTTCATCGCTCGTACTTCTGAAGGCGTAATGTTAGCGACTGCAGGCACAATAATTGGCCATTCCTCAATGTCAGAAATCCTCTCCGTACCCCAAGGTGTTAGCATCCTACCGTCACGGGCAAACAAAACATATGCAGCGGAGTCGAATAGGTCTGCACCCATGGCAATCAACATTGGGAATAGCATTGGGTGGCCACAACCAAACATGTGCACAGGGCGATCAGGGGAAAGGTTTGATTTACATGCCAGCATGATTTTAGCAAGGTCTCTGTACATTTGTTGTTCCATAACAGGTACTATCCCACCAATCGGGTGCACGGTGAATTCTAGTGCACTCATTCCTGAGGCACTTTTCGCTCTTAATTCTGGAAATAAGCCCCCTTGAATCGGCCCATTTAGCATTACGTTGCCTGCTGTTTTTATAGAAATAGAGGCTCTCTTGATAGTTTCATCAACTGCCTTTTCGACTTGAGAATGAGTCATATCGGGTCTAGAAAAGACATCCAGCATTGTTGCGATATCTACTCCTATATCCTTTTGGAATTGTACAATTTCTTCAACACCAACCTCTACATCTCCATACACATATGATTGAAATGTCCCCGAATCAGTCATAATTACTCCAGGATAATCTATCAGTTCATGGACGCCATCTGATAGTGCTGGTTCTTTCAGATGCTCGTGTTTCCAGATGACATAAGAATTAGTGATAAGAGCTTGAATACCATATTTGTCCCACATTTCACGCGGTTCAATAGTTCGAATATTTGGATTTATGACTGGTAGCAAACATGGAGTTTCTAGAATGCCGTGCTTAGTGTGCAATTTGCCCAATCTGGCCTGCCCGTCTCGTGAAGATATTTCGAAACGACCCTCGTCTTTTTCGCGGCAAGGTTTCGGGTCAGCACGCCTTCCATCTTGCCACTTCATAATTGGCCGTCAAGCACTATGGGCATCAACCTTGTTGTCTAATTAACAAATTATACGAAATCTACCTTGCCGTGAGCTAGAATGAACTCTCTACCAAGTTCGTCGAATGTATCGAGAAGGCTGGAACAAAAACTGATTTTGGATATTTCATCATCATTTTCTAAATCTTCTTTGACACCCTGAAGTGTCCCCGGTGCCGCTCCACATGATAGGCAGGCTCCTGTCAGATCCAAAACTAGAGATATTTGTTTTCCTGAGGCTTCTTTTTTTGTAATAGCAATTCCGCCACCATGGCCATCTAATGCTGCTCTGACGGGCCCCAGTCTTGCCAAAAGGGCAGGGACTAAATCTTCAATTCCATGTAGTGAAGTGTTCCTTAGTACCTCATCTTCTTCAGGATTTGAAACCTCGGCAACACGCTTCTCAGCTTCGACTTTCATAGCAGCAGCGGCCTCTAACCTGTACTGCTCAATCAAGTCCTCATCCATGACATTGCGTTCGGCTTGCTCTTCAAGAACCCTCGCTTTGAGATTAGCGTGGCGTACAGTCATTCATAAAGGGGCAGCGGTAGGGGTAAACATGGGAGACGAGTTATTGAGTATCGATAGCCTCCATGTCAGTGTAGCGGATACTGAGATTATCAAGGGTGTTTCCCTAAAAATCAGTATTGGCGAAGTACATGCCATAATGGGCCGTAATGGCTCAGGCAAGTCTACTTTAGTCAACGCAATCATGGGTCATCCGGCTTACGAGATAACTTCTGGCACAATCAAGTTTAACGGCGTTGATGTCGAAGAAATGGAAGTCTTTGAAAGAGCAAGAGCAGGTATGTTTCTTTCGTTCCAATATCCGGCGTCAATCCCCGGTGTCCAAGTAGGTACATTCCTTCGTAAATCAGTATCTTCAGTACGTGGCGATTCCGCTCCAAGTGCTAGAGAATTCAGAAAAGAATTGAAAACTCACATGGAATCACTAAACATGGACAAGTCATTCCTAGCTCGTTATGTAAATGATGGATTTAGTGGTGGAGAAAAGAAGAGATTAGAAATTCTTCAAATGCTATTGTTGAACCCTCGCCTAGCATTGTTAGATGAAACCGATTCTGGTCTTGATATCGATGCATTGCGTGTTGTCGCAGATGGAATAAACAGTGTAGCGCCTAATGCTGGATGTTTACTAATTACTCACTATGAAAGGTTACTAGAACATGTCAAACCAGACTATGTACATGTAATGATTGACGGAAAAATAGTCAAGACTGGTAACGCAGGTTTGGCAAGTGAATTGGAATCGAAAGGTTATGATTGGTTGGAAGTTTAGGAGGTGTAATGATGTCAGGAGAAGAAGCTCGAGATGCTGTTGGAGATTATCGCTATGGATTCCACGATCCGGAGAATTCAACTATCCGGTTCGATAAAGGGCTTTCAGAACAAGTCGTTCGTGACATTTCTGAACTGAAGGAAGAACCTCAATGGATGACAGACATTCGTGTGAAGGCTTATCGCCGTTTCATCGAAATGCCAATGCCGACTTGGGGTAACTGTGGCATGCTTAATCAGATTGATTTTGATTCAGTTACATACTTCCTTCGCTCGTCTAAAGGAACAGAAAACAATTGGGATGATGTCCCTGAAGATATCAAGAGAACATTTGAGCGATTGGGTATACCTGAAGCCGAACAGAAGTGGCTTGGAGGAGTTACTGCTCAGTATGAGTCAGAGGCTGTTTACCATTCAGTACGAGAAGATTTGGAAGAGCAAGGTGTATTGTTTTTGGACATGGATTCTGGTTTGAAGAAATTCCCGGATATAGTCAAGAAATATTTTTGTACAGTAGTTCCTGCTAGCGACAACAAATTTTCTGCCTTGAATACAGCCGTTTGGTCTGGCGGATCATTCATCTACGTACCAAAAGGTGTGCATGTTGAAATGCCAGTTCAGGCTTATTTCCGAATCAATGCTAAGAATATGGGTCAATTTGAACGTACTCTAATTATTGCTGATGAGGGCTCTTCAATAAACTACGTTGAAGGCTGTACTGCCCCTACTTATTCGACAGAATCTCTCCACTCAGCAGTTGTTGAGTTAATCGCCATGGAAGGTGCGAAAATCCGATATTCTACAGTTCAAAACTGGTCAGCTAATGTTTACAACTTAGTTACAAAGCGTGGTATTGCATACAAAGATGCAACTATCGAATGGGTTGATGGAAATATTGGTTCAAAATTAACGATGAAGTATCCTTCAGTCATCCTCAAAGGAGAAGGCGCACATGCTGAAGTAATTTCAGTCGCTTACGCAGGTAAAGGACAACACCAGGATGCGGGTGCGAAAGTACACCACTTGGCTCCAAATACTACCTCGAATATTCTATCAAAGTCAATTAGCAAAAATGGCGGGCGTTCGTCCTACCGTGGTATGCTACAAGTTTCACCTAAAGCACATGGTTGCCGCTCAAAGGTAGTTTGTGATGCACTTATGTTGGACGCAGACAGCCAATCAGACACCTATCCTACAATGGAAGTCGGAAATCCGACTGCGGATTTAGAACATGAAGCAAGTGTGTCCAAAGTTAGCAATGACCAATTATTCTACTTAATGTCCCGTGGACACAGTGAAGAAGAAGCGATGGGTATGATAGTCAATGGTTTCTTTGAACCATTTACTCGAGAATTACCAATGGAATATGCAGTTGAACTCAATCGTCTTCTTGAATTGGAGATGGAGGGTGCAATTGGATGATGCAATATCCGCAAATATCAATTCCACCACGTTCAGAACATCTTTGGCGCTACACTCCTTGGAGGAGAATCCATCCAACCAAGGTCGAAGAAATGCCAATGGCAGACCCGATCAACTTCTCAACAGGTGAAGATTCAGTAATGGATGACAGTAGCGAAATTGGTCGCTCATTCATACATTCCATTTCGAAAGTCTGTAATTTAGTAACCATTGACAATGAACACTTGGAATTAGATTTGCGTTGCTCTGGGCATATTTGTGCTGGAGAATTAAATTTGGTTTCGAGCGGTAAATCATCCCTTATCATCAGAGTTTCAGGAGATGCTGGCTGGACTGGGTTACGGGTTATTGGTGAAGTTAAAGGTACGTTGTCAGTTGCTTTGATCAACGACTTAGCAGAAGATGGCCACTTGCTACGCTGCGAAGATTGGACCGTTGGCCGGGATTCAACATTAGAGATTTCAACCCTTTCAGTTGGAGGCATCTTAAACAAGTCCGATATTCGAATTGATTTGAAACTTAATGGTGCCGAAGTACGCACAGGTATAGCGTCAAATGGTCACAAAAGTCGTCATGACGACCACCATATCGAGATTCAACATTCTGTTGGACACACTAACTCTTCTCTCGTCATGCATGCAGCCTGTGGTGGCGCTTCGCATTCAGTGGGCACTGGTTTGTTAACTATCTGTGAAGGCGCAGACGGTAGTGATGCGGGCCAGGTTTTCCGCAACTTGCTTTTGTCAGAAAAAGCTCGAGCTGAAGCAATTCCTGAGTTGGAAGTTTTAGCAGACGATGTCAAAGCAGCACACGGTGCTGCCAGTGCTCCAGTAGATTCTGAACAGATTCATTATTTAGCATCGAGAGGATTAAATTTCGAAGAAGCTTCTACGTTAATAGTTGAAGGTTTCTTGATGGATGCCTTTAGACAGGTGAGAAATAAAGAGGTAGTTGAAACTCTTAGAACCAGGCTGTTAGTACATCTTGAATGTCTCATCAAGGGGTGAACAAATGAAACAAGACTTCCCCATACTATCTCGCAAGGTAAATGGTAAGCGTTTGGTATATCTTGATAATGCTGCTACTACTCAAAAGCCATCATGTGTTATAGATGCTATGAGCGAATATTATTCTTTGTCAAATGCTAATGTTCACAGAGCAGTACACACGCTTGCTGGTGAAGCAACCGAAGGTTATGAGGCTTGTAGGAAGTTATTGAAGAAACGTTTCAACTCGAATCATGCAATAATAACTAGCGGTACTACAGAAGCGATTAACTTAGTTGCTCACGCCTGGGGTGAGTCCAATTTACAATCAGGCGATGTAGTCTTACTTACTGAAATGGAACATCACAGCGATATTGTTCCTTGGCAAATGCTAGCTGAAAGAAAAGCCATAGAGTTGAGGTATGTTCCTGTAATTGATGGCAGGTTGGATATGGAGGCATTTGATGTGGCATTAGATGGTGTCAAATTAGTTTGTGTAGTCCATACATCTAACGTTTTAGGAATAAGAAACCCAATTGAAAAAATAATTGCAGCGTCTAAAAATGTAGGCGCAAGAGTTCTTTTGGATGCAGCCCAAGCTGTTCCTCATGAAGAAATGGATTTCAAAGAACTAGGTGCTGATTTTATGGCCTTTAGTGCTCATAAAATGTGTGGGCCAACCGGTATCGGTGCATTATTGGTTAGCAATGATGCATTTGGTGAGATGGAGCCCTTTATGGGCGGAGGAGATATGATCGAGACGGTTACTCTTCAAGGCTCAACATACCAAACCAACGAGCACAAATTCGAAGCAGGAACTCCAAGAATTGCTGAAGGTGTAGGATGGGCAGCCGCTCTTGAATGGCTTTCTAACATTGATCTGGAATCACATCACAAAAGGTTGCTTTCAATAGCTTCGGGTGTTAAGGATGAACTGATCGCTAAAGGCATGACTGTGTATTCTACCCTCGGCCCTGAAGATGCGGCTGTAATCTCATTCACTCATCCTACAATACATCCAGAAGACTTTGCAAGACTGCTGGATGCACAGGGGATTGCTGTTAGAACTGGCCATCACTGTGCACAGCCACTGATGAATAAATTAGGAATCAGTGGCACAATACGCGCCTCTTTTTATCTGTACAATGACCAATCTGATGCTGATACATTCCTATCTGGAATCGATAGGGTATTGGAGGCGATGGCATGACTTGGTCTGTCGCAATCCAAGAAATCATCGATGAGTTTCAAGACATAGATGAGCAATTCGAACGACTAGAGGTTTTGATGGACTTTTCTGAAGAGGTCGAAGTACTTCCAATTGAGCTTTGGAATGAAAGAAACTTGGTCAAGGGATGCCAATCTATTGCTCATATTGTAGTCGAAGTTACTGAGGGTGTTGTTTGGATGAAAGCAGCTGCTGATGCAAAAATGGTTCAGGGCCTACAAGGGCTATTATCCATCGCAGTGAATGGCTCCACTGCAGAACAAGTACTTTTGCTGACTCCTGACTTTGCAGAAGAGGCAGGTATCCTGAACAGTTTAACTCCTTCACGTTCAAATGGTTTCAGAACCATGTTTGATATGGTTCAAAATAATGTTAGGATGTTGATACAATGAGTACGAAGGAATTGGTAATGGATGCGCTTGATGATGTAGAAGACCCCGAATTGAAACTATCTATTGTCGAGTTAGGTCTCGTATATGATGTGAGGTTTGAATCGAAGGACGGTCTACAGCACGCTGAAGTTGATATGACATTGACCAGCCCCGGTTGTCCAGCAGCAGCAGAGATTATGGCTGCTGCGCATAGGGCCGCACTCAATGCTGTTGAAAGCGTCCACATCAATTTAGTTTGGTCGCCAAGATGGGACCCCAAACTTCACGCTAGCGAAGATGCCAAAATGGATATGGGAATCTGGGATTGATCACAGATAAATTTCTTTTCTATGAATGACATTGCGTGGACCAAGTCTACGTTTTCTAATGTCTGCAAGTAGGCTTTTACCTTCTTCGTTTCTGCTGTAGCATAATTCACTCTTGCCGATATAATAATTCCAATGCTTTTGAAATATCTCGGCTCTTTGCTTGGTATTGGCCATCAGAGAAGGTACTGTGTGGTACATCTGAATACTTCTTTCAGCCCTTCTGAGGAATTTGGCAATAACTTCAGGTAGCAACTTCGACAACCAATTATCTCTCATATGCATTGCAGGCCTGCTAATGATGTAACGTGGGTTGTCTAATGGACCCAATACCTCTTCTAACGCTTTAGTAAACTTCTCAGTTTCTTCTTCTGTAGCATGTTCTAGGTGATATCGCAACCACCCTCCACCTCTGTCGCCACCTGCTGCTTCACAGTCTCTATCAATTTCTTTTAAATCACTAAGAGTATCAACAATTACCTTCGAAATTTCGAGCATCAATGACTCATCAGTCCAAGGCCTGCGATTAATTCCAAATTTGAAGCCCCCTCCAAATCCACTTGCTAGTTTTGCTTCAACAGCAGAACTAGTTTCGATGTCAAAGGGCTGACCTATTCCCCATAAGTCTCGGTTTTTAGTACGGTTCACTGCTCTACTAAGCATCTCTTCATTGAACATGGCCATTCCTTCGTTGATTCCTTCTGGTTTAGCATCATTGAATGCGGCATGTACGTGCCCAACGCCCTTTTCGATAGTCCCATCATCACAAACCCCGTACAACTGCTTGTGTTTACGTTTGAAACGCTCATAATCATCGAATCCTTTTGTGAATTCTTCAGCCAAGCAAACAATGTCCCAATTGTTTGCAACCTTTTCATTCCATGTAGAATCTAATCTAATTGAACGGCCTCTCAATTGATTGATGCTCATACTAGTTGTAACTGTGGTCATGTCTACTAGTACATTGATTCTTGAAGCATCCCATCCCTCTCCTAGCAATCCTCTAGTACCTATCAAACACTTAGTGAGGCCTTCTTGGAAAAACTCAGTTATCATCAGTGAATAATATCGAGGCACCCAGTCTTTGCCCTTTCCTCGAATCTCGTGGTATCCTTGGTGGATTTTATCTTCAAATCTGATTTTAAGATTCCTTTCAGCAATCCATTCTTGGGCACGAGTGATGAACTTTTCAAACAAGTCATCGTCAACTAAAACTGTATTTCCAGTCATCAGCACAGGGTCTAATGAATCGCCATCAAGATGAGATACCATAGAACGGAATACTGCAATTGCTCCTCCTGCTTCATCATCTAAAATCCCATCAACAAGAGATGTTGCAGAAGTTTTCTCATAGTCTGTTACAATTACTACTCTTATCGAATCTCCTAAAGCTTCAGATTCAACATTCACAATCCTCTCCAAAGCGGCAATCTTTGAAGAAGAATAAGCCATTACTCTACCCACTGGTGATGAGCATGGTCTCGAGCCAGTTTCAGTTATCTGTATACCCAACATCCTAAGTCTCGATACTACCGACTCAGATAATTCATGGTCGATGGGGTTGTCAGACCTCCGTAAACCATGCCGCACATATCTATCGAGAACTGTACGTAACATACTCATCCGTGTCCAAGATCCATCTCCTGACTCCATTGTGATCTCAGGTACATCTGGTGGTAATTGAATTAGGCTTGATTGAAGGTAACGCCTTGCGTCATCTCCAAATGATGAAAACTTGCGATAGAACTCTTTCCATTCCATGCTACTACCACCTGGACTTTTTCTTTCATCGAGTGATTGGTAGACCCATGTGTTTAGGTCTGGGATTCTGTCGGAATCTTTCACCTCATCTTTATTTTTCAAATCGATTAACAGTTGTTCAAACTCTGAATCAACCCCTGCAATATATTGCAATTCTTTGGGATTAGGTCTTACAAAGTAGCATAAATCCTGATATGGTGCTAGATTTGATTCACGCACCAGTGCTGGAACTGGGACCTCATAATCAACAGGACCGAAGAATTCCTCATACCGCTTTGCATCAACTTCGTCAAAATCATCATATTCAGGGGGGGTTGCTGTTAATCCCAACACAACTGGGTTTCCAAATAAATCTTGAACTTCACTTAGTATTCGTCCCCAGTGGTGCATTAGATGATGACATTCATCTAGAATGATTAATCCAATTCCAACCTCTTTCAGACGTTCAAGGTTTTCTCGTGCACTTGCACTAAGTATCGAAATAGCGTTACCATCTTTGGCAATGATATCACGGACTTTCTTACGATAAGTGCTCAATCTTTCATTGTAATAGTCGGGGTTTTTCTCTTTGAGATCTTTTTGCCAAGCTTCAGTCGATTCGTAATCGTGAGCCTCACCTTCACTAATCAATTTCTCCGACCAAGCGATTAGGGCTTGTTTTTCAATATCCTCTCCTCCCTTTCCTGGTGAAGTTATCGATTGGTATGTTAGTGAGGTTAACAAGCCGGGTTTTTTCGGGTCAGTGCTAACAAATTCGTCCTTACCGTCTAAATCAAATAACGAAGTTCTAGCGGCCCATTGCGCTTGAATAGCCGAATTAGGAGAAAGAACTAGGGCTGGTTTTTTGACTAAATCTGACCACACATACAGTCCCAAAATTGTCTTTCCAGAACCAGGTGGTGCGACAACATGTAGTCTAGTGGCACCAGCATCTAATTGAGGAATAATCACTTTACTTGCAGCATCTTGCGATGGGCGTAATTTACCTGTAAAATGAATATTGCCAAAATCAGGAAGTGGTTCTGGCATATTTACGCCTTCTCAAATCCTGTATAATATGGTACACCCTTAATCAGAGTCACTCTTGCCCATTCGATAGGCATCGATTACGGCTCTAGCAATCGCTTCAGGGTCATTGTTGATTTGTTTGTCAATTTTGACTCCACCCATTATTGAATCTCCGACCATTACAGAGTCGGTTAGAGATAGACTCTTTCCATCATTTTCCTCGTCTGATTCAGAACTTTCACTGATCATATCATCAAAGTGTGATTTAGATTCCTTGATTTGAGTTATTTCAGAATCCTTCTCTTGAACTTCAATTTCGAGCGTAATGACCTTCTCCTTGGTTTCATGCAATTCTGATTTCAAATCTTCTGCAGCTTGTACCGCTTGCTTTAGTTGCAAATCCATTGCTTGAAGAACTGCCGCAAAAGTAGCAGGTTCGTTACTTTCAGTGACCGATTTGGGAGGTATTGTAGTAGGAGGAGGTGCTGCTACAGAATTCCAACCATCTTCCTCTTCTGGAAGTTCTCCAAGGAGTAGTTTTCTTCTCGCATTTTTCATTCGTTGGATAAGCAACATCTCATTGAATAAAGCCACACCTGCAAAACATAAAAAGGCGATCAAGACACCTAAATAGGCCACTGCTACATCTAACCTGGTGATTTCAAACATCTCGCTGATACTGTCAAGTCTCAAGTTGGAATCGTTATTGTTTATTACAGCAGAACTAATTCCACCCAACATGATTAATGCATCCAATAGTACATACGCAGAAATGATGACTAAAGATAAACTGTAAATTATTTGTTTAGATTGTTCCATTACACCTAGTTCTCGTTGAGACATAATTGAAAAATATTCTTTCCGTTTTCCTGAAATATACCATAATGCAACTATTGCAGCAAGAAGTATCAAGAAACCAGACCATATGAACATTTCATTATCTCGCATAGCAACTAGATATCATGGCGTGTTTTAGTTATATTGATTATAATTCAAGCATAGTCATGAGATAGAATGATAATCAGGAACCTCTCTCCATCAACCGATGAAACGTTGTGCTATGTGTGGTCGAACTTCCTTGGGGAATTGTAAACGTTGTCGTAAACCGCTGTGTAATTACCATTCAAAAAACGGTGTATGCAAAACATGTATGAAATAACAATTCATCTTTTCACAATGATGGTTAGAACGTCACCATCTTTTAGCAAGTGATTCAAACCTACCCTCTGCCAATCAAATTTAGCAGATGGTCCTTTGACACGAGCGAATCTGAATTTTCTAACGAAATCCCTGTGCAGATTGTTACACACATTCCTAACCGTTGAATCATCTTTGACAATTAGTGGTTCAACCATGTCGGCCTCTTGTCCTTGGGGCTTGAGATAGATACTCATGAATCCTAGGTTGTCATAGATGAAATCCTTTAGTTCTTCTAATCCTGTGCCCTTGAATGCAGAAATACGCATGATTGGCCAATCTTGTGGTAATGCTTTTTCTGCTGAGGAGATTTCCTCTTCAGAAGCAATATCAATTTTGTTTACTGCAACTACTGATTTTGAATATACCCGACTTCCGGCTAAAGTGTCAACTAACATCTCAGCAGTTGTGTCTTTTCGTAAGGTCACAATTGCAGATGTATATCCAAATGATCGAATGATTTCCCCCATTTCATCAGCAGTTAGGTGGGTTTGTTCAACGGTTGTGCGGACATCGATTCCACCTTTTTCAACACGCTTAACGAATACTGGAGGTTTGGTCTGATTGAGCCTTATTCCTGCATTTTCTAATTCACGATGTAATACCTTGAAGTGGGCATCCTGGAATGGGTCTACGACGTAAAGTACCATGTCGCATGAGCGAATGACACCAAGTATCTCTTTACCTCTGCCCTTTCCTTCTGCAGCGCCCTTGATTAAACCGGGTAAATCTAAGATTTGGATTTTGGCACCACGGTGTTCCATCAACCCAGGGATACAAGTTAGTGTTGTGAATGCGAAGTTTCCTGCTTCGGAATTTGCGTCGGTAACTTGATTGATCAGTGTCGATTTACCTACAGAGGGAAATCCTACTAGTGCAACGGATGCATCACCTGATTTCTTGACTTCAAAACCTTTAGCTGGACCTGCTGCTTTTGCAGACGCAGCAACCTTTTCCTCCTTGAGTTTAAGTTGAGCAATTTTAGCTTTCAACTTACCAATGTGGGCATTGGTCGCTTTGTTCTTTTGAGTCTTATTGATCTCTTCATAAAGGGCTTGAATTTGCTCTTTTATAGTAGCCACATCAACCCCTCCGGTTTGAGTCGGAACGATGGGTATTCTTGAATGCTGGCACCCTCTCGCACAATATATGGGGATAGATATGCGGCTGCATCTTGTCGATGGTGCAAATTTGCTCAGTATTCTCGAAATGAGTTGGAAGGACTTGGTTAGCGGAATGAATGACCTTTCATTACGTAAATCCCGACCAAAAATCGATCCGAAATTGAATAGAGACTTCGATATTGATTGCGAAGCCGAATTTTTAGATATTGCAGAACAATATACTGCGGTTGGAACAGTACGTGAAACTCTAGCTGCCAACTACGCCCATGACGCTTTACTAAAGTTAGTTGAATGGTCAAGCGTTGGTTATTGGGAAGCATGGGAAGGTAGATGTTTCCTTTATATTGAAAATGCAATCGGAAGAGAACTTGCAGATGTCGAGGAAATGTATTCTCAAGATGTTTGGGATGAGTTAAGAACTGGCTTATCCACAATGTCTGAATCCGATTTTTCAGAGAAGGTATGTTCTGATTGGATGGAGAGAAGGAAAGAGATGGGCGAAACTCTTGATGAAAAGAAAGACCCACGTATAATTCCTACATTCGAAGCACATGACCGCAATTCCCGGACACTTCATTATGCAATCCATCAAAAAATGTATGCCCAAATTATTGGTCGGGACCATTTAGATTCTAGGCATTGGGGCCATGGAGATTGGAACTTAGCGAATCTCTTGGATTCGTGAGATTCAAAAACAGGTTGATGTTGGCACGCTCATGGACGAAGAAGACGTTGTTGTTGACGAAACTGCTACTGAGGATTCGGATGAAGAAGAATTAGTTGAAGAAATTGACCCGTTAACCGAAGCTCTGGCTAGAGCTGAAAATGCCGAAAAGGAGATATCATACCGAGATGCTGAAATTCAAAACGTCCGTAAGAGATTGATGTCTGAAAAGTCAACTGCTATACAATATGGTGGGATGGGGATGGCTAGGAAAATGCTTTCTATTTTAGGAGATATCGACCGAGCATTATCGGTAAATGAAGATGAGGGACTAACTCTAATCCGCACTAAAATGTGGTCCGAATTATCTGGGGATGGTGTTTCGAATATTGTCACAAAAGGTGAAAAGTTTGACCCGGCAAAAATGGAAGCGATTACTACTTTGCCACCTTCCGAGGATTTCCCTCCAAATTCAGTAATCGATGAGGTCGAAGCAGGTTATCTCTACAAAGACAGAGTTTTGATCCCTGCCAGAGTTGTTGTAGCCTCAGATCAGTGATCTATCTGTGCTGATTTAGATTGATTACGCCAACTTCTAATCTTTCATGTGTTGGATGTACTTCAACCATTAGCACTGGTACGGTTAGGTGAGATGCAATATCTTCTGCTGCTGAAAGTGGTATTTCGATTCTCCGAGTAGAGCCATCAAACCGTATCCAGTTTTCATGTAATTGCAGGTAATCTGCCAACTCATTCATGTCATCAGCAGCGTCTTCGAGCGAACATGGTATCGCCCCAAATAGAATCGTGTCGTCTTCAGAAAGTACCTCGTATGGGCGTAAAGTAGCCTCACCCCTCCTCCTAAATCTGCTTCTCAATTGACCTGCATCTTTGTAAGATGCAGTGCAGAACTTAACATGGAAATTCAAATCTTTAGCAGCCTGTTTCAATTCTATTGCTAATGCTGCTGAACCTTCTGCAGCAGCAGTTATCCCACCTGCTAGATTGAAACCTCTAACATCCATGTTATGTTGGTTACCAACAGTGATTTCTAATTCGTTAAGGTTAAGAAATTCGACTGGCGAATCATGCAATTCCAGTAGCAATGCATGCATTTTTTCATTTTTATCTGGCTCTGCTGGTAATTCAATTCCTACGAGAATTCCCGCTTCAGATGCGGCATTAACCGAGTCGCGGTATCTGTCAAGAGAAAGGTCGAGTAGGTGGAAACGTAACTCATCAAGCCCGGCTTCTCCTAATTCCTTGGCTTGAGCTGGTTTTATTGGAATCGATGTGTAACAGTGAATGTGGTGTTCTGTACCAAATGCTTCTTTCAGTGCTCTCACCGCTTCTACGGTTTTATTGAAATCAAGCATAGGGTCACCTCCGGTAATTCCTGTACCAGTCGCTCTCATAGCGTGCCCTTCTTCGATAACTTCATCGAAGTTCTGACATCTTCGTTCATTTGCAAACATGTCTGGTGATTCTCTGCGGTTTTCCGAAAGAGGGCAATAATCGCAACCCCAGTGGCATTTACCAGTTACAAACAGGACTAATTTACTGCCTTGTTGGCACTGAACGCACCCTTCGGCTTCATTCGCCTCAGGAGGGGCGATTTCACTAGCCATCTGTAGTTTCACATTTATTCGGTTCAACATCTATGGTTTGAACTCACTGGTTGTATAATGTTCAATTATTGCTACTTGCTTGTTTAATCAACCAAACATGAAATCTCAAATCCTCAGTTAATTCGGGATGAAATGTCAGAGCCATTCTATTGCCTTCAAGGACTCCTACCGCTTCATTTTCAAGCCATGCTATTGCATTTTCACATTCTCCAACGAATCTTGGTGCCCGTATGAATACACCTGGGAAATCGGCTTCTCCATCGATATTGGTTTTGATTGTAGATTGGAAACTGTCTCTTTGTCTTCCAAATGCATTGCGTTGTATTTCTGTATCAATAAGCCCGTTATTTGACAATAAAATAGCCCCTGCACAAGTGCCTAAAACTGGTAGGTTGTGTTCTTGTAAGCAGTTCCAAATACCTGAATAAAGTTCTTCAGATTGGCTAGCGATTTTCATCGCAGTTGATTCTCCACCTGGCAGAACTATTGCGTCAACACCAGAAATATCACTTGATTTCCGTAACTCACGTATCTCTATTTCAATTTCAAGACTTGAGGCTGCCTTAATCAGAGCATGCATGTGTTCATGCCGAGCACCTTGCAACATGGCGAGGCCTATTGTCAGCATATTTGGGGCTGTAGGCTCTCACTTTTCAGGTCCACGGTTCAGAGTTCACTTATTGAACCGAGCGCGCATCGGCTAGTATATGGGTCACGATAGTGATTGTTTCCTTGTTCCGGGGCCGGTTCGTATGAACCAAGCATGTCTAGATGCAATGGGAACCCCTACTATCACAGCAAGGGGTTCAGAATTCCGAGATATCATGGCTCGTCTAAATAGTGGCCTAAGGTATGCGTTTAATCTCACTCACTCCTCTGACAAAAAGAAGAATCAATCATGGACTGGAGCAGACGGATACAAAGTAATCGTAGTATCTGGCTCGGGTACTGCTGCAATGGAAATGGTGATGGCTAACCGTTTCCGCCCAAATGACCGCGTTCTAGTTCCCACCAATGGTAAATTCGGAGAAAGAGTTGCTGAAATGGGCTCCCGTTTTTGTAATGTAAAACATCTGAAGTATGAGTGGGGTCGTTCTTTCGACTTAGGTGAAATCGAAGAACAATTAGCCAGAGGTAATTGGGAAGCAGTCGCTATATGTCATAATGAGACATCCACTGGTATCACACAAGATGCAGTCGAAATCGCAGAGATGTGCCAAAGAAACGGTGTTGCTCTAGTCGTTGATGGTATCACAAGTGTTGGAGGTTTGCCAGTTCATCCCGAAGAATGGGATGCTGAAGCAGTTGTTGTAGGTGCACAGAAATGTACCGCTGGTCCAAGTGGGATTGCTGCCATCGCCGTGAATCAGAAATTTATCGACCGTTGTACAGCAATCCGAAATCAAGATGATTCAAATCCAACTTACTATCTGGATATACTTACTGCATTGAAGAAGGGATCTGATGACCAAACTCCATGGACTCCTGCAATTAATCTGGCAATGGGCTGGGCTGCCTCCCTTGAGGCATTGAAAGAGGAAGGTCTTGAAGAGAGATGGGAGCGTTGTTCGCAAATGGCAAAAGGGGTAAGAGATTTGTTCAGTAATCTTGGCTTTGAATTGCTAGCCGATGAATATTCGCGCTCTTCCACCGTTACTGCAATAATGTATCCTGAGGGAATCGATGACTCTTGGAGAAGTCGTTTGAAGGAAGAGTACAATACTCAGGTCATCGGGGCCCAAGACCACCTCAAAGGAAAGATGTTCAGAGTGGGCAGCATGGGTGAAACTCCGATAACTGAAATGATTGAAGGATGTAAAAGAATGCTTTCCTGTTTCAGAGATTGTGGCTATCCAATTCCTGATGTCGATGTTAGTTCATATTTCGAGTGATTACAATGAATATCGTTCTTGGTCGCTTCCAACCCTTCCACAAAGGCCATGCGCATTTGCTTGATGCAGCATTAGAACTTGGACCGACGATTATTGCTATCGGTTCCAGTGAAGCCGAAATAACTCCAAATAACCCATGGGATTCATCAGAAAGGGAATCGATGATACGAGCTTGGTTGGCAGGAAGGGATGCTAAAATAGTGCTCATTCCCGACATAAACGATCCTCTTAATTGGGTCGAACATGCCAGTAAATACCACGGTGAAGGTACCCTCGTGACCAGTGATGAAGATACCAAGAATCTGTATGAAGATGCGGGCTTTGCCGTTGAGTGGGTCGATTTATCTAATCGTGAAACATACGAAGGCTGGCGTGTCAGGGTCACTTTGAAAATGCTATCAACTGTGTATGAGGTCGATGCACAAAAAGAAGTGATGTCTGTATCAATTCCAAAATCGGTAGTTGATTGGCTGGTAGAAAAAGATGCTCTTCATAGACTTTATTCTATGTCATTAGGCTTAGAACATGCCGGATAATCTATGCTCAAGACTTATCACTACGGTAGTTTACGTGAGTTTGTGGACCTTCTCAAAAAGATTGGAGTTATGGCCGCCGGTCTTGGCATTAGTGGTGCTATAGGTGCAATTTCAGGAATACTCCTTCTTTACGTATTGGTCGATGCTACAATAGCAGGTGCAAATGATTCAGTTTGGCTCTTCCTATGCGCTGCAGTGGGCATTATTGTAGGTGGTATCTGTTTCAAAATAGTGCTTTGGGCAGGTAGAGGAAACAAAGTTTTGCAGTAATTTAGGGCCGAGTTATCAAAACGATTAACCCAAGAACTTGATAACTCGTCATAAGTAGCCCGTGGCATGGGTCTGAAAGAACGATATGGAATCGACCTCGCTGTTTTCAAAGACCCTACCACATGGAAGGCATTTGGAATAGGCTTAGTAATGTTCTCTGTGATAGGATATGCCGGACTTTCAATGTTCGATTTTGCTTCCTCCGGTTATGGCGTAGATAGAGACAATATCCGCTTAGCTCCTGACTTTGAAGTTGAAACCGTCAATCGTTCAGTTGAAGAATCCCAATATGTTGATGATGATGGATGGTTCCAATTATCGGACCACCGTGGCAAAGTAATAGTGGTTGATTTCATGGCGATCGATTGTGCTAATTGCCACTTAGTGCAAGCCCATTTAGAAAACCAAGTCGATGAATGGAGGGATTATGATGGTGATTATGAAATCATAATTGTATCAGTCGGAATGTGGTATTCAGTTGAAGATTTAGATATGCTAAACGATACGTTTGGCGACCCAAATTCAGATGCTCACATGCCATGGATTGTCGCAACTGGAGACACTGATTCAGTACTAAAATCAGAAGTAATACACTCCGGAGTTAATTCTTCTGAAGTTGAATTAGATGACGGTACGTACTGCATTGAGGCTCAAGTAAATAATTCTGAAAAAGAAGTTTCATGTTTCGATATCGGTCAAGGTTTGGCAGATAACGATGGTTTGGATTACGATGTTGATGGGATCGAAATAATTATTCAAGACAACTCATCAGTGAATTTCACTATCAATACTGAACTTGAGGGTAATATTACATGGGATATTGTAGAGTTTACTCGAGGCGATATGGTTGAAGAATATCAGGCCCAAGCAATACCTGTCGCTTTAGTAATCGACCATGAAGGTTTCATAGTTGCAAAAGAGAATTCAGGAACTCCTACTGGTGGCTGGGATGAATTCGATACAATCGTCTTAGCAGCCGCTGATGGTGAGACGGAAGACCTGAGGTTCTCACTAGCAGAAGTTGACCGCTCACCAGGTGCGATATTCGCCATGGGGTTACTGCTTGGAGTATTGGTTTACTTCTCACCTTGCGCTTTCCCAATTCTTCCAGGATACATCTCCTACTACATTGGCTTAGGCCAGCGTGAAGATGAGTTAATCGAAGCAGGTAAACTCGACAGAAAAATGCCAGCCCACTGGATATTGGGAGGGCTTGCTGCTATGGGCCAATTAACCTTCTTTGCAATAATTGGAGTGATTGTATTAGGACTTGGTAGTTTTATCAATCTGTCAGGAGTGTTGCACTATTTTGCATTAGCTGTAGCAATTCTGCTTATTGTTTTAGGAGCGTTCATGTTAACTGGCGGAACTGCGCATCTGCTTGGATTTGTACAGAAGTTAGTTGACAAGTATTCGACAACTGAGATGGATGACCGTTTCACTCCAAAGAGAAACATGTACCTTTGGGGAATCGGCTATTCTGCAGCATCTATCGATTGTACCGCTGCAGCAGTAATCCCATTCATTGCTTACCTAGCGGTAATTGGTGGTGTTGCTATGTGGACTGGTCTTACAGGATTGATGCTTTCCGTTAGCATGTTGATGATCGCTGTAACGACAGTAGTAGGTTTGGGACAACAACAATTCATCACAATATTGAGGCGATCTACTGGACTCATTAAGGCGATTGGTGCTTGGATGATGATGATGGCTGGAGTTGCTCTAACATTCTACCTAACTCAGCCTGAATTGATTGCCAGTTGGCTGTGAACGAACCTACTGCTCCCCAACCTCAATCGTTGGTTATTCACTAGGAAATGCCTCTTGCCATTCTTCGTTAGATGATGCATCCATAGCGGGAATACACATCCAATACCAGCATACTAGTCCTGTTATTATTCCAGTTATTAAATCCCAGAAGAAGTGTTGTTTTGTAGTCATTACTGAAATACAGAGTCCTACCCATGCCACCCAGGTCAAAGCCTCTTTCCATCCACTAATTATTTTCCATCTTCGTAGCAATAGCACAATCGTTAGAGATTGAACTACATGTAAACTAGGCCATGCATTGTAGGGCTGGTCTGTGTTGTGCATTATATCTCCAAACCAGAATCCCCAGAAACCTTCACCGGCTCTTACATCTGCTGGGATTTGGTCTCGAATGTAAACTTCAGTTGGAAATAATATGAATATCAAAAATACAGCCCAAGTCATCAAAAACAGTGCCTGATAAAATGCAAACATTTCACGGATTCTTGTATCATCTGTTCGACCAAACCATGCTGCTGCTGGGTAATACAGGTATAGAGAAAGGTACACCATGAAAGTCCATCCGATATAAGGGACTGCAGAGTCGATTGTCATAATTGGGTCCATTACAGACGTATCATAATACCCCATGATTTGGTTTATCACAGAGTAGGGCAAAGCCATTGCCAATATCAGTGATACTATTGTGTACCAGAAAATCCGGACATTGTCCTTGTTGTGCCAATGGGGTTGCCAGAACTTCCATGGGCGTTTGAACATGGCATTGCGTATACTTCTCTCTTTTCAGACAATCGGCGAGCCACAAGTAGGGCAGGCTTTCCATCCGGGTTGTAGAGTAGTTCCACAAGAGCAAACCTTTGGAAGATTATTTCTTGATTCTACCCCTGTGCCATCAACTACCTTTTGGGCGGTTTGTTGCTTTAGCATCTCTTGTATAACTTCAGGTGAAAGGGCACCGTGCTGTGCTGCCATCTCGAGCATTTCCTTTTGGAATTGGTTTTGGCTCTCCATTCTCTGAGATTGGAAATCTTGTTGGCTTGCAATCCTAGCAGCCTTCTTTGCTTGCACTTGCTCGAACATATCCATGGCCCTTTTTGATTTAGCATCCGCCTCGTCGACACGAATCTCCATCTTACCACGTTTGTAATTGACCTCAGCCTCCCATTTTGCTTCTTGAGCTCTTAGTTCCTTTAATTCAGATTCTAATTCAACAGTGACTTGGCCTCTAGCACGAGCCTTTGCAACATTTGTTTCCATTTCTATTCGTGCTAAAGTTAGCGCTTCAGTTTGAGCATAGTGAGTCAGTTGTGCTTCAGTGTTCACTTCATTGGTAGCAGTTTTTGCTTGTACTGCAGCCCTGTGTCTTTCGACTAATTCCATATCGGTTGGATTGGTAATTGGGAATGCTTTGAGCAATGTGAAACCAAGGTTTGACAATATATTTCTCATTTCAGATTCAGCAGTCATCTCAAATCGTTCTAGGAAAGATGCTGTTCTGAGGTCTGCTGCTGTTGAACAAGCGGCAAGACAAGGCATCACAACTCTCGCATTCACTTCTGAACCTATAACTCCAATGAGGCCCTTTCTAGTTAATACTGGATCATTATTAGCAAAATAATTCAACAATTTTGGAATATCTTCGAGGTTCATTCGCAAGCGAAGGTTGGCAAAGCCCTTGGCTTTCTCTCCATTTGCAATTTGACTTTCGAATGGAATCCAATAATCCATTGGCCCAGTCATTGCGAAAAGTAATCGGCGGTCATTTGCAGTAACTCCCATTTTGTCACCAATCCACCGGCTAAATCCTCCAGCCATATTTTTGAGTAGAGTTTCAGTCAAAATGTCTCCAATTCTACCATCGACAATCATCGCACATGCTTCATTAGGCTTCAGTAAAACCTGTTGCGACGCCATAGTTTGAATTTTGTCAGCATTAACCAATCTTGCTATGGTGTCAGGGCTATCTCTCCATCTAAAATCACTCATATCAATCACTCTTTCTTTACTTTCTTTTGTTTCAAACCTGCTAGAACATTTGCTCTAGCGCCAAAGAAACCTCGGCAACTTGAGACCATTTGTGTAGTCTGTAGAATAAGTTGTTTTGGATTACCTTCCCCGGTAGCTATTGAATGCTCGGAACTATTTGCAATGTTAACAGCCTTAGTAACCATTTGGATGACTTCATGATCGTGTTTGATTAATTTCTTAAGGTCTTTATTTGAAGGGGAACTTTGACCTGATAGGAATGCATGTTCCATGCCGCCAACTGATTTGCTAACATCTTCGATTAGGTAATCACATTCTTCCATGCATTGTTTTGCAGAACGTGCTAAATCGATATTTCCACCTTTGAATTGGGAATCAAACATATTTTGCATATGGCTTCTTACCCTATTAGCGGCTCTAGATATTTCTTCACGAACGATTTTGTCGTTTTCGAATCTAGAACCTTTGGTATATCCGTTGTATCCAATCAATACTAATTGGACCCCGCGAATGTACGGTAAAACATCTATTGGAGTTCCGACCATTGGCTTCCCTAATACTAATACATCGCCACTAGCATATCATGGTAACGCTAATTCGATAGAGAAATCACTGAATCTGCGAAATCACCTGCAATCTTTTTGTTGTGCGTGACCAAAATAGCAGGGCAATCATTTTTTTTGAGAATACTTCTCACATCTTGAACCAATTTCTCAGATAAATCTTCATCGAGTGAACTAAAGGGTTCATCCAAAAGTAATACCTTGGGTTTTGCTAATAGTGCTCTTGCAAGAGATACTCTCTGCCCTTCTCCCCCTGATAGGGATTCGACTCGCCTTTTTTCGAATCCAGATAATCCGACCTCTTCTAAAGCCGTAGAAATATCTCCATCTTTATCACCCAACAACAAATTCCCTTCAACAGAAAGATGTGGGAAAAGTACCGGGCTTTGGAATATCAAGCCTATCCCTCTTTCTTCCGCTGGTGTATTTGTAATGTCAGTATTATCCAGCATGACCGTTCCTGAATCAAGGGATTCTAATCCGCAAATCGTCCTCAAAAGAGTAGTTTTACCACAACCGCTGGGTCCTGTGATGGCAATTATTTCACCGGGTTTTAATTCAAGGCCGAAACCTGTGAACAGTTTCTTTTCAAACGATTTGCTAAGTTCTTTACATTCCAACATCAAAACATCCCTCCGTCTCTAGCAGGGCGGAACTTTTCAGCCCAAGTAAACAAAAATAGAGTTATCATCATCAATACCGAAGATATTGCACATGCAGCGGGTGCCGTGTAAGTAGTGTTGTAAGGTATTGAGCGCAATGAATCGATCATTATGGGCAAAGTAGTCCAATCTGAATTACGAGTTACTACCCACGATGCTCCAAATTCGCCTAAGGACATCGCAAGCGTAAAAATACCTGCAATTAGAATTGAGCCACGAAGTAATGGTAGTCTGATGTCGAAGAATCGTTTCCATGCAGGCATGCCAAGAGTACGTGCGCATTCATCATATTCTGGGTTAATCGAACGTAGTGCTGGCAACATTATCCTTACTACGAAAGGTGTTGTAATCATGATGTGTGCTAATACAGGTGTTGCCCAAAACGAATAAAAGAATTCAGCATCAATTCTAATCATCCCCAGCATAACTCCAAGCCCGATCATTACACTTGAGGCTGCAAATGGTAGCATTGTCAGTATGTCCAATAGTCGTGCTAAGCTGGGTCTTTCTTTTTCGACATCAAGTATAGTTTGCGCTAAAATCCATCCAAGTGGAAGTGCTATTATTAGAGTCAAACCTGCATAGCCGAGGGAATTGACCAATGCATCCCACCCAGAAGGAAGGGAATTGGTTCTCGTGAAAGCGAATTCCCATCCTGAAGTTTCCCATGCATATGTTGTGCCTGTTGAATTTGTATGCCTTACTCTAAATGATGCCCACAAGACAGCAACCAATGGTGAAAGTGCGAAAAACAACCCTGGGCCGATTATGAACCAACCTTTTCCATTCGAGGTTTTTACTATGGCTTCAGATGCTTGAGGAAGAAGGGCCTGCCTACGCTGTTGAAGCCAAGACATTACCCATAATGCTGCCAACAAAATAGTGAATTGAATTAGTGATGCGCCTAGGATAATTTCGTTCCTTGAAATCATGTAATCCTTTATCCCAGCGGATGAGCCTACGCTTGCCATCACGCTTTCTAATGTATTATCGCCTAGAGTTATCCATTTTACTAGAGCGAATGAGGTAAATGAAAATATGAATGTCATGCAGGCAGCTGCTGCAATAGAGGGCATCAGTAAGGGTGCCCACAAATTACGAAACCTTCCCACCTTAGTTCGCCCAGCAGGTAGCAATCTCATCTGTTGTTCAAGGCGTGGGTCAAGTGTAGATAGTACTGGTTCACAAAACCTGATCACGAGAGCCATATTGAACCAGGCATGAGCAATTATTAGGGTCGTGAACCATGTCGATTCATCCACCCTTATGTTCAGGCCTGCAGGGCCTATGATGTGTAGAAAACCCATTGCTGCCACGATAGATGGCATTACAAAAGGCATTGTTAGGATTGATTTTACAAAAGATTGCAATGGCCATTTATGCCTGCCTAGTTGCCATGCTATTGGTATACCAATAATCAGTGTGAATAATGTTGACAATGTTGCTTGTAAGAATGTAAATCCAATTACTCCTTGAGTGATGTAGTTTTCATTAAGAGAATTAATCCAGGCATATGGGTCAAAACCAGCAACCCATACCAGCCGGTCTAGTGCCAAGTATAGCGGCGCAATTACTAGTAGAGAATATCCTGCTAGTGCAAAAATACCCGGCAAGCGCTTTTTCATCAAGCATCAACCATTGCAGTATTCCATTGTCCAAGCCATGTTTCCATGCTGTTCGCAATAGTAGTGGAATTAACCATAGCTGGCTGTTGAGGTATGATTGAATGGTACCTGTAACCGTTCTCTTCTGGTAAATCAATACCTTCCAAAACCGAATACATTGAATTCTCTACTGGCATTTTTGAATTGACTTCAGGAGATAGCAAGTATTCGATAAATGCAGATGCGGCTCCGAGATTGCCTCCTTCGATAGCAGATGCGTATTCAACCTGGTGGAAAGCAGCCCTGGGTAAATCAAGTGCTGCAGATTTAGTCCAATTGCCATTGTACCATGACTCAACACCGGGAGAATGGCAGTATGATACAACAACATGGGCATCTCCTACGTATCCGTCAGTCCACTCTCCATAACCACCAGTGTAGTGGGTCTCATAAGCTTCAGACCAACCTGTTGTGATAGTGACATCATTGTCAGACATAGCAGACCACCAATCCGTCCAATCGGTTTGGTTGTCATCATCATGTGAGAAATAATCAGTAGTTGCAGTCATGAATGCTCTGCCTGGACTACTTGTTTCAGGAGAGGGTATGGCTATTTTGCCTTTCCACTCTTCATTTGTCAAATCCCAAAGGCTTTCTGGTATTGTGTAATTTTCACCATCAACTACGCTTGTGTCGTAATTTAAGCACATGTATCCTTGATCAAATGGCGCAGCAAATGGGCCATCATATGGCATCAAAGCGGATTCGGATATGTTATTCAAAACAGCTGTATGTTCCCAAAATACATTATTATCAATAGCAGTCTGCAAATATGTGTTGTCTAAGCCAATCGCAAGATCTGCTACCTGCAAACCTTTGTGCTGAAGTAGATGGTCAAGTACAGAGCCTGCATCATCAAGTTTCAACATACTAACATCGTAACCAGATTCATTTTCAAATTGGCTAATCATTTCATCAGTTAATCCATAGACGTCGTAAGTTACGATTACTAATTCGCCGTCATCTTCCCATTCGTATTCTTCTGGTTTTTCGATTACTTCGTCCTCAATTTCTTCGCTTATGCAGCCGGAAATAGACAAATTCAAGATAATAATCCCTAATAATAGTGCTGTTTTTTTCATAATAATTCCTCAATTTAATGCCGAGATAATTCTGTGCATACGATCTACTAACTCTAGGGGGTTGTGTGCTAAAATGTATAGAGCAGGTTCCCATCCAAAGGTGCCCTCGTCAAGGATAACATCGATTCCCTGATGTGCTGAAATTTCTCCCTTTTGGGCGAAAGTCAAGTTCAAATCCAAATCCTCACACATTGCCTCAACGGCATCCCTGTCATTTCCTGGATGTATATTTAGAATCGAATTCTTTGCTTTGTCATGTGTCCTTGCTGCTAGAAGCATATTTGCAAGGTGGTTAGATGCTCCAAATGTCGGAGTTTCGTGGTGCCGTAATTTATTCTCGACAATTGTGACCCTGCCTGGGAAGGCCGCTACTTCTGTTGTAGACCTAGATGAGTCTAGACAACATGCAATGTTCATTCCAACGGCAGGCATCATCTTTTTCAACCTGTTAACATCTATTCTAGACACAGCCCATTCTAACCTTTTTAGAAGCGAAGTCTGTTCTTGGTCTGAGTCTAAATCTGTACCGGTCAGTGATTTGTCAAATCGTAAAACCTGGCCGGGAGCAAATGCTATTTCCATTACGAATCTAGTTCTGCTTGGTTTGGCCTGAGGGCCTAATTGCTTCAAGGCCATCGAAATTTCATGCGCCCATCCATCGATAGTCGATTCATCTGAAGTTCCTGCCATGTCGGGCAATTCTCTGTGTGCCATACGTGAAATCGTTGATTGAGTTGAGCCCAAAATATCTGCAATGTCTGCTTGCGACCAATCCGCAGCACGTAAATTTCTAGCAAGTTGCATGTGTAGTCTTTCGAGCCACGCCGCGCCATCAGTTCCTAGCATGGCTGCTGCTCAAGCATATTCTTATTCAATGTTACTAGTGGAAAATGCACTTCGCATACTCTTTGCCAGCTGCGTGTAGGGGAGCAACCTAGACTCCCAATCCATCACTGCACGCCCCGAAGGAGACGACAGCACCCATATTTCACAATCCAACGGAAATTTAGGGGGCTTTATGTTCTGGACTCCCAAATGCACTCTTTTCAAAGGTGGATCGAATAACATTGCGAATTGCCTTTTCCCAACGAATGCTATACGCTCTGGAACGCCTTTTACCCGGTTTGCATTATTTAATATGCGTTTGTAAAAAAAAGCCCGCTGCTCGGTGAATTCTTTGCGTGTTAGGCTATTTGCGGAACTATTTGGGGTTCTTATCACATCGGTGAATCCATAACTCGATTTCTTCAAAAGAATGTCATCACTTAGGGCTTCAATCTCACCCTCTGCGAGCCCTGAATGTAACAGGAGTTTCCAAAAACGGTTTGATGGTTGTGAAAAGTAATGCCCAGATTCCCACGAGTGTAAACTTGGATTATGCCCGACAAATAAAATTTTCAAAGGCCCTTCTCCATACTTTTCCTCCAGGGCCATGTATGTCCGAACCGCCACAGGGTTCTAAACCCGCCTTCACTGCCATGCAAATGGGAGAGGGTAATATCGAGGTTGATGATTTTCTTGATGAAGTACTTCTTCGAATACGCTCTCATTTTGAAGGCGGAGAAAAAATAGTAGATTTTGTTCCTCAATCTAGTTTGAGGAAGACGGTCGACCTAAGCCTACCATTAGAAGGTAGGGGAATTGATTCTGTCATGGCAGATATTGATGAGTTTCTGAAGTACAGCGTACGTACTAATCATCCCGGTTTCATGAACCCACTGTGGGGTGGAATGAACATATCTGCTTTTGCCGGTGAGGTAATAGCAACCCTTTCCAACAATTCGATGTACACCTTTGAGTTATCACCGATGGCTACTCTGATAGAACAGGCCTTAATTCGAAGAATGTGCGAGCTCGTTGGATATAGTGATGGCAATGGCTCATTGACCACTGGTGGTTCAAATGGAAACATGATTGGCATGATGTGTGCCCGGTATCAGATTGATCCATTGGGCCAAAGGAGAGGTTTCAGTGGTGACAATTTAGTCTGTTATGTTTCAATCGAATCACACTATTCAGTTTTGATGGCTGCTAATGTGCTTGGAATCGGATTTGATAATGTAATAAAAATCCCATGCGATAATGATGGCAGAATGCGTAGTGATAAGCTCAAAGAAGAAATCGAGAGGACGAGAATGAACGGTCAGACTCCATTTTGTGTAATCGCTACAGCCGGAACAACGGTTAGAGGTGCATACGACCCGATTAAAGAAATCTCAGGCATTTGTTCAGATAATGACATTTGGCTTCACGTAGATGCAGCATGGGGAGGCTCCTGCTTGTTCAGTTCCAAACATCGTGTCCTAATGGACGGTGTAGAACTAGCAGATTCGGTCTGTTGGGATGCCCATAAAATGATGGGCGTACCGTTAGTCTGTTCTGCATTTTTAATCAAAAGACCGGAGATACTACGAAAGGTATGCTCACATGGTAATGTTGCCCATTATTTATTCCATGGAGATTCTGAAGATGTCGATATTGGAAGGATTAGCCTTCAATGTGGCCGTCGCAATGATGCCCTGAAGTTGTTCCTCGCTTGGAGAGAAAAAGGTGATGCTGGTTGGGCTAAACTTGTAGACTCATATGTCGATTTAGCAGATCATCTACAATCTTTAGTCGAGTCAGAAGAAAAACTCGAGATGGTTTCATCAAGGGTTTGGTCCAATGTTTGCATGCGATATGTGGCAGAAGGGTATGACCTCAATGATGTTAATTTCCAGATAAGAGAGAGAATGATGCGAGAAGGTCAATTCATGGTTTCAAGTTCAAAAGTAGGCGATAATGTCATTCTAAGGCCAGTTATTGCAAACCCTGCAGTAACTGAGGATATCTTAAATCGCTTTGTTGAAAACGCTATACAAATCGGCGATGATATAGTCCGAGGCTTACCTTCTTCCGTTTGAATTAAGACATTTCAGATTGAAAGCAAGTAATCATATATTGTAATGATGACTTCAGCATATGCAAACAGGTGTACCTTCCTGGTGGGATAGTGCAGTTAGTTTTCTCGAGAAGGATGATGTCATTGGACCTTTGGTATCTCAATACAAGGGTGAATCATTAGTCGGCCAGGGCGACATATTCTCTACCCTTGTTCGCTCAATTGTGGGTCAGCAAATTTCTGTGTTAGCTGCAGATTCAATTTGGGGCCGTCTGTCTGAGATTGTGGGCCCGATGACGCCTGAAAATATTTGTAACCTTAGTCCTGAAATAATTGCTAAGTGTGGTCTAACTAAACCTAAATCACAATATATTTTCGGCATAGCATCTCAATCTGAAATTTTCCTTACTAAAGATTGGGAATCTATGACTGATGAAGAGATTACTAAGCATTTCATTTCTTTCAGAGGAATTGGCCCATGGACTTCCGAGATGTTACTAATCTTCGCATTGATGAGGCCTGATATTTTCAGCATTGGAGATTTGGGTTTGGTAAAGGCTGTCCAGAAATTAGTCCCCTCTGCACTTTCAAAAGAAGAAGTTCTCGAAGTTTCCATGCGCTGGATGCCATATCGAACCGCTGCATCGTGGTTTTTGTGGAGAATGCTAGACCCAGTTCCCGTAGCATACTAGTGGCTGCGAAAGAGGTTATATCCCTCATTGAATCTCGTGTAATCATGGAATTCGCTTACTACTCTCTCGCAATGATTTTGGGTTTTGTAATCACTAGATGGGTTACTGAGAGTTTCAAGTTCCACTTGCGCAATAACTCAATTTGGATGCATCATTGGATAGTTGCCTGTCTTGCAATGGTGGTAATATTATACTTCAAGATAGAATCACCGATAATTTGGGGTGGGTTATCTGGAGTTGCGTTAGAAGGTTTAGGGCGTAAAAATTGGTCAATTCGACGCAATTCTGGAAAATAGATCATTTAATTTCTATCAGTGATGATTTAATGCTGGTTATACTACGAAAGAGACATGGGTGAAGACGCTCCTGTACGAACATCTCTCTATGATGAACATGTTTCCTTGGATGCAAACATCGTAGATTTCCATGGTTTTGAATTACCAATTTGGTACTCCAGCATTACTGAAGAACATCTGGCATGTCGCTCAACTGCTGGTCTGTTTGATGTTTCACACATGGGTTCTTTTCGCTTTAGTGGCGATGGCGTCAGGGAATGGTTGGAGACGATTGCGACGCAAAAATGTTCATCCATTGCACCGGGTAGATGCGCCTACACACATTTCCTTGACCATGATGGCTTTTTGATTGATGACATGATTTTTGCAGTGGTGTCTGAAAATGAGATATTGGGCGTTCCAAATGCTAGTATGATTCCCGTCATGTGGGATTGGTTTAATTCAGTATTACCTGAAGACGGCTCAATAATTCTTGAAGACCTATCACCGGGAACTAGTATTTTGGCATTACAAGGTCCAAATGCTAAGTCAATTTGTGAAACAGTATTGGGCTCGCATAATCATGTTGGCAGATTCAAATGGTCCCTGATAGGAGACAACCCATTGGGCATAAGCGGGTGGATACAAGGAACCGGATACACTGGCGAGGCAGGGTATGAAATATTCGTGCCAAACGAAGATGCATCTAGTCTTTGGAAGGCGTTGATATCTTCTGGTTCAACACCAATTGGCCTAGGGGCAAGAGACACACTTCGTTTGGAAAAAGGATATCTCTTGTCGGGTGTTGATTTTGCTTCACCGAATCTTGATGATAATACGGTTCTCCACCGAGATTCTTGGGAGACAAATGTACCGTTTGGCCTTGATTTGGAACACGATTTTATTGGTCGTGACCGAGTAACTTCACATGAACCAACAGATGCAAGGTTATGGGGTATTAAGCAACTCGAAAGAGGACCACTGCCTCGGCCTGGTAAAAGTGTTGAAGACCTTAATGGAAATGTGATTGGTACTCTGACCAGCGGAGCTCCTGCACCATCACTGGAACGTCTAGGAATCGGAATGGGTTACATCTCAGACGTAAAGCCCGGAGATGAGGTAATGATTGTTGCATCACCTCGCAAGAAAGTCCGTGCTGTTATTTCACGCCCACCCTTCTTCTGATAACGCCCCTTAGGGGCGTTGGCTTGATGAGGGGTGAATGCCACGCCATGTTATGCGCAGAGCAGTAGCCTTGGGGATTATCGCTTGTTTTCTTCTTTCAACCATACCTGCAATCACGCAGACTCATTCGATCACCATCAGTTACGATACTGTGGTTGTCGAGGACAAGTTAATTGATGATTCTGAATTAACACAGCCCCAGATTGACGCATTAAACTCAGTGGGTTTAGGACGTGGGACAAACACGAACTGGTCAGCGGCAGGCGGGTCCCAGGACGATGATGAGATCTATGAAATGATATTTGATTCGCAAGGCAATGTCATTATCTGCGGCACCATATACCAAGTTTCATACTTCGGTAACATCCAAGTTCACACCGAAGGAGAAGGCGACATTCTTATGGCAAAATTATCCTCTGCTGGAACTTGGCTTTGGGCGGTTTCAGCAGGCACTGCGCTTTACTACGACGAATGTCGTGGAGTGACTATTGATTCAAATGATAACGTATATGGAACTGGATATTTCCAGGGCACAGTGAATTTCGGTGACAATACGGTTACAACTACTGGTTTTGATGGATGGCTTGCTAGAGTAAATAGTACTGGTCAATTCGATTGGGCTATGAAATTCGGAGGATTCGATGTCGATGTGGGATGGGATTTAGCGGCAGATAATTATGACAATTTGTATGTCACTGGCTATTATCAAAACTTCACTGAATTCGATGGTACGCAGTTATCGACCGATGATACTGATGGCGATGCAAGATTCTTTCTAGCCTACTACAATATCTCTTCATCACAATGGGACTGGGCTAAGGATTCAGAAGGAACCGGTGCCAGTGTGCCATATCAGGTAGTTGTCGACCCTTCAAGCAATAATGCATATGTCGCTGGTTACAGTACGGGAACAGAGATATGGAATGGTAGTTTCATGTCGAATCCAACGTCGACTTATGCTGGCTTTATTGTCAAATACTCTGATGATGGCTCGTTAATCTGGGGTCAAAATACCGGTGGAAAGGTCTGCCTATTCGGTAGTCAGTGTGGAGTATATTTCAACAATATCGTGCTACATCCAGATGGAGGTATCGTCGTTGGAGGTAACTTCCTCCAGTCGTACAAAAAACAAAACGGTAATTCTGTTGATGGAGAAGGTAACTGGGATGTATTAGTGTTGAAATATGATTCATCAGGTTCACAGATCTGGACTTACCATGCAGGTAGCAGTGATGACGACAGATTGCAAGCTCTATCTGTAAATCAGAAAGGACAAGTGCAGTTTGGAGGGAACCACCTAGATGACATGACTTTTGGAACTAATACTCTAGTCAAAAACACCAATTTCAGTAAGTATGACGGTTTTATTGCACAAATCGATAATGATTCCAATTTCCAATGGGCAATGAGCATTGGTGGTGCTGACAATGATACAGTTGGTGCACTGTTAACCATGAGTGACGGGACAATTGTTGCAGGCGGAGACTTCAGCGGAACAGTTTGGTTTGGTGGAATACCTCGAACTGCGACAGACCAAGATATCTTCGTTTGGAAATTCCAACACGACAAAGATGACGATGGAATAATCGACTACACCGATAACTGTTTGAACACGGCCAATTCCAATCAAAGTAATTTTGATGGCGATCTGAAAGGTGATGAATGTGACACTGATGACGATAACGACGGGCTTCATGATGTCATCGATGACTGTAGGTATGGGGTTCTAGATTGGAATCAATCGAATACTACTCTCGATTATGATGCAGATGGCTGTAAAGATGTAGAAGAAGACAATGATGATGACAACGATGGAATAATCGATTCGAATGATAATTGCCCGACTGGAGTTCTAGATTGGGAAGTCAACTCTACTAGCGACCAAGATGGAGATGGATGTCGAGATTTAGATGAAGACACAGATGATGATGGAGATAGTGTCCTAGACATTGATGATAATTGCCATTACGAAATCAATCCTCTTCAGGAAGACTATGACTCTGATGAAATAGGAGATATTTGTGACGGAGATGATGACGACGATGGTATCGATGACACATTGGATGATTGCGTCCAAGGTGCTCTAAATTGGACTTCAGCAGTACAAACTGACAAGGATAACGATGGTTGTGAAGATGAAGGATCAAATGAAGATACTGATGATGACAATGATGGAGTCCTAGACTCTTATGATGAATGCCCCCGAGGCGAAGTTGGATGGAATTCAAGTCAGTCAAACGACCGTGATGGTGATGGTTGTCGCAACGACAACGAAGATAATGACAATGACAATGATAGTGTAATCAATGAAGTTGACATTTGTGCTAACGGTATTGCAAATTGGAGAAAGAATTCTACCAATGATAACGATGGTGATGGTTGTATTGATGACCGAGAAGATAATGATGATGACAACGATGGTTTCTCAGACTTAGTTGACTTCTGTCCTTTGCAAGAAGGCACAGCCTCCCTTGGAGGAATGAAAGGCTGTCCTGATTTCGATTCTGATGGCTGGGCTGATTCTGTAGATGCATTCTTCCAGGATGAAACACAATGGAATGATGGTGATGGCGATGGATTTGGCGACAACCCAGCGGGGAACAATCCGGATGATTGCCCATTCTTCTTCGGTAACTCCAGCCAGGACCGTACCGGGTGTATCGACAACGATGGCGATGGATATTCAGACCCTGAGATTTCGTGGAGTGTAGCACAAGGTGCTGATGCCTTCAAAGACGAACCTTCTCAGTGGGCAGACTCTGATGGTGATGGTTTTGGCGACAACTTCGAAGGAGTGATGGTTGATTTCTGTACCGACGAAGAAGGAACATCAACACTCGATAGATTTGGATGTCCCGATCTCGATGGAGATGGATATTCAGACCCTGATGCTTTTTGGGGCTACAATAAATGGGACTCACTAGGATATGGTCCCGATATGTTCTATCTCGACCCAACTCAGTGGAGAGATAGCGATGAGGATGGATTTGGAGACAATTGGGGTAACCCCGAATGGAATGAATCTCGAGATTCAGAATGGCCAGGTATATTCGTAGAAGATGCAACCTCAGCCGACATGTGTCCGCTAGATGTTCCAGACGGCCGATTTGATGATGAAGTAAATTATCCGGGATGTCTGCTGTTAGAACCAAGTGATGGCGGTCAAACTGAAGTCGAGGACGAAGTCTCTAGTGAAGATGATTCAATGAGTACAATTACCATAATCGGTATTATCGGTGGAGTGGTCATACTGGGACTGGTTGGTGCTGTAGTGATGATGCTTACCAAAAAACCTCAATCTAAGAAGGGCCGTTCAGGTCCCAAACCACTGACTGATTTACCGAGTCCTGAACCTCCAGAGCAATCTCAAGATAGTTCTGAAGACATCACTACCAGTGACGAGGTTTCATCCGATCAGGAAACGCTTGACTCATGGGAAGACCTTCCTGCTGGAGATTATTTAGATCCGGATGAAAATGGAACGGTTTGGTTCCGAGCTAATGATGGCGGCAGTTGGTATCAGAATTCTGATGAAACTTGGACTAAGTGGAACGATTAATAGTCAATCGTTCAGTTAATTTTAGTCTGAATCAAACTGTAAAAATCAATATTTTGGATAGTATTTCTCTATTTTTATTACCAAATCTTGGCTAATTCAGCCGATT
>TARA_B110000444_G_scaffold5994_2_pt1 | contig 54438 bp, 56 predicted proteins | sample TARA_B110000444 | Tara Oceans TARA_B110000444 (sample SAMEA4398370) | marine metagenome | biome: Polar Biome; feature: [SRF] surface water layer (ENVO:00010504); material: water (ENVO:00002006), including particulate matter (ENVO:01000060) such as... | depth 5 m | reverse complement strand
ATGGCTAGATATACAGGACCAAAATGTAAATTATCCAGAAGAGAAGGAACAGATTTGTTCTTAAAAAGCGGAGTTCGACCTTTGGAGTCGAAATGTAAGCTTGAGGTACCACCTGGTGGAGCCGGACAAAGAAGACCTAGGGTTTCTGATTATGGTTTACAGTTAAGAGAAAAACAGAAATTACGTCGCATGTATGGTGTGTTGGAGCGACAATTTTTAAATTATTATAAGCGAGCAGCTCAATTAAAAGGATCTACGGGTGAAAACTTATTATCCTTACTTGAAGGTCGCTTAGACAATGTTGTTTACCGTATGGGGTATGCTTCTACCAGAGCTGAAGCAAGACAACTGGTAAGTCATAAAAGTATCGAAGTTAATGGTGTGGTTGTTAATATTCCGTCTGCACAAGTTGCAGCTGGAGACTCTATTTCAATTAGAGAGAAGTCCAAGAAGCAACTTCGTATTCAAAGCGCACTTGAGATTGCTGGGCAAATAGGTATCCCTGAATGGGTGCAAGTAGATTCAAAGAAAATGTCAGGCGTCATGAAATCATTACCGGGTCGAGAAGATATCCTTCCCGATATAAATGAAAATTTAGTAGTCGAGTTGTACTCGAAATAGTTAGGAGGGTATATACCCATGCACGAATCTGTAAATGAGTTTTTAAAGCCGCGCAATGTTAAAGTTGTGTCATCCAATGATTTGCAAGCTAAAGTTGTAATTGAACCATTTGAACGTGGTTATGGACATACTCTTGGTAACGCTTTGCGAAGAATTCTATTATCATCGATGCCTGGTTCGGCTATTGTTGAAGCTGAAATTGAAGGTGTCTTGCATGAATACACCAGTATTGACGGTGTTCAAGAAGATGTCGTGGATATATTACTTAACTTGAAAAATGTTGCGGTAATGATGCATGGGAGAAGTTCAGCAGAGCTGAGCTTGTCGAAAAAAGGTCCTGGCCCAGTAACAGGCGCTGATATTGTGCTAGAGCATGATGTTGAAATCATGAACCCAGATATCGTAATAGCAAATCTATCAAGTACTGGTAGCTTATCAATGAAACTAACGGTTGAGCGTGGACGTGGTTATCGTCCTGCAACAAGAGGGCCAGTATTTGAAGAAGAAGCAGGTCCAATAGGTAGATTGCAGCTGGATGCTTCATTCAGTCCAGTACATCGTGTGTCATATGATGTTGAAGCTGCTCGTGTAGAGCAGAGGACAGATTTAGATAAATTAATAATTGATATAGAGACAAACGGTACGATTGATCCTGAAGAAGCTATAAGGCATGCAGGAAGCATATTAAAAGACCAACTTTCAGTTTTTGTTGATCTTGAGAGGGAAGAGGAGGGTGATAACGAAGAAGATGAAAATCTAGTGGATCCAATTCTACTTCGCCCTGTTGATGAACTTGAACTAACAGTCCGCTCTGCAAACTGCCTAAAAGCAGAAAGCGTTATGTATATAGGTGATTTGGTGCAACGAACAGAAGTTGAATTATTACGCACACCAAATTTAGGTAAGAAATCTTTGACAGAAATAAAAGAAATTCTTGAAAGTCATGGATTAACTTTAGGTATGAGGCTTGAAAATTGGCCTCCTGCCAGTCTTGCTCAGTAAGTAAATTTGTTTGTTTTAATTAAAGAGTATTTATTATGCGACACAGAAAATCAGGACGTAAATTAGGCCGAAATAGCTCCCATAGGAAAGCTATGTTTCGTAATATGTCGACATCATTATTGCTGCACGAAACAATAAAAACAACTGTACCTAAAGCAAAAGAGCTACGTCGAGTTGTTGAGCCTTTAATTACACTTGCGAAAAAAGATGGCGTTGCAAATCGTCGACTTGCCTTTGATCGATTAAGGGATAAAGCCATCGTAGGTAAGTTATTTTCTGATATCGGCCCAAGATTTATTGATCGTCCAGGTGGTTATATAAGAATCCTAAAAATAGGTCCACGAACTGGAGATGCAGCCCCTATGGCAATGGTTCAGTTAGTTGATGGGCCTAAAAACGAGATGAACGAAGAAGCTGACGCTTAGTCTTTTCGTTTTATTAAAGTATATTAAATACTTTAATTTATTCTTTTCTATGTTCAAATAGTTTTTTATGGGCAAAAAATATTACAATCGAACCGTTATTGTAACTGGCGCTTCTTCTGGTGTTGGAAAAGCAACTGCAAGACATTTTGCAAATAATGGTGCAAATATAGTTCTGGTTGCAAGAAATCAAGAAAATTTGGATCTTGTCTCTATCGAATTAAAAAAGATCACTAAAGTTATGTCTGTATCTATGGATGTTTCTAGCCATGTTGATTGTGAAAATTTAATTAAAAAAACCATAGAAGAGTTTTCTTCAATTGATGTCCTAATCAATAATGCTGGTTATCATAAACGTGGTCTTGTGGAAGAAAATGATCCCAAAGAACTCGGTAGAATGATAGATGTAAATTTGAAGGCACCAATTATATTAAGTCGTCTTGTTATGCCTCATATGAGGAACTGTAACTGTGCCATCGTCAATGTAGCTTCGCTTGCTGGGAGAACACCAGTGCCTGGCTCTGCTGTTTATTCTTCATCTAAGTTTGGGCTTAGAGCTTTTACTTATGCGCTAGCTATTGAATCTAGGGAAAAAAATATAAAAATTGCAGTTATATCACCAGGACCAATCGACACCCCATTTATTATGGACGATATAGATTCAGTATCAGATTTGACATTTTCGCAAAGCATTAGTTCTGTGGATGAGGTTGCTGAAGCTATATTAGAGCTATGTGTCAATAACCAGATTGAGCAATCCATGCCTAAAATAAGTGGTCTTTTTACAAATATATCTTATTTGTTTCCAAAGTTTGGATTACTAGTTATGCCTCTACTAAAGAGAAAAGGGCAACGAATGAAAAAAAAGTTAAAAGCACTTAATCGAAATTATAAATAAAAAGAAACTATGATTATGTCAAAATTAAATGAAAATGAAATTATAAAAAAATTAAAAGAAAATGATTCTTGGTCTTACAAAGACTCTATGCTTAAACGAGTTTTTATATTTTCTAATTTCATTGATGCATTTAAATTCATGACTTTGATTGCCTTAGAAGCAGACAGAATGGATCATCATCCTGAGTGGTCTAATGTTTATAATAAAGTAAACGTTAATCTAGTGACTCATGAGGTTTCTGGCGTAACCGAAAAGGATTTTATTTTAGCAAAGAGCATGGATGAGGTTGCAAATATGATTTTGTTAAATGACAAAGAATTATAAAGAGGCAGCAATGAAGATGAAAAAAATTTCTTATTCAATATGTTCTATGTTGAATTTTTTAGCTGTTCTTTCTTGGGCCTTTACTTTTAATTTATGGGGCTCTCATTAAAAGCATTTCTTGTTATATTTTCAATTCCCCTGTCAAGAACTCTAATATTGTCTTCAATCCTAATACCACCATATGGTTTTAGCCATTCTATTTGCTTTAGGTTTAGCATTTTATAGGTCCCATTAACTTTTGCTTTGTTAATTAATAAGTCAATTACATAGAGACCTGGCTCGATAGTAAATACTTGATTTTCCTTAATTTTTCTATTTAATCGAAGGAAAGGATAACGGTCAGATCTATTTATTTCTTTACCCTGAGAGTTTTCTAAAAACCCACCAACATCATGAACCTGTAGTCCCAGAAAATGACCTAATCCATGCGGAAAAAATATATCTGTAATTTTATTTTTAACTATTGATTCAATTGAGCCATTTGCAAGTCCTATTTGTAGAATAATTTCAGCAATCTTTTCATGCGCTTTAATATGTAATTCAATATAGTTCATATCAATTTTAATTAGATCAATAATTTCTTGTTGCATTTGATCAATACCATCAATTATAGATTTAAATTCATTGCAATCATAAGCATAAGTCCGACTTATATCTGATGCATAACCATTATAAATGGCACCTGCATCGATTAAAAAAGAACGAGGGTTTTTTATTTTTTGTTTCTGGTAATGCTGGTAATGAAGTATTGATGCATTTTCATTAATTGCTATTATATTTTTATAAGGAAGTTCGTTTTCTGAATGTTTTGAGGCCTTACAATATGACATGTGAATATCAAATTCAGACGCACCCTCTTTAAATTTATGACTAGCTGTATGATGACCTTTTACTGCAATTCTCGAGGCTTTTCTCAAACATTCAATCTCATATTCAGTTTTTATGCTCCTGCCATAATTAATTATATTAATAACATTCTTTGGGTTAATATTCCTTATATCAAAGGTATACCTGTCTTCAAGATATTCATCTGTTATTAGTATGCATTCATTTTTATTATTAGGCAGATGCGAATTTATCTCATCTATTGAATTTACTATTATTATTTCAAAGTAATTAACCCAAAACGATGAGGGAAGCTCTGCTGATTTATACCAAAAATCTATTTCTTGGAAATATATGAGAACAGGTTTTTTACCTGGTGTATAAATAAGATAACAATTTGGGTGATCGAGTAAAGGTAGCCATCGACAAAAATAAGGATTCGTTTTGAAAGGGAATGGGTTATCATCCATTATGCGATATTTTATAGCCCCTGAAGAGATTATTGCATGGTGAAATAGAGTATCTTTTAGCGCTTCATCGAGTTCATTTGTTAGGACATCCAGGTGTGATGAGTAAATATCCACAAGACGCTCTGTATTGCTGTATTTTTTGTTTCTCATTCCTTTGCTAGCATCCTTTTTTATTACTTACAATTTGTTTAGTAAAAGTTAAATGGGGTATTAATTAACCTTCAATCTAGGCATTATAAAATAATGACTTGTCTTGCATAAAGAGATTGTGAATGAAAAATATTATTATTACAGGAATTTTTTTTATGACTAATGCATTTTCCTCAGAAATGGGGTTTGATCGAGTAACTGGCTTATCTTTTGCATCTAGATCTGAAGTGATTGCCTCCAATGGAATGGCTGCGACCAGTCATCCTTTAGCAACTCAAGTAGCATTGGATATACTGAAAAAAGGAGGCACTGCTATTGATGCCGCTATTGCTGCAAATGCTGTCCTTGGATTGGTTGAACCAACTGGTTGTGGCATTGGTGGTGACCTATTTGCGATTATTTGGGACGCTGAAAAACAAGAATTAAATGGCTTAAATGCCTCAGGTCGATCTCCAGAGTTGCTTGCATTGGGTTATTTCAAAGAGAATAATATCACCGAAATTCCTTATTTAGGTCCATTACCTATTACTGTGCCTGGTGCTGTTGATGGCTGGTTTGAGATGCACAATCGATATGGAAAATTATCAATGAACGAAATACTTGAGCCAGCGATAGCTTATGCTGAGGAAGGATTTCCTGTCTCTGAAGTTGTATCTTGGCTATGGAAGGAAAATGCAACATCCAGAGGTATTTACGAAGGCTTTAGAAATGTTTACATGCCAGATGGAAGGGCACCAAATAAAGGTGAAGTATTTAAAAATCCTGCACTGGCATCAACTTATAAAAAAATTGGAACGATGGGAAGGGATGAATTCTATAAAGGAGATATAGCTAAAAAAATTGATGCATTTATGGTTAAAAATAAAGCATTTTTACGTTATGAGGATCTTGCAAATCATTCTTCGGAGTGGGTAAAACCAGTTTCAACCAATTATCGTGGTTATGAGGTATATGAGTTACCTCCAAATACTCAGGGAATTGCAGTGCTGCAGCTTTTGAATATCTTGGAAGGTTTTGATTTATCTAATATGAATTTTGCTAGTGCCGAATATATCCATACATTTGTTGAGGCAAAGAAAATTGTTTATGAAGACAGGGCTAAATATTATGCAGATCCCAAATATTCAGATATATCGACCGATATATTAATAACAAAAGAGTATGCTGAGAAGCGCCGAAATTTAATTAATCCAAATATTGCTGCAAAAGAGTTTTTACCAGGTGATATCAAACTCGAGAATGACGATACCATCTATTTAACAGTGGCTGACAGAGAAGGTAATATGGTTTCTTTGATTCAGAGTAATTATGGGGATATGGGAGCTGGCTTAACATCCGAGGAATTTGGTTTTAGTTTCCAAAATAGAGGACAGTTATTTAGTTTGAATGCAGGTCATCCAAATGTATATGCTCCAAATAAACGCCCTTTTCATACTATTATTCCTGCATTTGTCACCAAAGATAATAAACCTTGGTTATCATTTGGTTTAATGGGGGGGTCAATGCAACCTCAAGGACATGCTCAGATATTAATTAATATGATTGATTTTGGCATGAATCTCCAAGAAGCGGGTGATGCAGCAAGAATTAGACATGTTGGATCTTCGCAACCAACAGATACAAAAATGAACGATGGAGGTAAATTATATTTAGAATCATCAATTGATGATTCTACCCGTGAGAAGTTAAGAAAAATTGGGCATAATATTGCTACAGATACTAATGTTTATGGCGGCTATCAAGCCATTATGTGGGATGAGGAGCATAAGGTTTATTATGGGGCTTCAGATCCAAGAAAAGACGGTCAGGCCGCGGGATATTAAATGATTCAAAATGAGATATATTTAACAGGTATTACTACGACTGGTACTCCCCATATTGGGAACTATGTGGGGGCAATTCGACCTTGTATTGAAGCGAGTCACAATAAAGATATAAGAAATTTTTATTTTCTTGCGGATTTACATGCACTCGCTAAAGCTGAGGATCCTGAGCGTATAGCTAGATCTACTTTGGAGATATCGGCTGCTTGGCTAGCGTTGGGGCTGGATACAGAAAATGCTTGTTTTTACCGACAATCAGATATCCCTGAAATACCCGAATTGACATGGATATTAACGAGTATGACATCAAAAGGTTTAATGAACCGATCGCACTCATATAAGGCGCAAGTTCAAAACAATATTGACAGCGGTGCCAGCGATCAGGATCGAGGTATAAATATGGCATTATTTAGTTACCCTATATTAATGGCTGCAGATATATTGATGTTTAAGTCTAATAAAGTCCCTGTCGGGCGTGATCAAAAACAACATATTGAAATGACTCGTGACATAGCTCAACGATTTAATCATAACTTTGGAGATATATTGGTTATCCCTGAAGCAATCATAAGTGAAGAAACAGCCTTATTAGCCGGTCTAGATGGAAGAAAGATGAGTAAAAGTTATGACAACATTATTCCTTTATTTGCAAATGAAAAGCAATTAAGAAAATTAATAATGAAAATTAAAACTAATAGTTTGGAGCCAGGGGTACCTAAAGATCCAAAAGACTCGGTTTTATATGATATTTACAGTGCTTTTGCGATGCCAGAAGAAATTCTGAATATTGAAAAATTATATGCGAATGGCTTAGCATGGGGAGAAATGAAAAATATATTATTCGAATGTATTAATGACCAACTAAAACCGGCAAGAGAGGAATATCAAAAGTTGATTGATGACCCTGCTCAAATTGAAGTTCAGCTAAAAAAAGGAGCTGAACGAGCTCGGGAGATTTCAGTTCCATATATTCAAGAGATCAGAAATGCTATAGGTATCAGAAAATTAATTTAATGAAATTAATGTCGAAAAAAAAAGGGCCGATTCCCCCTTTAATTTTATTGTTTGTTGTGATGATTCAAATACTCGCATCAAATTACTTATCATTTTTAGCTATTGATATTTTATCCATTCATTGGATTGGCTATACAATTATAAGTTTCAGTCTAATCATGTTGGTTATTTCTATCATCGAGTTTAGAAAATTAAAAACTACAGTCATTGTATTTAAAAAACCTACTTTTTTAGTAACGACTAAATTATATTCTGTGACCAGAAATCCAATGTATGCAAGTATGTTTTTTACTTTGTTAGGCCTAGGGTTATTGAGCAATAATATTGGCAGTATTATCACCGCTTTTTTATTTATCCCATTAATGAATCACCGGGTTATATTCCATGAAGAAAGTATGCTCGTAAATGAATTCCAGGATGAATATAATTTATATAAGAGTAAAGTTAGGAGATGGATCTGATGGAGACCAATATAACTGAAAGAAAATTTTTACTAAACTCAATAGTGAATCTGGATCAATACCCCCTTGATAACTCAGCATTTATAAATCAATGTAAAAATTCTATCGATACAGATGGCTGTATTGTCTTGCCTAATTTTTTGCGACAAGATTCGATTGAGCAATTAATTCAAGAAAGTAACCTGAATCAATGTAAAGCATTTTACTGTAAACAAAATCATAGTGTTTATATCTCTCCACCAGATAAAAATTTCCCTAGTGATCACGCACTTAATAGACAAGTAGTTTCATCGAAAGGTTGCATTACTGACGATCAGATAGAGGATAGTTCTGATTTGAAAGTTTTATATAAATCTACATTGTTTCGTAATTTTATTTCTGGTGTAGTTGGTGAAGGACGTTTGTATAAATATGCTGATAATTTATCTTCCATAAATATCCATTATGCTTCTGAAACAGAAGAGTTGGGCTGGCATTTTGATAATTCATCTTTTGCTGTAACTTTATTAATACAAAAATCAAAAAAAGGGGGAGAGTTTCAATATATTAGAAATTTTAGAGATACAGGTAATAATGAAATGAATTTTGATGGTGTGCAGCAATTACTCGATGGTGATTTAAAGTATGACAGCTTAGCGATGGAAGCAGGAACATTGGTCTTATTTAGGGGCAGGAATTCAATACATAGAGTTACTCCAGTAGAGGGTGATTTAACCAGAATACTAGCCGTTTTAGCCTATAACTCGGAGCCAAATATATCACTATCAGAAACCTCAAGAATGACTTTTTATGGCAGATTGAACTGAAGAAAATTTATTATGATTAATTTTAAAAATAAAAAAATCCTTATTACTGGAGGATCAAGAGGAATTGGCAAAGCTATTGCTCAGTGTTATGCGTTGCATGGAGCAAAAGTAGCAATTACTTACAAAAAAGAAAAAAAACTTGCTGAAAAATTAATTAGGTCACTTCCTGGATCTAATCATATATGTCTACAATCAGATATTACGAATGAAGGAGAAGCTGAAGCCGTAGTTTTGGAAGTAATAGATAAATTGGGCTCATTGGATATTGTTGTAAATAATGCTGGTATGTTTGTTGATCATCCTATTTTGCAGGTTGGTTTTAGTGAATGGCAAAATGCATGGCAAACGACTATTGCAACTAATTTGATTGGACCAGCAAATATTTGTTATCACGCAGCAAAATATATGATTACCAAGAAACAGGGAAAGATTGTTAATATTTCTTCTCGTGGAGCAAATCGCGGCGAACCCAGAGCACCAGCTTATGGAGCGAGTAAAGCAGGATTAAACTCTATGAGTCAATCTCTGGCTATTGCACTGGCTCCACATAACATTTTTGTTGGAGTTGTGGCTCCTGGGTTTGTTGAAACAGACATGGCAATATCGTTATTGTCCAGCGAACAAGGTGAAGCGATAAAAAAACAAAGCCCAATGAATAGGGTAGGCAGACCAGACGAAATTGCTAAAGCTGTAATGATGTTAACTATGGAAGGTATGGATTACGCAACAGGAGCTATTATAGATCTAAATGGCGCTTCTTATTTAAGATCATGATTTACTGAGAATATAAGGGTTATTATTATGTCTGAACTAACATGGGAAGAATTTGAAAGAGTAGATTTAAGGGTTGGTACGATATTAACCGCAGAATACTTTAAAGAGGCCATCAAACCAGCTATAAAACTGACAATAGATTTTGGTGATGATTTGGGAGTTAAGAAATCATCTGCTCAAATTACGGATCACTACTCGCCTAAAAAACTAATAGGCAGGCAAGTCTCAGCAGTAGTAAATTTTCCGAAAAAACAAATTGGACCATTTATGTCAGAATGCTTAGTTACGGGGTTTATTCAAAATGACGGAAGTGTAATTCTTTGTGTCCCCGATAAAGAAGCTAAAAATGGAACAAGATTGGCATAAATAAAGATTAATTAAGCATTATATTTGTTAATAATTAATTAAATTCGAGGACAATAGTATGCACTATGAAGTAAAACATCCATGTATACAGGATAAATTAGCAGAAGTTAGGAAGATAGGGACTACCCATCAGAATTTTCGTCGATTAGTGACAGAAATTACAATGTTGTTGTCTTTTAAGGCGCTAGAAAATGTATCTGTTGAGGATGTTATTGTTGAAACACCAATTCAGAAAGCAAATTGTAAAAGAATTTGCGAGGAAATTGTTGTAATACCAATTCTTAGGGCTGGAATGGGGATGCTGGATGGGGTGTTATCTTTAGTTCCCTCCGCTCGTGTGGGATTTTTAGGTATGTTTCGCAATGAGGAAACAGCGGAACCTGAGAGCTATTATGAGAATATTCCTGCAAAATCTCTCGAAGGCTTGCATTTAATTATAGACCCAATGTTAGCCACTGGCGGTTCTACCATAGCAGCGATTGATGCTTTAAAAGAAAAAAACATCAAAAAGATAATTGTCATTTGCATTGTCACATGCCCAGAAGGATTAAAGACTGTTTCGACGAAACATCCAGATATTAAAATCTATACAGCAAGTATAGATAGTCACTTAAATGATGATAAATATATCGTTCCAGGATTAGGAGATGCAGGCGATAGATTATATGGAACTGATTGAATTGTATGAGTTTTTTTTTAAAAAAAATTACATTAATATCTATATATTAATATTCAATTTAAATTGAATTATTAGTTGGCACTTTAAAAATACTAGATTGATTGATACGTTAATTTATTTTAGTAATGATGATAAATTCATTTGTATGAGGTTTAATTTGTTATTAATTTATATCTAGATTACTAGATAGATTACAAACTTTATAATACTTATTACCCATATTAATTTTTACTTAGTTCTGTTGGAGTTTAATTTAATTGTCTTTAATATTTGCACAATTGTGAAACACGCGTAAAATGCGTCAATCTGAAACATTGTGAATTAACCAAGTAATGTATTTGGTTCATAAGCTATGTTTCAAAAACGCACCGAAATGATTCGGTTTTATAACGCCATATTTATGGCATAAATTAAAAGAAAGAGAAGAAAATGTCAGATCAAGTAGAAGGTACCGTTAAATGGTTCAATGATGAAAAAGGATTCGGATTTATCGAACGCGAGGGCGGTAAAGATGTATTTGTTCACTATAGCGCAATCAATGTAGAAGGTAGAAAGAGTTTGCGTGAAGGTCAGAGCGTAACTATGACTGTCTCTGATGGCCAAAAAGGCCCACAAGCTGAGAACGTAACACCTCAGTAAATATATCGTTAGCTCGAAAGTTTTACGATATTATTCTATAAAATTTGACATTCAGTCATCTAATTTATAAAAAATTACAAAGCCCCTATCTATTAGGGGTCTTTTGTTTTTTTATATTGATCCTCTTTTTCGATTAATATAGACCAAGCTTCAATTTTTTCCTCAATCTTACTAGTCAGTGCATCAAATTCTTTTAGAGTGAACTGAATTTCATCCTTACCTTGTGTATAAAAATCTGAATGTGATAACTCTTTTTCAAGATACACTTTTTTAGTTTCAAGTGATTTAATTTGATCGGGCAATGTATTTAGTAAGCGTTGTTCTTTAAAGTTCAGTTTAGCAATTTTTTTTGTTTTTTCTGGAGATTTTTTTTGTTTCTTATTAGTATTTTTATGATGATCGACTTGAGTTAATAGTTGTTTTCTTGAGAGCCAGTCTGAAAAATTTCCAACGTAATGACTTAGTCTATCTTGACCCTCAAAAACAAGCATACTAGTTATAACATTATCTAAAAATTCTCTGTCATGACTGACAACTAATAAAGTTCCTTTATATTGTACTAATTGCTCTTCAAGTACATCTAGTGTCTCCATGTCTAAATCATTAGTTGGTTCATCGAGGATCAGTAGATTAGTTGCTTTAGTGAATAACTTAGCTAGAATAATTCTATTTTTTTCACCACCAGACAGCGCTTTGACACGAGTCATGGATCTTTTTGGAGAAAATAAAAAACCCTTAAGGTACCCCACTATATGTCTGTCACTGCCATTTATTTGGATATGAGTCTTTCCATCGCTGACGTTATCTGCGACAGATCTTTCTGGATCAAGCTTTTGTCGTAACTGATCAAAATAACCAATTTCTATGTTGGTGCCTAATTTAACAGTTCCTGAGGTAGGTTCAATTTTACCTAAAAGTAGTCTCAGAAGAGTTGTTTTTCCGATACCATTATTTCCAACTATACCAATTCTGTCACCACGCTGAATATTAAGTGAAAAATTATTAATTAATGGCTCATCTGTATATTGATAATTAACATTCTTTACTCTAATTACTTTACGCCCTGATTTTTCACTTTCTCCAATATGAATATGCGCTTGATTTTCATGTGTTACTCTTTTTTGGCGTTCTTCTCGCATTCTCATTAAAGCTCTTGAACGTCCTTCATTACGTGTTCTCCTTGCCTTGATACCCTGCCTAATCCAAATTTCTTCTTGCTCAAGTTTTTTATCAAATTTTGCAAACTCATTTTTTTCATCGATTAAAAATTTCTCTTTTCTTCTAACATAATTATTATAATCTCCGGGCCAGCTAGTAATTTTTCCCCGATCTATTTCAAGAATCCGAGATGCTAATTTTTTTATGAAAGCCCTATCATGTGTAATGAAAATAACCGTACCTTTATAGGAGTAAACGATATCCTCAAGCCATTTGATTGTTGAAATATCTAAATGATTGGTAGGTTCGTCAAGTAGCAGAACATCAGGTTTTTGTACCAGTGCTTTTCCTAGTGAAACTCTTCTAAGCCAACCTCCAGAGAGCTCATTCATTCTCTTTTCAGCAGGTAAATTAAGCTCTGAAATTATGGTATCGATTCGTTGCTCAAGATTCCATCCTCCATGCGTATCAATTTGTTTGTGAAGGTCCTCTAAATCTAATAAATCTTTCCCCTTTAATTCTTTTGAGGCTAACTCATGATAATTTGTTAGTAGTAATTCAATTTCTGATAATCCAGAACGAATAACATCGCGAACAGTTGTTTCTTCGGATATAGGTAATGATTGTTCAAGCTGACTGATAATTAATTTTGATTCAAAAATTACAGAACCTCGATCAGGCTCTATAAGACCCATAATAAGTTTAAATGTCGTTGATTTACCTGCACCATTTCTTCCGATTAGGCACAATCTTTCTCCTGCCTCTATGGCTAGATTGGCCTCAGAAAGTATCTTTTGCTCTCCAATCTCAAATGAAATATCTTCGAAACGAATTAATGACATAATTGTATAATATTAATCTCAGGTAATTTATTTATATAATTTGTAATTGTTATATTAAACTAATGAGCAAGCTATTATTTCAGGAAACTAATATAGAGTGAATAATCATGACTAATCATCAATTAATTAATATAGAAACGAAACTATCATATCAAGAGAATCTTTTGGATCAATTAAATTCAATCATTATAAAACAGCAAGATGAGCTAGATATTTTAAAACGAGCGCTCCTATCCATTCAAGAACGAGTAAGTACATTGAATGAACCATCAGTTGAAGTTGTTGATTCAGATGAGCGCCCGCCTCACTATTGAGATGGAGACAAAATGTTGATTTCTAAAAGATCCAAACTTCAATTTCCCAGCCTATTATTTTTAATATTGTGTTTTGTGAATTATCTTAGTGCAAATGAAAACAATATAATTAATGTAACATTGCAAACGACCATTGGCGATATTCATATAGAGCTTTATTCTGAGAAAGCACCTATTACAGTGGCTAATTTCCTTCGCTATACGGATGAAGGCTACTTTGATAATACTTCTTTTTATCGAACAGTTAGATATGAAAATGATAATGGTAGCCCTAAGATAGAGGTAATTCAGGGGGGTATCGGCGATGGTGAAAAAGTCTACCCCACGATTAAGCATGAAAGTACTAAATTATCTGGATTGCAACATCTTGACGGGGTGCTTTCGATGAGCCGGGGGGCTGTTGATACAGCAACTTCAGATTTTTTTATCTGTATTGGTGATCAATTAGGTTTAGACTATGGCGCATCAAGAAACTCTGATGGAATGGGATTCGCGGCATTTGGTAGAGTTACCAATGGCATGGATATAGTAAGGAAGATTCATCAAATGCCTTCTGATAAGCATACTGTTAACAGCTATGTTAAGGGCCAATTAATCAATAATCCAATTATTATAAAAACCATTCAAAGAAATTAATTTAGTTTTTAATTCAAACTTCGGTAATTTTCAACAGAGGCTTGAGAAACTGACCTGTAAAAGATGAGTCAATTTTAATAATATCCTCTGGCGATCCAGTAGCTATAATATTACCTCCACCTTCACCTCCCTCAGGGCCAATATCAATAATCCAGTCTGCTGTTTTAATGACATCAAGATTATGCTCAATAACTACTATTGTATTTCCTTTATCTCTAAGGCGATGTAAAACTTTCAAGAGAAGACTTATATCTTGAAAATGAAGCCCAGTTGTAGGTTCATCTAAAATATATAGAGTATTGCCTGTATCGCGTTTCGACAATTCCTTAGCGAGTTTAATTCTTTGAGCTTCACCGCCAGATAATGTTGTTGCATTTTGGCCCAATCGAATGTACGACAACCCCACATCCATTAAAGTTTGGAGTTTTTTTGCCAGAACGGGAATATTTGTAAAGAAAACTGAGGCTTCTTCCACTGTCATCTCTAAAATTTCATTTATATTTTTACCTTTATATAAGGTATCTAAAGTTTCACGGTTATAACGCTTTCCATGACAAACATCACAAGAGACATAGACATCGGGCAGAAAATGCATGGCAACTTTTATAACACCATCACCTTGACAGCCTTCACATCTTCCACCTTTTACATTAAAACTAAACCTTCCAGGAAGATAGCCACGAGAGCGAGCTTCCTGTGTACCAGCAAATAGTTCGCGAATGGGGGTAAAAAGTCCACTGTATGTAGCAGGGTTAGATCTTGGTGTTCTTCCAATTGGGCTTTGACTAATGTCTATGACACGATCAATATTCTCAATACCATCAATACCTTTATGTGGTGCTGGATTACGATTAGACTTATTAAGCTCATCAGCTACAGACTTATATAATGTATCGTTAATTAATGTGGATTTACCAGAGCCAGAAACACCAGTTACACAGGTCATTAAACTCATTGGAATAGAGACTGTTACTTCTTTTAAGTTATTGCCAGAGGCGCCATTAATGGTAATGGATTTTTTAAAATTTGCTACTGAACGTTTTTTAGGTATAGCTATACTTTTTATTCCTGATAGGTAATTGCCTGTGAGTGATTTCTTGTTGCCCTTAATTTCTTCAGGCGTTCCTGAAGCCACAATTTCTCCGCCATGTATTCCAGCACCAGGACCAATATCAATAACATGATCAGCTGCCATAATAGCTTCCTCGTCATGCTCTACAACAATCACTGTATTTCCAATATCTCTCAAACGAGTTAATGTTTTTAAGAGTCTTTGATTATCGCGTTGATGAAGGCCTATGGATGGCTCATCTAGAACATAAAGAACACCAACTAGACCGGAGCCAATTTGACTTGCCAGTCGAATACGTTGTGCTTCCCCACCAGATAATGTGTCCGCGCTTCGATTGATTGAAAGATAATCTAAACCAACATCACTCAAGAAATTTAATCTGGAGCTAATTTCTTTCGTTATTTTTTCTGCAATCTCTGCACGCCATCCCGTCATTTTAATTTCTTTGAAGTAATTCTTTGCATATTCAACCGACATTTCACTTATTTGAGGTAATGTTTGATCACCAATAAAAACATTTCTTGCGGACTCATTTAACCTTGTTCCTGAGCAGTCAGGACAGATCTGACTATTAAGAAATTTACCAAGTTCCTCTCTTACAGTATTAGACTCTGTCTCAAGATAACGGCGATCTAGATTAGGGATAATTCCTTCAAAGCTATGATTTTTTTGAATCATCATTTTTCTATTCTTAAAACTTTGATACGTAAATTCAATTTTTTCTTTACCGCTGCCATATAGAATTATTTTTTGAATATTTTTTTCTAGCTCATTAAATGGTGTCTCTATATCAAATTTATAATGTTTAGCGATACTCTGGATCATATGAAAGTAATAAGTTGTCTTTCGGTCCCAACCTCTGATTGCTCCACCAGCGAGAGATAAATCCTCATTGACAACTACCTTTTTGGGATCAAAGAATTGCTTTAACCCTAATCCATCACATGTCTTGCATGCACCGTTAGGGTTATTGAAAGAAAATAACCTAGGCTCAAGCTCTGTTAGGCTGTAACCGCATATATTGCAGGCATAGCGATCGGAAAATACTATTTCTTTTTCTTTGTCTTGCTCTAGTGAAGCAATATAGGTAACTCCATCAGCTATTTTTAGTGACATTTCAAAAGACTCAGCAAGTCTCAACTTCATTTCTGGCCTAACTTTAAATCGATCAATCACTATTTCTATAGTATGTTTTTGGTTCAACTCGAGGGTTGGAGGGTCGTCCAATTCATATATTTCACCGTTTATTCTGGCACGAATGAAGCCCTGAGTTTGAAAATTTTTCATGAGCTGAAGATGCTCACCTTTACGATTAATCACGACAGGAGCAAGCATTAACAAGGGAGCTCCCTCTGGAAAAGATAATACTTTGTCAACCATCTCGCTCACTGTTTGAGCTTCTAATTTTACTTTATGTGAGGGACAGTACGGAGTTCCTGCTCTAGCAAAAAGTAGTCGTAAATAATCATAAATTTCTGTAACAGTTCCAACAGTTGATCTTGGGTTGTGTGATGTAGATTTTTGCTCAATGGATATTGCTGGTGATAATCCATGAATATGATCTACATCAGGTTTTTCCATTACAGATAAAAATTGTCTAGCATAGGTCGATAAAGATTCAACATATCTACGCCGACCTTCTGCATAGATTGTGTCGAATGCTAAAGATGATTTACCTGAGCCTGATAACCCAGTTATAACAATCAGCTTATCTCTAGGAATATCTAGATCTATATTTTTTAGGTTATGGGTTCTGGCACCACGGATGTCTATAGATTTCATGAATAATTTCACAACATAATTAAGGCAACCTGTTAATATACTGCCAGCACATATGTTTGAGCAAAGACACTTTATAACTATTTGTAACAATCAATAAATTGTATTTTGAATCTTGATTAGAAAAGTATTTTTTGATCTTACTATTCCTAGCTTTATCATAGCTTTATATTGAATTAAGAATTTTATATGACCTTAGAAAAAAAGTTTGTTGGAAATAAAATGCTCAATGAAGAGCGCAAAGTGGTTGGTGTCGTTGCGCTGATTGCTATGTTTAGAATGTTTGGATTATTCGCTCTTCTTCCGGTACTTTCCCTATATGCCAGTGAGCTGATGTATTCAACACCTTTTTTAATAGGAATCTCAGTTGGCGCTTATGGTTTAACGCAAGCGATTTTTCAGATCCCGTTAGGTATGCTGTCAGACAAGATTGGTAGAAAATCTGTCATCTGTATTGGCTTGTCTATTTTTATATTAGGCAGCTTAACTGCTGCTTATAGTAGCTCTATTTATGGAGTGATCGCTGGTCGGTTTTTGCAAGGTGCTGGAGCAATTTCAGCAACACTTACAGCATTATTAGCAGATGCAACAAGAAAAGAAGTTAGAACAAAATCTATGGCTTTTTTGGGAATAGGAATAGGGAGCTCCTTTCTAATCGCATTAATTTTTGGCCCATTAATTGCTGCCATTTTTGGTGTGAGGTCTTTGTTTTTCATGGCGGCATTTGTCGCAGTTATAGCCATGTGCCTACTGCTGCTGGTACCATCAAGCCTCACGAAGAAAAATACTGAAATTAAATTAAGAATAAAAGACGCGTTTAAAGCAAAACTACTGATAATTGATTTACATGTCTATTTGTTACATTTAATTTTAACCTTGATGTTTGTCGTTACACCTCTATTACTATTGAAAAAACTACAAATTCCACTATTAGATCACTGGAAGATGTATGTTTTTTCATTACTACTTTCTTTAATAGTAACAATTCCAATGATTATGAATGACGGTCGAACGGGAAAACGAGTTTATATTTCTTTTTCGATTATTTTATTGTTTTTAAGTCAGCTAATTATGACTTTTTATAATCACTCCCAGGTAATGGTATTTGCAAGTTTGACGATTTTCTTTGCTGGCTTTAATTTTTTAGAGGCTTCCCTTCCTGCAAGATTATCTATTTTGGCTAATGATGAATTAAGGGGAACTTCATTAGGTATTTTTTCAAGTTTCCAATTTTTAGGCGCCTTTTCAGGAGGCCTTTTGGGTGGATGGTTAATGGTTCCTCTTGGGACACAAAATTTATTCATTTTTACATCTATTTTGATCTTCTGTTGGCTGTTATCTTTATTTTTCTTTGAGGATTAATTAAATAAAAATTCATACTTACTGGTAATTAGAGTGATCAAAGCTCTACAATAGACAACAGAAAAGAATTATTTCTAAATAGTTAATTTAATTACATCAAAAATGAGGAACTAGAAATGGCACGTGGAGTTAATAAAGTAATTTTAGTCGGAACTTTAGGTGCCGATCCAGATACTCGTTATACACCGAGTAATGCTGCTGTTACTAATTTAAGTATAGCTACTAACGAGTCCTGGAAAGACAAGCAATCAGGAGAGCAAAAAGAAAAAACTGAATGGCATCGTGTAGTTATGTTTAACCGTTTAGCAGAGATCGCAACAGAATATCTCAGAAAGGGATCTCAGGTATATATTGAGGGTAAGATTCAGACTAGAAAATGGGAAGATAAAGAAGGAAAAGATCGATGGACAACTGAAGTAGTGGCAAATGAAATGCAAATGCTCGGGTCTAGATCTTCTGGCAGTAATTCAGCCCCATCATCTATGGAAGGATCACCTTCTAGTAACGTATCAGCGCCAAAGCCTCAGAGTTCAGACGATTTTGATGATGATATTCCATTCTAAAATATTTTTATTAACATTTAATTAATCAATGAATTATCCCTATTACGGGGTTAAGTAAAAATATTTCTTTTTCTATGAATCGCCAATGAATAATAAATTATTTATAAAGACTATGGGTTGCCAAATGAATGTCTATGATTCTGAGAAGATGGCTGATGTTCTCAAGGAATCTCATGGATATGAGTTAACTGAGACCCCTGAAGATGCAGATCTTTTGTTGGTGAATACTTGTTCTATTCGCGAAAAAGCAGAAGAAAAAGTATTTTCTCAACTAGGTCGCTGGCAAGCATTAAAGAAAAATAAACCGGAAATGATGATCGGTGTTGGAGGCTGTGTGGCCAGTCAAGAAGGAGCTGGAATTGGCAAAAGAGCACCTTATGTAGATCTTATTTTTGGACCACAAACTCTGCATAGATTACCAAACATGCTTGAAGAAGCGAAAAATAAACAAAAAACAATCGTTGATATATCTTTTCCGCAGATAGAGAAATTTGATTGCCTTCCTGAACCAAGAGCTGACGGACCTTCGGCATTTGTCTCTATTATGGAAGGATGTAGTAAATATTGTACTTATTGCGTTGTACCATATACTCGTGGTGAAGAGATCAGCCGTCCTTTGGATGATGTTATTGCGGAAATTTATTCACTTGCAAAGCAAGGTGTAAGAGAAGTGAATCTCTTGGGTCAGAACGTTAACTCATATCAAGGGTTAATGCATGATGATCAAATCGCTGATCTAGCAACATTAATTTATTATGTTGCTGCGGTTGAAGGCATTGATCGTATTAGATTTACAACTTCTCATCCGGTGGAATTTAATGATAGCTTGATACAAGCTTATGCAGATAACCCTGAATTAGCTAATTATTTACACTTGCCAGTTCAAAGTGGCGCTGACCGAATATTATCATTAATGAAAAGAGGTCATACTGCGATTGAGTATAAACAAAAGATCCGAAAGTTAAGGAAAGTAAGGCCTGATATCTCTATTTCATCTGACTTTATTGTTGGCTTTCCTGGTGAAACGGAAGATGATTTTGCAAAAACAATGGAGTTAATTACTGATGTTGGCTTTGATCAATCATTTAGCTTTATTTATAGTCGACGACCGGGGACACCAGCATCAAACATAAAGGATGATGTTGAAGTTCAGGTAAAGAAAGAGCGTCTAAGTATGCTGCAAGAACAGATAACCTCACAAGCATTTGCAATCAGTCAATCCATGATTGGGAGTCATCAGAAAGTATTAGTAGAGCGACACTCTAAGAAAAATTCATCTGAATTATCAGGAAGAACAGAAAATATGCGTTGGGTTAATTTTATTGCTAATAAAAGCTGCATCGGTCAATTTGTTGACGTGGTCATTACTGAGGCTCTTCCTAATTCGCTTCGAGGTAGACTTCTCTAGGGTGAAATTTAATCCTATAGATGAGTTAATTGACAAGCATTGAATATCACTCAAGAAATAATTTTTGATTCTTTTAGTAATAAAAGACTGGCAAATTTATGTGGTCAATTTGATGAAAATATTCAATATATTGAAAATCAATTAAAAATTAATATTCTCAGTCATGCGAATAGTTTTAAGGTGATAGGTAATAAAGACAGGGTATTAATAGCAAACAAAATTATTCAAGCTCTTTACGGTTTAACTGTAAATCAAAGTATAGATCTTGAACAAGTACACATTATATTGAAGGAACATGGCATGCAGAAAGAAAACTACATCTCTTCTGATAACACTGAAGATCCATATAATCATGACCATCAAATTCAAACTGCAAAAAAACTCATTCGACCTAGAGGTCAAAATCAAAACGCTTATTTAGCTTCAATACAGCGAGATGATTTATCGTTTGGAATCGGCCCTGCTGGCACGGGCAAAACCTATTTGGCCGTTGCAAGTGCAATTCAAGCACTCGAGAATGATGAGGTAAGAAGAATTATATTAGTTCGACCCGCAGTAGAGGCAGGTGAAAATCTGGGGTTTCTGCCTGGCGATTTATCACAAAAAGTGGATCCTTATTTACGTCCAATGTACGACGCCTTGTATGACATGCTTGGATCCAACCAAGTAACTAAATTAATTGAGCAAAACCTCATAGAGGTGGCGCCGTTAGCGTTTATGCGAGGACGATCACTTAATGAGTCTTTTTTAATTTTGGATGAAGCTCAAAATACGACAATTCAACAAATGAAAATGTTTTTGACTAGAATTGGCTTTGGTTCAAGGGCAGTTGTAACAGGTGATATTACTCAAATAGATCTTCCCAAAGGACAGAAATCGGGCTTAATACATTCTGCTAAGATTCTAAAAGATATTGATAGCATCTCATTTACTTATTTTTTACCGCAAGATGTGGTGAGACATGATCTGGTGAAATTAATTATTAATGCATATGAATCTGAGAATTCTAATTAAACAAGTTTATGACTAAAAGGAATCACATATTATCTATAGACATAAATAATTTAAGTGGCATAAAGATACCAGAAAAAGAGACTATAGAAAATTGGCTTAATTTTTCACTGACATTAATCAATCACGATATTTTGAAAAAAAACAGTAATCTCGAGTTAAGCATAAGGGTAGTCAATGAATTAGAAATGACTAATCTTAATTATAAATTTAGGAATAAGGATCGCATGACAAATGTACTATCCTTTCCATCAAAAATGAATGAAACACTCTCAATGTCTTTGATGTATCCATATCATCTGGGCGACATTGTAGTTTGTGCTTTAGTTTTAGATGAGGAGTCGAAAATACAAGCAAAAAATATAAATGCTCATTGGTGCCATATAATTGTTCATGGTTTTTTACATTTATTCGATTATGATCATCTTCATGATGATGAGGCTTCTAAAATGGAAGAACTTGAGCGAGTGATATGCCTTAAATTGGGTTTTAATGACCCTTATAAATGAATAATAATAAGTATCTAGGGATGGCTTTGATTAAAATATTTAGATTGATCTTTCTATCTCTAGAAATAATACTACTAATATAAATGAAACATAAAAAAAAAATTAAAATGAGCGAAGAAATATTTGGTTTCTTAGGAAGGATAAAGCGCGCCATTAAAGGTGAGCCTCTGAATCGAAGAGAGCTTCAAGAGCTTCTCCAAAATACACAGGGAGCAATTGATTCAGATGAAGAAAAGATGGTATCAGGGGTTCTAGATGTAGCTGAAACTCAAGTCCGAGAAGTAATGATTCCCAGATCACAAATGGTTGTCATTGAAAATAGTAATTCTTTGGAAGAGATACTTGAAATAATTGTTTCTTCTGGGCATTCAAGATTTCCAGTAATGAATAAAGACCGTGAATCATGTGTTGGTGTTTTATTAGCAAAAGATTTATTACGTCATTTTAAAGATACTGCTAATGATGATATTGATGTTGAGCGTTACATTCGACCATTATCAGTAATTCCAGAATCTAAGCGATTAAATACTTTGTTAAAGGAATTTCGAGACAGTCATAATCATATGGCTATTGTAGTTGATGAGTATGGTGGTATTTCTGGCTTGCTTACTATTGAAGATGTTCTTGAAGAAATTGTTGGTGAAATTGATGATGAGCATGATGCACAAGAGCTAGAATATATCGAAAAGAAAAAAAATAATGATGGAAGTGATTATTATTTGGTGCTTGCACTTACAAAGGTTGAAGATTTCAATGAGTTTTTCAGCTGTAAACTTGCGCATAGTTCTTACGATACAATTGGTGGTTTGGTAGTTCATGAGTTCGGGAGATTACCAAGAAACGGAGAAAAATTAATTTTTTCTGGCTTTAAATTTTCTGTAACCAAAACTCATCGAAGGCGTATTGAAGTATTATCAGTCAAAAGAGTAATTGCTAATTAATGCAAATGTGACATTGATGATTAAAAGATTATTCAAGCATGTTTGAAAAAACAAATGTTTCGCAATTTCAATTTCAACCATCATACCGTATATTTGTTTCATTCTTTTTGCTTGGGATGTTATTAACTTCAGTTTTCTCTCCCATAAATTTTTATTACTTAGCACCATTTGTATTGGTGCCAGTATTTTATTGCTGCCTAAAATTATCACCTAAATTATCTGCCTTATATTTATTTAGTTTTGGGCTAGGTCATTTTTTGACGGGTGTTTATTGGATTTATATATCTGTTCATTCATTCGGACAGGCACCTATTTGGATAGCAATTTTTCTAATGTTTGGCTTGATTTTATTAATGTCCTCTTATTTTGCATTAGCCGGTTGGTTAATATCTTGGTGGACAAATGGACATAGCTTTTACTTGATCTTTGTAGGTCCATCAATTTGGATTTTATTCGAATGGCTCAGGAGTTGGATGTTCTCGGGTTTTCCATGGATGACTTTAGGTTATAGCCAAGTAGATACTTTTTTATCAGGTTGGGCACCCATATTTGGAGTGTTTGGAGTTTCTTGGTTTGTATCAATTAGTGCCACGATATTTATATATTTTGCCCTGAAAAAAAAATATTTATTGGCTATATTACTTATGGGCATGCCATATTTAATGGGCTTTAGTTTGAATTTTTTCACTTGGTCTTTTAATTTAGGAGAGCCAATAAAAACAACTATTATTCAAAGTGGAATCCCGCAGAATTTAAAATGGACTGCTGAGCAGTTTCCTAAGACATTGGATCTCTATCTTCAGGCAACAAAAAACACGCCTAAAAATAGTTTCATTGTCTGGCCTGAGGTAGCTATACCTGCTTCGAGCAATCATATTGAAGGCTATCTTCAGCTTATTCAAAAAGAGGTTAAAGAGTCGAATAAAAAAATTGCACTCGGCTTACTCGAAAAAAATAAAGATACGGGTTTATTATTTAATAGTATGTTGTTCTTAGATGGTATTACAGAGCAATATTATCGTAAAAGACATTTAGTGCCTTTTGGTGAATACTTCCCTGTGCCAAGTTTTATTAGAGAATGGATGCGCTTACAAAGCTTACCAAATACTGATTTATCAAAAGGTAGTCAAAAACAACCATTAATAAAATTCAGTGAAAATATATTATTAGCAACAGCAATATGTTATGAGGTTGCCTTTGGCTCTGAGCAATTATATGCTTTTCCCAATGCAGCACTGCTAGTAAATATAAGTAATGATGCCTGGTTTGGTGATTCTATTGCGCCTCATCAGCATCTTCAGATTTCACGTATGAGATCATTAGAAGTAAGTCGTGAAATGGTACGTGCTACAAATAATGGAATCAGTGCATTTATTGGTCCAAAAGGCAAGATAGAGAAACAATCAGATCAGTTTGTATTCGCAAGACTTTCTGCCGATTTACAACCACGCTCAGGATCTACTCCGTATGTATTATTTGGAAATTGGCCAATATTACTCTTGAGCAGCATTATTTTGATATTTTTTTATTCAATAAAGATAAAAAATATTAAACCTGTGGTGAATTAATTTACCCTGATTGTGAGATGTTTCGTTAAGGTCGATATATAATAGACGAATTAATTATTGAAAGGGTCGATAGTCGTGAAAACTGAGCAAAAAGCAACTAATGTATTTTGGCAAGAAGGTGAGATCTCAAGAGAAGATCGATATAAGATTTTGCCACAAATTGGAGCGACAATCTGGTTTACGGGTTTATCTGGGAGCGGAAAAAGCACCATAGCAGTAGCACTTGAAAAAGCGTTGCATGGTTTTGGTGTCTTATCTTATCGCCTAGATGGAGATAATATTCGTTTAGGAATAAATAAAAACTTAGGATTTTCAGAGCAAGATCGCCAAGAAAATATAAGGCGTGTCGGTGAGGTTTCAAAATTATTTGGAGATGGGGGAATTATTGCGATATCAAGTTTTATCAGCCCATATAAAGACGATCGAGATAATGTTCGTATGCTGCATGATGAGGCAAAACTAAAGTTTATTGAGGTTTTTGTGGATTGTCCTTTAGCAACTGCCGAAACACGTGATCCTAAGGGTTTGTATAAGCGTGCTCGTGCAGGTGAGATTAAGAATTTCACGGGCATTGACGATCCCTATGAAATTCCAGTTAAGCCAGAGATTCATCTTCATAGTGATAAAATGAAACTTGAAGATGAGGTTTTAATTATCGTAAATTACCTCAGAAAACAGGGAATTATAAAAATATAAATAGCGGTAATTTTTATAAAAATCTGAAAAAATCAAACATTTTGCAGATTCTTTTTTTCTAATGAATAATCATTGGATAAGAATTTAGAATTTTAGCTAACTAAATAAGAAAATATTCAAATGAGCACATCTTATAATCCAGAGGAAATTGAAAAAATAGCCCAAAAATATTGGGATGAACAGCAATGTTTTATTGTCAAGGAAGATAGCAAGAAAAATAAGTTTTATTGTTTGACGATGTTTCCTTATCCCAGTGGCCAATTACATATGGGCCATGTAAGAGTGTTCACTATTAGCGATGTTATTGCACGCTATCATCGAATGCTTGGTAAACATGTACTTCAACCAATGGGTTGGGATGCGTTTGGAATGCCAGCTGAAAATGCCGCTATTAAGAGAAAAGTCGCTCCAGCAGAATGGACTTATAAAAATATAGATTATATGCGAGAACAACTTAAAAGGTTGGGTTATGCCTATGACTGGAGTCGAGAGGTCACTACCTGTAAGCCTGAGTATTATAAATGGGAGCAATGGCTTTTTACCCGTCTTTTTGAAAAAGGATTGGTTTATAGAAAAAACTCAATTGTGAACTGGGATCCAGTAGATCAAACAGTATTAGCCAATGAGCAAGTTATTGATGGCCGTGGTTGGCGCTCAGATGCTTTGGTTGAAAGACGAGAGATTCCTCAGTGGTTCATGCGAATTACTGCTTATGCAGAAGAATTACTGCAATCACTTGATGAGCTTGATGGTTGGCCAGAGTCAGTTAAAACAATGCAAAGAAACTGGATAGGGAAGTCTGAAGGCATTGAATTTTCTTTTCCACTTGAAAATGAAAAAGGTAGTTTAAAAATATTTACTACCAGACCAGATACTCTCATGGGCGTAACTTATATGGCTGTGGCTGCGGAACATCCGCTCGCGCTAGAGGCTTCAAAGCATGATATAAGAGTCGCAGAGTTCCTTGAAGAGTGTAAAAAAAATCAGTCTGCAGAAGCTATGATGGAGACAATGGAGAAAAAGGGATTACCGTTAAATCGATATGCGATTCATCCAATAACAAAAGAAAAAATTCCTATCTGGGTTGCGAATTTTGTATTGATGACATACGGCAGTGGTGCCGTCATGGCAGTTCCTGGGCATGATCAGAGGGATTGGGATTTTGCGAAACATTATGGCTTGAATATTAAGCAAGTAATAGAGTCAAAAGATGGTGGTGTGATCGATATTGAAAAAGCCCCATACTTAGATTACGGAATTCTGATTAACTCTCATGATTACGATGGCTTGAGTTCTCTGGATGCTTTCGATGTTATTGCTAAATACTTTGAAGACTCAAATCAAGGGCAAAAAGTAATTAATTATCGTTTGCGTGATTGGGGTGTATCGCGACAAAGATATTGGGGAACACCTATACCAATAATCTATTGTGAAGACTGTGAAGCTGTTCCAGTCCCTGCAAGTGATTTGCCTGTTATTTTGCCTGAAAAAGTAAAATTTAGTGGGACAGGATCACCGTTAAAAGATATGCCTGAATTTTATAATACAAAATGCCCGCAATGTGGTAAAAAAGCAAAACGTGAAACCGATACTTTCGATACATTTTTTGAATCTTCTTGGTATTTTTCACGATATGCAAGTTTTGATGCTTCGGACGCAATGCTTGATAAGCGTGAATCGTATTGGATGCCAGTTGATCAATATACGGGTGGTATTGAGCATGCTATTTTACATTTATTGTATTCTAGATTTTTTCAAAGATTGTTAAGAGATGAGGGTATTTCGGCTGTTAGTGAGCCATTTACTAATCTATTAACACAAGGGATGGTCCTAAAAGATGGCGCTAAAATGTCAAAAGCAAAAGGAAATACTGTTGACCCCCAGGGTTTGATTGAAAAATTTGGTGCGGATACAGTCCGTTTATTCATGATGTCTGCAGCACCACCGGAACTTGCTCTTGAATGGTCTGATGATGGAGTTCAAGGAGCACATCGGTTTTTGCGTCGCTTATGGACTGCTGTAGATAAGCATGTGCCAGAGCTAGATTTAGATTTAAGTTTGAACTTTAATGATAAGCAAAAAAAACTCCGTTATAAAACTCATACTACAATCATGAAGGTAACCGATGATATAGGAAGAAGATATAAATTTAATACAGCCATTGCTTCAGTGATGGAATTGTTGAATGCAATTAATAAATTTAATGATGAGACTCAAGAAGGAAGGATGATTATTCAGGAGTCACTAGAATCAATTGTTTTGCTGCTTTCACCAATTACACCTCATATATGTCATGCTTTATGGAGTGAGCTGGGGCATAAGGAGGCACTAATCTATGCTTCTTGGCCTTTAATGGATGAAGCTGTAATTGTCAAAGATGAAGTTGAAATAATAATACAAGTAAATGGCAAGCTAAGAAGCAAGATGACTATTGATATCAATACATCACAAGAAACCGTTGAGTCTAAAGTAATCGCTGACGAGAGGATTTTGCGATACATTGATAAAAAGGTTATTAAAAAAATGATTTATATAAAGGGAAAATTAGTTAATGTTGTCGTATAGAAAAATTTTCCTCATGATAATCATAAGTGCACTTGCTTCTTGTGGATTTCAATTACGTCAGTCCGCTTTGCTACCTGAGAGTATGAATCAGACTTATATAGAAACTACCAACAATCGGAGTATGTTTCTTCAACAACTTAAAAAAGAGCTAGTTTCTCAGAATATTGAATTACTGAACTCCAAGACAGATGCATCAGCAATTTTGACAATATTTGAAGACGAGACAGGCAGACGTGTTCTATCTGTTTCTGCTCGAAATATCGCTACTGAATATGAGGTATTTTATAGAATTGTTTTTGGATTAGAAGAAGCTGGAAAGATATTGATTGCTCCTCGTGAGGTTGTTCTAAGCAGAAGTTATACTTTTAATGAGAAATTGGTATTGGGAAAATCTCAAGAAGAAGAGATGCTAATCAATGCACTTTCTGGTGATTTAGTTCGAATGGTTTTAAATCAACTATCCTCAAAGTAAGATATGAGAAGAAATTGCAACAACCGATAATTATTGGTGATTTTGAAAAAAAAGAGCTTCATAATCTCATTAATAAGTATCATCTTGAGCTTGAAGTTCTTGCTGATCATGAACCTATACCAGCCAGTTTTTGGGGTGAACCTGAAGCTGGTTTAATTGGCAAAACAATTTTTGTGAAGAATGTGACACCGCTACATTCGATGTTTCATGAACTTTCTCATCTTATTTGTATGACTGAAGAGAGAAGACTTAGTGTAAATAAAGATGCAAAAAGTGATGATGAGGAAGAATCTGCGGTATGTTATTTACAGATTTTATTGGCAGATTTATTGACAGGAGTAAGTTCTAATTTGTTGATGAAAGATATGGACGATTGGGGGTATAGTTTTCGCTTAGGATCAACACAAGCCTGGTTTCAGCATGATTCCTGCGATTCAAAAAAATGGCTACAAAAAGAAAATATTTTGAATGAAAAAGGAAATATTACATGGTCATTAAGAGCATAGAAGTTTATGAGCTTAGTTTGTCTGAGGTAATTATATTTAGATATTTTTTTTACCAATCAGATTATAATTGGCATTAGTTTAATTTAGATGTGAGAAGAAGATACATGACAATGAAACTCTTCCTTTATGATACCTTGACTGGCGAAAAATTAGAATTCAAGCCATTTAAACCAGGAAAAGTCACCATGTATTTATGTGGACCTACGGTCTATAATTATGCCCATATTGGAAATGCCAGACCGGCCGTAGTTTTTGATTTATTAGCTCGTTTATTGCGCCAAAATTATGATCTTTTATTTGTCAGAAATATCACTGATATTGATGACAAAATAAATGCTGCAGCTATTGAATCAAATAAAACTATAACTGAGATTACTGATGTATACATAGATGCTTATAATGCTGATATGGCTGCTATAGGCGTAAGACCACCTGATATAGAACCCAGAGCCACAGATCATATTGATGAAATGATCGAGATGATTGGAAAACTAATAAGTACAGGGAATGCGTATCATGCCGAGGGGCATGTTTTATTTGATGTAAAAACTTATGATAATTATGGCTCCCTTTCAAAAAGGGATGTTAGTGAAATGATGGCGGGTGCCAGAGTTGAAGTAGCTGCATATAAAAAATCTGCACATGATTTTGTTTTATGGAAACCATCAACACCTGATCTCCCAGGATGGGATTCTCCATGGGGGAGAGGAAGGCCAGGCTGGCATTTAGAGTGTTCTGCAATGATAAAAAAGCACCTTGGAAGAACTATTGATATTCATGCGGGAGGGCAAGATTTAGTTTTTCCTCATCATGAAAATGAAATAGCTCAGAGTACTTGTGCGCATCAAGGAGAAACTTTTAGTCGATATTGGTTACATAATGGATTTCTGAGTATAGATAACACTAAAATGTCAAAATCTTTGGGCAATGTCAGCTTAGTACGTGATTTACTGAAAGAGCATTCTGGTGAAGTAATTCGATTAGCACTTTTGACAGCCCATTATCGGCAACCATTAGAGTGGTCAACAAATACGCTACTTGCGGCCAAAAAAATGCTTGATCGGGTTTATGGCGCCTTACGTAACATTAACGTAACAACCCAAAAAATTAATAATACGAAAGTACCTAACTCAATTTTAGAAGCTTTATCCAATGATCTCAATACGCCAATGGCTATGGCAGAGGTATTTAGTCTTGCTAAGAAATTAAATAAAACACTTGATAGTGACGAGCAAGAAGACATTGCTGCTCAAATTTATGCTGCTGGAAAAATATTAGGATTGTTCGAAAAAAATACAAAAGAATGGTTTTCTAAAACTATCAAATGTAAATATTCTGAAGATGAAATTAAAAATTTAATTATTGAAAGAGAAGCTGCACGTTCAGAAAAAGATTTTAACAAAGCAGATAAAATACGTGATCAGTTATTGGTTGAGGGTATCAGTATTGAGGATACCTCTGCAGGTGTTCGCTGGCTCGTTGATAAATGATATGGAAGTATATCTATGAATGAAGTAACAGAAAGTCAAAAAGAAATTATTGGTGAATTTTCATTCTTTGAAAATTGGATGGATAAATACCAGTATATTATTGACCTTGGTAGACGCATAAACTCATTACCTGAAGAAGAGAAAGTAAATGAAAATAAAATTAAAGGTTGTCAGTCACAAGTCTGGCTTGTTTGTGAGTTAAGGAATGAGCGTTTATTATTTCGAGCAATAAGTGATGCTGCTATTGTTTCTGGCTTAATAGCAATTCTTCTTAGGATATACAGCAATAAGAGACCTCAAGATATTCTTGAAGCTCCTATTGATTTTATTGAGGCTTTACAGCTTGAGCAGCATTTAAGTGCCACTAGGAGCAATGGATTGTCATCTATGCTAGATACGATTAGGACACATGCTATTCAATCTATAGAAAAAGGGTGAGTTATATTTTTACTTATTTAATCTTAGCACTCATAAAAATCTATAAATTTTTACTTTCGCCGCTATTGGGAATGAATTGTCGATTTGAACCCACTTGTTCGTCTTATTGTGAAGAGGCGATAAAACGACATGGTTTATTAAAAGGCTTAATGCTTTTCTGCAAAAGATTTTCAAAATGTCATCCTTGGGGTGATTCTGGCTTTGATCCGGTCCCAGAAAAAGAATAATTTATTTAATTATTGACAGGATACGGAATGATAATGACCAATTCGATTATTGTAATAGTGGGCTAGTGATAGTAATAAAGACCCAAAGATTGTGAATACACTGTCTGTTAATGAATTGTATTGGTAATGTATTATCGTAGCACCGATAAAAATGATGAAAATACCTAAACAACCAAGACAAGCTATTAGAATTTTTCTGTGATTGCGGTAACCTCTATAAAGTGCCACTAAACTGACTGGAATAACGATAAATAAGATAATCGCATGATAGTGTCCACCAAAAAATTCACCAAATAGTGGGATAGCGATCGTTGTTATTGGTAAGGCCAGACAATGTAATATACATATACCTGATAGCCAGATGCTTATGCTATCTAATTTTTTCGTTTTATGATTAGTTTTATGCATGAAAGTTTAAGTTATATTAGAATGTAATTATGTTACATATTTTACATATTGATACAATATAACATAACAATTCGATTATAACATTTTTAAAAGTTTAATTTTAATTCAGGATTCACATGAAAAAGAAAATATTAAGTATGTTGTGTTGCCCAATTACACATAGTCCATTATCTAAAATAACCGAAAAAAAATTAATAGCACTCAATTCAGCAATAGATGAGGGACTTATTATTGATCGTGATCAAAATATCATCAAAATAAATATCTCAGATGCTTTAGTAAATGAGGAAGGCATCATTTTGTACCCTATTGAAGAAGGAATTCCCGTGCTTCTTGAAAATAGATCAATTTCTCTTAAACAATTAGACTGAATACTCAATTATAAAATTATTTTTTTTAGAGACTAGACAAATTTATTTTCATGAAACTATCTCCTATAATTCTTCCTTCTGAACTTAAGAAAAGACTGCTTAATTGTTATCTTGTCTCAGGTGATGAGCCATTATTAGTCCAAGAATCTCTTGATTTGATCAGACAGGCATCATTTGACGCTGGATTTACTGTTAGGGAAAATTATGATCAATCACAATCAATAGATTGGCAAGAAATATTAAGCGCTAGTAATAATCTTTCACTCTTTTCAGAAAAGAAAATAATCGAAATACGACTCACATCTATAAAACTTGGTCGAGAGGGTATAAAGAATATAATTGAGCTTACCCAAAGACTGAATGAGGATCTGATGCTTGTAATCTCAGCTCCAAAAATAGATAAAGCTACATTAGCCTCTAAATGGTGTCAGTTTTTCCAAGATGAGGGAGGTTTTGTCCAAATATGGCCACTCAAAAAAAATGAGCTTCCCCTTTGGCTTGAAAAGCGGATGATGACTGTTGATTTAACAGCAAAAAAAGAAACAATTTTAATGCTAGCTCACAGGGTTGAAGGAAATCTCTTAGCGGCTTCTCAAGCTATAGAAAAATTAAAACTCTATCTTGGTGAAGGGAGTGTAAGTGAGGCTGATATGCAGAAAGTTGTATCCGATGATAGTCGTTATGACGTCTATCAGTTGATTGATGCCATCCTAATTGGCGATGTTAAGAAGGCTTTGAGAATTTTATCTAGTCTTCAAAGTGAAAATGTAGATGCCATTGTTGTGATATGGGCTCTGAACAGAGAATTAAGATTGTTAAGTAAGCTAGCTTTTTCTATAGAATCAGGGATGAGTCATAATGAGATAATGCGTAGTTATCGTGTCTGGACGTCACGCCAAAATATCGTTTCAGCATGCCTTAAACGTCATCATGCAAGGGATTTCCATATTATGATCAAGGCCTGTACCAATGCAGATAATGCTGCAAAAGGCCAAGTGAAAGATGATAAATGGCAGTTGATAAGAAATATAATTTTTTCACTTTCAGCTTATAATAAGGCAGCGTAAATGGTTGTATTGAAATTTAGAAGGATAAATCAAGTATGAGTCCAATTGGTGTATTTGGAGGTACTTTTGACCCTATTCATTATGGGCATCTGAGAACTGCATATGAAATGTTACAAGCCCTAAAATTTGAAGAGGTAAGGTTTGTACCTTGTGGTAAGCCGCCACATCGTGTCGATCCATTTGCTAGCAGTGAAATAAGACTAGCCATGGTCAATGCTGCCATTCAGGGGCAACGTGGTTTTGTAGTTGATGATCGTGAGTTATATCGAGAAGGACCATCATACTCGGTAGATACTTTAAAAACTTTACGAATGGATTTTCCATTGAGGTCACTTGCCCTTATAATTGGGATGGATGCATTTTTAGGACTCCCTAAATGGCATCAATGGAGAGAAATATTAGAATTGGCTCATATCGTAGTAGCACATAGGCCTGGATGGCGTGCTCCTGATATAGGTCCGCTTGGCGAATTACTTGAAAATAGAGGAACTCATCGAGTTGATGACCTTCATAATTCAAAATCAGGTCATATATATATTCATGATGTTACGCAATTAGAGATTGCTTCTACTGATATTAGAGACCTTGTGAAAACGGGAAGAACACCTCGTTTTCTGATGCCAGATACAGTATGTAATATTATTGACAAGAGTGGCTGTTATGATAACGATAAATAATCAACTTACAAAAATGGTAATAATAAATGAATGTAACTGAGCACAATAAATTAATTATTGAAATTTTAAATGACTCGAAAGCTAAAGATATTATTACCTTGGATGTAAGGGATATGACTTCTACAGTAGATTATATGATATTAGCAAGTGGAACCTCTTCACGGCATGTAAAAGCTTTGTCTCAGATTTTACTTGAGGAATCTAAGAAATATAAGAAACGAGCTATTGGAGTTGAAGGCGAAGAGGGAAGTGAATGGGTCTTGGTTGATTTTGCTGATATCTTAGTGCATATCATGCTACCTCGCGTAAGAGAATTCTATAATCTTGAAAAATTATGGTCCTTGAAACCAATAAAAAAAGCTTGGATAGGCGATAACTAAACAATGCACATACGTCTAATTGTCGTTGGTTCAAAGCAGCAACAATGGGTAATAGATGCGTTTCAAGGTTATGCTAAAAGATTACCACGTCACTGGAATTTCAGTCTTTTTGAGATTCAGGCTCTAAAAAGAAATAAGAATGAATCTGTAACTTCTGTGATAAAAAAAGAAGGGGCAAAAATCCTCTCAGAAGTGAGAGATAATGAGCAATTAATTATTTTAGATGAAACTGGTATAGAGTTCACGACCCAAGCATTGTCAGAAAAATTAGATAACTTAAGTACGATTAGAAATAGATTTTGCTTTGTGATTGGTGGTCCAGATGGCTTATCAGATGATTGTAAAAAAAGAGCGGACATGAGCTGGTCGCTAACTAAATTAACTTTGCCACATGGTCTTGTTCGGGTTGTTTTTATTGAGCAAATATATCGTGTATGGTCATTGATGTCTCAGCATCCTTATCATCGTGTCTAATTTATTTGGAATAGCACATCAATAATAAATCTATATATCTGGCTTCAGGGTCACCAAGAAGAAGACAAATCTTAAATGAGCTTGGCATAGACTTTCTCCATAAATCGGTCAACGTAGACGAAAAAAGAGAGAATAGTGAATCGGCTAAAATGATGGCGACTAGACTTGCTATTAAAAAAGCATTAGCTATTAAGAATGAAATTGCTAATAAATTTATAATACTGGCTGCTGACACAGTAGTATCTCATCAAGCTTTAATTCTTGGAAAGCCACATTCTAAAAATCATGCAATTGAAATGTTGACTCAATTATCTGGTAAAAATCATCAAGTAATTACTGGTATTGCTGTTCGACATAAAGATAAAATTCATTCAGGTATCTCTGAAACTAATGTTTATTTCAGGAAAATTACAGCTGAGGAAATTAATCATTATTGGGATACCGGTGAATGTCATGATAAGGCTGGTGCATATGCAATTCAAGGAAAAGGGGCTATGTTTGTTGAACGAATTGAAGGTAGTTATTCTGGAGTAGTAGGATTGCCTGTATTTGAGTGCATTAACCTATTATCTTTATTGGGTTGGAGATATCTTTCCAATAATTCAGGGTAAATGCCTTGAAAGAAAAAAATAAAGAATCTGAATTATTTTTTAATATTACTGCGAATGAAGTTCGAGGCGTATTACTAGAGAATAATATTCCACAAGAGATTTATTGTGAGTTCAAAGAGCAGGCCGATTTGGTTGGTAAGATATTTAAAGGCAAAGTTACTCGTATCTTACCGAATATTAAAGCAGCATTTATTGACATTGGCAGAGATAAAGTTGCTTTTTTACCATTTTCAAGAATTAAACATAAATATAAAGATCAGGTGAATAATTTAGAGAATGAGTATAAAAATATTATCGTTGGAGACGAGCTTCTAGTCCAAGTTGTTAAAAACTCGGTGAATAAGAAAGGGGCAAAAGTCACAAAATCATTAAGCATACCTTCCCGTTACTTTGTGTATCTTATTAATGATAGTGGTGTTGGTATTTCATCAAAGATAAAAAATGATAAAGAACGGAAAAAACTTAATAAGTTGGTTTCTGACTTCATAACAGAGAATAAATTAACTCATGGCTTGATTGTCAGGACCATTACTGAAAATGTTAGTGAAGATATCTTAATTGCTGACTTAGAGCGTTTATTGAAGCTTTGGCGCTCCATTGAGAAAAAATTCCAATCTAAAAAAGCAGGGAATTGTGTCTTTGAGGAACTTCCATTACCTGCAAGAGTATTAAGAGACTTGCCAGCAAAAATGGTTAAAAATATATGGATAGACTCAGAAAAAGATTTTCAAATATTAAAACAATATATTGATAATTTCCTTCCAGATAATGAATCAAATATTCTTTTTTATGATGGTGATGTACCTATTTTTGAAAAATTTAATATTGAACACTTCATTAACAGTTCATTGAATCGAGCTGTAAGCTTACCATCAGGAGGAGGCATTATTTTTGATTATACCGAAGCGATGTCTACGATTGATGTTAATAGTGGATCCTTTGCAGGTGAGGATAATAAAGATGAAATGGCTTTTCATGTCAATAAGGAGGCAATAGCAGTAATTGCGCAGCAGCTTCGATTAAGAAATATTGGAGGTATAATTCTCATAGATTTAATTGATATGAGAAGTGAAAAATTTAAAAGAATTATTTTTGAAGAATTCAATAAAATAATGCTCGCAGATACTATGAAGTATCATATATATCCGATCTCGAAGATCGGATTGATTGAAATGACACGTGAACAAAATCGTCATAGCCTTGATCAAATTATGCATGAGCATTGCTCTGTGTGTGATGGGAAAGGTTTTGTAATATCTAGTGGTATTTTATTCTATCGAATGATCAGGCAAATTAAATACGTGGGGGCGAATACGCAGTCAAAAAATTTATCAGTAATACTAGGGGAAAGAATTTATTCTTACTATAGTCAATACGGGGTAAAACAATTAAAAGACCTTGGGAATACAATGAATAAAAAGTTAAATATAACCCTATCCTCATATGATCTTGAAGATGAGTTTGATATCGTGGATTAAAAAATAATAACGCAATGACTTTTAGTATTAAAAATATAAAAAATTTTTCTCTTATAGTAATAATTACTTCGATTATTTTATTTACGGTGGTTGTCATTCTGGCAAATACTTACACACCCAGAATTAATGAATATAAAGATGAATTTAAAAGCTGGATAAATCAAGATAATGACTATGAGCTTGATTTTAATAAAGTTGGTGCTCGTTGGCGAATAAATGGTCCAGAATTAATATTCTATAACCCAGAGATAAAAGATAAAGTAACTCAGGAGCAAATATTTGGTGCAGGAGAAGTAACTGCTGAAATTGGTGTCCTTGATTTCTTATTTGGTCGTTCATTGGTTATAGATCAATTGATATTCAATCGAATAAATCTTGATTTAAAGTATGAAAATGAAAGCGGTTTTGTATTACAAGGGTTGAATCTAGATTTATTTGCTTCGTTTTTTAATAATTCATCAAGTGCAATATCTTCATTCACTCTTATTGGAGAGGAGGTGAAGCTGAACTTTAATTTAATTGATAAAGAAAAAGTAATTGAGCTTTCAATTCCATCGGTAACGATGGAAATTAATGCTGAAGAGTTAAAAATAGATACTACTTTCAATCTTCCAGAGAATCTCGGGCAATCAATATTATTATCTGCCAGCAAAAGAGACAATGGCGATCAATTATCGTCGGAATGGCAATTATACCTAGAGGGAAGATCACTAAATATAGTAGCTTGGGAAATACTGCAATCATACCAATCAGAAAATCTTCAAGATGGCTTGATGGATATTGATGCTTGGATAGAATTAAACTCTAAAAATATAGAGAGAGTTACAGCAGATATAGTAGTTTCAGACTTACTAATAAATGATCTTAAGAGCGAGCCATTATTTCTTGAATCTCGTGTGGAGTATTCAGCAAACGAGTTTGGCTGGTTTACATCACTTGATAAGTTCAAATTTTATACAAAAGAGGCGAATTGGCCTGAGTCACGAATCCAAATCCAAGCTCGTAATAATAATGAGAGTAATGCGATTACATTGGATGTTAGTGCTTCGATAATTGTATTAGAGAATATGAAATTTTTTGATCACTGGATCGAACCAGATGTTATAAATTATTTTTCTGAAATTAATCCAAAAGGGCTATTAAGGAATACAAAACTTAATATTTCAAATGCAAATAAAGTTGACTCCATGTTTAATTTATCAACTCAGCTTGATGGAATAAGCATTGATTTAATATCCAGTAATAGTCAAATAGATGGAATTGATGGCTATTTAGATATCAATCAAGAGGGTGGTAGATTAGAGATAGATACTTCAAATTTAGGTTTGAATTTTAGAGATTACCTTAATAATAAATTAATCCTCGATTATGCTAAAGGGGAAGTTATATGGCGTAAGAATGAAGCTGGCTTTAAAATTTCATCAGATCAATTTGAATTAGGAAATACCGATTTTGAGAGCAATACAAGTATTGAAATGTCATTCCTAGAAGATTCAAAATTTCCTTATATAGATATTGATAGCAGTTGGTCTGTTGAGGATGTATTGATGATAAAGCGATTACTGCCTGAAAATAAGTTAAATCCAGTTCTGTATCAATGGATTCAAGAATCTATTAAGTCGGGAAAAATAAATAATGGTACAACTCGTGTTGTAGGGTCATTGGAAGATTTTCCTTTTACGTCTAGAAATGGCATTTTTCAAATCAATGCGCAAGTAAAAAATATGTTATTGCATTATGCAAAAGATTGGCCTGAAACTGAAATTCTGGATATGCGTTTATCCTTTGATCGAAATCAAATCTATTCCTACCAAAATCATCTATTTAGTAATGATCTTGAGTTGATGAATGCTAGCATTGAACTAAATGATATTTTTAATCCAAAACTTAAGATTAATGCACATTCAAGAGCTAAATTAAGCGCCATACATGATTTCATGATAAACAGTCCGATCGATAATTTTTTTGGTAAGAATTTAAAGAATCTAGAATTAGATGGTGAAGCCGATTACGAATTTGGAATTCATTTACCTTTAAGATCGTTGCAAAGAAAGAATTATGACTTTATAACGCGAATTAAGCCAAATAATGCACGAATAGATTTGACCTGGATTGAACCAGATATAGAAGATTTAAATGGCACAATTGAAGTTACTCGAAATACCGCTTCTTCAAATAACTTAACGGGTAGTTTTATGGGCACGCCAGTTCTAATAAATCTATCTAAAGTGACGGGTGATAATGAATCCTTAAGTAGCATTGTAACCATGAAAGGTAAAACTTCGATAGACGTTATCGAAAGTAATTTTGGCTATACGCTCAATCAATATATAGCAGGAGAAGAGCTAAATTATGATCTTAGTTTGAATATCCCTCGTTATGATACGCCTGATATTAAGCCTTTTTCCTTGAATATAAAAAGTGATCTCAAGGTCTTAGCTATAAACTTACCTTATCCTTTAGCTAAAAAGGTTGATGATATAGGTACGTTAGATATGAGCTTGATATTTCCTTCCAATGAATTAATTCAAATCGAGGGTTACTTAAGTTCTAGCGTTCATTGGAATATGTATTTTAAAAAGGATATCAATGACTGGAATTTTGATCGAGGTACTATCTTTTTGAATGATGAGATGACTGATTCGCCTGATTCCCGGGGTTTGCATATTCGTGGAAATACAAATCAAATTAAATTTGATGATTGGGTAAAGTTTACAAAAGTTAACGCTGATCAATCTTTAGATGCAAACTATATTAGATCAATTGATTTAACTATGGGTAATATTGATATCTATGGACGTTCTTTTGAGAATCAGCGAGTTGTAGCTAACCGTGGATCAGATGGCTGGATTATTGATTTATATGGAGAACAAGCAGAGGGATTAATTAACCTCCCTTATAATTTCAAAGATCAAACTCCTATAGAGATCAATATGGGAGTATTAAATATCGGCAAGTCAAATGGTACATGGAATGGTAATTTGCTTAGTCCAACAGAACTTCCATCGATACTCATAAGAGTTGAAGATTTTGCTTTTTCTGATCATTTTTTTGGCGCTTTCAATGCTGACTTTATCAAATTTGAGGATGGTTTAAGGGCGGTTGAAATCAAAACAAAAGCAGATAGTTTTTCAATTAATGCCAATGCTGGTTGGGTATTGGATGACTCATACGAATCTGGTCAGCATACATATTTTGAAGGCAAGTTAAGTAGTTCAAATGTCATGGATACACTTCAAAGATTAAATTATCAGCCAATAATAGACAGCAATGAGATGGATATCGAGCTTGATATTAAATGGCCTGGCCCGCCTAGAGATGACTATCTTAGCTATACTAATGGCGATTTCAGTGTCAGTCTTGGTTCGGGTCAGTTAGTCGAGGTTGAGCCAGGCGCTGGAAGAATGTTTGGTCTTTTAAGTGTAGTTGCACTGCCAAGAAGATTATCTTTAGATTTTCGTGATGTTTTTAATAAGGGCTTTGGATTTGATGAAATTACTGGTGACTTTATATTAAAAAATGCTGAGGCTATCACATGTAATTTAAATCTTAAGGGACCAGCAGCAGATATTGGCGTTATAGGTGGTGTTGATTTAATGGCAATGCAGTATGATCAAGCTGCGATCGTAAGTACAAATTATGGTAACACATTACCCATAGTTGGGGCTGTTGTTGCAGGTCCTCCAGCTGCAGCTGCTTTATTACTTTTTTCACAAATTTTTAAAAAACCATTACAAGAAATGGCACAAATATATTACGATGTGCCAGGAACTTTTGAGATACCAAATATAAATACAACAAATGCTCAGAATTTTGCACTTATGAGTGCAAAATATGAGTGTACATCATAATTTTTTATCAATCTTTCAAGGTTAATTGAATTGCAAACAATAAAACTAAATACGGTAAAATCAGCAATATTGGAATCAGCTCAATTGTGTGAAGCTGACATCTCTAAAATTGTAAAATCTATACATAGAAGGGGCGTTGATATTGCTGATTTATATTTTCAAATCAATCGTCAAGAATCATGGTCTATGGAAGATGGAAAAATCAAAGAAGGGGCCTTTAGTTTAGATAAGGGTGTCGGTGTTCGCGCTGTCAGTGGAGATAAATCTGGCTTCGCTTATTCTGATGATTTAAGTTTATCTGCAATTAAAAACGCTGCTGATGCCACTCAGGTAATTGCACGTCATGGAAAGTCACTCTCTATGAAAGTGACTGCATCAAAAGAACACAAAGAAAGGTATTCAGCCATTGATCCACTTAATAGTATTTCTGATCAAGCTAAAATTGATTTAATTAATGAAATCAATGATTCAGCAAGACAATTAGATCAAAGGATAGAGCAAGTTAATATCAGCTTGAGCAGTAGCCAAGATATGATTCTAATTGCAACAGCTGGTGGCCCATTGCTTGCTGATATAAGGCCATTAGTCAGACTTAATGTTAGTGTCATATTAGAAAAAAATAATCGTCGCGAACAAGGTTATGCAGGAGGTGGATCTCGATCAGGCTTAGACTATTTTCTCGATAACACAATTGGGATTGATTTGGCCAAAGAAGCGGTCCGTCAAGCATCAGTTCAAATGGAGGCAGTGGCAGCACCTGCTGGAACCATGCCTATTGTGTTAGGTTCAGGCTGGCCTGGTATATTGCTTCATGAGGCAGTTGGGCATGGCCTTGAAGGTGACTTTAATCGTAAAGGTGTATCCACGTTCTCAGGGAGGGTAGGTGAAAAGGTTGCTTCATCATTATGTACGATAGTCGATGATGGAACTATACCTAATAGAAGGGGATCTCTCTCTGTTGATGACGAAGGAGTTCCAGGACAATACAATGTACTTATTCAAGATGGTATTTTGAAAGGTTATATGCAAGATAGAATGAATGCTAATTTAATGAATGTCATGCCAACTGGTAATGGAAGGAGAGAATCATACGCACATATACCAATGCCACGCATGACTAATACCTATATGTTGGCAGGGCCACATGAGCATGAAGAAATAATTGCTTCAGTAAAGCATGGGATATATGCACCAAACTTTTCTGGTGGGCAAGTAGATATAACATCAGGAAAATTTGTTTTCTCTGCCAGTGAGGCATACATGATAAAAGATGGAAAAATATCTTATCCAGTCAAAGGAGCTATGTTAATTGGCGATGGCCCGGATGTTCTTGGCAAAATTTCAATGGTTGGAAATAATTTAGAGCTGGATGACGGTATAGGAACTTGTGGTAAAGAAGGACAGTCTGTGCCTGTTGGTGTGGGACAGCCAACGCTAAAAATTGATGAGATTACAGTGGGTGGAACGGCTTAACCGATATTATTTTTTTCCAGTATTTCATGAATTTTTTGAAGTTTTTCTAATCTTTCATTTGCAGTTGCAGCAACAACAGTAATATGACCTAACTTACGCTTTGGTCTGGGTGCTTTACCGTAATCATGCATAAAATATTCTTTTGGATTTAAGGTTTTTAAATCACTAGGTATAGTGCCAATTAAATTTTCCATTCCAACAAAGCCAAGGCTGGATGTATCGCCCAAGCTTATATCTAGAATCGCACGTAAGTGATTTTCAAATTGACTTGAATGTGCTCCTTCAATGGTCCAATGTCCAGAATTATGAACACGCGGGGCAAATTCATTGGCAACTAATTTACCTTTTATAACGAATAACTCAAGGGCTAGAACTCCAACATAGTTGAGTTCAGTTAGTATTTTTTTATGAAATATGTATGCCTCATCTGTAAGTTTTTGATTATTATTTGTTGATATAGATGTTCTTAATATACCTTCTTTATGTCTATTTTGGCTAAGTGGGTAAGAAGCTATTTCCCCAGAGATATTTCTTGCACCAATAGCTGAAACTTCATAATCGAAGATTATCATTTGTTCGGCGATTAGTTGATGGTCTTTTAATTGAGACCATGCGTTTTCTATATCATTAAATGAGTTAATAGTTATTTGACCTTTGCCGTCATAACCAAAACGTCGTGTTTTTAGAATAAACGGATAGTTTAATTCTGAACCCGTATTTTGAAGGTCACTCAAGGAATTAATTACCTTATATTTAGCTACTGGAATATCTAGTGATTCAAAAAGTTTTTTTTCCTTAAGACGATCTTGGGCAATTTCAAGCGCTTTTGCGCCTGGAAAAACAAATTGTCTATCAAGAGTATCTATTGCTTTAACTGGGACATTCTCAAATTCGTAGGTAATAACATCTACCATTGATGATAATTCTTTTATCCCCTCAAGGTCACTAAATTCATAATTAAGAACCTCACCAGCACTTTTAGCTGGTGAGTTCACATTTGGATCTAAAAAAATACACTCAGCATTAAGTTTTTTTGCCGCATAGCCTAGCATTTGCCCTAACTGTCCTGCTCCAATAACACCTATTTTGGTCATGATTGACGAGGATCACTATTTTCAAGAATATTTTTAGTTTGTGTACTGCGAAAATTTTCAACTTTTTTGGCAATTTCAGGATCTGATATTGCTAAGATAGATGCAGCCAATAAAGCAGCATTGGTAGCGCCTGCTTTCCCAATTGCCAACGTACCTACAGGAATACCAGCGGGCATCTGGCTAATCGATAATAATGAATCAATTCCTTTCATTGTTTTGGACTCCACTGGGACACCTAATACTGGTATACGAGTTTTCGATGCCACCATTCCGGGTAAATGAGCTGCACCACCAGCCCCTGCAATAATTACCTGAATGTTATTGCTAACGGCATTTTCTGCGAAAGAGAACAATAAATCAGGAGTCCGATGCGCGGACACAACTTTTACTTCATGATTGATTGCTAGTTTTTCTAGCATATCAGCGCAATGTTTCATTGTGCTCCAATCTGATTTTGAGCCCATAATTATACTTACTTTTGCTTTTTTCATTTATTTTAATATCCAATTCAATATGAAGTATTTCTAATTACACATTCTAATAGATTTATTCCTAATATCTAGTTACTGCGTATTATTTATTCAATACTATACTGTACTAAGATCCGCATGAATTACCTTAAATAATTTACGTTTTAATTGAGTTTTTTTGTTCTCTTCATTAGTTACTTTTAACTCATTAATTAATATTGATACGTCTTCATTTACATAGCCAATTAAATTATTGTACTGGTCTATGCCCTTATTTCTCTCATCTAAAAGGATTTCTCGCCACTTTTCTGCACGCTTAAAGATTTCTTTTGCATGATTCGAATCTTTATTTAATGCATAAAGTTTATTTTGAATAGGCTCAGGATCAATGTGCTTCATCAATTTCCCAATGAGTTGTTTTTGTCGTCGTAAGGCTCCATGTGATCTAATTTTTTTGCCTAATTTAATAGCATCAAATAATTCTTCATTAAGATTAAAAGAAATCAATTTTCCCTCAGGAATTGTTAATAAAGCTTCCCCAAGTTTTTGTAATTCATGGTGTTCATGCTTCTTTTTTGTTTTACTCTTAGTAGGTTTATTTTCCACTTATTTGACCTGATAAATTTATTTATACGTTTTTAAAATACTACAAACTTATTATAAATGTTTTTTTATATTAGAATTGCAAACTTATTTACACAATCCATTTGTATGAGGGACTATGCATAAAGAAATCAATCAAGAGTTTCTTGAAACTATCGTGGCTGATGTTATAGAGCAAGCATCAATTGAAGGAGCTGACCAGGCAGAGGTAATTGCATTCAAGGATACGGGTTTTGGTGTTACAGCTAGAATGGGTGATATTGAGAATATTGAATACACGAATGGGTGTGGACTGACAGTAACTGTTTATATTAACTCTAGGAAAGGAACTGCTAGTACTTCAGATTTAAATTCATCTGCACTAAAAGAAACAACAAGAAAAGCTTGTTCGTTTGCTAAATATACTGCTGCGGATGATTGTTCTGGGTTGGCGGATGTGGGTCTAATGGCAAATGGGAAATTACCTGATGTTGATCTCCAGCATAATTGGTCTATTTCAGTGGAATCGGCTACCAAGATGGCCATTGAATGTGAAGCTGCAGCATTAAATTTAGATGAAAAAATTGTCAATTCTGAAGGTGGTAATGTTAATACGAATACAGCAACTCGAGTTTATGGAAATTCACATGGCTTTTTGAAGAGTCATCAAAAGACAAATCATAGTGTTGGTTGTGTAGTTGTGGCGAGTCAAGAAAATGAAAAGCAAAGAGATTACTGGTACAGCTCTTCTAGACATCCTGAAGACCTGGAAAACCATAAACAAATTGGTAAAAAAGCTGGTTTAAGAACATTAAATAGACTGGGTTCAAAAAAAATCGATACCACAGAAGCACCAGTTTTGTTTTCACCTCAATTGGCTGGTGGCTTTATTGGCCATGCTATTTCTGCATTATCCGGCAGTGCACAATATCGGAAGGCCTCTTTTTTGCTAGATGCCATGGAAAAAAAAATATTTCCTGATTTTCTCTCTATAGAAGAGCGACCTCATATTCCTAGAGGAATGGCCAGTAGAGTTTTTGATGCTGAGGGAGTGACAACCCAAGATAGAGATATCGTCTCCAATGGCAAGGTAGAAGGATATCTTTTAAACTCATATTCGGCCCGACGTTTAAACATGATAACCACTGCCAATGCAGGTGGATATCATAATTTAATTGTGCCAGGAACCACAGATGACCAACAAGCTATAATCTCAACCATGCGACGCGGCCTCTTAGTACAAGAATTAATTGGACAAGGGGTGAACAATGTTACTGGCGACTATTCAAGGGGTGCAGCTGGATATTGGATTGAGAATGGAATGATTGTTCACCCAGTTCATGAAGTAACAATTTCAGGTAATTTGCTTGATATGTATAAGAATATTCTAATGATTGGAAATGATTATGATCAAAAGAGTGGTATTCGTTGTGGCGCATTGTTGATTGATAAATTAAAGATCTCAGGTAACTAGATTTTATATTTTAATTAACCAAGATATCGTATGCCTCATAATATTTTTTGTACGTCTCACTAATTACACTTTCAGGTAAAGTGGGCCCTGGACTTTTTTTGTTCCAAGTTAACGTATCTAAGTAATCACGTAAGAATTGCTTATCATAACTTGGAGGACTTATTCCAATTTGATATTCATCTTTTGGCCAGAATCTCGAAGAATCTGGCGTAAGCATTTCATCGATAATAAATAATTTATTATCTCTGTCTAGACCAAATTCAAATTTAGTATCAGCAATAATAATACCTCTTTCTAGTGCATAGTGAGCTGCTCTCTCATATATTTTTATTGCTATATCACGAACATTATTTGCGAGCTCCTCCCCGACTAAAGAACAAGTTTTTGCATAATTGATATTTTCATCATGATCACCAGAAGCAGCTTTTGTTGCGGGTGTAAATATCGTATCAGGGAGCTTTTCAGCTTGCTGCATATTTTCAGAGATACTGATACCACAAATTTTCCCTGTTTTTTCGTAATCTCGCCAACCCGAACCAATCAAATACCCTCTAACTACTGCTTCTATAGGCAATGGTTTGAGTTTTTTTACAATAATTGTTCTTTTACGGAGCTGAAGAAGTAATTTTTCATCATTGATACATTGTTCTAGGTTAATTCCAGTAAGATGATTGGGAACTAGATCTTGCATCATATTAAACCAGAAATTTGATATTTCAGTAAGAATTTTACCTTTACCAGGAACTGCATCAGGCATTACTACATCATATGCTGATAACCTATCCGTGGTTACTATCAATAAATGGTCATCATCTAAATCATAAATGTCTCTTACCTTACCTCTGGCTATGAGTTTTAAATTAGGGATATTAGATTCAAATAAAATATCTTTATCATGCATGCTTTTTTCCAATTATTGGTATTAACTTAATTATAATCATCATAGGTGAATATTTTAATATATTTGTTTAATATAAGATTTATACTAACTAAAGAAAAGGATAATACATTGACTCCATTTATAGCGCCATCGATACTCTCAGCTGACTTTGCCAAACTCGGTGAAGAAGTAAATGCAGTATTGGATGCAGGGGCGGATATTATCCATTTTGATGTCATGGATAATCGCTTTGTGCCCGTTTTAACGATTGGGCCACTGGTGTGTCAATCCTTAAGGGATTCCGGTGTAACAGCACCTATTGATGTCCACTTAATGGCAGAACCAGTAGATAACTTAATCTTAGATTTTTCTAAAGCTGGTGCCAGTTATATCTCATTTCATCCTGAAGCTAGTCGTCATGTCCATAGGTCATTAAACTTAATTCGAGAGCAGGGCTGTCTGTCTGGCTTAGTTTTTAGTCCTGCTACACCGTTAACATGGCTCGAGCATGTGATTGATGATGTTGATTTGATTCTTATTATGTCTGTTAACCCAGGCTTTGGTGGGCAATCGTTTATAGAATCATCTTTAGATAAAATAGTGAAAGCTAGAGAAATAATTGATGCTAGTGGAAAAGATATAAGACTAGAGGTTGATGGTGGAGTTAAAATAAATAATATAAGAGAAATTGCTGCTGCAGGTGCGGATACTTTTGTGGCAGGATCAGCTATTTTTAATAGTGATAATTATTCAGAAACTATCACTGCTATGAAGTCTGAAATTGCTAAAACCCGTTAAAGACTTTACTAAAAGTGATTAATAATTTTTAGATATGATAAGCCGTCTTAGTCATTACTTTTGAAGTGACTTTCATCAAGATACGAATAAATTTTGGTAATTCCTCGGCGCCTGCTTTTTTTGCGTTAGCCTGATGCACCTCTTCTTCTAGGCGCATTTGTGAGACTATTTTTCTGCTTCTTTGATCTTGTTTAGGCAGTTGCTCCAGATGTTTGGTAAGATGATTGCTGACTTGCCTTTCAGTTTCTTCTATAAAGCCGAGCGACCACTTGTCTCCAATAAATCCTGCTAATGAGCCAATAATCAGCGATCCAGAATACCAAATTGGACCTAGTCTACTGGGTTTTTCATTTAGTTCTTCGATTCGCTCACGGCACCAATTTAAGTGATCTAATTCTTCGTTAGCGGCTTCAACCATTTGTGCTTTTACAGAGTCATCTCTGGCAAATACAGCCTGCCCTTCATACAGACCCTGTGCTGCAACTTCTCCAGCATGATTGATTCTCATAAGTGCAGCAGCATGAGATCTTTCTGCCTTTGTTAAATCGGCTTCAGGAGTTCCTTCAGCAGGATTTTTTCTGTAAGCTTTTGGTTGTTCAGAGGCAATAAAAAGACGCATCCGATCCAAAGAGGTGAGAATTTTATCCAATATGTTAGTTGATTGATTTGGCATGAATTAATTCTAACTTAGTTAGGTAATTGTTTAAAATGATTTTTTCTTTATCTAATAAAAAAGTATTAATCCTTATTTACCTAAGATCTTGCAATAGAAAAGATAAGGTTGTATTTGCAATGACGGGGTTGCTGCAGTAAAATCTCGCGCCTTTATATGTTTATCTTTTTGTTGCTCAATTTAAATAATAGATTGATACAAAAAAATGATTTACCTTTTGTTTATCTACTATTTTGGAAAAAATAAATGAAAACCTTTTCAGCAAAAAATGAAGAAGTCGAGCGCAATTGGTATCTGGTTGATGCCACTGGCAAAACTCTTGGTCGATTAGCGACAGATATAGCCTCAAGACTTCGTGGTAAGCATAAGGCTGTTTATACACCACATGTAGATACTGGTGATTATATCGTGGTCATTAATGCAGAAAAAATAAGAGTGACTGGTAATAAATTGAAAGATAAGATGTATCATAGATATACTGGTTATATTGGTAATCTTAAATCGATTCCACTTGAAAAGTTACTCAAAGAAAAGCCAGAAAGAGCTATCGAATTTGCTGTCAAAGGAATGCTTCCTAGAAATTCACTGGGTCGCAAGATGTTTTCTAAATTAAAAGTTTTTGCAGGATCTGAACATGATCATAAAGCGCAACAACCTATCCCTTTAGAGATTAACGCGTAAATAATTGTACAAGGTAAAAGATTAATGTCACAAGAACAATATTATGGAACTGGGCGTCGTAAAACATCGACAGCAAGAGTATTTGTAAAAGATGGTAAAGGCACTATTACTGTCAATAATAAGCCATTAGATGCGTTCTTTGGAAGAAAAACAGCACAAATGATTGTAAAACAACCACTAGAACTGGTTGAAATGGTAGGAAAATTTGACGTTAATGCTACGGTTAAAGGTGGTGGCATCACTGGTCAAGCAGGCGCAATTCGTCATGGACTAACTCGAGCACTGATGCAATTTGATGAGTCTCTGAGGCCTAATCTCAGAAAAGCAGGCTTTGTAACAAGAGATGCACGTGAAGTTGAAAGAAAGAAAGTTGGTCTTAGAAAAGCTCGTCGAGCTACACAATTCTCTAAGCGTTAAATACTCTTATATATTTCTCAAAATATGGCAGAGAGTCACTCTGTCATTGGTCTTTTTTATATTATTCTTTTCCTCTTATTTTGAGGAATAATCGTGTATTTAATATTCTGTTAAAAAAATAATTGAAAGTTAGGTATATTATTAATATCTAATTATGTCTCGTGAGGATAAATATTAATTATTATGAATATAAAAAGATTAGAAAAAATACACACACAAGAATTAGGCAGATTATTTAATTTGTATCGAATTTTCTATGAGCAACCATCCGATCATAAATTAGCTCTTAAATTTATCAATGAAAGAATGGAAATGAATGAATCTATCGTTTTCGTTTATGAGGAGAATCAAAAAAAACTAAATGGTTTTGTTCAGTTATATGCCTCATTCTGTTCGGTTAGTGCTGAACCAATTTTGATTCTTTATGATTTATTTGTAGAGCAAGAAAAAAGAGGTGAGGGTATCGGAAGAAAGTTAATGGATTGCGCTAAAGATTTTGCGAAGTCGAATGATTATTCTCGTCTAGAGCTCTCCACAGCAAAAAATAATTATGTTGGTCAATCTTTATATGAATCACTTGGGTATGAATTAGATAATGAATTTCTACATTATTCTCTCGATATAAAGTGAAACATACCAAGGAAGGTGAAAAAATATGCCCAGTCTGTCACTTTCCATTTCAATGGCGGAAAAAATGGCGTAATAATTGGGATAAGGTTATATATTGCAGTGAAAAGTGTCGGTTCAATAAAACTGCAAGAAAGTTAAGGTAGGAAAAACCAAACTCATTAAGTATTTGTATCTAATGTTTTAATACCATCATTGCTGGCAATCAATAATACATCTGCTGGTCGATGGGCGAAGATTCCAATAGTAACGACACCAGCAATTTGATTGATTTTATTTTCAAATTCCAAGGGGTCAGTAATTTTAAGATTATGAACATCAATTATTTCGTTGCCATTATCCGTAATAAAGTTCTCTCTCCAAATAGGCTGACCTTTTAGTTTTATTATTTCTCTTGAAATATAAGAGCGAGCCATTGGAATGACTTCTATTGGCAGAGGAAATTCTCCGAGAAAGGGAACTAATTTTGAATCATCGATGATGCAGATAAATTTTCTTGCAGCAGCAGCTAAGATCTTCTCTCGAGTAAGTGCACCACCACCACCTTTGATCAGGTGCAAATTTTTAGTTGCTTCATCTGCACCATCTATATAAAGATCGAGACTGCCTATTTCGTTAAGTGGTAATACGTCAAATCCATGGGAGCGGAGGAGTCTTTCTGTCTCAATGGAGCTTGATGCAATAGAAGTAATTTTATTTTTGATGCTAGGTATTAAATCTATTAAATAATTGACTGTTGACCCTGTTCCCATTCCTAGAATACAGTCGTTATGAATATATTCTAAAGCTGCTTTTGCAACATTTAATTTTTTTTCATCTTGATCTATTATTTCCATTTAATGAATTTATAATTATTGTAAGACAATGTCTAGAAAATACAGCCAGACTCGGTAAATACGTGATCGAGACTAACATCCCAGATATCTGATTGAATTTTTTTGTAATACTGACAATCGAAAGCAATTCCAATTAGTGAAGGCTTGTTATTATTTTGCAGTAGATATTGAAATTTTTTATCGTAATATCCACCTCCCATGCCTATCCTATTTCCAATAGAGTCAAAAGCAACCAAAGGCATGATGATCAGATCTATTTTTTCGATATCTTGATCTTTATCATCTGCAGGCTCTTTTATGCCATATCGATTGGTTGAATAATTAGAATCTTTATTTATTTGTATAAAATTTATGGTTCCATCTGCTTGTATTTTGGGCAAAAAAAGTAATTTATTGGTTTTCTCTATCTCTTTTATGATGAGCGCCGTATTGACTTCATCTTTCATAGATAAATAACAGGCAATAGTTTTTGCTTTTTTGTAATAGTTGGAATTTAAGATGGCACGCGTAATTAATGTTGATGCATGCATATTTTTATCATGACCAAGAGCGCGTCGTTTTGAGAGCGCTTTTTGTCTTATATTTTCTTTAGTATTTTGCATTTTTTGATAGTGATTAAATAAAAAATCTCCCGCATATGCCGTTATAAACCGTTGCTCTCGAACCGGAGAAGCAAGTGGGGTTAGTCGTGATTTCAACAGGCTATCCACAAAGTCGTGGTTTTGCACAAATGTCATCACAGAACATGACCCCAAAATATAAAGTTAGGATCGAAGGTATCCAGGATTAAATCGAACATCGCAGGAGATTTTATTTAACGCTTGCTAGCTATAACTCAGTTTAAGTTATTTATTGCTGTCTATTGCTGAGTCTACTTGATCAGCCATTATTTTAAGTCTTGTGCCTAATGAGCTTTCTATTACTTGATCTTTAGTTTCTGCCTGAATTAAATCATGCGCCATATTAAGCGCTGCCATGACTGCAATTCTATCTAAACCAACGACTTTACCGCTATCTCTAATTTCTCGCATTTTCTTATTCAATGCTTCAGCTGAATCCAATAATGCATTACGCTCACTTGCGAGACATGAGATTTGATATTCTTTTTCAAGTATCTTTACACTAACATGTGCGTACATTTCACTCACTATTTACTCCAGTTCATCTGAATTAATTCCCTTGTTCCATGGATTTCAGCCTTGAGATCATTGCCTCTACTCGAGTTCTGATTTGTTCATTCTTCTGGAGTAAAGTAGCCCTCTCTTTTGATAACGAATCTTGCTGTTCTTTTAAAGATTTGTTTTCACTTTGAAGTCGGTCACAGATTTTGACAAGATCATCAAGTCTATCTTCGAGTCGTTTGAGGTCAGCCTCAAAATTTGGGGTTGTATTATTATTCATTAGCCTAATATAAAGATCAGTGAGCAGATAATCAATCATCATTATCATATTTTATATAGTCAACAATTAAGATAAATGGGATCATGTCTCTGTAAAATAAATAATTCAGTCAAAGTGTCAATTTATGATTAAACACGCAGTTAATTTTTTTGATCTTGAAAATAACCTACATTCTGTTGGTTCGAGCTGGCTTTGTGCCCAATCTCATGGTCTTTTATGTGGCAGGCTCTCAGTTATGGGGCCCAATGCTTTTAATGTCTGTATCGAACAAATATTTGAAGGTGCCTCATCACAAGAATTATTAAGACAATCGTGTGAAAACATGTTGCAAGATCTTTTCAAAGATACTTGGATGCAATTGGTGGAAAGACAGTCTGAGTTTGAATTATTTTTACCTGATGATGAAGGTAATATAAATGAGAGGACTGAAGCACTCTCTCATTGGTGTGATGGTTTTTTGCACGGTATCGTTACGGGTAAAAAACCAAAAATATTAAAAGAATATTTAAATAATGAGCCTATAAATATTATTATAAAAGATTTTCTTGAGATAACTCGTGCATCGGTCAACGAAGAAGCAGATGAAGAGGAAAATGAAAATGCATTCAATGAGGTGATGGAATATATTCGAGTAAGTGTTCAATTGGTTTATGAGGAGCTGGCTGATTTTCGGAATGATGCAGTGGAAAATAATACCAAACCTCAAAAAGATCTTAATTAGTGAGTCACCATGTCTAAAGTAGAATTCCAAAAAAGGCGACAGCAGATCATGAAAATGATTGAGAGTCACTCGATGATTATTATCCCGAGCGCGCCACTAAGAAATAGAAGTCGAGATATTGGCTATCGTTTTAGACAGGACAGTGATTTTTATTATCTTACAGGGTTTGATGAACCTAATTCACTGCTCGCTCTAGTACCTGGAAGGCCAGAAGGAGAGTTCATTATATTTTGCCAAGAACGTGACAAAATAAAAGAGCAATGGGAGGGAAAACGCAATGGGCCAGAAGGAGCGATGAGTGATTTCAATGCCCATGACGCTTATCCTATTGAGGATATTGATGAAATATTACCTGCATTGCTTAAATCAAAAAAATATATATATTATCCGATGTATAGAGATAGTGATTTCGATACCAAAATTAACTCATGGATGAATCTAAAAGATGTTAAGCAGCAAAATAATCAACATCAGCAAGAACTCATTTCATTAGATCATTTATTACATGATATGCGCTTATTTAAAAGTAAAGCTGAGGTTACAGCTATGCGAAAAGCTGCAAAAATAGCTGTAAGAGCGCATGAAAATGCCATCAAAAAAGTTCGCCCCAATATGTTTGAGTATGAATTAGAGTCTGAATTTATTTATGAATTTAGAAAATTTAATGCTGAGCATTCATATAACCCAATTGTTGGTGGCGGGGCAAATGCCTGTATTTTACACTACGCATCAAACGATGCTGAGCTTATGGACGGAGATTTAGTCCTGATTGATGCTGGGTGTGAGGCAGATTATTATGCATCTGATATAACAAGAACTTTTCCAGTTAATGGTCGTTTTTCTCAAGCACAATTAGATATCTATAACATTGTCCTTGAGGCGCAACTATCTGCTATAAATAAAGTTAGAAAAGGCAACCATTTTAATGATCCACACCGTGAGGCTGTAAAAGTTATTACAAGTGGCTTGAGAGATCTTGGTCTTCTGCATGGAAAAATTTCAGAATTAATAGAAAATGAAGCCTACCGTCGTTTTTTCATGCACAGAACAGGCCATTGGATTGGGATGGATGTCCATGATGTTGGTGATTATAAGGTAGATGAAGAATGGCGTTTTTTTGAAAATGGAATGATTACTACAATTGAGCCTGGAATCTATATTGGTAATGAAAAGGATATTCCAAAGAGCTACAGGAATATTGGTATAAGAATTGAAGATATGGTCTTGGTAAAAAACAATACACCAGAAGTGCTTAGCCATTCATTGGTTAAGGACCCTGATGCAATTGAATTGATGATGAATGCTCAATGAACACTTTATTGGAAACTGACTTTGATATTGTGATTGCTGGTGGAGGTATGATTGGAATTAGTATGGCGTTGGCGATTTCGTCATTAGATTTGCGAATTGCTGTGATTGAGAAAATAGAACGCGATCATGATAAACAGCCCAGTTTTGATGACAGATCAACAGCATTATCACGAAGCAGTCAAAGTATGTTTACTGCACTGGGTTTGTGGGATGAAATTCGCGATGCTTCAAAAGCTATTAAAACAATTCATGTCTCCGATAAAGGTAGATTTGGTTTTTCTCATATCTCTGCTAAGGAGCAAGAAGTCGAAGCATTGGGTTATGTAGTTATAAATCGAGTTTTAGGTGATGTTTTGTTGAATAGTGTTGCAAAGAAGAAAAATATTAAGCTTTTTTGTCCAGCAGAAATTACCTCAATTGAACCTCATAAAGATTATTGTAATGTAAGTTTTAAATCTCAGAATTCAGAAAGTAAAGTGTCTTCTCAATTGTTAATTGTAGCTGATGGCACAAATTCGAGTACTAGAGATTATTTGGGTATCGGTGTCAAAAAAACTAATTATGATCAAATTGCAATAATTGGAAATTTACTAACGGAGAAGCCAATTGATAACAGAGCTTTTGAAAGATTTTCAGAATCTGGACCCTTGGCCCTATTACCGATAGAAAACGGGAGAACGGCTTTTATATGGATTTTACCAACAAATAAAGCAGAGAATTTATTGGCCGCCACTGATGAAATATTCTTAAGTTCCATGCAAGAAACCTTCGGCTTACGTTTGGGTCTTTTTAGTAACTTAGGTAAGCGTTCTTCTTATCCACTAGCACTTACAGAGGCACAGAGATTATATG
>TARA_B110000444_G_scaffold94158_1_pt1 | contig 55724 bp, 48 predicted proteins | sample TARA_B110000444 | Tara Oceans TARA_B110000444 (sample SAMEA4398370) | marine metagenome | biome: Polar Biome; feature: [SRF] surface water layer (ENVO:00010504); material: water (ENVO:00002006), including particulate matter (ENVO:01000060) such as... | depth 5 m | reverse complement strand
GTCGAAAAATTTCATTTACATAATAAAATATTAGGTGATGTTGCGCTCGGCGCTGTAATAAAACATTCAAGTGATTGGAATCTATCCAGGGAATGTATTATTGACTCAGGTTTGTCTATAAATACGCCTGGTGTTGATATGCAAAGGGCATGTGGTACCAGCTTAGAGACCACTTTAAACATAGCAAATAAAATTGCTTTGGGACAAATTGATGCAGGCATCGCTGGAGGTGTTGACTCAATTAGTGATGCTCCTATCGTTTATAATGACAGTTTTAGAAAGATTTTATTAGCTAGTGCTCATGGTAAAACAATACAAGAAAAGATTAAGCCATGGTTGGGGATGAAACTTCGATTTTTGAAGCCAAAGTTGCCTGGGGTCAAAGAGCCTAGAACTGGATTATCCATGGGAGAAAGTACAGAAATTATCGCTAAAACATATAACATCAGCCGAGAATCACAAGATCAGCTCGCACTGGAAAGTCATGAGAAGGCTGCAAAAGCATACGATGAAGGTTTTTATGATAATTTAGTACATCCATTCAAAGGTGTAAGTGAAGACAATATTATTCGTCGAAATATCGCTATCGATAAACTCAATGCATTAAAAACAGTTTTTGATAAAAGTGAACAAGGCACAATGACACCAGGAAATAGCACCTCATTAACGGATGGTGCTGCTGCGGTTTTACTAAGTTCTGAGGAATGGGCGCATCAAAATAATCTACAAATAGAAGCTTACCTATCTCATTGCGAGATAGCGGCTATTGACTATATTAATGATGAAGGATTACTCATGGCTCCAGCATATGCTGTATCAAGCATGTTAAAAAAAGCAAACCTCGATCTTCAGGATTTTGACTTTTATGAAATCCATGAGGCTTTTGCTGCTCAGACACTTGCCACTATAAAGGCTTGGGAATCAGAGGATTTTTGTCGCTCTAAACTCAATCGAGATGATTCTATGGGGTCAATAGACAAAAGCAAACTTAATATAAAGGGTGGCAGCCTTGCCATTGGACATCCTTTTGCAGCAACTGGAGCAAGAATAATCGCAACAATGGCGAGACTTCTCAATAATAAAGGTTCTGGTAGAGGCTTAATTTCAATTTGTACAGCTGGTGGTATGGGAATTACAGCTATAATGGAAAAATAAACTCATGATCTTAATACGGTAAATTTTATCGAAATCTTCAGGCAAATTCTTACATCCATTAACAGTATTCTCTGGAATGAGACTTGGATTTTCATTATTGCTGGAACAGGGCTTGTCTTTACTATCTGGTCTGGCTTTGCACAATATCGCATAATCCTTGATAGCCCAAGAATTATTCGAGGTGATTTTAGCAAGCCAAATGATCATGGTGTTATAACTCATTTTCAAGCTCTTACCGCCGCATTGTCCGGCACTCTGGGTCTCGGTAACATCAGTGGCGTTGCCTTAGCGATAACTTTAGGTGGTCCAGGAGCTATATTTTGGATGTGGATTGTTGGATTTCTAGGCATGTCTATAAAATTAATTGAAGTCACTTTATCTATGCTTTATCGAGACACAAAAGATCCAGAAAATCCTCATGGAGGTCCAATGTGGGTGGCTGAAAAAGCTTTTAAAAAAAGTTTTCCAGAAATGGCTTACGCAGGTAAAATTTTAGGTGTCGTTTTCTCAGTCAGTGTCATAGCTTCAGCCATAACTGGTGGAAACATGTTTCAAGCATGGAGTGTTGCTGATATTACTTATGAGTATTTCGGTCTGCAAGGGTGGATCACTGGCGCACTGTTATCTCTTATAGTCGGTACTGTAATTATTGGGGGAATTAAAAGAATTGGGGCAATAACTGCTACAGTTGTTCCGTTAATGGTATGTCTTTATTTATTTGCAGGGTCTTATATCCTATTTATTCATTTTGATGAGATACCCAATTTATTTAGACTGATAATTACCTCGGCATTCAATGAAACTCAGGCAACTGGGGCATTTATAGGAGGTACTGCTATTTCTGCTTTTATGTTTGGTATGAAGCGGGCTGTATTCTCAAATGAGGCTGGCCAGGGATCCTCAGCAATTGCTCATTCTGCAGTAAAAACAAATGAACCTGTCCGTGAAGGTTTGGTTGCAGGTCTCGAGCCCTTGATAGATACATTGGTGGTATGCACATTTACCGCGTTAATCATTTTATCTACAGGAATCTGGAATCGCGCGCCAGATATAATGTTTGAAGAAATACCAAATATTAATGAACAATCTGATCATTGGTCATTCACAAATACAAAATACATTGGAAATTCAGGTAAAGTTGGTGATCCTGTGATCATGCTTGTCGAGGCGTCTGAAAATAACCAAACAGGACAAAACATTCACAAAATTGCAGGTATTATTACAAAAAATCAAAATAATTTAGAAATAAAATGGAGCTCATTTACATCAAATACATCGCCAAAAATATATTTGGAGGGTTATTTTTATGATTATGTAGGTGCCACCTTAACTGCAAAAGCATTCGATACTGTTGGGATGGGTTTGGGTAAATGGTTGATCACCATTGCGTCTTGGTTTTTTGCAATCTCAACTATAATGGCTTGGGGTTATTATGGTGAACAAGGGATAATCTATATCCTTGGTGAAAAAGGCATTAATTCATTCAGATTGATTTACTGTTTATTGATATTTGTTTCTACATTAGGATTTATAGAAACCAGTATTGATCTGGATAATTTGAGTGGAATAGGCTTAGGTATAATAGTTTATGCAAATCTACCGATTTGCTGGATATTTGGATATCAAGCAATTAAAGCCTACAAACAATATGTTACAAAAAATTCAACTTGATAAAATTTTAATTAGATCTATTGTGCTAAATTAAAACCAGTTACTTTAAAATCTAAGAGCAAAACTTATAATGTCACGTTACAACTCAAAGCCGCTTTATAAACATGGTGATAATGACGCTATTGGTGTCCTGATGGTCAACCTAGGTACACCTGAAAAGCCAACAACGAATGCAGTGAGAACATATCTTAGAGAATTCTTATCAGATCCACGTGTTATCGAAATACCAAAAATACTCTGGTTAGTAATATTATACCTCTTTATTTTACCTCTAAGACCCTTTAAATCTGCTGAAGCTTATAAAAAAATATGGACAGAAAAGGGATCGCCCCTACTTTTTAATTCTGTGGATATTGCAAAAAAAATAAAATTAAAACTTAATAAAAATAATAATAAAGATATTCATGTAGAGCTAGCAATGTCATATGGTTCGCCTTCGATTAGTGAGGTCCTCAATAGATTTCATGAAAAATCAATTCGACAAATTCTACTCCTCCCTATGTACCCTCAATATTCAAGCACTACCACTGGAACCGTATTTGAAGCTGTATCTAAATCTCTATTTAAACGTCGTTGGATTCCAGAATTTAGATTCATTAACCATTATCATGATTCACCTAAGTACATTGAGGCAGTAGCAGCAACTATTGAATCCTACTGGAATGATAATGGTCGTGGTGAGAAACTACTCTTTTCATTTCATGGTCTACCGCAAAAAATGCTTTTGGATGGAGACCCTTATCACTGTCAGTGTCAAAAAACTGGTAGATTAATTGCTGAAAAGCTATCACTGAAAGACGATGAATGGTTTATTAGTTTTCAGTCTAGATTAGGTCGAGCAAAGTGGCTTGAACCCTACACAGACGAAACTCTAATAACATGGGGTAAAGAAAAAAAAGGGGTAATAGATGTTATTTGCCCTGGTTTTGCTGCGGACTGCTTAGAGACACTTGAAGAGATCGCAATGCAAAATAACGAATTTTATATAGAGGCTGGTGGTGAATCATTACGTTACATCCCAGCTTTAAATTCACAGGAAAGTCACATTTCCTTATTGAGTGAGTTAATTACTGAAAATATATCAGATTGGATAAAAAATGACGCCGCTAAGAACACTGATATGCATGATCATGAACTTCAACAATCATGCCGAAGAGCAGCCCAAAAAGGTGCAAACAACCTTATTAATTAATCAAGCTGATCTTTAATTCTCTCTGCTTGTCTTCTTAGAGCTGTTCCAATACCAAGATCATCATACATCGCATTAATAGCTTGGATATCTGGAGTGGCTGGCTTGAGTTCAATATATTTACTTTCAAATGGTGCATGACAATCAATTCCTGTTAATTTTCTTGCTAAAACAGCTGCTGCTTGATGTTGTTCGAGTTTTTTACCTAAGGTTTTAGCGCCTCTAATATCGACCTTATCGATTGTTGATAAATTTGCATATATTCCCTCTAGATCCTGAAAATGTCTTAACAATGCTATTGCTGTCTTTTTTCCCACTCCTGGCACACCCGGTATATTATCAACACTGTCACCAGCTAGCGCTAAAAAGTCAGCAACTTGCTCAGGCCAAACACCAAAAACATCAGGTATCTTATGATAATTAATTTTTCCTTTACCAGCATAATCCCAAAAAATATCTTCCTTACCAACAAGTTGAGCCAAATCTTTATCACGCGTAACTATGGTGGATGAGTGTCCATGCTCTCTTCCAATTCGAGCTAAAGTGCCAATTAAATCGTCAGCCTCATAGCGAGGGTGGCTCCAATTCAATAATCCTAATAAATTAACAAATTCTCGACATTGATTAAATTGTCTTTTTAACTCAGGCGGGGCTGGCTCTCGATTTGCTTTATAGGGCGGGTATATCTCTGAACGAAAAGAAGGGCCATGACCATCATCGAATAAAACAGCAATATATTTTGGATTTATTTGCTCCATAAAATCACCAATAAAACGACAAAATCCATAAAAAGCATTTATTGGGTTTCCCTCTGTATCTACTATATCCTCAGGCATTGAATAATGAGCCCTAAAAATATAAACACTAGCATCAATTAGATACTGCATATCAATCTTCTTATCTGCTTTATGCTATTAAATAATTTCATTTACGCTGGACTTATTTAAATAACTTTTAACTCGAGTATGCAATGGGCTAGATTTTGGCATATGAGCTAATAGAAACTGCATTTGATCTGCCAATATCTGCCTTCCTTTTAAATATATATATTCTGCATAAGTAGGTGAAAACGGAACTGCAATCAATTTCATTCTCGCCTCTTCTGGTGTTCTGCCACCCTTGTGATTGTTACATCGACGACATGCCGTTGCTACATTATTCCATGAGTCAAGCCCTCCTTTTGATAAAGGTGTAACGTGATCCCTAGTTAGTAAATCAATCTCAAAATGAATACCACAATACAAACAAATTTCAGCATCACGCTTAAATAAAGTACGATTATTCAATGGCGGCATATATTCATCTCGAGTAAAAGACAATCCTTTACTTCGACTTCGTGTTGAAATTATGGAATTGACATCTATTGAGCTACGGATACCAGTTTCAGCAGAATAGCCACCATGGGCCGTATATAATTTAGAACCTGATGAATAAGCAACCTGCTCAGTATAATAGAGCCTAATTGCCTCTCGGTAATCAATCCATTCTAATGGCATGCCAGCAACATCCGTTCTCAGAACTTGTTGGTTGAGATCACTAGATACGCCAAGCAACATTTGTATTCTCCCAAGTAATATACTGATACCTATAAATTTATAAGATATAAACTGAAACAAAAAAGAGGTTCCGAATTATTAATTGTTATGCCATTATAAAATTTATAAAATTGTCACGTTAAAGAACAATATACCTAAATATAATACTTAAGAATTATTTATTTTCTCAACAATAATAAATATGGAGAAAAACGATGTCGCTAACCATTGGCGTATTAAAAGAGAGTGCCATAGAAGAGACACGTGTCGCCTTAACGCCAGAAATTGCAAAAAAACTCATTCTTATGAATGTCACTATTATTATGGAAAAAGGTGCTGGAGAACTCTCAAATCACCTTGATGAAGAATATGAAGGAGTGAATTTTTGTGATGCGCAGACCGTTCTGGAGAAAACAAACTTATTGTTGACAGTACAACCAATTACCAAGGAACAATCCAATCTACTTAATAACGCATCATATGTTGTTGGTATGATTTTTGGTCACTTAAACAAAGAAGTTGTTAATTCTTTAAAAGAAAAAAATCACACTAGTTTTGCAATGGAGTTAATGCCAAGAATTTCAAGAGCACAAAGTATGGATGTATTGTCCTCGCAAGCCGCCGCGGCAGGATATCAATCAGTCTTAATTGCAGCTACTACACTGGATAAATTTTTTCCAATGCTAACAACTGCGGCAGGTACCATACGGCCTGCACAAATCCTAATCATTGGTGCCGGTGTCGCTGGTTTACAAGCAATTGCTACCGCAAGAAGACTTGGTGCTATTGTTAAGGGCTATGATGTAAGAAGTGCAACAAAGGAGCAAATTGAATCTCTTGGTGCTAAATTCGTCGATACAGGTGTGTCAGCTGATGGTGAAGGTGGCTATGCCAGAGAGTTAACCAAAGAAGAAAAAGCATCCCAACAAGCAGCTCTAGAAAAAGAAATTGCTAATAGTGATGTAGTCATTTCTACTGCTGCCATTCCTGGAAAACCTGCGCCTAAAATAATCAGAGCTGAGGCTGTAAGAGCCATGAAACCAGGTGCCGTAATTATTGATCTTGCAGCAGAAACAGGTGGTAATTGTGAGCTCACTCAAGCCGGTAAAACAATTATTGAAAACAAAGTTAAAATTGTAGGGCCAATTAATCTGGCTGCATCACTAGGGAAACATGCCAGTGAAATGTATTCTAGGAACTTATTTAACTTTATAGCACCAGCAATTAATGACGGTGAATTAAAAATTGACTGGGAAGATGACGTTTTTAGATTATCTAATCTCACTCGCGATGGGGAAATAATTCATGCTTCATCTAGAGAAGATATTGAAGGAGGATCAAAATAATGGATCAAGTTATTCAGATTGATGGCTTTATAGCGCTTTATATATTTATGCTAGCTGGTTTTGTTGGGCATGAAATTATCGGAAAAGTACCAGCAATCCTACATACTCCACTTATGTCTGGTTCGAACTTTATTCATGGAATTGTTCTAGTTGGTGCCATGGTTGCACTTGGTCGTGCTAATACTCCATTAGAACAAACAATTGGGTTCATCGGAGTATTTTTAGGGGCTGGTAATGCTGTTGGGGGATATGTGGTGACAGAAAGAATGCTAGATATGTTCAAAAGCAGTAAGAATAAAAAATCGTGAGTATGATGAATATGACACTAGTAATTGATATGAGTTATTTTTTAGCCGCTGTACTTTTCATTTATGGTCTAAAGAGAATGGGCTCACCAATGACTGCCAGAGGCGGTATAGTTTGGGCTGGAGCTGGAATGTTGCTTGCAACAGTTGTGACATTCTTATTTCCTGGCATGTCTAACTATATTCTCATGATAATAGCAATTGGCCTTGGTGGAACCATAGCTTGGATTAGTGGGAAAAAAGTAGCAATGACTGATATGCCTCAAATGATCGCGCTATACAATGGAATGGGTGGAGGTGCTGCAGCTGCTATTGCTGCTGTTGAACTCTATGGAGGCAACGATCATGGCCTAACATTTGGAATATTAGCGGTCTTAGGTGGTTTTATTGGAGCCGTTTCTTTTAGTGGAAGTTTGATTGCATTCGCAAAATTACAGGGCTTCAAAAATACAACCCTAAGATTTAAAGGTCAGCAAGTTATCAATCTGGTCATATTACTCGGTACGCTAATTATGGCAGTCATAGTTATTACTGAACCTAATATGGGAAATACTATTTCAATATTCTTTATACTGGCACTGGCGCTGGGTATAACTATGACAGTTCCTATTGGTGGAGCTGATATGCCAGTTGTCATATCCTTATATAATGCTTTGACTGGTCTAGCAGTTGCATTTGAAGGTTTTGTGCAACAAAATCCAGCTATGATTATTGCTGGAACAGTTGTTGGTGCCGCTGGCTCACTTCTAACTCAACTGATGGCCAAGGCAATGAATAGATCGCTTGCCCATGTTCTCTTCTCTGGATTTGGAGAAACTACTTCCGAAGAAACTGAAGTAAGTGGTTCAATGAAACCAATTGATGCCGCAGATGTTGGAGTTATGATGGCATTTGCAAATAAAGTTTTAATTGTCCCAGGTTATGGCATGGCGGTAGCTCAAGCTCAGCACAAAGTATGGGAATTAACACAATTACTTATTGATCGGGATGTAGATGTGAAATTTGCTATTCATCCAGTTGCAGGAAGGATGCCTGGACATATGAATGTTCTATTAGCAGAAGCAGGTGTCCCATATGATATTATTTATGATGAAAATGAAATTAATTCTGAATTTGAATCAGCGGATGTAGCTCTGATAATTGGTGCTAATGATGTTGTTAATCCAGTGGCACGATCAGATCCATCTAGTCCTATTTATGGAATGCCAATTTTAAATGCTGATTATGCTAAAAATGTAATTGTTGTCAAACGAGGTCAAGGGACAGGTTTCTCAGGCATTGAAAATGCACTTTTCTTTCTGGATCAGACGCGAATGCTTTATGGTGATGGTCAAAAAATGGCATCTGAATTAATTCAAGCGGTTAAATCATTATAAACTAGCCGAATAGGAAGAAGGGACGAGACTAGTCAATAAAATACAAGCTAACGCAGATAACTGCATACTCAAAATTGCAATAGATGTTCCATTATTCCAATTATTTGATTATGAGTTTAATAATAAATATCAACATCTGCCAAAAATAGGTTGTCGTGTTTCAGTTCCATTTGGGCGACAAAAGAAAATTGGACTGATACTTAGCATCTCTGAAAAAAGCGATCTACCTCAATCAAAATTAAAGCAATGTATCGATATTATTGATCAGGATCCTATATTTAATGATTCAGACCTATGGTTACTTTCGTTTGCCAGCAAATATTATCAACATCCCATTGGAAGGGTTATTGCGGCAGCGCTCCCAAGTCATTTAAAAAAAGGTAAAGCAGCTGTCGCTTTAATCGAAGCGATACAGATTACTAAAAAAGGCAACGAGATAGATCTTGATAAAATAAGAAAACGTGCGCCAAAACAGGCAAAATTACTTTCGTATATAAAAGATAAAGAATCAATAACAATAGATATTCTAGATAAGCATGCCATTGAATGGCGAAGTCAAAAGAAAAGTTTACTCAAAAAAAAATGGATCACAATATCCCAAGTGAAATCAAGTTTAAGTGCACAAAAAACTAGCATACCAACTAAAGGTCCAGCTCTTAATGCAGAACAAAAATTAGCAGTAAATAATATAAAAAAAGCTCAAGATTTCGTTCCATTTTTACTTGACGGCATCACTGGCAGTGGCAAAACAGAGGTCTATCTTCAAGTCATTCTTGAGGTTCTCAAAAAAGGAAAGCAATGCCTTATACTCGTGCCTGAAATTGGATTAACAACTCAATTTATAGAACGAATTATTAATAGAATAGGAATTGAGCCAGTTTTACTTCATTCATCCTTGTCTGAAAATCAAAGATTCGCAGCATGGAAAACCATCAAAAATTCTCATGCGAAACTTATTCTTGGTACTAGATCAGCAATTTTTGCTCCCGCCCATAATCTTGGTATCATCATAGTTGATGAAGAAAATGATGTTTCTTATAAACAACAAGATGGATTCAGATACTCAGCAAGAGATTTAGCGGTAACAAAAGCAAAATATTTTAATATTCCAATCATACTAGGTTCTGCAACTCCTTCATTAGAGAGCTTAAACCTTGTTAGACAAAAAAAATACACGCGACTTGGGCTTGAAAAAAGAGCTAGTCATGCTCAATTACCGTCTATGCACCTCATAGATATGACTAAAGATTATGCCCCTGACGGAATAAGTCCCTCTCTAATAAGAATAATTAAACAGCATTTAAAAACAAATGGGCAAATATTAATTTATATCAACAGAAGAGGTTTTGCACCCACCTTGATATGCCAATCCTGTAATCATATTGCTCAATGCTTACGTTGTGACTCAAGAATGACTGTCTATCTTTCAAGAAATAAACTTATCTGCCATCATTGTGGCTCCTCTAGAAGATATACCAAAAAATGCATTATTTGTAATGCGGAATATAAAGCTCTAGGACAGGGAACTCAGCGTCTAGAAGAAGTACTCAATAACTACTTCCCCAGCATTACTATAAAACGAATTGACAGTGATTCAACCCGTTTAAAAGGATCGATGAATGAAGCTCTCGCCATGGCTAATAGTGGAGAAGCAAAAATATTAGTAGGTACTCAAATGCTATCGAAGGGACATCATTTTCCCTCCTTGTCTTTGGTTGCAGTAATTAATGCAGATCAAGGCTTATTTAGTAGTGATTTTAGGGGTAGTGAACGTTTAGCACAAAGTCTCATTCAAGTCTCTGGAAGAGCAGGCAGAGAAGACAAAAAAGGACAAGTGGTTATTCAAACCGAATATCCTGAACATCCTTTTTGGCAGTCATTATTTGATGGTGGTTATAAAAAAATTGCAAAAGATACGATGAAAGAACGAAAAGCAGCATCATGGCCACCATTCGCAAACCTAGCATTAATTAGAGCAAGCTCTCATAAGAAAGATTTTACTTGGGATTTTTTAAACTCTGCAAATCAAATTATCGAAGAAGAAAAATTACATGATGTCAATATTATGGGACCTGTGAGTGCCCCAATGGAAAGAAAAGCTGGAAAATATAGAGGGCAGCTTTTATTACATTGTGAAAATCGAAAATCATTACATACACAAATATCATCATTTATTAAAAAGATAGAAAGAAAAAAGAGTACTCACCGTGTAAAATGGTCCATAGATATAGATCCAATTGAACTTTTTTAATAAATTAAAATTATCTTATGTGAGGCTCTACTTTGAAAACGGACATTATCAATCTAGTTAAATCAGGATTACAAAGAGTCCCTGAACTTGAGGGATTTCTAGATGATCATGTAGCTGATAATGCTGTGGAGAGAACAAAAGATCCAACTCATGGAGACTTTAGCTCCAATATAGCGATGCGCTATGCCAAAGTCACAAATAAGAATCCGCGTGATCTTGCCAGCATTATAATAAAAGAGATTCCAGAAAGTAATCTAGTTAAAAAAATAGAAATTGCTGGCCCTGGCTTTATTAATTTTCATATGAGCGACTTAGCTTTCCATGAAGAAATTTCTAAGATTATTACAACCAAAGATCTATATGGAAAATCACAGAAAAAAAGAAAAGAAAAAATCCTGCTTGAATTTGTATCAGCAAATCCAACTGGTCCACTTCATGTTGGTCATGGAAGGCATGCCGCTTATGGGGCCACCTTAGGTAACATTCTTGATGCAGCAGGATATTCAGTTAAACGTGAGTATTATGTTAATGATGCTGGACGACAGATGGATATTTTATGTATCAGCGTAATAATTCGAATGCTAAAAATTAATACACCAAATTTGCTGATGCCTGCAGCTGGATATCAAGGTGATTATATAGAAACCATTGCAGCATCATTAAATAAGAAAATTAACAACAATCTTGTAGCTATTTTTCTGAATTTACAAAACGAGAATATCAATCAAGACAAAGAACAATATATCGACATACTAATACAGTCAGCCAAAGATACTTTAGGTTTAAAAAAATTTAATGTAATCAAAAAAATATCACTAGAACTAATCAGGACAGATATAGAGGACGATCTTAAGGAATTTGGAGTGACTTTTGATACATGGTTTTCAGAAAACAGTCTAGCTGAAGAAGGGCATATTAAAACAACATTATCCTTACTAGAAAATAAAAAATTACTATACAAGAAAGATGGTGCAATTTGGTTTAAAGCAACAGAATTTGATGATGAAAAAGATCGCGTTGTTACAAGAGAGAATAAAAATAACACTTATTTCACCTCTGATATAGCATATCATCATAATAAAAAAGTACGCGGCTTTGATCGCCTGATTGATATTCTTGGATCAGATCATCATGGTTATATAGCAAGAGTGAGGGCTGGTCTCGTCGCAATGGGTCACCAGGAAAAAGATCTTGAAGTTGAATTGGTCCAATTTGTAAATCTTTTTAGGGCAGCCAAAAAACAATCCATGTCTACAAGATCGGGTGAATTTGTAACATTAAGACAACTTCGAGAAGAGGTTGGTAATGATGCAGCCCGCTTTTTTTATATCATGCGCTCCAATGAACAGCATCTGGATTTTGATTTGGAGCTTGCTAAAACTAAATCGAATGAAAATCCAGTTTATTATATACAATATGCTCACGCTCGAATTGCAAGTGTATTTAGACAGCTAGAAGAGAAAAAATTTAATTACAATGAACAAATAGGTAAGGATAACATCTCAGCATTAGTAACAAACAAAGAGAAATCAATAATGTCATTTTTATCTCGATTTCCTGAGGTAATTGAATTATCAGCTAATAATAGGGCCCCTCATAATCTAGCTCAATATTTAAGAGATTTGGCCAATGAGTTTCATTCTTATTATAATGATTCTATTTTTATAGTTGAGGATGAAAATATAAGAAATGCTCGAATGCTGCTGATCAAAGCAACACAATTAATTATCAAAAGTGGTTTGCAACTTCTTGGTGTATCAAGCCCAAAATCAATGTAGATTTCTAATTATGGAAATTAAAAAAGGCGATTCTTTTTAGCATACTGGGTTAATAAATAGCTAAAAATAACTATATTGATTATACATAATGGCTCAAAATAACTTCCTAGCACTGCTCTGTATTTAACACTAAAAAACAAAGCAAAAAATAGATGTGATGTAAATGTAAAGAATGACCAAAATAGAATTTTTTTTGCTGATCTGTTTTCTTTAAAACCATAATAAGCAAGATTACCAAGAATTACCGAGAGTATTAAAAACCCTGTTGGAATAATATAGTGCTGACCAATAATAAAAGTTTGGCCTACTAATAAAATCCCTATAGTTACTATTAACGATACAATTAAATCAAGTGAATGATTTAATGTGATATATTTTTTCATAGTTATATTCCTTAGGTGTATCTCTTAATTATTAATTTATGTCTAAGCTTTTATTTCAATACTAATTTCAAGTGCCTTTAATTTACGATATAAATGGGTTCTTTCTACACCTACTCTTTTGGCTAACTGACCCACTTTACCATCACATAAAATTAGTTGTTCCTGAAGATATGCTCGCTCAAATTTTTCTCGCGCTTCACGTAATGGAAGTGAGAGTAAGTCCTGCTTTACAAACGAATTAATTGATACATCTTGATTTTTTAACTGCCCCTCAATTTCATCGAGCGTAACATCATCGTCACGACCCTCAATAAGTAATCTTCGTATAATGTTTTTCAATTCACGTAAATTATCAGGCCAAGGATAATTGCGTAGTCGATTTTGTGCCCCAATACTAAAACGACGGAATGTTAATTGCTCTATCTCGACAAAATAATCAACATAAAACTTTATAAAATCAGGGACATCTTCAGCATGATCTCTCAGTGCAGCAACTCTCAATGTCTGGATACTAATATTTGAAATTAACTCACGTTTTAATTTTCCATCTTGCATATCACGTATATAGTCTTCATCCACAATAGCTATTACTCGGCATTTTATTTGTAATGAGGAATTACCATTTATTCTATTATATTGACCATTTTCTAAAATATTATGAAGCAGTTGTTGCGCCCTCATACTTAGATCAGATAATCCATTAACTACTAATGTCCCTTCTTTTGCTTGTTCTATAAAACCAGGTATTATCTGGTCATCTACTTCTTTCCCAAGAATCTGCTCTTCCGTGTTTGTTGAAGTTATTAAAGCAGATGCTAACTCTATGCAGGGATTTATAGCTCTTTGACTTATGTCATGAATATAACGAGCAAACGCGGCTCTTGCTGTTCCAGCCTCACCAATCAACATAAGATTAGAATCAAGTGAAGCAGCATGCCTTAATTCTTTTCTGAATTTCTTTAAGTGCTCACTGTGTCCAATAGATATAAAAGAAGCTGCATTACCTACTTTCGCATAACTTCCCTTTGGTTTCCTTTCTGTGAGAGCATCTTCTATTGTGCGAAGCAATTTTGCAATTGACAGTGGTTTTTCGACAAAATTACTTGCTCCTAAATGTGTGGATTCAATTGCAGTATCTACATTCCCATGACCTGACATCATTACTACTGCAGAATTTAATTGATCATTTTCAGACCACTCTTTCAATAAGGTAATACCATCTGTTTCAGGCATCCAGATATCAAGTAAAATAAGATCAAAATTATCTTTATCTCTCGCCTTTCTTGCTTCATCAGCACTAGCTGCTGTTGTGACAATGTATCCTTCGTCAGAAAGAATTTCCTGAATCAATTCTCGAATGTCGAGCTCATCATCAACAACTAAAATCTTTACCGACTTCATGCTAAACCTCTCCCATTATCTTGATGGTTCTGAAGATTTGTAATTATTGCTTCTCTCGTCTTTTCATTTAAGGGTAATAAAATACTTATTAGAGCACCTTGTTTTTTTGTATTTTTTGCCTCAATGGAGCCCATATGCTCTTCAACCAATTTTTTAACTATAGCAAGGCCTAATCCAGTACCTTTGGGCTTGGAAGTAACATAAGGATCAAAAATTTGACCCAACGATTCCTCTTTAAAACCACCGCCATTATCTTCAACTCTAATTGCTATCATTTTTCTTTGTTGAATATCTAATTGCTTGGCATCTATTTTAATAAAACCATTCTGTCTGGTATCAATAGCCTCTATAGAGTTCCTAATTAAATTATGCATCATCTGTCTAATTCTTCCAGGATCTGCATCAAGATTATCAATAGGAGCTTCGATATTAAACTGGATATTTATAGTTGCGGCCTGCTCTTTATATAAATCAATAACCTCATTAATTAGATCTTCGATATTAAAGGAGCTTACATCCATATCTGGAGCTCGGGCATAGTCACTAAAAGCATTTACCATATCTCTCATTGCAGCAACCTGCTCAACAATAATATGTGTTGAACGATCCAATATCTCTCCATCCTCCACACTCATTGTATCAAGGTATTTTTTACGTAATCGTTCCGCAGATAACTGAATAGGAGTCAAAGGATTTTTTATCTCATGTGCTAATCGACGTGCCACCTCACCCCAAGCAGCATCACGTTGTGATTGAAGTTGTAATGTAATGTCGTCAAAAACAACAACGAAACCAACTTCTTCACCTGCTTCACTTGATAAATCTGTACAAGCACAAGTTAATACTCTTCGACCTTTAACAGCATGTACTACTATTTGATCTTGCCAGATGGTGACTCCTTGGTCGAGCTGTCTTTTTACGACATCATAAAGTTCTTGTAAAACTGAATTACCAGTTGCCACATCTGACAAAAGATCCCCAGTTCGTCCGTTGAAATCGACATTCAAGATTGCGCCAGCAGCCTTATTTACAGTTCGAATTTTAAGATTTGATTCTAATGAAATAACACCTGTAGATAAATTGGCCAAAATAATTTCAAGATTCGCCCTTTCTGCCTCAACTAAATTTTGACTCATGCTGGCCTGTTTTCTTGCCAATGATAATCCCCTAGTCATCTCATTAAATGAATTAATAAGAAATCCTATTTCATCCCCCGTAGGTATTGGCAATTGAGTATCGAAATCTCCTTTTGCTACCGCACGTGTTCCCTCAACCAAATTTTGAATTGGGGAAACCAATCTCCTAGACAATACAAAAGCACCATATATGGAGGCCAATAAAGAAATCATCAAAACCACAGTTAACGTTAAAGAGAATGTTCTTTTTAGAGGCGCACGTAAATAAACAATTTTTTTATAATCTGTATAGGAAGAATCTATGCTATTAACCATTCGTCCAATGCGTTGAGAAACTCCAAATCGTGATCTTATAGTGCCTATGACATCTAAATTTCTTCCCTCAATTAATGGTACAGCTGTTCTTATTTCATATGAACCATCCGAAAGAGGATCCAAGCTAACATATGGACGATTTTGTCTAACTTGTAATAACAGCTCATCAGATAAACCCTTAGGCGCAATGCCTGCAGTTTGATCAGAATTGGTTGCTATCATTCGCCCATTTCTTCCAAATAAAGTTAACTCGCTGGCACCAATCTCTTGGCGTAAAGAGCCAATTTCATAAATAAACTGTCTTTGGTCTGTCAGTCTTAGTCTTTCAGCTATTTGTTCCGTAGCCGCTAAATGATCTCGCATTTGTATGGCTAGAGCATTTCGACTTAAAGTCAACGCGTCATCTAAGCCTGCTTCAACTTCAATATTAAACCAAGTATCGATCCCACGGTTTATAAATTGCATTGAAAAATAAAAAACAATCAATAAAGGAATAATTGCTAATCCAACAAACATTCCCACCATTCTTGCTTTTAGCTTCGAACCTGGGACATGAGAACGATAGTCACGATAAAGTTTGCTAAGATTACCAATCAGAAGAATCATCAAAACGAGTAAACAAAGTATATTAACCCATAATATTGAATTAGCTAATTGATCAAAATTTTCTGAATTTTTGGCGACTTGACTGAGCATCAATAGCGCGATAAATGACAGGCCCACACCAAATGCGCCTAACATTCCATACAAAAGAGGCCTTATCTTTTGAGTTGCCATTCGAACCATTCACTTTTCAAGTCCCATTGATTCCGCCAAAAAAATAGCATCCTCAATGGTGCTGAATATTGTTTAGTACTCAGTAAAGCTTGCAACCTAAAACGATAATTAGCCTGAGGGTCAAGCGAACTATTTTGAGTTAAAATTAAATCCTGCACTTTTCCTAATTTATTGAGGGCAGAAAACAAAGTTGCATATGAATCCTGAGTACCTCCCTGGACATCCTTAACTATGTAACGTTGACTTAGGGGTCGATATTCAAGTTCATACTGAAATTGCAATTCATCTTCTTTTGCGTCAGGTAAAAATCGCCTACTTCTAATTATTTCAATATTCAACTCAATTGTAAGTGGAACACCACTATTCAAAGCATTTAATGCCTCATCACTCAAAAATAACTGTAGGCGAGCATCCAGTAAATAATTTTTCTGATCCAGGATTGTTGTTGCTGACCGAACATCAAAATACCCTTCATGATTAGGTCTCATTTGAGCAGAAACATTTAATGCTGAGAAAAGTAATATTAATGATAATAAATTCACTAATATTTTATGCATATTTAGTCTTATCATTATCTACAAAATAGCCTTTTCTAAATAGGAAAAATAAAAACCATCCATTTCTTTTGTTCCTGGAAGGAGCTGATATCCGTGATTAGTCTTATGCATTACATCGTGGATGTTGTTATTAAGCAACAAATTATTTACAAGGACATCTGGATGCATTTTTTTTAACTCTGAAATCACCGAATCATTTTCTTCTATCAACACCGAACAAGTAACATAAAGTAATTTTCCACCTGGCTTTAATAGGGCCCATAACGAGTTAACAATATTTACCTGAATTTTATTCAAAACATCGATATCTTTCTCTCTTTTTAGATGTTTTATATCTGGATGCCGCCTAATTACGCCAGTAGCTGAGCATGGTGCATCTATTAATATTAAATCGAATAACTTTGAATCCCACCAGCTTTTAGTATTAGCAACATCAGCGGTAATAATATTAGCTTTTAATTCGAGGCGAGAAAGGTTCTCTCTGATAATTTCAGCTCTATCCAGATCTATATCAACTGCAGTTACCTCTGAATCATCGTTAATTTTTTCAATTAGTTGGCCAGTTTTTCCTCCTGGAGCCGCACAAGCATCTAGAATTCTTCCACCATTACCACTTAGTAAGCATTCGGCAGCAATTTGAGCACCGCCATCTTGAACAGAAACATGGCCGTTATAAAAATCTGGTAATAATTTGATTGAAATTGGATTTTTTAAACAAATTGATTGACCTAAATCACCAATATAGCCAACCTCATCAATAGATAAATTCAGAGAATGTGCTATTTTTTTCAGATAATCCTTTGAAGTAATTTTTTTTTGGTTCACCCTTAGCCACATAGGTGCCTGTTTATTATTGTTTTCAATAATTTCTTGCCAATTACGTGGCCAGCTATTTTTCAACATTTTTATTAACCAAGCTGGATGATTAAAAAGAGCCTCTTCATTTGCATTAATAAACTCCTTTGATTTTGACCGTATAACACTCCTCAAGACAGCATTAACAAACGCAGTTAAATTTGGTTTTTTAAGAAATCTTACCGCCTCTACTGTCTGAATGACTATTGCATGGGGTGGAATGCGTGTCTTCTTGATCTGAAACAATCCAATAATAAGTAACGTCTCAATAATATTATCTTTTCTTCTAATTGGGCGAGAAACATATTGGCCTAACTGTAATTTCAACTCCCAATAAAAGCGGATTGTTCCGAAGCAAATAGCTTTGAAAAGTGATTTTTGAGAATTATCATCATCAAGATTAGCTTTTTCTATAGCACGATCCAAAGATCTTCCTTTGTTTACAACTGCATCAACAACTTGAGCAGCTTTCACTCTAATCATTGCTCCATTATTATTAATTGACATCAGGTTTTATCTTAATTGAAGATTTTTCAAATTTATTTGCCTACAAAACTCAGCAGCAGTAACTTTATTTCTACCTGGACGCTGTAATTTTTTTATAATCAAGGTGCCTTGACCACAAGAAACCTCAATTCCAGCTTCTCCCACTTCAATGACTTTACCAACTTCACTGCTTTCTTTCCTTGTATAATCAGCCGACCAACACTTAATCATTTCATTTTCTAAATTAAAATAGGCTCCTGGCGATGAATTATAAGCCCTTATATGCCGGACTATATAATCTGATGGTTGATCCCAATTAATTTTTGCATCAGATTTTTTTATTTTCTTTGTCAAAATCATTCCGTCTTTATCTTGATCATTTGATTGAATAAGCCCACTCAATATAAATTGAAGATCAGACTTCAGCGCTTTACCACCGAGGTCTGCGAGACGCATATTTAATACATCAGCTGTTTCATTCTCTCCAATTTCTATATGATGCTGAGTAAAGATTGGACCAGTATCAAGCCCAATATCCATCTTCATTAAACTAACGCCAGTCTCGTTATCTCCATGCAATATTGCCGATTGAATGGGTGATGCACCCCTCCATCTCGGCAACAAAGAAGCGTGAACATTTAAGCATCCAAATATTGGTAAATTTAAAATAATTTCAGGAAATATCGCTCCATAAGCTGCGACGACAATAATATCTGGTTTAATGGATTTTATATTTTTAATAAACTGGGGATCTGATAATGATAATGGTTGCCAGACTTTTACATTATGCTCCTCTGCAAAAATTTTAACTGGGCTTTGCGTCAATTGCTTTCCACGTCCTGCTCTTCTATCAGGCTGCGTAATGACTGCAATAGGAGAGATATCTAAATCCAATAGAGCTTTTAATGAAGGTAATGAAAACTCTGGTGTACCTGCAAAAATCAGACGGCATTCATTTAAATTAATATTCATAATTTAAATGCAATGTTTAAAGCACCATGGATGAATCAGATTGGACTCGTCTTTGTTTATGTAATTTTTTTCTCACTTTTTGTCGTTTTGTTTCTGATAAATAATCAACAAACAACTTCCCATCAAGATGATCTATTTCATGTTGAACACAAATTGCTAGCATGCCAGTCATCTCTTGTTCTTGTTGATTTCCATCTCGATCCAAAAAACTAACCCTTATTGTTTCAGCTCTTTTTACTGAATCAAAATATCCAGGCACTGACAAACAACCCTCCTCAGAGACCTTTGAGCCATCCTTTTCAAGAATTTTAGGATTTATCAATACATATGGATCATCTTTTTCAGATGAAACATCAACCACCAATAGACGTCTATGAAAATCAACTTGTGTTGCGGCCAAGCCAATACCAGGAGCTGCATACATAGTTTCAAACATATTATCAATAATAACTCGCAAACCATCATCGACTGTTTCAACAGGGACAGCCTTAATTCTGAGTTTTGGATCTGGAAATTCTAATATTCTTAATATAGTCATAGTTTTAATAATAAATATTACACATTAATTATCTGAAAAGTAATTATATATAAACAATAAAGTTGTTCATAGTTTCGTTTTTAAGAAATTTAATATAAAAATTACTAATCGATATTGACGATTGCTAAAGATTACTACATGCTCCATGTTTTAGGATTTGATTGTTCCATAATAGATAACTATTTGTAGTTATGATATTAATCACAATAAAGAATCAAAGGGTTGCTAAAACATGAAAGAAGATGTCCTCGATGTATTAATGTATTTATTCGAAACCTATATCGAGACGGAAGATGAACCTGAGGCCGACCAAAATACACTTCGAATAGAATTAATTAAAGCTGGTTTTAATAATAATGAAATTGACAAAGCGTTAGACTGGTTGGATGGTTTGGCGGAACATAATGAAAATTTCATAGAAAATAACGAAACAGTCAGTGCGACAAGAATTTATAACAGTGCTGAATTAAATCAGCTTGATACAAGTTGTCGAGGCTTTATCAGTTATCTTGAACAAATTAATATACTCACTACCACCCAAAGGGAACTTTTAATTGATCGTTTACTTGCGCTCAATAGCCAAGATATTAATGTTGATCAAATAAAGTGGGTCGTATTGATGGTTTTATTCAGTCAACCAGGTCAAGAAAAGGCATACTCTCAAATGGAAGACTTGATCTTCGATACAAAAAGTGATTTTCTTCATTAACTATGGATAATAAATAAAGTAATGGCAAAGAATTTAGTAATTGTTGAGTCTCCTGCTAAAGCTAAGACTATCTCCAAGTATCTCGGCAGTGACTATATTGTTAAGTCAAGCGTTGGTCACATTCGAGATCTCCCAAAAGGCAAGTCTAAAGCGCCAGTAAAAAGAAATGAAATACCAAAAGATACCTCAGAGGCAGAAAAAATTAAGCTCAAAGCTTTAAATGAAAGATCTAGGTTAATAAGAAGAATGGGCATTGACCCAGATAAAGGCTGGGAAGTTGAGTATCAGATCATTCCCGAAAAAGAAAAAGTCATTAAAGAGCTTAAAAAAGCATCTAAAAACGTTAGTCATATTTATCTAGCAACGGATTTAGATAGAGAAGGAGAGGCCATTGCTTGGCATCTAAAGGAAGCTCTTGGTCCAGATAAATATGAGTTCTCAAGAGTCAGATTCAATCAAATAACCAAATCAGCAATTCTTGATTCTTTTGCAGATCCTAAAGACATAGATATTGACCTTGTTCAGGCTCAACAAGCAAGAAGGTTCTTAGATAGGGTGGTCGGTTTTGAACTTTCTCCACTTTTATGGAAGAAAATTGCTAGAGGCCTCTCTGCAGGAAGGGTTCAATCTGTTGCCCTAAGACTTCTCGATGAAAGAGAACGGCTCATTCAAGAATTTAATCCCAAGGAGTTTTGGGCAATTTCAATGAATCTCTTGAATAATGATAAAGAGAGCATTTTATTTTCCTTGTTAAGGAAAAATTCAGACCCCTTACTACTAGAGGAAGAAGCCAGAAAAATAGAATCTCTCATTAAGAATAACCCATTAAAAATTAATGAGATATCAAAGAAGCCAATAAAGATTAAACCAAAACCACCGTTTATAACCTCAACATTACAACAAGCAGCGTCAACAAAATTAAGCTTTAATGTAAAACGAACCATGCGGGTTGCACAAAAGTTATATGAAGCTGGCTATATTACCTATATGCGAACTGATGCCCCTAGTTTAAGCCCAGAAACTATCCAAGATGCCAGAAATTATATTACTGATAATGTAGGTAAAAATTATTTACCAAGTGGGCCAAGAATCTACTCAGGAAAAGAAAATGCCCAAGAAGCTCATGAGGCTATAAGACCAACAAATGCTTTTTTAACAGCCAATGATTTAGTCGGAGCTCGTGAGGAAGAAGCTCGCCTTTATCAACTAATATGGCAACAATATATTGCCTCACAGATGCTAGATGCTGAATATCTTTCAACTTCAGCAAAAATTATAATAGATAAATACACATTCACCGCCAAAGGTAGAGAAATTGTTTTTGACGGATATACTAAAATCTCTAAAGATAACTCTAAAAATTCTAATGAAGATATTTTACCTCATCTCTCAGAAGGAGACGTTTTATCATTAGAGGAATTAAAACTTGAGAGAAAGCACACAAAGCCGCCGGCAAGATTCTCTGAGGCAGCTTTAGTAAGGGAGCTAGAAAAAAAGGGGATTGGTCGACCGTCTACCTATGCATCCATTATCTCTACAATACAAGACAGAGGCTATGTTGAGATTCTAAATAGAAGATTTTTTGTGAAAAAAATTGGCCATATTGTCGCCGAAAGATTACTTGAATGTTTTGATGACATTATGAATTATGATTTTACAGCTAATTTTGAAAATGACTTAGATAAAGTGGCTAAAGGAGAACTTGATTGGAAAGTTGTACTTGATAATTTTTATCTAGCATTCAAAAAAGATTTGCAATCCGCATCTGATGATGAAGAAGGAATGAGAGGAAATAAGCCCGTTAAGACAGCTATTCCTTGTCCGGACTGCGGTAATCACACCATGGTAATTAGAAACTCTTCTAATGGAGTTTTTCTAGGTTGTTCTGGTTATGAGAATACTGGTGAAGATCAATGTAAAAAAACGTTGAATCTAACTTCTGGAGATGAAGCGGTTAGTGTTGATGATCAAGAGGAGGCAGAAAATCTTTTAATTAAAGAAAGATGCGATGAGTGTTCTACAAGCATGGATAATTTCTTGATCGATGAAAATAGAAAATTACATATTTGTGGAAAAAATCCCGATTGTGAAGGAAATAAGATTGAAGACGGTAATTTCAAAATAAAAGGATATGATGGACCAGTATTGGAATGTCATAAATGCTCTACAGAAATGCAGTTGAAAACAGGTAGATTTGGGAAATACTTTGGTTGCTTAAATGAGAATTGCGGAACCACAAGGCAATTACAAAGAAATGGAGAACCGAAACCATTGACTATGGAGCCTATAAAACTGCCCGAACTTATGTGTGTTAAGTGTGAAGATCATTATTTATTGAGAGACAGCATGAAAGGTATATTCCTTGCTGCTAGTAAATTTCCAAAGAATAGAGAAACTCGAGCCCCTAAAGTATCTGAAATCAATCATCTAAAAGATGAATTTGTCGAAGCATGCAAATATCTACCTAATTCAGAAAAACATCTTTACCTTATGACTGCCCCAGAAAATGACAAGGATCGAAATCCTTATATAATTCGATATAACAAAGCTGAAGATATTCATTATTTGGCCTCAGAAAAAAATGGTAAAAAAACAAAATGGCTGGCTGTCTATAATAATGGTAGATGGGAAGAAAAACACAAAGATAGTACCTGAAACTAAACTAGTTTCATCAAGACTAAAACTAACTCACATATATAATTGGTAAAGAATCATTCCATTCGAATCAATAAAAAAAGCAATTAGAGTAATACGTGATGGAGGAGTGATTGCTTACCCTACTGAGGGTGTTTTTGGGCTTGGTTGTAATCCTCATGATGCTGATGCTGTAAATCGTATACTTGATATAAAAAATCGTGACATAGCAATGGGATTAATAATCATTGCCTCTGACTTAGGGCAGATAAATCAATGGGCCAAATTGAGCGCCACTGACGTTAGGACGATCACCGAAGGTCCAAAAAATACAACTTGGTTAGTTGAAAAAAAAGATCGAACTCCAAATTGGGTTTCAGGCAAGCATTCCAGTATAGCTATTCGATTAACTCATCATCCCATTGCAAAAGAACTTTGTATTCAGTCAAAAACTGCCCTAATTTCAACCAGTGCAAACGCATCAGGGAAAAAACCGCCAAGAAACACCATCATACTACGCAGAAATTTTCATGGCATAGTAGACTATATAGTGCCAGGTGAATGCTTTAAAAATACTCCTGCATCAACCATAAAAATATTGAAAACTGGAAAAGTTGTACGGCCATAATTATGAATAATGAAACTCACTCCATTGACCTTGTAACAACATATTTACAAAATCTTCAATCCTCCATTACAAATACGCTTAATGAATTAGATAAAAAAGAAACCTTTGTAACTGATAAATGGGACAGACCCGAAGGTGGAGGTGGTGAAAGTAGAATTTTAAAAAATGGAGCAATATTTGAGCAAGCAGGTGTAAGTTTTTCGCATATTCATGGTGATGAATTACCTCCTTCTGCCACAAAGTCTAGACCGGAACTTGCTGGTAAGAAATTTCAAGCAATGGGAATATCGCTAGTAATTCATCCCTTAAATCCATATATACCAACTACACATGCCAATTTAAGATTTTTTATAGCAAAAGATATTAAAGGTGATCTTATTTGGTGGTTTGGTGGTGGTTTTGATTTAACGCCTTATTATCCGTTTCATGATGATGTGATTTCATGGCATCAAAATGCATATGATGCTTGTAATCCATTTGGCGAAGATTTATATCCACGCTTTAAAAAATGGTGTGATGAATATTTTTTCTTAAAGCATAGAAATGAAACTCGTGGTGTTGGCGGGCTTTTTTTTGATGATTTTAATGAGCTTGGGTTTGACAAGTCTTTCGAATTTATAAAAGCTATCGGTGATCAATTCTTACTTGCCTACCTACCAATTGTCGAAGCTCACAAGGATCATCCTTATGGTCAGCGTGAGAGAAATTTTCAGCTTTATAGACGAGGTCGTTATGTAGAATTTAACTTACTTTTCGATAGAGGTACTTTATTTGGCTTACAATCAGGTGGCAGAACAGAGTCGATATTAATGTCGCTACCACCTATAGTTAAATGGGAATACAACTGGAACCCTGAAACTAATTCACCTGAAGAATTACTTTATAAAAAATATTTAACGCCAACTGATTGGCTTAAAAATAACAAAAAGCGACCCTCAAATGAATCACATTAAATCTAACTTACAGGGTGTATACAGTCCTGTAATCACTCCTTTTCATAACGATCTCACTATTAATAAGAATTTATTAATAAAGCAATGCCAATGGCTACTTTCACAACATGTAGGACTGGCTGTATTTGGAACTAATAGTGAAGCCAATTCATTATCTATAGACGAAAAAATAGATGTACTAAATGTACTTATGGAAGTTGGCATTGATCCAAAAAAGACCATGCCAGGAACTGGATGTTGTGCCTTGCCTGACACCGTTAAACTTACTCAACATGCTATGCAGTTAGGTTGTAATAACGTCTTGATGTTGCCACCTTTTTACTACAAAGATGTAAACGATGAAGGATTATTTGATAGTTATTCTAGAATTATTGAATCAGTTAATAGTGATGATCTTAGGATCTATCTTTATCATATTCCACCTATTGCAAATGTGGCTATTACTCTTAATCTTATTGAAAAGCTTAAAAAGAGTTATCCAAAAATAATTGCCGGAATAAAGGATAGCTCTGGAAATTGGGATAATACTCGGGCGATGCTAAATGAAAAATGGCCAGATTTTAAAATCTTCGCTGGCAGTGAAGTTTTTCTCTTAGATACTCTTCAAAATGGAGGAGCTGGCTGTATCTCTGCTACTGCAAATATTAATCCATATCCAATCTATATGCTTTATAAAAACTGGCTTAATTCTGATGCAATCATTCAACAAGAAAATTTGAACAAATTTCGAAATATAGTACAAAAATATCCAATGATTCCAGCTTTGAAATCCATTGTTGGTCATTATCATAAAAATAACGATTGGAATAGAGTTCGCCCCCCCTTAACCTCATTACCAACACCAAATCTTCATTCACTAATTAAAGAAATTGAAGCTATTGGTTTTACAATGACGGACACTGCATAGATTTCTAGTTAAATCTCAGTAAATTAATGTAAAATATTTGTATTAAAAATAATTACACTACTTATTGAAATTTAACATGAATAATAAGAATGGAATTTCATTCCCATCAACTCGTATGAGAAGGACAAGAAGAACAGATTCAATCAGGCGTCTGGTCGAAGAAACAACTTTGAGTGCCAGCGATTTAATCTACCCGGTATTTCTTCTCGATGGTGAAAATAAATCAACGCCTATTCAATCTATGCCAGGAATCAACCGCCAAAGTATTGATGGTATTTTAAAAACTGCCGAACAAATGCTGAAATTAAATATTCCAGCTATGGCATTATTTCCAGTCATTGAAGAACATCATAAAAGCCTAATGGGCGACGAAGCTTATAATCCCAATGGACTAATTCAAAAAAGTATCAGGAAGCTTAAAACTGAATTTCCAGAATTGTTAATTATTTCAGATGTAGCACTCGATCCTTATACAACTCATGGACAAGACGGTGTTATTGATGCAAACAATTATGTGCTCAATGATGTCACTGTTGACACACTAACAAAACAAGCTATCTCACAAGCCGAAGCTGGGGCAGACATTATTGCGCCTTCAGATATGATGGATGGGAGAATAGGGTCAATTAGAAATGCATTAGAAGCAAACGATTTTCATAACACCTTAATACTCTCCTATGCTGCGAAATATGCTTCTTCCTTTTATGGTCCTTTCAGAGATGCTGTTGGTTCCAAAAATAATCTTGCTACTGCAAATAAGTTTAACTATCAAATGAATCCTGCTAATGCTCTTGAAAGCTTGAGAGAAGTCGAATTAGATATTAGTGAAGGCGCTGATATTGTTATGATAAAACCAGCAATGCCTTATCTGGATATCATCAATAAAATTAACCAGAAATTCTCAGTGCCTGTATTTGCCTATCAAGTTAGCGGTGAATATGCCATGTTAAAATCAGCTTCAGAGGCTGGATATCTTAATCATAAGGAATCTACTCTCGAATCAATAATGTCAATTAAACGCGCTGGTGCTTCAGCAATTTTGACATATTATGCACTTGATGTAGCTCGATGGTTACAATCATAAAAATAATATTTGACGGGTAACTTTGATGAATATAATTGCAAAAGAGCAATACGGCGTTATCGGTGACCCAGTCTCACACTCGCAATCTCCAGCTATTCATAATCTATTCGCATCTCAATTAAATCAAACTATTAACTACAAGACATTCCATGTTATTCAAGATGAATTAAAGCAGTTTATAGCTGAGTATAAAAATAAGGGCGGCAAAGGTCTTAACGTTACTTTGCCTCATAAAACTGCTGTCATGGAATATGCAGATGAAGTCAGCTCCAGAGCAGCGCAAGCAGGTGCTGTTAACACGCTCTTGTTTGATGAAAATAAGATTATTGGGGACAATACAGATGGTATTGGCTTGATTAGTGATCTTGAGAATAATTTTCATCAAAATATTGAAAATAAGCACATTTTAATTATTGGTGCAGGAGGTGCTTCACGAGGAATTATAAGCCCCTTGATGGAGAAAAAGCCATCATCCTTAACAATAGCAAATAGAACTTCCTTGAGAGCGAATCAACTTGTTTCGAGGTTTCAACAATATCTAAATATAGATGCGTGTGGCATTGATGCACTTGATCCTAATAATTCCTATGACATTATTATAAATGCGACATCAGCTGGAATAACCTCTACATCGATTGATTTTCCTTGCTTTATTATTAATGAAAATAGCGTCTGTTATGATTTGTCCTATCATCTAAAGCCGACACCGTTCATGAAATGGAGTATGGATAATAATGCATATTGTGCGATTCAAGGGTGGGGAATGTTGATCGAGCAAGCTGCTGAGTCCTATTCTTTATGGCGCCATATTAAACCTGATACCAGTTCAATACTAAAACAACTAAAGATTAACGCATCGTCACAAGTTCTTCGGCGCTTGTAGGGTGAATGGCAATAGTGTCATCTAGATCTTTCTTAGTTACACCTTTTCGAATGGCTACTGCAAAACCTTGCAACATCTCATCGGCACCATCGCCAATAATATGACAACCTATAATTTTCTGCTCTTTCCCCAGTGTAATTAATTTCATAGTCGTAGGAACCTTATCCTCTTCTTCGCTAAGAGCATAGAGCATGGGATTAAAGGATGATGTGTAAATTGTAACTTGGTCACCATGTTCTGCAAGAGCTTGTGCTTCTGTCAATCCTACAGTTCCAATTGGGGGATGACTGAACACCACTGTTGGAATAGTATGATATTCCAGATAACGGTCAGTCATATTACCAAATAATCGATCTGAAAGCCTTCGGCCAGCGGCAATAGCAACTGGTGTAAGGGCCTCTTTTCCAGTAACATCTCCAATAGCAAAAATATCTTTAACATTAGTTTGCTGATATTTATCAACTGGAATAAAGTCATTTTCATCAGTTAATACTGCGGCTGCAGATAAATTCAAGCTAGTTGAATTCGGTGCTCGCCCAATCGCCCAAATAACCTCATCGAAAGGCCCATATTGTTGCTTATTTTCAGCATTCAAATAGCAATCGCTCCCTTTTTTATCCAACGAATTAGGTATCACTTTTTCGATTATCTTGACTCCTTGATGAATCAGTGCTTTTTTTAAATTTTCACTTAACATGCTATCAAAAGAACGTAATAAGGATTCTTTTCTAATCAATAATGAAACCTCAGAGCCTAGTGCCGAAAGTAAACCAGCAAATTCAACTGCGATATAACCACTTCCAATTATTGCCACACGCAAAGGGCATTCTGACAAGGAAAAAAATCCATCTGAATCTGTTCCGTGATTGCTGCCTTCAAGCGCAGGTATAATTGGCCGCCCTCCAGTAGAAATTACAGTCTTTTTAGCAGTGTAATCAATATTATCAACAGTTATCGTGGTACTGTTTTTAAATTCAGCAGAGCCTCTAATTATGTGTATACCTCGTTTGTTTAAATTGCGCTCATAAATGGTATTTAAGCGTTTAATATAGGCATCTCTACGTTTTTTAAGTTGCGCCCAATTATGAGATTCAACTGTGACATTGAAACCATAATCACTAGCTAATTTTATTTGTGTTGCTTGGTGCGCGGCATACCACATAATCTTTTTTGGAACACAGCCAACATTCACACAAGTACCTCCAAGTGGGGCATGTTCGATAACCGCAACAGTTGCTCCATATTCAGCTGCGCGTTGTGCACAAGCTAATCCTCCGCTACCACCACCCATTATGATTAAGTCAAAATTATTATTCACTCATCTTTTCCTTAAAGTTTCTCGTGTTTGCTTATGTAGTCTTTGTTAATATTCATCTATCTTTTAATAAAATTATATATACCAAAATGACTCAACCTAATTCTTATAAATTAATGCTTCCGGATTTTTCAAGTTTAACTGCTAAAGAAGCTCAAACAAACATTAATTCCTTGGTAAAAAAACAGCGTACAACAATTGAGAGTTTATTAAAGAATAAACAAAAAATTACTTTTGAATCTATCGTTAATCCTATCGAAGAAATGCAACATGAATTAAGTCGCACATTCTCACCCATCAGTCACCTTCAAAATGTTCTCGATCAACCTGAATGGCGAAATACGTATAACTCTTGTTTACCATTACTTACAGAATATGGTACCGAATTATCACAAAATACAAAACTTGAAAAAGCATATAAGACTATTATTAATAATCTAAATGATCAAAATGATCCTAAATTTAAATTGCTAGAGCAAGAACTTCGTAATTTCACTCTTAATGGCGTGAATCTCCCAGAGACAAAAAAACTTATATTTAAAGATCTTAAGACGCGCCTGAGTAATGCGGAGGCAAATTTTAGTCAGAATGTTCAAGACTCTACGGATGCTTGGTCATTGTATATCGATAATGAGGATGAACTAAAAGGTGTCTCTCGAGAAATCCTGGAACAAGCAAAAGATAATCAGGGTGGATGGAAGCTCATACTTGACTATCCCACATACCATAGCGTAATGACGCATGCTGAAAATCGCTCACTCCGTGAAATTTTTTACAAGGCTTGGTCAACCCGAGCCTCTGATCAAGCTGAAGATACACAGTGGAATAACGAGAAAAATATTAAAAAAATTCTCTTATTAAGACATCAATTGGCTAATCTAGTTGGATATAAAAACTTTGCGGAATACTCTTTAGCAACAAAGATGGCTAATTCTACTAATGAAATTATCGATTTCTTAAATGATTTAGCCAAAAAAACGAGATCAACTGCAAAAAATGAGCTTACTTTGCTTGAAGAAGCTGCTGATCATAATCTTGAGTCTTGGGATGTTTCTTACTATCTCGAAAAAACAAAACAACAAAACTATGCTATTTCTGATGAAGAATTAAAACAATATCTTCCAAAAGAGAACGTACAGAAAGGTATGTTTAAAGTAGCAAAGACACTTTATGGAATTTCTTTAAGAAGAAATGAAACAGTTCCTGTTTGGCATAACAGTGTTGAATTCATCGAAGTACTAGATACCAAAGACCGCATAATTGGTGGTTTCTATATTGATTTATTTGCTCGTAATGGGAAGAGAAGCGGCGCATGGATGGATGAATGTGTTATTAAAAAGAATCTCAATGGAAATAAGGCTCTACCTATTGGTTATTTAGTTTGTAATTTTACTCCTCCTAATAAAAAAGGCATTTCATTGCTTACGCATGATGATGTAGTTACTTGGTTTCATGAATTTGGACATATGCTGCACCATCTTCTAACAAAAGTGGACTTACCAAGTATTTCAGGAATCAATGGAGTTCCATGGGACGCAGTTGAACTTCCAAGTCAATTCATGGAAAACTTTGCTTGGAATTATGAAGTACTAAAAGATTGCTCCAAACATCATAAAACTGGTGATTATTTACCCAAAGAATTATTTTCTAAATTACAAGCCAGTCGAAATTTTGGTGCAGGGCTTGCAATGCTAAGACAAATTGAATTTGCGCTCTATGATATCAATATTCATTCAACATATGACATTCAAAAAAATGACAATACCCTTGATACATTGGAGTTAGTTCGAGAGAAAATTACGCTTTTGAAAACTCCCCCTTATAATCGCTTCCCGATGAGTTTTTCTCACATATTTTCTGGAGGATATGCCGCTGGCTATTATAGTTATAAATGGGCAGAAGTATTAGCAGCAGATGCTTTTTCAGCATTCGAAGACAGCCACATTCTCAATAAGGAATTAGCCAATAAATTTAAGCAGGAAATTCTAGAGATAGGCGGAAGTAAGGATATAATGCAGGGATTCATTAACTTCCGAGGACGAAAACCATCTCTTGAACCATTATTAAAACAATGTGGAATAGCTGGAGCTTCAAGATGAAAATTGCGACTTGGAATGTCAATTCACTAAACGTTCGTATCGGTCATGTGCGTGAATGGTTGGACATAGCGAATCCAGACATATTAACACTCCAAGAATTAAAGCAACCAAATGAGGCTTTCCCTGAAGAAGTATTTAAAGAAATTGGTTATCATTCAATTTGTAGTGGTCAAAAAACTTACAATGGTGTTGCCATTGTCACAAAAAAGAAACCCACAGATATCATCACAGATTTTCCAGGTTTCGATGATCCTCAGAGACGAATACTTGCAGCAACTATCGGTGGCATTCGAGTGATTAATTTATATATTCCAAATGGACAAAGCGTCGACTCAGATAAATATGTTTATAAATTATCTTGGCTAAATGCACTAATTAAATTTATAAAAACAGAACAAAAATTACATAAAAATATAATTATCCTGGGTGACTTTAATATCGCTCCTGAAGATCGTGATGTTTATGATGCCGAGAAATGGGGTGAAGAAGTACTTTGTAGCCCAAAGGAAAGAAAAGCATTATCAGATATCATCAAACTAGGTTTTGTTGATGTCTTTCGTCAATTCGATCAAGCTGAAAAACTCTTTAGTTGGTGGGATTACCGTGCTGCTGGGTTCAGAAGAAATGCTGGTGTTAGGATTGACCTCATACTTGCCAGCAAAATATTAGCAGAACAATGCCTGAGTAGTTCAATAGACAGGGAACCTAGAACGTGGGAAAGGCCTTCAGACCATACTCCTGTTATTGCAGAATTTGATACTATTTAACTACAATAGTTTTGTTTGTACGAAATCCAATCGATCATTGCCAAAAAACATTTCGTCATCAATAAAAAATGTTGGGGCTCCAAATACACCACGGGCAACTGCTTCGTTTGTATTACTTTTTAACTCATCTTTAATCGAATTATCAGATGCCTTGGTCATTAATTTATCTGCATTAAGTTGCTGTTGGTCTATTATATTCTTCAATACACCTAGATTACTTAAATCTAAATTATCCACAAATATTGCTTTAAAAAATGCTTGATGAATCAGTTCAAAATTGTTTTCTCGCTGACAAACAATAGCTAATCTTAATGCAGTAAGTGTATTTTGAGGAAAAGTGGCATTCAGCTTAAATGGAATACCATAATGTCGAGACCATAACTCCAGATCTTTTGCTATATAGGCACCTTTTGAGGGAATTATACCAGGTGGTTTATTTTCTGTTGCTTGCATTACAGCACCCAATAACATGGGTCGATAAATAATCTCGACATTGTTTAACGAAGTAAGCTTAAAATCAGCTAAATATGAATAAGGGCTGACATAATCAAAAAAAAACTCTACTGATTTATTCACTAAGACCTCTCTTTCTGTTAATCATTTACTTTCTTGATATTTACGAAAGGCGATTGACTGGTCCCTGCTAAGATGTCTTTTTGCATAATACGCAGCGAGAATCGCAGCAAATATTGCGTATACAAGACCAACAATCGCAAATTCGTTAATCATGAAGGTTTTTAAAGTATGCCATGAAATTTCATTAATAAGACTGATAGCTCCTGTATTAAATTCACGCCCTGTTAAATTTAATGCGCTTAAGAAACTCCCAGTAAATGAAGCTATAATGGCCAATATGGAAGCCAAGGCTGGCAGATGCCAATCTAAGCCATGACCATATTTTTTGAATGATTTCCCGATTAATACTCCTTGAACGATGGCAAGCCAAGGGAAAAATCGATCAAAAAACATCGAAACATAAATCCAGATAATATTAAAAATAATTGCAGCAATCAGCGCGCCATAAAACCCATTCCACACAGATTGTTCTTCATGTAAGCTCCGGCCCACTTGGATTGAATCGAATGACATAACTAGAAAAGATTAAAATCCCATAACACTATTGGGAATAATAACCCCATTTTCCTCTTTGTAAGACTGCCAAGCATCTAGCATTTCTTCCATTTTCTTAGGCTTTATTGTTGCAAGATTATGCAATTCAGATGGATCTTCTGCTAAATTAAATAATTGCCAATCATAGTTATCTGCCAGTGGCGTTTGCCATGAAAAAAATTCTCCTTTTGGTTCTTGGATAATTTTCCAATCTCCCTTTCTAATTGCAGTCTTACCAAATAACTCCCAGCCCTCAACGTGATCTTTGTCATGAATATTTTCAACTTTGCCAGATAATAAAGGCAATATTGAAGTACCTTGCATTGCCAATATTGTCCTTCCTTTATAAGAGGATCCAGGATGATCAATATTTGCTAATTCCAATAATGTTGGCATTACATCTTTAACATGAATCTGACCATCTTTTATGCTGGCATCATTAAGCGAAGGGTAATGGGCGAATGCTGGTGCACGAATTCCACCCTCAGAAGTAAAGCCTTTAAAGCGGCGCCAAGGACCTACTCCAGCCCTTGCCCACTCTGGACCATACCAAAGATACGAGTTTGCATTTCCCATATTTTCATAACTATGATCACAACAAGTAGCTAGCTTATTTGCAATTCCATACTCTGAAAAACTCTCTTCCAAAGGATGCCCTTCTGCCCCATTATCAGACATAAAAAAGATAAAAGTATTTTCAAATTCACCAATATCCTTCAAATGATTAATCAACTTACCAACGTATAAATCCAGATCACTTACCATTGCCGCATAGATTTCCATTAACTTACTGGATCTTCTTTTCTCTTCTTTGTTGAGCTCATTCCAAGGTTTATCTTCTGATAAACTCAAGGAATCTGGCATATCTTGATCAACCAATCCGAGCGCCTTTATTTTTGCCATGCGTTGTTGATAAAGAACCTCATAACCAGCATCATAATTACCAAAATGTTTTTCGATTGATTCTGCCGGAGCTTGCAATGGCCAATGAGGAGCAGAATAGGCTAAGTAGCCAAAAAAAGGTTTATTATCCTGATAGTTACTATCAATATACTCAATCATTTTATTGGTATAAAATTCTGTTGAATAGAAATTATCTGGTAGTGCTTTAATTAAATTGCCATCTTCTCTATAAGGAGCTTTATTTGATCCTAATATAGACATCATGTTACTAAAATGCCCTGCACCGCCAGCTAAAAGGGCAAATGAACGCTCAAACCCTCTGGCAGTTGGGCTAGTTTCTTCTTCATAACCAAGATGCCATTTTCCTGTCATATAAGTGTGATAACCATTATCTTTTAAAATATTTGGTAAGGCGGCAACTTGAAAATTTAAATACCCCTCGTATCCGGGTTTATTTTTCTGATTTTCAGATTGTTCGTTATACATTGTACCCATACCAGCTAAATGATTGTCGACTCCTGAAAGAAGCATAGCTCGAGTTGGTGAACAAGTTGGTGCCACGTAATAATTCGTTAATGTCATACCTGCTTTTGCGAGTGCATCTAGATTAGGTGTTTTAATTTCACTACCAAACGCACCTATGTCGGTGTAACCAAGATCATCAACAACAATCAAAAGAATATTAGGTTTTTTGATGCTCTGCATAGAGGTATTTATTTTTTCATCTTGGGCAGAACAACCAATAAGTAAAAAAAACAATAAGCCAAATATATACCATAAATTGTTAGTGTTTAATTTAAGTATGTTTTCCATTTATCACTCCAAATAACATAATTTTTCTCAAAACCTAAAGATCAGTTCGCATAGACCATAATTCAGGGAAAAAACGATGATTAGCCATAGTTTTGAGCCAATTAACTCCTGCCGACCCACCTGTACCTGGTTTAAATCCCAAAATACGTTCTACTGTTATAAAGTGTTGAAATCGATATCTGGCAAAAATATCTGCAAATTCAGTCAATAATTCACCAAATAAATATAAATCATTGGTAGGACCAGGATGCTTATATATTTCTAACCAAGCATTTTCAATACTTTTATTAATTTGATAAGGTTTGGTCCAGTCACGATCCAAGCATTCTGGATTAATATTAAAACCCCTTCTTTTTAATAATTTAATTACTTCATCGTAAAAACTAGGTGTTTCAAGGTTTTTTTTGATGGCAGGATATACGTGATCAACATTTTTATGCACCGCCGCCATTGCCTTATTCTTATTCCCTAATATAAATTCTACATGCCGAAACATAAAGGATTGTTGGCCAGAAGCAACACTCAAATAATCTCTAAATTCCTTAAATCCCTCCGGTCTAATGGTGGCCAATACGTCCCAAAATTTAGTTAATAACAGCATCATTTCTTTTGATCGAGCTATTAACAATGAAGCATTCGGTAAATCATCTGCCATCACCCTCAGTCGTGCATTATATAACTCATAATAGATTGATTTAAAAAGTAACTCTTTCGACTGACCCATAATAATAAAACACATCTCATCATAACCTTTGGAGCGAGGGTGCTGAAGACTCAACAGTAAATCTACACTTTCATAATCAATATAAGGATTCGTATTACCTTTAAACTCAGTTATTGGTTTGCCATCGGTTATTTTAACTTTCTCTTGCCTTAATGCTTCTGAACCAATGTTCATCTTACGTGGTTTTGGAGAGCCATCTACTTGCTCAATATCAATAATCTCTGGAATTTCAAAATCAAAAATCATCTTTCTTCTCCTAAGATTTGCTTCATCATTAGATCTCTTAATGAGCAATTTTTATCCAGCATAAAAAAAACTATATCGAAATGATTAGCATATTGAACCTCTATCAAACTACTTCTATTACCCATGTCTTTCCACTTCTTTTCGAATTCAATACTTTGTCTTTTAAATTCTGAAGTCTCGTTTTCACCCCAGCACACAATTAAATCAGTATCATTTTTCTTAATTTCAAACAATGGGCTTATTCTTTTAGCTTCTTGATAATCTAATTTTAGTGGTTCATTAATATAGGTTTCCACAAGCGGTTGAAGATCAAAAACTCCACTTAACAGGGTGCCACCTTTTATTATATTTTCAGGTAAATCATATTTACTCCAATCAGTAAGTATCGTCATAGCTGCCAGATGAGCGCCTGCAGAACTGCCGGCTAGAAAAATATTATCAGCATCATAACCATACTTTAATGCATTTTTATATAGCCACTGAATTGATTTTCTGCATTGCTCAAGCATCTCGCTGATACTTGCTTTAGGTGCTAATGTATAATCAATGGCACAATAAGCAATACCAGAATCTATAAGACTTTTTGCTGGAAATAGAGAGTCATTTTTACCCAAGAACTGCCAATAGCCTCCATGAATAAAAATCAATAATGGGGAATTTGGATTATCCGTGGTGCATAGATCCAGGCACTCTTTCGAAATTGCGTCATACATTAAATCTTTTTCAAAATGGACTATATTTTCGACTACAAGTGATTCAGAGGTATATCTATCCACTAATTCCTCATAGTTAGGTACACAAGAACTTGGAGAATACTCTCTTTCTAGGGTAGCCTTATCCATTAATTCCCATCCATTTTTCTTAGATACCATTCTTATCTCTAGTTAGTTATGCGTTGAGTATTTCATAGAATAATATGATTAATAAGAAAGGGGCTATATAACGAACTAAAAATAGCCAAATTTGGTGAATATACTTATTCTTGTTCTCAAATAACTCCTCAAAACTGTATTTCGTTTTGACCACCCAACCCGAGAATAATGCGATCATCAGCCCACCAAGTGGCATAATAATATCTGAGGCAATTGTTGCAAACACATCAAAAAATCCTTTATCACTAAACATAGATATTCCGGATAATGGACGAATATCAGAAAATATATTAAACGAGAATGCCGCCAAAGAGCCAAGTATGAAACCAACCGCACCCACTGTAACAGCAGACATACGCCGTGATAATTTAGTTTCGTCACATAGCCAAGAAACTGGTGCCTCGATCATAGCAATCGAGGATGTCAAAGCTGCAAAAAATAATAAAATGAAAAATAATGCCCCAAATATCATACCCCCAGATGTTTGAGCAAAAGCAAGTGGCAGCGCCTGAAATACCAAACCGGGACCAGCGCTTGGTTCAATGCTGTTGGCAAAAATAATTGGGAATACAGCCAATCCTGCTAATATAGCAACGAGACTGTCTGCTCCTACTATAATCGCAGCAGATCCAGGTATATTCACATCTTTCTTTAAATAAGCGCCATAAGCAACTAAGTTGGTTAGTCCAACACTAACAGAGAAAAAAGCTTGTCCAAAAGCTGTCATCACTACTTGACTGTTTACTTTAGAGAAATCTGGGGTGAATAAAAAATTTAGTGCCGCAGAAAAATCTCCAATAATAGCTGAATATATAGCAGTAATTATTAACATAATAAATAATGCAGGCATCATCAATTTCACCGCTCTTTCCAAGCCTTTATGTAACCCACGAGATGATATGTAAACGGTCATCCCAATAAATACACAAAACCAAGTATAAAGTTCGACCGGGCTGTTATTTAGTTCATCGAAAAGATTTTTAATCTGCTCTACTTCCAAACCAACTAGTTGACCAGATGCAGTTTTGACCGCAAAAGCAACCGTCCAACCCCCAACAACTGAATAAAATGAAAGCGCGAAAACAGCTCCAACACCAGCAAGGATAACGCCCATCCACCGCCAGTTTTTTGAATGACCAGATTCTACTGCAACTCTTTCAATTGCATTTGGGGGGCCACCGCCACCGCGGCGCCCAATCATCAGTTCGGCTATACAAACAGGCAAGGCAAGTAAAATTACAGCGGCAATATAAATTAAAACAAACGCACCGCCCCCGTTAGTTCCAGCTTTATAAGGAAACATCCATATATTACCAAGACCAACAGCACCTCCAACGCATGCCATGATAAAAACCAGTCTCGATGACCATTCGAGTTTTGTTTTTGCAACTTCCATTTACATTCCCCAAAAAAATTATACAAAGTAATTATATAGTCTCAGATAAATTTGTTAGTACTAATTCTGCAGCGGCTAAATCCTCTAAAGCGGCACCGACAGATTTAAATAAAGTTATCTCATTTTTATTATTCCTACCTATCTTTTGCTGTTTAACAATTTCTGACATCTCAGCAATAATATCTTTTTCAAAAAAAAGACCTTCTTTTATTGCATCAATTAACTCTCCTGATTCGCTTAAAGCTCCTGCATATGTATCTACTATTACATTTGCCATCTTGAGAGCTTGACTGTCAACTTCGTGCATCTCTGGTGTAAATGCACCCACTAAATCAATATGCTGACCTTTTTTGAGCCATTCTCCAAGTATTAAAGGTGTATTACTGAGAGTAGCACATGAGACTATATCGGCCATTTGTACCCCCTCATAAAGATCATTTATTGCACTAATCTCTACTCCTTTGTATTTCAGTTTTTTAGCTAAGATCAATGCTTTTTGATAATCTCTGCCCCATATCATTACTTTTCTGATATCCCTTAACTGCATATGTGCCTCAATCAAGTGAGGCGCTAAATTACCAGTTCCAACCATCAGCATTGAACTAACATCATCTCTTGTCAAATAATCTGCTGCCAATGCTGATGCACACGCAGTTCGACGAAGCGTTAATTCAGTGCCATCCATAATAACTTTTGGTAATCCATTTTTTGCGTCTAATAATAAATAGCTTGCATTGACAGCACTTAAACTACTCTTGGTGTTTTCAGGGAAAACAGAAACAACCTTAATGCCTATGTGTTGACTTTTTTTCCATGCTGGCATCAATAACAATGTCGCATCGCTTACTTCATTTGTTTCAATTTTATATTGAGTTCTTTCAGGAGAACAAATCTGTTCTTTAAACGCTATTCTTAATGCCTCGATCAACTGTCCATAGGGCAACATATTCGCGACAGTTTGAGTATCAATAAATTGCATAAGATCAAAAACCCAACTTAATGGAAATTCTTACATAAGCCACTGTTCAATATCTTCTTATCAACTACCCAATTTGCATCCAATGCTTTTTGCAGGAATTCACAGCGCATATCATCATTTGGTATTCTAGAATCGAGTAATAGCTCTTCTACCAAACTTTTATAAGATGAGGCTTTTTTGCTCATTCTTATACCTCCATCAGAAGGCGTATCAAAAATGACAAATGTATCTTCATCACTCTCACGACTCCATGCGCGCCATTCGATCTGGTCTTCATCTCGGCCTCTATTTGGATTACCACGATAAGCGAATTCTGACCAATATGACATCATCGTTTCAGATAATCTTGTGGCTGCAGTAATATTATTTTTATCGAACATATATTCCTCTAAACCACCCAATTTTAATCCTCCCATAACAAAAGGTATCTCAATAGCATGAGCAGCACCTAAAATTTTTGCAAAATCCATCATTAGCAATTTTGGTTCTTCATCCCAATCAAAACGATACCCATATACTCTCTGATTTCCAGACTTCACTAGTTCTGATGCTGGTTTATCCACTGCCGCAACTTTCCAGCCTCTTGAGCCATATTCAGAAGAAATATCATAGAAATCCTGATTTTTTATAAAGGTCATTGAAAATTTTTGCGATGTAAATTCAGGATCAAAAGCTAGAAATAATTTCATTTCATCCCTATTTGTACCTAAGATAATTGGAATTTCTCTCAATTTTTCGGTATTTGCAAAATCCATACCATTTTCTGGCAAAACAAAGCCATCATTGATCACATGATGCATATAATCTTTTTCATCTAAGTTATTGTAGTAAGTTTGGATTATCTGTTCTTTAGTTTTGCTTTTCAAATAATCATATATCCTAGAATCAGACATACTTTCTTGAATTATTATAGCTCCATCTCGATTTAATGCCCGTTCATCTGCAACTAATAACTGATTCATTACTTCTTTTGAGCTACTTTTATTTCCAGGACTTTCAAGATCGTCATAGTAGTTAATCATTTCATTTAATGTTGATGTTTTTGTGCTGCCACTTTGGGAAATTACCTTATGAAACAGACCAGTCGTTAGGGGTGAAAACATCAGGGCATAAGCATTATGTCCACCTGCAGATTCACCAAAAATTGTGACATTATTTTTATCTCCACCAAATTGATGAATATTAGATTGCACCCACTTTAATGCAGCAATCTGATCGAGGGTGCCATAATTACCAGATTGATCTTCTGGATCCAATGACATTTTCTTTATACTAGGATGTATAAACCAGCCAAACATACCTAACCGATAATTTATCGTAACAACAATCAATCTTTGTGAAGTAGCTAATATACTCGGATCATATAAACTGGATGTACCAATGGTATTTGAACCACCATGTATCCAAAACATAACCGGTAATTTTTCATCACTAGTGATGTCTTTAGGTGCAAAAATATTCAAATAAAGACAATCTTCAGATCCATGCACAGAACCAACTATGGCCGTAGGATCTCCAAAAGTACTTCCTATTTGAGTACATGCCTCGCCAAATTCAGTCGCTTTATATATTCCATCCCATGAATCTATTAATTTTGGTGACCTCCACCTGAGATCATTAATTGGAGCCTTTGCATAAGGAATGCCAAGCCATAAAGAAGTTTCATTCTGGCTATAACCAATTACGCTGCCAGCTGATAAATTTCTAAGGGTATCCTGATCAGTAGTTAATTTGATATTATTTTGATTGGTAGCACAGCCAAATAAAATAATGCAAATCAGTACACATGAGATTGATTTCATTATCCTAATCATAATTAAACGGCACAATAATCATTGATTCTGTATTGGATTCTAAAGTTTCGATTTTAAAATAAGTTTCTTTCAAAGTCTCTTCTGCAAATATATCAACTTGATCACTGTAATGTGGTGATAATTTATTTTGTGTGGCACTGCCATATTGATGAATACTTTTTGTAGTGATCATTCCATCTTCATCCCATTCTACAAAAATGACTAGCCCATCTCCAGCGACTGCCTTAAGAGAACCATCCTTTTGAGTTTCCCCATAAATAGCTCTTAATGTATCAGGCCCCCCTTGAATAGGCACTTTTTTAGTTCCTCTGATTAGAAAATTAACTTCCGACCATAGTGGATCTATTCTTTTATATTTTGAAGTAATATTTTTCACGCATTGTTTAAAAACAGGTAAAACATCTGGAGGTCTTCTGTTTTCTTGCTCGGCAAGCCATTCAGGACTCAGAGAGCAAACTCCCAATGGGGCTCCTCTACTATCAAAATCTGTCGTAAGATCCCATTCTCTGAGAACTGTTTGTGCTTGAATTAATTTTTTATCCTCAAATGAATAATCAAGTATAGGTTTAATATACTGGAAAGCTCTCGATTGCTTCGAAAATTTATTATCGAATTTAATCCTTAATAGCTGTTCTGATGATATAACTTGATCTGAGTCTAGTAATTCCAACGCTCGATAAGCTCTATTGGTCATGCGAGTTTGCAATCCTAGTGTTTGAGAATAATCTTCTCTATTAAGATTAGAAGTTTCACTAGTTACTCTAAATGGGTCTTGATTCGTGCTAACTAACCAACCAGCATCTGGATTAATTATTAATGGCAACTCCTTTAGTGGAACCTTTTCATGCCATATTAATGAACTGTCCGTCCCATCAACAGGAAGAGACCAGTCAATAGATTCCTCTCTGATTGGAATGGCACCATTATGCAAAAAAAGTATATTTTTTTCTTTATCGGCATAAATAGCATTAAAAGAGACAATAGACCGCATATCCATTGCAGCCATCCAGTCATCAATATCTTTGGATTTATTCAATCGATACCACTGTTCAACTTGTCGTATATCAGTCATTCCAGAAAATCTTATTGCAAAAATACCTTGATCGTTCTCTATAGTTGGACCATGTCTTGATTTTTTTATCGTTCTTTTAAAAGTCCATTTAATTGGCCCGAGGATCTTCACGGGTAATTTAATAGTTTCTAATTCAAAATCAACCCATTCATTGTCTAGTAAATATTGATTCTCATTATCAGGATTTAATTTTAATTTATATATATCGGTTAAGTCAGGTTTATTAACTGTCAATCCCCACCCTAAATTTTCATTAAATCCAACAAAAATAAATGGTGAGCCTGGAAATAAACCTCCCATCATATTCCAGCCCTCATCGCTACGAATATGAGCTTCATACCAAGCAACAGGCCCATCTAGAGGCTGATGTGAGTTAATTACTAATTGAGTATTGCCTTTTTCAGTTTTATTAAAATTTAAAGCTAAGGCATTTGATCCTAAGATTTTCTCATTAGCCTTATATAAATTACTCTGAATGTTTGCTGTGGCATTGCCTGCTTTAGCTTTATTACTCTGCAATCTTTCAATTTCAGTAACCACTCCAGAGAAAAAAAGATTTTGAATTACAAAACCAGAGATTACATCATATTCAGTAATTGGAAATATCGATTTGTACTTATGTTCTTTAGTTACTGAATTCCAATAATTTAAACCAGCCGTATACCCCTCAATGACCCCTCTGACTTCAGGTGAAAGGGCTGAATTATAATCATTCTGTATCAACTGTTTAATATTTAATGCTTTGATTAAATAATCCGAGGCTATTCCCTTAAAACCATTTTTTAGGCCCATTTCAGCTCTGTATAAGACCATATTTTCTGCTATATTTTCAATGTCATCTTGTGCATGAGCAAAAGCCATGCCAAAAGCAGCATCCGCATCTGTTTTGCCATGAATGTGCGGAACTCCCCATTTATCTCTCTTGATAGTCGCTTTATAAACATCATATGTATAACTACTTTTTGATTGAGCATGGGAAATATCTAATATTGCATAGAAAAAAACACAAAAAAATACGCCCATCAATGAATATTTCAAAAGCATCGATCCTTTTTTTATACCAAGCAAAATAATATCGTATCTATCATTAACTGCAACTAACCTTATGTGAGATATTTTATTTGAGTAAGGATTGCCACCACATATCGGGTTTTGCTCTTTTTGCAATCCCTTTCTTTTTCTCCCACCATAACGCTAGAAATTGAAGAGGGCTATCCACTAATAACATAAATAGCTTACCACTAAGTGTTTCAAAATCACGATTAAACGGACAAACACGCATACAAATTGCACAATCTGTTTTTATCTTAGTCCAATAACCAAAACATTTTTCACAATCAGCGGACCACTTTTTAACGCCTTTGATTGTTGATTGATTTAATCTTTCTGTGCTTGGAGGTCCCAACGGAAGTGCTTTTGGCGGGCACGCGACTGCGCATTTATCGCATTGAGTACAATATTTTGTAATGCCAATATTTACTGGTTTATCATGCGTTAAAGGCATATTTGTAAAAATCTTTGAGAATCTAACTCGTGGCCCAAACTCAGGCGTAATGACCATTTGGTTCCTTCCATATTCACCTAAACCTGCTTGAATAGCGTAAGGCACAACTAAAGCCGTATCGTTCATGGAGCCAAGAGCCTCATAGCCTAAAGATCTTATATAAGTAGTTAACTGAGTAACAATAGCTGCTTCATGCGAATATTCAAAACCAGCCGCAGAACTTGCTAATGCGGAAGGATAAGTATCAACCAAGTCTTTATCCATGGCATGCCCCATTACAATGACATGTGAATAATTACCCGGTAGTTCATTACTAACTGGAATAAATTCACGTGTATCAACACGCTTAGAATAATGCCAACGCTTATCTAAAGCAGTTATACCTATAAGATCAGCACCAAATAACTTAGCAATTTGTTTAAACTCAATTGTATATTCTTGAACATTCTCAATATGTAATTTTTCATCTGCTATTTCTGCCTCACATTCCATCCAAGACTGAAATCCCTCTCTGGTGCCGTTTTCTGCACCACGATTAGAAAATGTATCAGAAATAGCCCAAGCTGCATTTCTTAAAGCAAAATCTTTTTGCCTAAAGCCAGGTGCTTTTTTGCCTTTAGGTTGCACACGATGGCTATCAAAAAAGGCATCGCTCAGCTTAGTTCGAACGGAATCATCCCAAAAGGCTCGAGAAAACATATCATTGATTTGATTAAAGCGCTCAAAATCAGATGAGATTTTAAAGCCAGTATCTTCATCTATATGTAGATCAGTATGTTCAGTTTTTAATTTATTATTCACAGTCATATTTTTAATTTTATTTTGATAAAAGCATCAATAGCGGCACTATCCGTCTTTTCAAAGAGAGTGAACCATATAGAATACCACGAAAATTAACATTTATGCCTGAAACACTCGCTCAGCAAGTATCCAAATGAATATTATTATTATCGTTATTACTGAACAAAATTATTCTATACTTATATTTTTATAACCATAGAGTCAGAAAATGAACTTAGAAAAACATGCCAGTAATATGCCGCATCAATATGTAAATGCAATATGCATTTTTTTACTTCTTTTTACTTGCTCAGAAATATCTGGTCACGAAACAGCTGGTTCTTTTAATTCTTATAGAATTCCTGAGAGGGCTATTGAATTCCCAGATACAGATAAATATTTAACTATTGTTGCTGATCTTCATACGCATTCTGTTTTTTCTGATGGTCATGTATGGCCAAACATAAGAGTGTCTGAGGCGCTCAGAGACGGGTTAGATGCTATTGCCATTACTGAGCATTTGGAATATCAACCACACATATCGGATATTCCCCATAAAGATCGAAATACTGCTTATCGTATCGCTGCAGAGGCTGCAAAAGATACCAATTTAATTGTAATTTCAGGATCTGAAATTACGCGTGAGAATCCCATTGGGCACATGAACGCAATTTTTATAGAAGATTCTAATAAACTCATGAGTCTTGATGAATCTAAAATAGTTGAGGCAGCTAAACTGGTCGAAGAAAGAAAAGATGAAGTGGCTGTTCATGGTGGTATGGATATGGCCAATCATCTTGCATTAGCTTCGTTATGGCCCGTTGCTAATGCTGTAAATAAAGCCAATGAGCAAGGTGGGTTTGTCTTTTGGAACCACCCTACATATAAAGTAAATAATGGCATTGCATCACTCTCAAAGGAACATATAGAATTTATTAAGAATGGGACTCTACATGGTATTGAGGTGGTTAATGAAAATATTTTTTCTGAAGAAGCGTTCGCCATTGCGCTGGACTATAACCTAACAATTATTGGTACTTCTGATGTACACAACTTAATCGACTGGGATTACCCATCTCATCAGAATCAGCATCGTCCTGTAACTCTAATTTTAGCTGAAGAAAAAACCAAACCAGCTATGAAAGCAGCCTTAATGAATGGAAGAACCATCGTGTGGTATAAAAATCTCTTGATTGGAAGAGAAAATAATATACAACCGCTATTAAACGCTATGATGAGAATAGATTCAGCGAGATATCAAGATAACTCTGAAATACTAGAGGTCACTATTCAAAATAATTCAGATACGAAAATTCAAATGACTAATTTATCGGATTATTCCTTTGCGAGTAATCACGATATTATTGAAATCCCAGCACAAAGCGAAATCCAATTGGATGTCAAAACCAAAGAGCAATTAAGCTCTATTTCGTTAGAATTTAAAATACTAAGTGCATTGGTAAGGCCAAAAATACATCCAACATTGATCTTGCGCTCCACAATTGCTTCTGATTAATGGAAATAGCCATATGATGCTCGAAAAATTTGAACGCTATCCACTCACATTTGGATCAACACCCATAGAAAAACTAGAGAGACTATCTGCTCATCTTGATAATAAAGTGACCATTTTTGCTAAACGAGAAGATTGTAATTCTGGTCTTGCATGTGGAGGAAATAAGATTCGTAAACTTGAATACATTGTGCCAGATGCCATTGCTTCAGGAGCAGATACACTGGTATCTATAGGTGGAGTTCAATCAAACCATACAAGACAAGTAGCTGCGGTTGCTGCAAAAATTGGAATGAAATGTCGTCTTGTTCAAGAAAGTTGGGTGCCTTTTCAAGATGTGGCTTATGATCGTGTTGGCAATATATTAATGAGCAGATTAATGAATGCAAACATTGATATGGTTGATGAAGGTTTTGATATTGGCATTCGAGAAAGCTGGAAGAAAGCCTTAGAAGACGTCAAAGCTGAAGGTGGCAAACCCTATCCCATTCCCGCAGGAGCCTCTGTTCATAAATATGGTGGCCTGGGATACGTTGGTTTTGCCGAAGAGGTCAGGCAACAGGAAAAAGAAATGAGTCTTCATTTTGATTATATTGTTGTCTGTACTGTAACAGGGTCTACTCATGCCGGCATGTTGGTAGGATTTGCTGAAGATGGGCGCAGCCAAAATGTTATTGGCATAGATGCCTCCAACACACCTCAGCAAACCAAAGCACAAGTATTAGAAATTGCTCAAAATACGGCAAAACTTGTCGAGCTTAAACGACCTATTACCAAAGACGATATCGTATTAAAAGAAGATTACGCCTATCCAGAATATGGTGTTCCCTCAGAAGAGACTAACAATGCAATAAGGCTGTGTGCGAGACTTGAAGGCATGATTACTGATCCAGTTTATGAGGGAAAATCTATGCAAGGGTTGATTGACTTAGTAAACAATAATTTTTTTCCAAAAAACGCAAACATACTCTATGCCCATCTTGGTGGAGTACCAGCAATTAATGGTTACAGCCATATCTACCAAAACGGATAATCAATCAACCCCTAAGATCAGCCCAAATAATAAAAAGCAATCTTATTACCATCTAAGTCTCTGATATAAGCCCCATAAAAAGTTTCCATTCTGGCTCCTGGAGGACCCTCATCAGTAGCACCCAGCTCCATAGCTTTTGCGTAGAACTCATCAACCTGTTCTTTTGAGTCCATTGGCAATGCGACCATAGCACCATTGCCCACTGTTGCTTCATTGCCATTTTCAGGTTTAATCACGCCAAATGCAGATGTTCCACCTTCAATTTGATAAAAATAACCACGAGGGCCTGGACTAAACCCTGAAATATCAAGGGTAGCAAATAAATTGTCATAAAAACCCTTAGCAACCTCAAGGTCATTCGTCCCGATACATACATAACCAACTAATTTACCATTCATATTTCTTCCTTTTTAATATTATAAAACTACTTAAATTAAAGAATCTGCAATTAATTTTTTAAACTTTGTGGTACTCCAACCATGAGAACGACTCAAATAATGAATAGGAATATTCAAATCCTTGCCAGTAAACTCTTTTTCCCTATAATCATCTCCCAAAAAGCGAATATCTATCTTCCTTGAGGAGATCAACTTGTATAAATCAGCTTCCGAGCTATAAGGTACAATCTCATTAATCTGACCAAAAGAAGACAGCATTATTGTTCTCTCACTAATCGTATGAATTGGTTTTAATTTATTTTCACGCTCAATTGATGGATCATCATGTAGGAACACAATTAAATGATCACAATTTTTACTGCATTCATTAAACATATGAATATATCCCATGTGAATAATGTCAAAATTTCCTGCAACCATTCCTACATTCATGAATTAACCTTAAATTGATAGAAAATCATTTGAAATATTCTTCTCTAATGTAGCCAACATGTGTTGTTTTGAAATGCTTAAAAGGAACACCTAGTCGACCAATTGTTTCAATCACTTCAGCAGAGACATTACCATATATTTCTATCGAAAAACCATCGCCAAACTTCACGTGCTCAGTCACATAGTCTTGTACGGGGGGATTAGTATCATGGTCAATAAAAGCTTTACTATTTGCATAAACCTCAGTCCAAGTAAAAGCTAGTGGATCATCAGGGTCTGCATCAAAATTATGAAATAACATACCTGGCTCACTTAATTCAACAGCATTATCAACTTCATCAGCAATGGCAAAATATTTTTCTACCATGCCTTCTTTAATATGAATCCTAGCAATCAATATAAATGGATTGTCTCCGTCTATATTTTTATGCTGATCAGCATTTAGTGTGTGTAATGGAAAGAACAATATACTTAGCAAAAAAAGATATCGCATGATTTATGCCTCACTAATCAAAAATAACTTTAATTATTTTACTAACTAATTAAAAATACTACTAGCCTATTAGGGGTCTATTTAGAAAATTAGCTAGTTATGGTTTCTTATTTTTTACTGCAGATCTTCGTTTTGGATAGCAAGTTTTACAAATCTCACAATCTCGACCATCACATCCTCTGGCCGTACAAAATTCTCTTCCATAAAAAATAATTTGTAAATGCAGTTTATTCCATAACTTCTCAGGAAAAAGATTCTTTAGGTCTTTTTCAGTTTGAATCACATTTTTTCCATTTGTTAAGCCCCATCGTTGAGCTAATCTATGTATATGTGTATCTACTGGAAAGGCGGGATGACCAAATCCTTGAGACATTACAACACTAGCCGTCTTATGCCCCACTCCAGGAAGAGATTCTAGTGCGGTGAAATTTTCTGGAACTTTGGAATTATATTTTGTAACTAATATCTTAGAAAGTTCAAAAATTGCTTTGGATTTCTTAGGAGCTAAACCGCATGATTTTATGCAGTAATGTATCTCATCAATACTCATTTTAGCCATCGATATAGGATCATTACCATTTGAAAATAGTGCTGGTGTCACCTTATTTACACGCTCATCTGTGCATTGGGCACTCAATAAAACGGCCACTAATAGCTCAAAGTTGTTCTTATGATTAAGTGGAATTGGCGTTTCAGGATAGATATTCTCAAGATAATCCAGTATAAAACTAGCACGCTCTTTTTTTTTCATAGAGTTAGTTCCAATAATAAAAACTACCAAGTGGTCCAGTAATTCCCATCATACGTCGGATAAGTTCAATTAAGTTACTAAGTGTATTCATTTTTACAAAGAAACTATAAAATTATCCCTTATAAATATTAACCAAAGACACGCCAATAATAATTAAGAATAATCCAAAAATACCCTGCCAACTCAACGTTTCTTTATAAAAAATATAACTTAACAGTGCTACAGAAAACACACCAAGGCCTGCCCAGGAACCATAAACGATAGTTAGAGGTAATTTTGTAACTGATATTGACAAGAAATACACCGATATAACATAAGAAAATAATAAGATAGTTGTAGGCAGAATTTTTGTGAAGTTTTGCGATACTGGTAACAACATCGTGCCAAGCACTTCAAACGCAATTGCACTGAAGAGAAATACATATGGATTCATTTTTTAGCTACTAAATTATTTTTAAGAATGTGCAATGGCTTTTTTTGGATCATAGAATGGTTTTTCAACAATAGTAGCACTAATTTTATTTTTTCCAATTTCTACTTCTAGCTTCGTTCCAAGTGTCGAATATTCTATATTTATCATTGCTAATGCAATATTTTTTTTAAGTCTTGGAGAATATACTGCAGAGGTTACCATTCCTATTGCCTCATTATCTTTATATATATTCCAAAAACGCGTATTCGATCCATCGATAGCATCTCCAGAAATCTCAAGGCCAACCTGCTTACGTTGAATGCCTCTTTTGAGAATATTTATTAACGCAGGCTTGCCAATAAAATCAAAATCTTTATCCAAATCTATCAACCTTTCTAGGCCAAGCTCAAAAGGATTTGTATTTATATTCATATCTGCATGATAAGAGAGCATTCCACCTTCAATTCTCCGTATTGTTGATGTATGCCCTGGTTTTAGACCCATTTTTTTTCCAGTTTGCATTATTTTCTCATACAGCCTATCCCCTTGAGATTCGTTGAGGAGATAAATCTCATAACCTAATTCACTTGACCAGCCTGTTCTTGATATCATTAAATTAATATCATCCAATTGAAATGGTTTAAACCAATAGTATTTTAAATCAGTAATTTGCTCGCCAAATAATTTCACCATGATGTCTCTAGATTTTGGGCCCTGAATCTGCAATGGAGAGACATCAGGCTCACAAATATCTACATCATAATTAGTACTATTCGCTAATCCTTGAGCCCATAATAAAATGTCACTATCAGCTAATGAAAACCAATAACAGTCGTCATCCACTCTCAATAAAATGGGATCATTGAGGATGCCACCATCTTTATTAGTAAGAATAATATATTTACATTGACCTACTTGCATAGATGATAAGTCTCGAGGTGACATCATTTGAACAAACTGAGACGCATCAGGGCCTTTTATCTGAACTTGCCTTTCAACGGCTACATCACAGAGAATGGCATCATTGATTAAATTCCAAAAATTTTCTTTAGGATCACCAAAATCTCTTGGAATATACATGTGGTTATAGACAGAAAACGCCTTTGCACCCCAACGCACCGTCGCGTCAAAAAAAGGGCTTTTACGAATCTGTGTCCCAAATCCAAAATCGGACAATTCATTATTAGTTGTTGTATTCATTATTCAATAAGTTCTTTGTTTTTATATTTTTTAATATTTTATGCCAAAAAACGTTTTAACTAATAAGCTAATTTATTATCAATTTGTAACTATTTATTAGCAATAGATTTAAAAAATTCCTAATATTGTTTTAAATAACTGCATTTTGATTATTTTTTCCTCACTTTAAAAATTTATTTGTAGCCTCAATTAGTAAATCTGTTATTTCTGGTTCGAAAGCAGAGTGTCCAGAAAAGGGGGCAATTTGTAGATCTGCTTCTGGCCATTTTTGACTGAGTTCATAAGCGGTTATGGGCGGACACACAACGTCATATCTGCCCTGAACAATAACACAAGGGATATGCCTAATAAGGGCTACCTTTTCAAGTAATTGATCTTCATGATCCAAAAAACCCTTATTTACGAAATAGTGATTCTCAATAAGCGCAAAAGCAAGAGCAAATTCAGAATTTGTTGAGCCTTTGACTGCAGCTGGGTTATGATCTGCGTAACTTGCTGAAGCCTCCCATTTAGACCAGGCTATTGCAGCAGATAGCTTCTTTTCTTTGTCCTTGCTATTGAAAATCTTTCTGTAAGCTTCAATGAGATTTGATCTCTCTTGTTCTTGTATTTGCTCGAGGAACCCTTGCCAAGCTTCTGGGTATATTTCACTAGCTCCATATTGATAAAACCATTGAAGTTCTTTTTCTCGAAGCATAAAAATGCCCCGCAAAACTAGTTCGCTCACTCGAGCTGGATAACTCTGAGCATATGCCAGTGCAAGAGTACTCCCCCATGAACCTCCAAAGACTAGCCATTTTTCAATTTCTAATTCTTGTCTGATTGATTCAATATCATCAACAAGGTCCCAAGTTGTATTCTCCTCTAGACAAGCATGAGGTTTACTTTTACCGCATCCTCTTTGATCAAAAAGGATGATTCTGTATTTTTTTGGATTAAAAAATCTTCTTGGGAGTGAGCCAGCTCCAGCACCTGGGCCGCCGTGGAGGAATATAGCTGGCTTTCCTTTTGGGTTTCCAGACTGCTCGTAATAAATTTCATGTATTCCTTTGCTAATGGTGCCTGTGTTATATGGTTCTATTGATGGAAATAATTTATTTTTCTTTTTAACTAAATTTATATTCATTTTATATTTATTTCTCTTGAGCTAGCTAGAAGTGAAATCATTGATCAACATAATAAAGATACTAAACGCTATTTATTCTTCAATATTTTTCCTAGTTTTTTTACCTATTTCTGTAAAATTCCATCTTTCCATTCTTCGATTATAATTAAAGTACCATTTTCATCAAAATCCTCATAGAGACCGTCTAGTTTTCCATCGTTATATTTTCCTCTACTTTCTAATTGACCATTTTCATAAAACCACTCTTGAATACCGTTTCGTTTCCCATCCTTAATATTGAATCTCATAAGTAAACGACCATTGAAATGGTAGGCTTTCATAATCCCATCTATCACTCGTTTTTTGTTTTCATCATAGTATTCAGAGCTTTGAAGTATTCCTTCCTTGTACATTCTTCTACTATACAATTGACCATTAAGACGAAAATCCTCCCAAACCCCTTCCCTTTGATCATCCTTATAGTTTATTTTTTGCTCTAATTGACCGTTTTCATAAAAAAATTCTTGGAGACCATTTTCTTTTCCATCTTTGAAATTTCTCCTGCTCATTAATTGACCATATTCATTGAAGCCCTCCCAATAACCATCTGGCCCTCCATCTTTAAAATATACTCTGCCTTCTAATTGTCCATTTTTATGAAAAAATTCCCAAAAACCTTCTTCTTTTCCATTTTTTACATCCCCTCTAGACTTTAATTGACCATTTTCATAAAAAAATTCCCAAATTCCCTCTTGTTGTCCGTTTATAATATTTCCCTTTCCTTCTGATTGCCCATTTTTATAGAAAGACTCTTGAATACCGTCATCAGAACAAGAAACTATGAGCCCTAAAAAGAGAATGGAGAAAAATATCTTCATGAGTTAGTTATAGCAAAAGGAGCAATTATCTACAAAAGTTTACAAAAAAAGTCATAAAAAGATCAATGGAAATCATCCGATAAACCACGATAAAAAAAGATACATACCTCCGTTATGTCATAATTTCTTTTAAAATTAGGTTAGTTCTAATAGTTGAAGTTATAATAGAAACTGAAAATTAATATTTACTAATAAAAATGGATAATCGGAATAACAAATATAAAGCTTTCAATCCTATTGAGTTAGAAAGTAGATCTTGGCCATCAAAGGTTATAGAAGATGTTCCTCTGTGGTGCTCGGTGGATCTTAGAGATGGCAATCAAGCTCTCATCGAGCCGATGGGAGCCGAAAGAAAAGATCGAATGTTCACGCTACTTTGTAGCCTGGGTTTTAGAGAAATAGAAGTGGGCTTCCCTTCTGCCTCGCAAACAGATTTTGACTTTGTTAGGGATCTTATTGAAACAAATAAAATTCCGGCTGACGTAACAATTCAAGTTTTAACTCAATCAAGAGATGAATTAATTGATAAAACTTTTGCGTCTTTAAAAAATATTCCAAAGGCCATTGTTCATTTTTATAATTCCACGTCTACGTTACAACGAAAAGTTGTATTCAAACAAGATAAAGCAGGCATCAAAGAAATTGCAATCAATGGTGCTAAGAAGATAAAAAATCTTGCTATGGAAAATCCTGAGACTGACTGGCGGTTTGAGTATTCACCCGAAAGTTTTACTGGAACCGAACTTGAATATGCGGCCGAAGTTTGTGATGCCGTTGTTGAAATATTAAAAGATGTATCTAGTCATAAAATAATTATTAATCTTCCAGCAACGGTTGAGATGTCTACCCCTAATATTTACGGTGACCAAATAGAATGGATGAACCGAAATCTTAAATACAGAGATGACATATGCCTAAGCCTCCATCCGCATAATGACAGAGGAACTGCAGTTGCCGCTGCAGAATTTGGATTGATGGCTGGTGCTGACAGAGTCGAAGGGACTCTTTTTGGGAATGGAGAAAGAACTGGAAACGTCGATATTGTAACTTTAGCTCTTAATATGTTCACCCAAGGAATAGATCCACAATTAGATTTTTCTAACATTAATTCGGTTATGCGTGAAGTTGAGTATTGCAACCAATTGCCTGTTCATCCAAGACACCCTTATGCGGGTGATCTCGTATTTACGGCTTTCTCAGGCTCTCATCAAGATGCTATAAAAAAAGGCTTTCAGGGAATGAGAGAATCTAATGAGTCTACCTGGGAAGTGCCATATCTCCCAATAGATCCAGCAGATCTTGGAAGAAGCTATGAAGCTGTGGTAAGAATAAATTCACAATCTGGCAAGGGAGGTGTCGCGTTCTTGCTTGAAAAGGATCATGGCGTTTCTTTGCCAAGAAGATTGCAAATTAGCATGAGTCAAAAAATACAAAAACTTGCTGATGAGTCTGGCAAAGAGATTAATACTTCGCAAATTTGGAATATATTTGAAGCTAATTTCTTGAATCCAAAAAGAGGTTTTTCTTACATAAGTCATAAATCTTCATCTCAAGATGATGTTCATCATTTAAAGTTATCTTTGAATATTAATGGTAAGGAAATTATCATTAATGGGTCAGGTAATGGCCCAATAGATTCTCTTATTAATGGATTATCAAAAGAGCTTGGCGTTGAGATAAAAGTTTCTGACTATCATCAATCAGCAATATCTTCAGGGTCTGATGCAAAAGCTGCTGCATATATTGAATTGGAGCAGGATGGAAAAACTAATTGGGGGGTTGGTATCAATCCAAATACTACAAGAGCTTCTTTTGAGGCTATTATTGTTGGGCTAAGCAAGCTTAATAGTTAGTGAGAATTAGATTTTGAAGCAATGAAATCCATCATGGCCAAAAGAACGCCTGAAAAGATAAATACAACATGAATAACTATCATCTACTGAGTCTCTCTATCTGACATTGCAGATAGATCCAAGAAAATATTGTTACAAACATTAAAACCAAAAAACTCATCGCATCTTCTCGCTTTAGATGCCGATCATAAACTACCCCACTATGAAAATACTAAAAATAATATAAAACATAATTTTTTAGTTGCTAACGATCGGGTCGGTAAGTCTTAACCGGTGGCAGCTGAGCACCGGATAAATCATCTGGAACACTCAACTCAGCCCTGACTTTATGGGTCAGAGAGCCAATTCCCTCAATACTCGCACTGATTATCTCACCATCAATCAGATATCCAGAGCCTGTCGCACGCTGGACGCGACCAGCACCTGTCCCTCCTGAAGTCCCACTTTGTAGAACATCGCCGGGAAAGACCGTAATAAGAGATGAGGCGTACTCAATGAGTTCAGGGATATTGTGAATCATGTCACCAGCTCGCGCCTCTTGAACAGTTACGCCATCAATGACCAAGGTCTGGTGCAATCGTTTCATTGGATCACCATAGAATTCCTTTGGTACTATCCATGGACCCTGCGGTGCAAAAGTATCATGGCCCTTACCAACAAACCAATCTGAACCAGAGCCATAGCCGCCAGGTGGACGCCCACCTCGATCAGAGATATCCATCGCCACCATGTAACCAAAAACATGATCATAAGCACGGCTTGAGGAGATATACTTGCCTGTGCGGCCAAAAACGATAGCCATCTCGACTTCCCATTCAATCTGGTCACGTCCATAGGGCATTATAATATCTTCTCCATCACCAATGACTACGCCACGAGTAGGTTTAAGAAATAAGTATGGAACGCCACGGTTTTCGCGCCGCTCGAGAGTCTGAGCAGCAAGTTGATCATCACTACAGCCCTCACATGCGTGCGTATAGAAATTCACAGCCGCGTTCATGATTTTGCTCGGATATTGAATCGGAGCCATAATATCGACCGAACCCACAGAGTGCACATAGCTCGGCTGGTTACTGCTAATTAACTGATTCTCTTTTACGAGCCAATTTACAACCTCATAGATCCGGTACTTCAAGCCATACTCGTATTGCTCAATAAGACCAAGCATATTTTTAGGCATGCTTAATTTGCTGTATTGAGGTACCAGCTCCATGGCACGATTCGCCGCCGTGAGATCAATCACCAATCTATCATCACGCATGACGAGTCCAACCGTTGGGACATCATTAATCGCAAATGTTCCAACCTTGAATGGTTCAACTGATTTTATAGCTTGGGCTGAAGCACTGACTGGGATGATGTATGACATCAATATGGCGCCGAGCGTCAGAATGAATAGTGACTTTCTTATCATACTCTTACTCCTTGTAATTCAAAA
>TARA_B110000444_G_scaffold18720_1_pt1 | contig 57120 bp, 45 predicted proteins | sample TARA_B110000444 | Tara Oceans TARA_B110000444 (sample SAMEA4398370) | marine metagenome | biome: Polar Biome; feature: [SRF] surface water layer (ENVO:00010504); material: water (ENVO:00002006), including particulate matter (ENVO:01000060) such as... | depth 5 m | reverse complement strand
TTTGTAAATTGTTTACGCAATAAGGGGATGGGTTCTCATAGTGGGGGTTCGTGCTAATTGTATGGTAGAGAGCCAACCGCGTCTTATTCGTGTTGGGCTACCTCAAAGTACCGACCCCCGCCGAATGGCGGTTTTTCTGGTTTTGTTGATGTTTATCTCCCTAGCCCAACCTGCTGGAGCCGATCTTTCAATATCTCGAAATGACTTTGGCGTTTTAGATGAATTGGAAGACACATTATCCAAACGAACTGACAACGATGAGGCAAGTGTAGCAGCACAAGGGGCTGTTGATGCTTTGAATGCAGTTGACCTCGCTAAAAGGCCGATTGACTCCACAGACCCACTTTCTCAAGCCAGTGGTTATCTTGACAGCATGGAGTTAAGAGACTCCTCTCCATTTGTAACCGACCATCCTCAGCCGTATGAATTTTTGATGGATGCTTCAACTCAACCGGACGGCTGGCCTTACAACTTGTTTGAGACTTTGTTTTCCGTTGAATCATTAGGTCTAACCAATCCACTAGGCATTGGAATTAACACCTATGCAGTCTATGTCGACTTCACTTCAAGAGACAATGGCCCTTCTCACGAAGCATGGGTTGAAGGTACTTTCACCGGGGAGCTTCTTGTTGGAACCGACGTTGTCTTGTTTAACAATTATATCGATATCGATGGGGACTCTGTTGACGACCTTTCAGTTGGTCTGACTATTGAAGGACTCATCAACCAAGGCGATGGCTTTGGAATCGAATTGGGTGACTGCGGCATTCCTCCGGCGACCCTTCCATGCGTCGAAGAGGTATGGATTCGGCCAACATTCCAGTGGAAAGTTACGGCTCTCAACCAAGATGATTTCTTGTGGAATAACATGTCACATTTGGAAGTGAGTTTGATGAAAGGTCTTGCTTTTGATTTAACTCTTGATGAATCGGAATCTTATGCAGTTGTAATTGATACTCGTTTCACGCAACCTCCGAACGAATTCACCCTTGGAGTTGGCCTCCAAAAAATGACCTTCAGCGTGAATGCCGTCATTACCAATGTGTTACAATTCCTCGGCTCCCTCACATCGGGTCAGATTAACGCTTCATCGTTAAGTCTCACTTCGATATCTGCTCCTTATGCAATACGGGCATCAAATCCAGATGCAGATAGTTCGAACCGCCAATCAGACTGTGATGATGGCACTTCATATTACGACCCTATTCTCGACCATGGCGCAGATAGTCACGAACACAAATGTGGTTTTGGCCTTGGCGTAGGTTTCATTCGCTTTGATGGATATAATGGAGGCACGACTGCCCAAGTACTGGAAACAGCCTACATCGATGCCGGTTTCCATCCTGAAAAGGGAGACACACGGTTACCTAAAGAAGTCGATATCACATTGCGAAATGATAACCTCGGGCAGAATACTTTTGACACGGTCGAAATCTTCTCCGATTACGGTGCGGACATGTATTTACATTACTTTGAAGACCGTTCGAATACCACTGAAGGAGATTCACCTTTTGGTAACGTAACCGACTCACGGGCATGGATACGAGGATTACCTTCAGGCACCCTTCATCCCGATGAGATTGCAGCGGTATTCACCATGATTGGAGAAGAACCTGGTGGCGTTGATTTGCCAGGGGATATTCCCGACAGACTTTCGATGATTATTGCTATCAAAAACTTCTCCGGAGATAGTTTGAACAACGTCGATGACCCGACTCTGCCGATTAATCCAGCCTCCCCTCCGAACACATTAGTTGCCATTGTAGCGACTGAATCTATCGATTTGCTACAATACAAATCTACTTTTATGAGAGGAGGGTATGCTTCTGATTCTTCCTCCATTCAAATGAATATCTCAAACGTGCCCAAGGTGATTATCGTTGAAGGGAGTTTCGAAATTCCTGAAAGCGGACTCAGCCGCGTGAATTATGACAATCCGAATCTCAATACGATTGCTCAAGTTTTCGATAATGCTTTGTTAACGATTATTGAAGTCATTCTCGACGTGGGAGATGTGGTCAACGGCATTCCTGAATCTATTGTTGGAACCGCTGGAGCATCCGGAGGAGCGGTCCGTTTGAATTGTTACAACCAAGTCAAGCAGAGTCTCCCGACCTCGACTCGTGAGCCGATGGAAATTGGCTCCGTTTCTATCGCTATTTCGAGCAGTGACCAGCCTTGGTTACCTGAAATCGATCACATTCTCCTTTCAGAAGATACGAACATCGAAGTTGTCAATGGCCGACTCGGTCCTCAATCGCCCCTCGTTCCGATTGCGATGAGCGCTCGAATCGGGGGGATTTCAAGCCTGAGTCATGATTACGACCCAATCAATGATATTCGTCAAATGGAATTACGTGGTGTCGATGGTGGGCCATTTTTGATTGGCCACATCTTGCATGACGATGGAGATATATCGGCGGCAAATCAGCAATCAGCAACCCTTTCAAATCGTCCAAGCACATTCAGCGTAACTCAAACTTCAGAAGCTCTCACCTATGCAGCCTCTTCCCCAATTGGAACAATTACCTATGGCGGAGCCGGCGGTGGACAGAGCAATGCTATTCGCCTCAATGGTCTACCAGCATCCTTCCAACTGATTCTCGGCGATACCGTGGGTTATGTTGCTTCTACGCCAATGGAATCCATTGAAGTTCAGTTGACCAATGCCACCCAGCCCCTCACAATGGACGGCGACCACTTCCGGTTTTGGGTCGATGAAGCAACTGGTGAAGCCAGCATGAGTACGAAAATATCAGATGTAACAAGCATTCGACGTCTTTCTCCTCTGGACCCTGGTTCCAATGGCCCAGAAGGCAACTCAAGAATTGAGTTAATTCGGGCAGAATCTTCTCCAATGAATGTTCTTCTTGAAGATGAAACCGATTACGCAGACCAGTTCAAGGGCATGAACGGTCGAATTGCGATTAACCCACTGCCTGCAAACATCACCATCGCTTATCCGAGTGGCGTTGATTCAACTGGCCTTGAACTCCCTACTTTTGACGAAGGAGACGGGGTCCAAGCACTGTCCTTCTTCCTCGGAGATCTCGTCAACTTTGGCTCTCTGGTGAATGACTTTGTTTATTCAACAGTTGTTGATTTAGGCGGAGTTGAAACCAGTGATGAAAACATGTCACTGGGTCTTGATTTGACGACTGCGGAACTCTTTGATGTCACCATGGATGTGCGAAAAGGAACCAATGTTTTGGAGCAACCAGAGTGGTCACACGGTATTGGCATGGAAGTGTTTGAAGCCTCGATGTTGACATTCAACTTGTCCCGAATGCCTACCTTTACTCTCTCAAGTCGAAGTGTTGTAGATGCTGCTCTTGAAGATTACAAAATCACCCCTGATGAATATCAAGCCGTGTTTGAAGCAGCAGAAGCTGCGAACCTTACGAACATCGACCAACTCTTACTTGCTCTTGAGGATGGAATTATCTTAGATTCGGAAATGGAAGGTGCTAATCTGAGCATTTGGGAAGACCAAGGAATCACATTCGACACTCGACGTTCATGGCATCTTCGCTCTTGGCTTCCAAGTTTGCCTCCTGGGCGAATTCTCTTAGAATATGATTTCCGTATGCGAGATGATATTCCAGTGTATGAGTTCGACTTGTTCCTTGAACAGTGGACTCCTGAACGCCAACAGATGAGCATCATCGTCAACGGTTTAGAAGGCAGAGACATGGAGATTGTGATTGCCGGACTTGATACTAGCGGCCCAAATAACGTTGTGGCCAATGCAGTATTTTCTACTCAAGATAACCTTACAGTGCCTCGAGTTTCGATTGATATGAGTTATGATTTAGGGACTCGACTTGATTCTGCTCATGCAGTGTTCATCGACAAACGCGCGCTTAGTCGCGTCGAAGCTCTGATTGTAGGTGTCCCACAATCGACCACGTTTTCAACGACCATTGGAGATATTTTCTTGATTGATGTTGAAGTGCCACCACAATACCAAATCGATGGCCACTCCGCAGAATCATTGATGATTCAACAAATGCGATATGTCGATGGCTTTTGGTGGCCAGCAACAGCCTTTATGCGTGATTTACCCGGTGAAATGCATCTCTCGGCTCAACCAAATTCCAACTTCGATATTCGAGCAGACGTTTCCTTCCAAGGAATGATGGAACTCGATTATAAGTCGAACACAGATGATATGGATTTGTATATTGAAGCGTCAGGCCGTTCGGTTGATACCAAAGGGGATATCCTTCTTTTGGCCGAAGACCTCCCTTCGACGTTTGTTCTTGAAACTACTGAGGATTGGGGAATGCGTGTCGCATCTTCCGGCCAGGGTGTCAGCCGGCTCTACATCAAACAAACAAACTTGCCTTCGACCCCTGGAGTGACAATTGATCGTATTGAAGTGATTGGACAAGACCTCAAATCCGCTACGATTCACATTTACATGATGCCGTTCCAATACCCGGTTATTGTTCTGGATGACATTACTAACGGGCGGATTGTTGCCAGTGCGGAAGCAACCGTAGAGCCGAGTTATACAACAGGTCTGCTTGAAGGCTATTCGTTCAGTGGTCGTGCTGTTTTACTCGATGCTCAATTCACTGGCCCCATACCTACAGCCTCATCTTTCGGTGTCAATGGAATGGTTACCGACCTTTCACTTATCGGAACTTTAACAGGAGACAGTGTCGAAACACGCCACGTTCTTCTTGTTGAACCAATTACGACTTTCATTGCCAGTGCGTTGGCCTTAGTGTGGTGAGATCGTGTCGAAGGAACGTAGAATCGCCGTAAATGAGCACGGGGACATGTTGGTTCATGAAGACGATATTGAGTCTGCAGGATTACTTGATGTTGCGCGTCTTCAGAAAATCGAATCCATGGGTTATTCGCTTGATGAAGATGGAATTGAAACCTATGAAGACATGCAAAAAGTTTCCAAGGCAATGGAAACAATCCGTCGAGAAGTCAGCCCTAGCCGGGTCGCTTTAGCTGGAATTGTTTTCCTCCTTCTCCTCGGCGTTATTGTCAGCGGATGGTATTGGGCTTTACCTCGTGACGCAGTTGACGTCGAGACAATTTATCTCCAACGCGGAGGGCACCTCTTGATGTCTGAAATTCACAATGAAGGTAGTCGCGATATTACCGATGTTTCCGTTCAAATTGAATTCCAATCTCTTGAGGGGGAAGTACTCGGTATGATGTCTGTAGAAGTGGATAAAATTGATGCGCACTCATCATTGGCTGGAGACAGTCTGGAGTTGATGATAATCGGTTATTCGGTCTGGGATGAATACAGCATTGTCATTGATTTACAATACACCGATTATAACAACAATATTCAGTCGGAAACATGGTCTCATTCTGTTGGTATTTGGAGCAGTGAATACTTCAACGACAAGGCTGACAGGAATACCTGGCCGATTTCTTGAACCTTGATATTTGGCGTCCATTGAACCCATAGCGATAAAACGGGGCGAAGAGAGGCCCTCTTGTGCAAGTCAAGCAATCGATGTTTTGGGCAATTGCCCTCATCTCTTTGTTTGTTTTACAAAGTACATCTCCTTTACTCCACCCCGTAGGGGTGGATATCCCTCAAATGGAAAGTCAAGGTGGTATTGAATGGGTTCAATTTGATTTGGTTGACGATGTGTATTCAGATGCAATTGGCTACAGCGATCTTTCCACTGCAGCTGAAAGTCGAGAAGTCATTGCTTCAAGTCGAATTGGAACATTTGATGTGAATGGTTTGCAATTAGAACGGCCCGTCCCAGATGAATGGATGACGCCTCGTTTTGATTTGAGTTTGGTTCTGGTTTCTGATGAGGTACTCATGCTGGAAATGCGAACAGCACTCAACGACTTCCCAGGCCTTGAAGTCCGTGAATTCATTGCTCCATCAGGTCTTCTCATTCAAGGAACGCCTTTTGCTTTGATGGGGCTTTCGTCACTTGATGGCATCCTCGCTCAACATCCAGTCCCTCTCGCTTTACTTGTTGATGGTCCAGTTCTCGATGTTCTTCTGCTTGAAGGCGGAGAGCAAGCACTCCAGGGTGAATCGATGCGAATCGAAGGTTGGAGAAATGATCAAGGTCCAATGGACGCTATTCATTTTGCTGATGCACAAGGCTCACAACTCACTCAGAAAGTATCCGAAATTATTCCTCTTGCCTTTTCTGAATCTCATGAATGGGACTCAGGTCGTTTCCAAGGCATTCTCTCAACCGATGACATTCTTGGAATCGTGTCTCAGCCATCGCTGCGTATGTTCCGGTTTGAACCAAGCATGAGTATTGACAACAGTCAGGCTCGAACACATATGAAATCCTCACAGATGACGAGTTACTTTACCACCGACTTAGATGGTTCAGGACAGATTGTTGCAGTTGCAGATTCAGGACTCGATGCTGACCATGGAGATTTTGGCAATCGGGTTGTGGGGAACAATGACGTAATTGGAGATGGTTCTACTGCGGACAAACACTCAGGCCACGGAACACATGTCGCTTGCACGGTTCTTGGTGATGGCACACAAGGCGGCTATTCTGGTGTTGCGACTGCATCTGAACTCTATTTCCAAGCAATGGAAAACGATAACACAGGTAATTTCCAATCGCCTTCACTCAATTATCTGCTCAATACCGCCTATTCTGCAGGCGCTTATACGCACACCAATTCATGGGGTTCTGCCCTAGAGAGTGACCAAGGAAAGTACACCTCTGAAAGTGAAGATGTGGATGACCGTGCGAATTATTACGACCGTTACTACAACGGCCACAATGGCTTGACCATCCTTTTTGCAGCTGGTAATGACGGCCCAGATACCGGGACCGTTGGTGCGCCTTCAACTGCTAAAAATACGATTACAGTAGGAAACCACCAAAACCGATATTCAGGTGCTCCGGATTCAATTATGTCGGGTTCTTCTCGTGGCCCTACAGATGATGGTAGAATCAAGCCGGATATCCTTGCACCCGGGGGATATGTTCGCTCTTGTAGAGCACAAGAAGCAACAGACACTGGCGGCTCAACATGGTCGAATACGTATTATCTCGAATATACTGGCACCTCAATGGCTGCTCCTAATGCTGCAGGTGCTGCAGTTATGATTCGAGAATATTTGGAAGAAATTGCTCAACGCCCTTCCCCCCAAGGAGCGTTAGTCAAAGCACTGCTTATTCTTGGAGCGCAAGACATCGGTACTCGGAACATCCCGAACGATGATGAAGGCTGGGGCCGGGTTGATTTGCGCAATACGCTTGCTCCAGTCTCTGGCCAGGGGATATGGGTTGATGACCGGTCCGTTTTATCCGGGTCTGGAAATTCGAAAACCTACAGTTTCAATATTTCCCAAACGAATTCCGGATTTAAGACAGTTCTCGTGTGGTCTGACGAACGCGGCTCTCCCTTCTCAATCACTCAATTGGTCAACAACCTCGACCTTGAGGTCACTACGCCGAGTGGAGAACTCTATTTTGGCAATGATTTTGCGAATGGACGCTCGACGACGGGTGGTTCAACAGATTCCATCAACAATGTGGAAGTTGTATTGGTAGATAATGCCGAACTCGGCGTTTGGACTGTGAAAGTCAAAGACACCTACCATGGAGGCAGTAAAGCCCAACCTTTTGCGATAGCAGTAATGGGTCACGGTGTAAATGACCTTCGCCCTGACCCGACCATTTTAGAAGACCAATTTTCAATGTCGGTAACAATACCGCAAGTTGGTGACCAATTGCAACTCACTTCCAAAGTTTTCAATGTAGGAAATGTTCGAGCCGATTTCTTCGATATTGTGTTTGAAGTCGACGGAGTCGAAATCGATACCAAAAATACCGACCTGGGAGCAGGATCTACAAAGACTCAAATTTGGTATTGGACTCCCCAAACAGCCGGTCAATCGACTCTTTCTTTCATCATTGACCCTGGTGAAGATATCGAAGAAATCCTTGAAAATAACAACCGGCATGATGTCATGGTGAACGTCACAGCTCCAGGTGTCAAACTCTCCGCTGAACCTCAAACTCTTCTGCTCCTTAATACGAGTCAATCGACCTCTTCATGGAACCTCACATTGACAAATACGGCCTTGATTTCGACGAATGCAAGTCTGTTAACTCAAAACGTCATGAATGAAGCGAACGGCCAGACAGAATCTTGGTATGTCGGAGCAAATGAATCGAATTTCACTCTAAGTGGACAAGATTCTGCCGAAATCGTCGTCACACTTGTCCATCCAACCCCGCCTTTACCTGGATTGTATCGCATCGATCTACTGGGTATTGATGTGGATAATGGAGTGTCGTATCCATACATGTTGTATCTTGAAGTACCTGATCTGCCCGATTTACGACTCGAGTATGATTACCAAATAGTTCCAGTTTCTCCATCAGAGCCGACCAGTATTGATATCCGTTTGTTCAATATTGGAAACGCTGACATTGGCTATGATCTCTTCCTTGAAGCACCTGCAGGGTGGGACGCCGGATTCGATACTTTGTCGAGTGTTCCAGGCGCAAGTTCAGGTTCGACTGGTCTCATTTCCAAAGACACCCATCGTCTCATTGGAATGTCGTTTACTCCGCCTCAAGTCATGACCGCTGCAGGGGCAGAACGAATGGTTCGATTAACTGCGATATCTCAAACTGAAATAACTGATACCTGGGTTTTCGATATACCGATTAAAATCAATACCGTAAAAGAGGTCGACATTGATTTAGAAACCAACATCGGCACTCTTCGCCCTGATTCTTACTTCAGCATGCTGTTCTCATTAGAACATAGGGGTAACGTTGACCTCCTTTTCACTCCTTCTTTCGAACTTCCTCCTGGCTGGTCAGTTACTTCCGGTCTTGATCCCTTTGAACTCTCTTGGGCATCATCAAAGAATTTGTTATTTGGCATATCAGGTGATGGAAGTGCAACATCAGGCGAAGTCAGATTCCACCTTGACAGCGGTTCTGAACGGATGACTTGGGTTGGCCAGTTCAACGTTGAAGTTCTTGCTAAGCCGACACTTGCTTTCGTCAGTCTTGGTATGGAGGACGGTTCTTCATGGAATACTCCATTTGGAGAAGGAACTCATCCGACAGGTGTTCCTCTGATGTTTACCTGGCTGGTTGGAAACGATGCCGATGTAGAATGGCAACCAACCGCATCCGTCTCCCTCAGCAGTGGATTATTTGGAGATTGTTCAATCGTTGAACCCGTAGGTTTTGGTGATGTCAAGCCAGTGACATGCACCATCATCATTTCGACGACTATGGCGCCAATGAGCGAACCTTCGTTCGTGCTTAAACTTGAGAGTGGCGGAGTTGAGTACACTGAAAACGTTGGTCTTTTGGTGGCTACAGTTCTTGAATCCTCATGGGTTCAAGAGCGGACCACATCCTTTACAACTGGGGTACAAGAAGAGTTAGAAGTCACCCTTCTCAATGACGGAAACATTGCTTTTTCTCATAAATTAGTACTTGACGAGTCGAAAGATTGGAATGCTAAAATTGACGGGAATGATCTTGCGAACTTAGAGCCAGGAGAATCAATGAAAATTCGCCTCTTGGTTCGCGCTGACCGTCCGGGTGATGGCACTATTGCTCTTAGATTACAAGGCGCAGATTCAATGACGAACTCCTCAATTGAATTAACCGTCTCTTCGACTGGAGAGCCTATCGGGACTTCGGGTCAATCGCTCCCCATGGGTGGTATGATTTTCGGAATTGTGTTGGTCGTTCTGTTGATTGGAGGCGTGTTACTTACGCAGAGAAAGCGAGACGTTCTATCCCAACCTCAATTCACGACGCCTATCAATGCCATGGCGCCGATGCCACTCCCGACTCAACCCCCTGCTCCAATACAACAAGCTCGACAAGAAGGCCCTATGTGTTGGTCATGTCGAGAGGAAATAACCGGCTTGATGCTTGGTTGCCCTGGATGTGGTGCTCGGTATCATCGTGCTGAGCACGCTACATGTAACTCTGACAAACTTACACATTGTTCGAACTGTCAAACAGAAGTCTCCTCTTTTGTCAAGGCATGATTTCATAACTTAGTTTGTTTTGCTTGAATCATCCAAGGGTAGTCTTTTGATAGTAAGGCTACCACCGGGGGTCATGGACCCCCGAGAAACAAACAATGCGCACGCCTCAAAACGTGCTTACTTCCTTGTTGGGCTGCTCCTTCTATCGGTAATGCCAATGTTTGCTCCGTCCGTCTCTGCAGATGGTGCTCGTGATGCAAGTATTACCATTCAAACCTCACCTGCAAATGGACTTGAAGTCAATCCTGGAGAAGCCGGTGAATACACCGTTCGTGTCTTCAATAACGGGCCAACAGCAGTCACGCTGACCCTTTCTTCAAGTGAAGAAGCCACTCAAGAATGTGGAGCCTACTCCTCAAATATCCAGCAAATCCCCGGAGTTGTTGAATCTGGGGATTACGGCGAAACCACAATGAATGTATCATTAACACAAAATGCTGAAGGCTCTTGTGACACGACGATTACTGCACAAGCCACAGAAGCTCCCACCCCTCCAGAAGTCGCAGGCCAACCAGCAACTGAAACGAAAATTGTGACAACCACTGCAGGAGACGGCTCAGGTTCAGCGGTTTTCGGTGTGGACCTTTCAATGGCCTCGGAATCTCAGCGAAACCAACAATGGGCAGGAGAGTCTGTCATCGAATACGATATCATCGTTGAAAACACGGGTCAAACAAATGAAACAATCGCTCTTTCTCTCGATGAAGCAGACGGAAGCGGATGCCAGAATGCAGATGACTTAACCGTCGAACTCGATGAAGAAACGGTTACCTTAGATCAAAATGAAACAGAAACCGTTACCGTTTCAGTTGCAGTTCCTCCCGGTCAAGAAGCGAATAAGTATTGTTGGGAAATCACTGGAACAGTAACCAGCGACCCTTCGCAAGAAGCTTCTGACGTCGAAGAGTTTGATTTGACAGTTCCTGAGCTCCATGAATGCGATATGGTCCTAACAAAAACCAGCATGACCGTTGACCCAGATGACGAAGGTAGCCTTTCTGCTACATTAACCAATACTGGAAACAGCGATTGGACGGTCACAATGGGGAAAACCGGTAGCCGTTCAGGATGGGTTAGTTTTGACGGTGCATCATCAGGAGTTTTACCATACGGCGATGGTAGCGGCACAAAGTCGTTTGACCTTACTGTAACTCCTGACGATTCGGTTACCGCAGGTGACGAATCGGTTATTCAAATCCTTGCGAAAGATGGTAACACAATGAAGTGCTCTAAAGAATTAAGAGTCATTGTCGGCCAATCCTTTGGCGCCAGTCTTTCTCTGTCCACAACGATGCTTTCGAATGTCGAACCTGGCTCGAATGGCACCGCTACACTCACTGTTACAAACCAAGGCAACGGAATGGATAACTTACGAATTTCCTCCTCAGCACCACCTTCTGGATGGAGTGTCCAAGTTGATTCGACAACAGTTTCGGTTGGCTCTAAGCACGGTTCTGATAAGAGTGAAAACGTTGGTATTGTCGTCAATGTTCCAAGCAATGCCTTAGCAACCGAACAAATCGAGATTGCCTTTTCTGTTCTTCCTGCAGGCGGCGGCGTCGCTTATGCCGAGGTTACTCTCACAGTGACGGTCAAAGAAATTCATGGAATTGAAGCACAAGCAACAGCACTTGAGCAAACCGGTCGCTCAGGCTCTCTTGTCAAGTTCCCTATTACGATTCAAAATACTGGAAATACACAGGATAATTATCGGTGTATCGAACAAGACCAAACCGCTTCACCAGATTGGGGCGTCTACTGTGAAGACAGTGCCGGAAATATCATTTCCTCTTCCCAAGGTATTTCTATCGCTCCTCAAAGTTCAGTTCAAGTCTTCATGGTCGTCAGTATTGATGGTGAAGAAGAGCTTTCATCAAGTCGGTTGACCGTTCGAATTATCAACAAGGATGACACTTCAAATTCAGGTGATGAAAACAACGATGGCCTACCCGACAACCAACGAGAGTTTGTTTTCCTCGCCATTCTTTCCGACCGCGTATTTGCGATGGACGTCCGCCTTGTTGATGGTGGACTTGACCTACGCTCAGGTACCTCCTTGCTCCCTCCATCGGGCACCCAAACGTTTGGATTTTGGGTTCAAAATACTGGTGATGGAAACGATCAAGCCATCTTTGATGTTTCAGGCCTTGAAGGACTTGCGACTCGTGAGATTACGCTTTATGGCCTTCCTGTAGATGGAGAGATTTCAGTTCCCGTAGGTTATGGGATTTGGAATCTAAACAGCAGTCGATTCTTGTTAGATTCCTCTGGAGAACCTATCATCGGGTCCACCCTTGACGCAGCTCAAACTCAAATGTGTGAACTCGGGCATTGTGGAGGCGGTTATGAAGCTCGACCATTTGAACTCTATTTTGAAATTGAGCTAACTGTCAATCCGGGTGCATCAACGGGTGATGGAGGCATTCTCGAGTTGGTAGTTTTGAGCACCAAGAACGCGGCTAATCGTTCCGGTCACTTTGATATCTCACTCGATGTTCAAATCATATATGAGTTTGAATTTGACCTCGGTCAACTTAATACTGAATTGAATGTTGAATATCCAAACAGTCAAGAATTTATTATCGACCTGACAAATACTGGAAATGTTGATGCTGATGTTTTGGTCTTTTCATCCGAAAGCTTCCGTGGCTGGATTGTCGATTTGGCTGAAGGCGAGGGGACGGACGTGTGTGAATTTACAATCAACGACTTCATTTGTGAAGTTAATGTTGGACAAACTATTGGGATCCTTGTGACGGTGAAAACACCTGCAGGTGCTGAAATCGCCTCCACCTACAAATTCACCCTTTCTGCAGAACCTGTGGAGACTGGAGTCGTTGATCGGGAAAACCTTGAATTCACTGTGAATGGCGATGTCGCATCAGGGCTGTTTGGCCTCGGGCTTCAACAAGAAACTCTTGAGAATGGAGTCTATGGACTTATGATTATTTTGTTCGCAGTTATCGCCTATCGCAGTTTCTTTGGGCGCTCTCGTTCTTGAAAACCTCCGTGAGCACGCAGTGGCCTTGTTAACGATTCACTTTATCCCGCATTTTCTTCTGTTTGATTTGGGAATACTTATGGGGGTCCCTCAAGTCGGAAAGACTGCGGAGCGTATGCTTTGCACATGGGTGAAAATATGTCCGGGCTTGAATCTGTTCCAAGTGCATATCTTTCCATTGGTTTTTTGACCGTTCTCGGAATCATAATGCCGTTGACGAATTTCCTGATAACATGGGTTGTCCGTCCTCGTGTTGACCCTGCACGCCCACACATTACTCGGTCCTATTTGCTTGAAGGATACGAGCGCGATCACAGCCTCTATCCTCGCCGACTTACGACTTTTGAATGTGGCAGTGAGCCTGTTGGAGATGCAATGATCCAATTCCATTTCCAATATTACTGGTATGCCATCATTTTCCTTGTTTTTGATGTTGCCTTCATGTTCCTCGTTCTCGGGGGAATGGTTGCTTCAGATGCTACCTCTCCGGGTGCTGCTGATGGAGCAGTTGCTGAGGCAAAGAGCGCCCTTGTTTTGCTCGGCCTTTTCTTCGCTATCATGTCGTTAGGCGTGTGGTACGTATTCCGCAAGCGAGGACGCATTTACATTTGAGGTGGATTTCATGGCAGAAGCAGGAGATAATTTCGCAGCTTTCAACAGTCGCGCTTTGGTTGAGATGGTCGGGGGCGTCACTGACGAAGCGCTCAAAGCAACTCGGATCAAGAAGTTCCTCAGCGTTCTTGCGGGCCGATATTTCAACTGGGCTGGCCGTAAATCCCTGTTTACCCTCCACTTGGGTATCAAATGCTGTGCTATCGAAATGGCTGCAGCAGCAACTCCAAGATTTGACGGAGACCGTTTTGGCGTTCTGTTCCGCTCCTCCCCTCGACAATCTGATGTTTTGCTCATCAACGGCCCGATTTCTAAGAAATTCGCAGACAAAGTAGTTCGCCTTTGGGAGCAAATGCCTGAGCCAAAATACTGTATTGCAATGGGGGAATGCGCTATTTCAGGTGGTCCATATTTCCAATCTTACAATATCCTTGAAGGCGTTGACACTGTGATTCCAGTTGACGTCTACATCCCAGGATGCCCCCCTCGCCCCGAAGCACTCATCGATGGTTTCGGATTACTGAGGGAGAAAATCATCCGAATCGGCGCCGCTCCAAGCCCAGAACGGGCCAGTGACAAGCCGGTAATCGTAGGAGAGGACTGAAATGGCCGGCTCGATTACCCCCGAACAAAACTCGTCGGCTGCTGAAGCCTGCATGGCTGCAGTCAACAATCGGTTTGGCGGAAGTGGAATTGTAACAACGGTTGAACTCCACTCCAATGCAAAAAAATATGCGTTTGTCCGAATCGTCTGCCCCCCTCAACACTGGGTTGCTTTGGCAAAGTGGATGAAGTATGATCTTGGCGTTAATTACTGTTCAATGGTTACTGGGACTCATTTCCCTGAAGGCTCACCAGAGCGCGGATGGGAAGTTGCATACCATTTCCTCCGCCAACCTATCCAAGACCAAACCCCAAACACATGTACTGTTCACGATATTGAGTCTCTTGCTGGCTCCGATATTCCAATGGAATTCGAAGTCTTCATCCCGCTCCCCCAGGGCGACTCTCCTACAGTACCCTCTATTCAGAGCATTTGGGTCGGAGCTGATTGGAATGAAAAAGAAACTTGGGACCTTGTTGGTATCAAGTTCGAAGGCCACGACAACATGCATCGTGTTCTCAATCCAAACGACAGCCCCGAAGGGTTCCACCCATTACAAAAGCAACACAAGCTTCGATATCACGATCATAATGAAATGTATGATGACCCTCAAGGGTTCATTCGTAAACCTGCGGACGAGGGCCGCGTTAAGTGAGGAATTACCATGGCACAAATGTGGATTACAATGGGCCCCCAGCACCCTATGACGCACGGGTTGTGGACGCTTCGCGTGAAAGTTGATGGAGAAACGGTCGTTGATACGGAAGCAGAACTCGGATACATCCATCGCGGTGTGGAGAAAATTTGCGAGGCTCGCGACTTTACTCAAATCACACCTTATTGCGACCGTCTTTGCTACGTGAGTGCAATGACTTGGGCGAACTCTTACATCTATGCTGCTGAAGACCTACTTGAAGCAGATGTTCCAGCTCGAGCAGAATACATTCGGCTTATTTCGGCTGAAATACAACGCCTTGCTTCCCACTTGATGTGGCTCGGTGCTTTTGGACCTGATATTGGAAACCTGACTCTCATGACATGGTGCATGCGAGATCGAGAAATGTTCCTTGACTTGTTGCAAGAACTCGGAGGTTCTCGAATGCATTACAACTACCCGCGAATTGGTGGGGTAAAGCGAGATATGCCAATTGGATTTGCTGACCGTGTTATTGCGAAGACAAAACTGTTCGAAAAGCGCCTCGATGAATACGAAATGATGCTCGACGAATCGACAATTTGGCTTGTCCGCCTCCAAGGCGTAGGCTATGCAAACGCTGAATCGATGGTCGATGCAGGCGTTTCAGGGCCGAACGTTCGTGCTGCAGGCGTCAATTACGACGTTCGCTGGGCGCACCCATACTCTGTTTATGACGAAGTTGACTGGGAGCCTGCTGTTGAAAAGCCGACATCCGTCAAGGGTGCTGACTGCTATGACCGTTACAGAGTACGAATGGAAGAAATGCGACAATCATGCCGCATGGTTCTTGACGCACTGAACAAAATTCCAGGCGGCAAGAATACCAACTATGCAAATGGCGATGAAATGATTTACACCAAGGCACCTACGCGTGCTCCGGAAGGGGCGACTGGATTCAGTAACTATGAATGTACCCGAGGCGCATCTCAATTCTACATACAAGGCGGCGGCGAAGGACGAGGCAAGTATCCTTATCGCGTCTCGATTCGATCTCCAATGTTCATTACCATCCCCTATGTCGCAAAGACAATGATTGGCTACAAGATTGCAGACATTCCAGCCATCATGGGCAGTTTTGACCCGTGTATCGGAGAAACGGACCGTTGAGGTGATTGCTATGGATGACATCTATGACTTACGCAGCCTTTTCCTCGGTAAAGACAGCCTCATCTCTACTTTGATTACATCCGCAGTCGAAGGAACCCCGCTTGAAGACAGTGCTTCTGACCTGTCATTCCTCGTCGGAACTTTCGCTGTTGTTAACATCGTTTTCTTGATGCTGTTCTTTAGCCAATTCGCCATTCTATGGATTGAACGAAAAGCCGTTGCACGTATGAACGATCGTCGTGGCGCAACCACAGCTCTCCGCTCTCTTTGGGTTGGAGAAAACGGCGTAACTGCAGGTGAATGGTGGAAGATGCTCCCGTTCGGAGGCGGCATTGTTGGCGCCATCAATAAATTCCTCAACAAGCGATTCGGTAACCGTGATGAGAAATTTGCAACCGTTGACCGAGTAAACAACAGGTCATGGATGGGATACTCAATCCTTCCAGGTTTCTTCCAAAACGTGGCAGATGGAATGAAATTTTTGCTTAAGGAACACATGGTCCCTCGGCGTGCAGACAAACTCATTTTCGAGGTATCTCCTTTCCTCATTGTGTCTTCAACTCTTCTTATCCTCGGAATCATTCCTCTTTCCAGTGGCATCTATGCAACAAACCCTGATTTGTCTATTCTTTACGCCATTGCCATCTTTGGAATCGCACCAATTGGTGTCTTCTTTGCTGGGTGGTCATCCAACAACAAGTATACCTTGATTGGAGGCATTCGCTCTGCAGCGCAACTGACTGCTTACGAGATTCCTCTCCTCCTTACTCTTCTTTCCGTCGCTATTCTTTCCGGCACTTTCAACATTATCGAAAGTATCCATTTCCAACACGCAGCAGGTTCTTGGAACCTGTTCTTGATGCCGCTAGGGGCTGTTTTGTTCTTAGTGACGATGATTGCTGAAGTAGAACGTGTTCCTTTCGACATGCCAGAGGCAGAAGCTGAACTGGTTGAAGGCTGGTGGACGGAATACGGTGGAATGCGTTTCGGTATGTTGTTCATGGCTGAATATATTCGTACCTATGCTGCCTGTTTCTTATTCACACACTTCTTCTTGGGCGGATGGCATCTACCATTCCAAGGAACAATGAGTCAAATCCCAGTGCTTGGAGATGCCTATGTCTTGATTCCAGGTGCGATTGTTGTTCTCTTGAAGACATGGCTCGTCTTCTTGGTCGTCTTTGTCTGGGCTCGTTTCTCTCTTGCACGTATTCGAACAGACCAAATCCTTGAATTTGGTTGGAGAATGTTGTTACCATTGTCTGTTGTTCAAGTTGTTCTTTCGGTTCTCTACCGGCTGTATCTCTTCCAACCTGACAACTTGTCTTACACTGCAGAAGGTGGAAACGCTTGGGACGCATTCGGCATCCCAATGCTCGTTCCTCTTGCCACGACCCTTCTTTGGATTGGCGTCTTCTATGTCCTTCTCAATGATGAAGACAAAGATGCAGCTCCAGATCGAATGTATCACGTTTACACATTACAACCCGCGGGAACGCATACTCCGGGAAAGGACTGAGGTGATTTAACATGCCAATGCATCCACACGCAAAACCGAATTTCAGAAACCTCTTCTGGTATCCGTTCAAGATTACACTGATTACCGCTCTCCGTACCTTCCCCTTCTTTGGGAAGTGGCTTGGTAAGCGATTGGATTGGGGATATCACAACTCCGAACATCCGGAGTTCCTTGATTCTGGAAGTAAAGCCCGTGCTTCAAAAACCTCTGAATTTAATGATATCAGCGTTCAAACATTTGCTCCTGACCGAGTGACATCGGATTTGTTCCCTACTCTTTGGAAGCCTCAAACAGTTCAGTACCCTTACGAGCGACTCGAGGAAATGGAACCATGGCTCTTCGTTCCCGGAAATTACAATGGACGTATCGGCGTTATTTGGGAAACATGCACTGCTTGCAAGTTGTGCGTAACCGCCTGCCCGAACGACTGTTTGCACATGACCACTGAATTACGAGTTGACGTTCTGGACGGAGCTGATGGTGAACATGGCGGCATGGGTGCTGAACTGGAAGTCGGCGGCCACGCAGCAACTCTTCTTCCTGAAGTAGCAGCAACCTTAGAAGATTTCAACCACGTAACTGCACACAGCGACACTCCAAACGAGTGGCGCTTTGCAGAAGTTCTTGATCTCTCAGGCAGTACCGCTACAGTCCGCTGGAATGATTCTGGTGAAGAAGCCGTTATGGAACAGTCAGAATTACGAGTTGCCGATGACCAAATCGTATCAGGTCGAATAGACTTGGGCCGCTGTATGTTCTGCGGATTGTGCATGGAAGCGTGTGGATTCACCTCTTTCTTCATGACCAATGAATACGATGGAATGTCAGGATTCTCACGACAAGAGTTGTGGTTTGATGCAAGTCGAACCCGAGTCCTCCCCTCCCTTCACCAAGAAGCAGTGGATACCGAACTTGCTAAGCGAGCTACCAAGGAACGCACCAAGCGTGAGAAGAAGGCAGCTAAAGCAGCAAAGGCAGCCTCGGAAAGCAAAGCAGAAGAGGGTGCTTGAGATGGATATTGCAAGTGTCGCAGAAACGGGCGTTTTCTTTTTATTCGCCACTATCGCTATTCTCGGCGCACTTGGTTTAGTTCTTGCACAGCGCGTGGCACACTCAATGCTTTCACTGATTTTTTCTTTTATGGCCGTCTCTGGAATCTTCATCTTACTCGGTGCTGAGTTTCTCGCAGCGATTCAAATTCTGGTGTATCTTGCCAGTGTCGGTTTAGTGGTGCTTTTCGGTATCATGTTAACACGCCGTCAAATTTTAGAGGAGGACTTTGAATGAAATTGGTCTCGCTTTTTACTCGTATGGGCTTACTTGCCCTTGGTATGATACTTGTCTCTGTCTTGAGCGCTGACAGCGTTTGGGCAAACAGCAGTGAAGAATATCCAACGACCAGTGGTCTTGCAGACTCACTTCTTTCGGACTGGGTATTGCCGTTGTTAATACTTGGAATTCTCATGTCTCTCGCTATGATTGGAGCGGCTTATCTTGTCCGTGACGAACGTATGGAAAATCTTCTTTGGGAATTTGGAGGTGAAGAAGAATGATTGATCCTGCATTGGTTTCCGGTCTTTCCGCTTTGATGTTCGTCATTGGCCTAGGCGGGGCTTTTACTCGTAAGAACGCTATTATTGTCCTTATGTGCATTGAATTGATGCTCAACGCTGCGAACATGCAATTTGCAGCAGCAGCAGTTCACCACGGCGATACAACCGGATGGGTTTACACCCTTTTTGCTATTGCAATTGCAGCCAGTGAGGTTGCGATAGGTTTGGCCATTTTCCTTGCCGTTTATGGGCAACACGAAACAATATCATTGGACGATGTGGACGTCCTAAAGAACTGAGGTGATTGAATGGCAAGTACAGAATCAGCACCCCTCGTACATTCAGAATGGATGCAATTTGCTCCTCTGATCATTTTGCTCCCAATGATCGCTTTTGCCGTCATCTTGTTCCTCGGCCGTGTCTTCAACGGCCATCCGTTTTGGAAGAAGAATCTCAAGGAAGGTGGCCTCATTGCATTGCCCGTTATGGGAGCAAGCCTGATACTTTCCTTATTGCTGATCTCGGAATTTTTGAAAGGCAATTCCGGTGTTGACCAGGTTTTTGAACAGATTGCTTGGATTAATACAGGAATTTGGAACGGTGGTAGCACAACTGAACCGGTCTCTTTTGGCTTTGGGATATACGTCGACCACGTTACAGTGATGTTACTCTTCGTGGCTTCCTTCTTGTGTTTACTCATTAATATGTTCAGTATTGGTTACATGAATACCGACCCGATTAACGATAACCGTAACCATCGGTTCTATGCTGAATTCGTCTTGTTCTGTGCTGGTATGCTGGGAATGGTTCTTGCAGACTCCTTCCTTTGGCTTTTCATCTTCTGGGAAATCATGGGTCTCTGTTCGTATCTTCTTATTGGATTTTATTATGAACGCCCAAGTGCAGCCTCCGCGGCTAAAAAGGCATTTTTGACGACACGTATTGGTGACGTCTTCCTGATGATTGGATTGGTTATGCTTTGGGACTTGTTTGGTTCCCTTGATTATGCCGTCGTCTTTGCAACCGAAAACATTGATGCAGTCGCAGCATCATCCGCAGGCACGCTTCAATGGGCCCTCGGTTTGATGTTCATCGGCGCAGTTGGCAAATCAGCTCAATTCCCACTCCACGTTTGGTTGCCAGACGCAATGGAAGGTCCAACACCAGTTTCAGCCCTCATTCACGCAGCAACCATGGTCAACGCAGGACTTTACCTCGTGGCTCGAATGTTCCCATTCTTTGGAGCGGAATCACTCCATGGGGATTTGGATGACCTTGCTTTCATCATTGCTTCAGTCGGTGGAATTACTGCAGTCATGGCAGCAGCAATCGCCTTTGTTCAAATGGATTTGAAGAAAGTCTTAGCGTACTCAACGATGAGTCAACTCGCCTATATCTTCACCGGACTCGGATGTGCAATGTATCTTGCAAACACACTTGACTGGCACCACGACAGTGATGCACATTACATCGTCGTCGTTGCATTCGGTGCGGCACTGTTTCATCTTTTCAACCACGCCATGGCCAAGGGTATGCTGTTCATGGCTAGCGGCTCAGTGATTCACGAAGTGCACCATGCACATCACCACCTGCATCACCATGACGACCATGGCGATGGGCACGATGAGAATCATCATGACGATGATTTCGATGCACAATCAATGGAGAACATGGGCGGATTAGCCTCGAAGATGCCAATCACTGCTACGGCAATGCTGGTTGGTTCAGCTTCCATTATGGGATTACCCCTTATCGGTGGATTCTGGTCCAAAGAAGGCATCATTGCTAACGCTTGGCGAGTCGCTCAAGATGACCCTCGTTTTCTTTTCCCTGCCATGTGCGTGCTTCTTGGTGCAGCCATGACTGGTTTTTACATGTCACGAATGTGGTTCAAGACTTTTGCAGGCAAACCAAACAACGAGGTTGCAGCACATGTTGGTCCAACAAATATTTGGATCAAGACGCCGCTGTTCATCCTGACCTTCGTTACACTCTCTTCAATCATCTTTGCTGGAATGGGTTTCACTCACTGGGCTTCAGATACCGAATACAGTTTCCTTTCTGAGAAGAATCTCCTTGACGGAATTCTTTATGAGATGGAACACGCCTTTGCAAATTCAGATCCTTTCTTCTTTATCTTGACATACGTTGCTATCTTCATGGGTGCTGTTCTTGGGCCTGGGCTTGCTATGGCCTTGTATGGGGGGAAACTCGCTGAAGGTGAAGAAGCCAAGCCTTGGATGCGTCCAGTAATTGCACTCAGCGCATGGGCTAACAAGCGCTTCCATTTCGACAACACAGCCATCAGAGAATCAACTTTAGCTACGGCTCTTGAAAACCGACTTTACATCGATGAGTATTACGACAAAGCAATGGTGAACATTGTTGCTGGATTCTCTAACAAGGTTGCAGAAGCAGACACGGAAGTTATTGATGGGACAATCAAAGCCATCGAAAGTGGTTCTCAATCACTCTCAACGGTGGTTCGTTCTATGACCACTGGTTCAGCCCGTGATTACATTCTCATGGTTGCGGTTGGAACCTTAGCGATTTTCCTCTTCATATGGGGGGTGGCTTGAATGCAAGATTGGATTTCTATGCCGCTTGTTGGGTTCCCATTGGTTGCAAGCATCGTCTTACTCGTATTTGTATCCAATGCTGACGAATCGATGCGAAAGCGCCTCTCTGACCCAATTCGAATGGCTTGTCTTGTCTTTTCCTTGGTTCTCTTGGGCATTACAACTGGAATGTTCTACCAATATTTCGGAAACGTATCCTGGGAGGGGATTTCATTCAATACTTATGAGTTCACTCATCGCTACAATTGGATTGAATCGCTCGGAATACATTGGACCGTTGGTCTTGATGCTCTTTCCTTCCCAATGGTTTGGCTCACGACATTCCTTCTACCGGTGACCATTATTGCTACTTGGAATGAAAAGAATGGTGCTGTTTACTTCCCTATTGTCTTAGCAATGGGTGGTGCGCTCATCGGTGTCTTTGTAGCACTTGACTTATTCATGTTCTATGTTTTCTGGGAATTGACATTAATTCCAATGTTCTTCTTAATTCTCAAGTGGGGCGGTAAAGACCGAAAGTATGCATCTCAAAAGTTCTTCATCTACACCTTCACCGCATCCGTCGTTATGTTGCTGGGCTTGATTACGCTCTACTTCTTCCAAGACCCTGTTCACCCGCTGAATTATGCTGGCTCAATGACGGGTCGAACGTTTGACATCCCAACCATTACGCAACATGCTCTTATGGAGAACAGCAATGGCAATTGGTATCTTGGAGCAAACATTCAAAAGATTCTATTTGCAATGTTGATGCTTGGATTCCTCGTTAAGCTCCCTGCAGTGCCTTTCCACACTTGGCTGCCTGATGCTCACGTTCAAGCACCAACTGGTGGCTCGATGCTGCTGGCTGGGGTTATGCTCAAAATGGGTGCTTACGGAATGTTTAGACTTCCTGTCAGTCTTTTCCCTCATGCATTGCAATATTTCCAACTTGTCTTGATGGTCATTGGTATGGTTTCACTGGTATGGGGTGCTATTGTCTGTCTCGGTCAAACGAATCTCAAAAAGATGGTTGCTTACTCTTCAGTCTCTCACATGGGAGTCATACTCATCGGTATTGCTACAATGCAACCAATGGGATGGGCAGCAGCATTGTTCATGATGTTCGCTCACGGAATCATCAGCCCAATGCTGTTCGCAGTGTGTGGTGCATTCAAGCATCACTACCACAGCATGGAAATTGGAGCAATGCGAGGAATGGCAAAACATTCTCCATGGCTTGCAACTTCGATGATGTTTGCTTGGATGGCTTCTCTCGGACTTCCTCTCTTGGCAGGTTTTGTTGCTGAATTGATGATGCTCATCGCGCTCTGGTATTTCCTTGCTGCAGAAGGCTGGAGTGTTTTCTGGATGGTTGGACCAGCACTCGTCTTAGCCATCACAGCCGGATATTACCTCTGGTCGATGCAACGAACCATCTTCGAAGGTGGCGATGAAACTCAACCACCAGCATCTCTTCATGGTGAACCAGTTCCAGATATCGCAAATCCTGAGAAGTTGGCAATGATTCTTCTTGCTTTCTTTACAATCCTCTTTGGCGTCATGCCATGGATTGCTTTGGATATGATGCATGACTGGACAATTCAAATCTTTGAAGGCTTAATTTTACCAGTTCTTGGCGGATTTAGCGGAGGTGCCTGATATGTCAAACCTAACCACAGTCGAAGCATTTGGTGACGGTTTTGTTAGCGCACTTTGTCCTGAGTTGATGCTGTTTGCTGGATTGCTCCTGTTGATCATTGTCCCAAACATAGGGAAAGGCACATTCCGTATTCCCGGCACCCAAATCCGTCTACCTTGGCTCATGGGAGGAACTCGTTTCAAATTCACAAGCGACCCACGTCTACCTGCTTGGATTGCATCCATCACTCTAGGTGGCGCTTTCTTGAATGTTCTTTATGTCTTCAGCCAAGGGCTGGAGCGGGTTGTTATCGTCTCAGAATCTGGTAAAGAACTCCTTCTTATCAACGGTTTTAGTCGTATCTTTGAGATGATTTTCTTTGGAGCTCTTGCTCTTGCAGCGTTTTCCAGTATGAACCGTCTGCAAGTCAAAGGAACTGGTTCGAAAGTAAGTGAACAAGAGTTGTATAATAACCGCAGACAAGCGGATTTCTACATTCTCATGGTCACTTGTGCACTTGGAATGTCGGTTGTAGCATTGGCACAAGACCTGTTTGTCCTGTTTATTGGACTTGAATTGGCTTCCTTCTCGACCTATGTTTTGGTCGCTTTCCTCAAGGAATCCAAAGTTGGTGTTGAATCTGGAATGAAGTATTTCATCGTCGGTTCCGTAGCTTCTGGCGTCGGCCTTTACGGACTTTCAATGCTCTATCTTTGGGCTGGTTCACTTCAATTCAGCGTTCTAGCCACTGCTTTTGCAGAATCTGGAACCACCGCCTTACCACTGATTGGTATTGGTTTTGTTTTGGTTGGGTTCGGATTCAAAGTGAGTGCAGCTCCTTTCCACTTTGCAGCACCTGATGCTTATGCCGGTGCAATTAGCCCTGTTGCTGGTGTTCTTGCAACAGCCAGTAAGGCCATGGGAATGCTTGGATTGGTTCGAATGTTGTTGATTGTTGCAGCACCAGAATCCAGCGATGGCAGTGCTGTTTGGCTTGGTTGCTTAGGTGCAATGGCTGCAATTACCATGACATGGGGCAACTTAGCGGCTCTTGGCAGTGATAATCCAAAGCGTATGCTCGCTTACTCTTCGGTTGCTCATGCCGGATACATGTTAGCCGCCCTGACTGCTGTAGGTGCATGGAACTGGGATGCCACTGTTTCTGGCGATGCAGGTGCTGCAGCCGTCGCTGTAATGACGGCTCTTCTTTTCCACCTGGTGGTATTGGTTGCATTCAAACTTGGAGCCTTCCTCGTACTCTCTATTCTTGAATCGGAAGGTGGTGCCTCTCGTCTCTCTTCACTTGGTGGATTGGCCAAGAGAGAACCGCTTCTTGCCGTTGCCATGTTCATCTTCATGATCTCATTAGCCGGCGTTCCTCCAATGGCAGGTTTCCTTTCGAAACTCCTCGTGATTATGGGAATCGTTCGTATTGCAGTCGGCGATATGGGCGCTGAAATTGCCGATGGCGGTGTCTACGTTCTTGCTGATATGCACTGGGTTTGGTGGCTCGCACTTCTTATGGTCATCAATTCAGCCATCTCAGTATTCTACTATCTGCGAGTCGTTGTTGTGATGTTCTTTGACGAACCAGAAGAAGGCCGTGAAGGTCCTCTTCCAAGTGGCTGGCAAGTCCGTCTTGCCATTCTTGCTTGTGTGGTTACAACTCTGTTTGTCGGTATTGCAGGAGACGCTCTCATCCGTCTCTGTGAAATGGCCGCTCAGAGTCTCAATTACAGTTGGTAATCCAACGAACGGTAAACGCCTTATTGCGTCACCTTGACAGCATTTTCCCGGGTACTGTATTCAAGAAGGGTCGGCTGCTGGGTGTAAGTAGGTGAGGCTAATTGGGTCGACGATATGAAGAAAAAGTGGACATAGAAGAGCTTGCTCGTCTTGAAAATCCTGAAGATTCTTCCGGTGGAAAGATCCGTGTGAAGATGCCGAACCGTAAAATCAACGAAATGTTCGCATTTGCTGAACAAATTCTCGGTGGCCGTAGGGTTACTGTTCTCTGTGAAGATGGTGAAACACGTATGGCTCGTATTCCTGGGAAAATGCGCCGACGTCAATGGGTTCGAGACGGTGATCTGATCATTGTTTGGCCATGGGACTTTCAAGATGCTAAAGCAGACGTAAAGCATCGATATTCGAAAACTCAGGCAATGTATTTGTCTCGTAAAGGTGTCTTACCGAAAGAACTCGATTTCTTTGGAATGAATACTGCTGCTGATGAGGATGATGATGAATTTTCAGATACCTTTGGAACTGTGGATGCACCTGAACCGGAAGAAGAATCCGCTGACGATGAAGCGGATGACGATGTCGACGATATGTTTGGCTCTGATGAAGATGATGATGATGATGATGATGATATGTTTGGCTCGGCTGAGGATGAAGTAACATCTTCCGAAGAACCCGTCACAGAAGAAGTGGTTGATGAAACACCTCATGTCCCTGTTGAAGAATATCCTGATGAAGACGAAGGAGACGACAATGATGGGGATGACGAAGATCTCGAATCTTTGTTCGGTTGAACCGTTATGATGCATGACTCCGGGTGTGCGTATGGCGAAAAAAAACGATTGGAACGACGAATTAGGTTCGAATAAACGTCAGCGAAAGCGTCGGCGTCAAAACCGTAACGCTCCCAAAAAGAATCATTCTGAAAAAGGAAAGGATGATGACTTTGCAAGGTCTGAAGAAGATCATTTCTTGAGCAATCTTGAAGCAAAATCAGGCGCCTTCAATTGGATGAAGGAAGACCGTTACAAACGAATGTTCCGTGATATAGAATCCAAAATCCAAGGAGCAATTGGCGAGGGAACTTATGATTGGGTTGATCGCCGAGTCTTCGACCAGGTTTTTGACCGAATGACATTGATGTCTCTGTATAAATTGATGAAAGGGGGAACTATTGACACGCTTGACTTCCCGATTGCTCGTGGTAAAGAAGCTCACGTATTCCATGCTACAGATATCGATGGAAAGACCGTCGCCGTCAAAATTTTTCACACATCCAATGCAGTCTTCAAAAATCTAATTCAATATATTGAGGGTGACCGACGATTTGGTGGCCTGCGTCGCCGGCATCGAGATTTAGTGGACATTTGGGTTCGAAAAGAGCACCGTAACCTCTCCAGATTGGCACGATGGGGATTGAATGTGCCAAAACCCCTTGGTATCCATAAGAACGTCTTGGTTATGGAATATCTGGGGACCGAAATTTCAGCTTCTCCAAAACTTCGTGAAGTGGAGATTTCTAACCCCGAAGTTGTTTATGAGGAATTACTCGATTTCTTGGCAATCTGCTGGCAAAAAGCAAACCTTGTTCACGGAGATTTCTCACCTTACAATATTCTTTGGCACAACGATGGACCTGTTGTTATTGACGTCGGACAGGCAGTGATTCAGACGCACCCAAAGGCACAAGAGTTTCTGGTTCGAGACGTTACTCGTCTCGTAGAATGGGCAAATAAAAATGGACTAAAAGTTACGCTTGCTGAGGCTATGTATGAGGTACTCAACATGAACCTTGATCACGTTGAGCCAATTACTTTCTCGGAAGAAGAATAATCATTCTTCGCCCCAGTTGACTTCTTCATCTTCTGCGAGTTCCATCATTGCTGAAACTGCTTCATCATTTTCAGGGTCAACTTGAGATGCTCGCATGCGCCGGGAACGTCGTTGCGAAACATCGGAAAGTCCGGGGACTAGATCATCAAACCCGGTTGCTGGAACAATTGCTTCTTCTTTGAGTTCAATGGTTTCGAGTTGACGGTTGGTTAGACGGGAGCGTCGGCGGTCTCGTTCAAGGAAATTGAGTACAGTTCCGTGTTCAGCTCCACCAGCAATCATCTCAACTGCTTGACGTGCAGCGGCTAATCCCTCTTCCTCGCCTACTAACACAACCGTCGAGTTATAGATTGAAATCTGTGTATCGGTCAATCCTTCAATCAACTTTCGTATTTTACCGTCACTTCCAATGATTCGACCACGGATTCTCCGCTGTTGGTTCGACTTCTTACCAACGAATTTTCGGATATCAACCAATTCAAAGAAATGGTGATCGTCAAGTAACTGAATGGCTGCTTTAGGTGACATTCCACGACCAATGGCTTTGATGACATCTGGGAGTTTCATCGCTTTCACGGGGTCATATGTTCCCGGTTCGCCCCATACCACTTCAACGTCGCCCGTTTCCGAATCGATGTTGAATTCTTTACATCCCGAAGCGAACCTCAACAATTTCGCAGTAGCCCCTTTTGCGCCGATAAGAACCGCAATTCGGTTCATAGGTACTCGTGGTAGCGGTTGTCGCATGGCTATTCCTACCGCCGACCTCTTTTCAATCTCTTGTTCTACGTTGAAGAAGAGCAAGTGCAAACCCAGTGAGGAGAATCAGCACCATTGACGGGGCAAAAGAGGGCACTAAGCCTGGGGACCCAATGGAGGCACCTGTGACAACCATGTGATTGTAGTTGTTTCCTTCATCGTATTCATCGATGACGTTGACGTAGTCAATGACTAAGCGTAAATCATATTGGCCTGTTTTGGGAACGGTGTAGTTCCAAATCAGTTCTTCACTCGAATCTCCAAGGGCGCCTGAATTGAGGGTTCGAGATTCCATCACTGTCCAGCTGACCAGTGATGTTCTGTCTGCCGGAGCTGATTCAAGGCGGACAACAACACTACCGCCGTAGTTTTGGTTTGATTCAAGGACACTGGTGATGGTGATATTGCCATCTGTCTCACCAGGTCGAACAATGAGCCGATCGAGATTCGTTTGGGTAGCATTCCAATACAAATCCAATCCCGGAAGGATTTGATAAGAACTCGGACTTGAAGTGTACTGGTTTCCAGCATTATCAACGACAACTGCTTGGAACATCAAGTATTGACGGGATTTGGTTGCCCAACTTGCAAGTCCGATACTACCTGATAATCCAGAAGTTCCGATCTGCATCCAATTTGAAGAAAGGTCTGGTGATTCACCGACACCGTTTGAATCAAATCCAAACTGGATATAGGAATTCGAAAGGTCGATTCCAGAGCCATCATCAAGGGCATTGAAACTGACATTTGCTGGTAGGAGTCGACTCGTTGTTAATTCCTCGACTGTCCAACCAATCGCTTCTGGAAGCGTTTCATCAACTTGAACAACCACCTGAATCGTAGCACCAGTGTTTCCAACACGGTCAACTGAACGAATGGAAATGGTGTGTGTCCCCTCCGCAAGATTGAGATCTATCGAATCCGCGATTGTTGAATTCCAAACAGTCCCATCCAGTGAATATTCAGCAACAGCAACACCGCTTCCCTGTCCATCATCAGCATTATTGATGAGTCCACTCAAGGTTACTTGAGATGATTTTTGCCATGTTGAACCGTCGCCGACAGTAACGCTCGAAAGTGTTGGGCCCGTTCGATCGATTCCAATAAAGAGGGTTTGAGATGCTGAGAGACTGGAGCTGTCAAAGACTGTAATACGGGAATTCCATGTCCCTTCATCCATTGCACCACTGCTCCAATCCCAGCCGTAGGATATACCACTTGGGCCGTCATTTGAAGGCGCTCCAGGGCCCGGGACATTTGTAATCGAAGCATGACTAATGTCGTCATCACTTGCACCCCAACGATATGCTAAGGTTCCATCTGATTCAATGCCAAACCAGGCCCGGTCCGTGGCTGAACTTCCGGTTCCAATCGCTGCATTCAATGCAGTGAAAATTGTAATGACTGGAACTTGATTCACGATATTGAATGTTCCAGAGGTTGCTACAACCGTCTCGTTCACATCATCATCCCAAGCTGTTGCCCGTAGAGTGTAGGAGTCGTTACTGTATGAAGTGGAATCAAAATAGGTCAGCCAGGGTGCAGATGTAATATTTTTAACAGTCGTCCAAACATTACCGTCACTTGAAATTTCGATAAGGAGGGAGGAAACATTTGCATCTCCAGTCATACCAAAGGTAAGGCTGTGAAGTCCAGTAATGTCGTCATTTGAATCCGGTCCATTGGTGAAGGCGAGTGTCAAATTAGAAGATGAGAAGGAGACAGGCTCCAATTCCTCAAGAAGATTATCAGCCAAGGGTGAAGAACTCAGCCCAAGCAGGAGAATGACGAGAATAGCGCTCGACCATCTTCTGCCCATGAACTCATGACGGGTGCGGTTATCCTTCAATGCTCCCCTTCATCTCTACCTTTTCGGTGAATATTTACGAGTCACGTGAATGACGAATATTTTTCAAAAATCCTTCTCGATGAAGTTCAAAACCTCATCTTATGGCAATAATTCATGTCTTGTTGAGATGGGTTCAAGTGCTTTGCAGGTAGTCATTATCTCCATGGCAAGTGCGTGGAAGCCGACAATTGTAATTCTTCTTCTCTGTATCGCTACGATACCGATGACCAATTCTGCTGAACAGAGCGGTGCGATTCAAGCATCAGAAAGCACCGTTGCTCTGCAACCAGCAGTGCCTGAAGCAGGTGGCTCGGTTACCATTAATCTCCAGTTATACAACACCGGAAATTTCGCTACAGATGTTGAATATGCATTTTACAGGGATGGTGTTGGTCCGAATAAACTGCTTGAATCATCCACTGTGGATATCGATACTGGTGAAACAGCAGAAGTTTCTACAGTATGGTCTGGTCTTGTCGAAGGAGACCACGAAGTCCACATCACCTTTGAGCACCCACGTGGTTCTGGAAATCAAGCACAATTTTACGTCGAATTTACAGTAACTGGTCTTCCAAATTTGAAAGTGACAGAAACTCATCTTACACCTTCTACTGAAATCCATGCAGGCGATACGGTCAACCTTTCATCACTGGTGCGTAATCTCGGCAGCGAACCTGCCGATGCAAGTGTCCTTCACATTGACTTGCCCGGAGGTAATGATTTGGACATCCCGACTCCACCAATCTCAGCAGGTTCGATGCAATGGGTCAACACCACATTTACTGCTCCCCAAAGCGGGTCTCACACCTTACTCGTCACACCCGATTACCAAAATGCAGTTCACGAATCTTCTGAAATGAACAAAGTTGTCGAAGTTCCACTTGTCGTTGATACACGAATGGATGTGTTTCACATCGGCGAATTGGATGTCAGTATCGAAGAAGGCGCTCTTGAAGGTCCGTGGGTGGTTTCCGGTAAACTTGGTCGAACCAATGGCTCTGGAGTTTCAGTAGTCCCACTCTGGCTCCAAATTCCTACTTTCAATGGAGGGCTGATTACAACAGCCCCTTTCACAGTTAACCTCACGGGTTCAGGATATGCAGAGGCTCTCTGGAGTCACACTCTCACAGCCTCCCAATTAGATGCTTTACCGGTTGGGATTCACATGTTGTCTGCGAAGATAGATCCGTTCGGTAGCGCCTCTTTTATCCAAGAATCGACTTCGAATGACGAAGTGATTGCTCAACTTTCTAAATATGCCATTCCTGATGTTCTTGTTGATGCGGACGCTATTAATTTCGAAGGTAATTCGGTTAATTCCGGTGAATCAGTAGAATGGCATGTAAGTGTATTTAATGCTGGCGAAATTCGTGTTTCGGGAAAGATATTCTACACTTGGGAAGGTGTTGAAGCATCTTCTCCTATCATCTATCTTGACCCTGCTCAGGACTATACATGGTCAGTTGAATTAACCACGGCCATAGGAGCGCACAATGCTACTTTTGAATCACAATGGCAACCCAGTTCGAACAGTTGGGATTCGAACGTTGCAAACAGTGTAGCCACAGGAATGATTCCTGTTGAGGCTGAACTGCGTTTGTCATGGGCTCTTTCAACCCTTGAAGTTACCAGTGCTGATGGCTCTCCGCTCGTGCTACCCATGACTCAAGGAGAATCGTACACCTTGGAAGTGGATTTGACCAGTGTAGAAACAGGAGATTTGACCTATGACTGTCTTAATGGCGAAGGAGAAATACTTGCTACAATGAATGCGGAAGTCGTCAATATAGGTGATAAAGTAACCCTAAGATGTGATTTTAATGCACTTGCTCCATCGACGGTCGTTCTCTTGAAACCCTCAGACTCAACGATATCGAGCACCTTTTCTCGAACCTTTACGACCGTTATGAGTCAAGACGACCTTGACGATTTGCAGACGAATTCTGAATTGGGTACATTCACGCTCATTGGTATTGGTTCACTCATATTGATTGTTATTCTTGCAGTGTCTATCTTACTTACACGTGAATCCGAAGACGAAGTAGAGCGCGACATCTTTGAGTATTGTCCTGCATGCGATGGGGAATTAGAGGGTGATGAAGATCGCTGCCCTCATTGTTCCTTCAATCTGAAGAAAGCTCGAAACCAATTCCACGATTGTGAAGAATGTGGTGAATCGATTCCAGACTTACTGGATAATTGTGTTTATTGTGGCGCTGACCAAGATGTGTCCTCGTATTTCGAACAGAGAGTACGCAAAGAAAGAGTGGCCAAAGAAGTCGTCGCGCTTCCTGAAGAAGTTGATGAAGATGCTATCGTTACCGGAACTGAGAACTTTGCTCAAACAGTGAAAGAATTTGGCTTTGATGAAGAACAACTCGAAGACGAATGGGATGAAAACATCTTGAGTGCTGAGGCAGAAGTTGAAGCAGCATATGATCGTAGAAATGCGGACGAGTTGTTGCGTGAAGATATGACTGAAGAAGAATTAGAAGCGTATAAAAATACAGTTACAACGACACTCAAGAGTACCAAAGACCTCAGTGAAGAATCCAATGACATTGATGCAATACTTGCTTCTAAGGGCGAAATTATCGCTCACAAAGATGATGGAAAAGACCTCTCTGCAAGCGATGCCGATATTCGTGGCCGCTTGTTTGAAATTACTGGAGAAGACGGCATTATGCCTGGTGACAAAGTCAACGTCGGAATGCAACTCACAGATTCAGCATTCGCTGGAAATGAAGTTTCCGAGGCGACTTCTGACTTTACCATGAAGGATGACGACAAGCCAGTAGCTATGGTTGATGAATTGACGCCTGAGAAAGTCAAACCCGCACGTCGCCGAGGTACCCGCCGAAAAGCGGCTGAAACCACCGACACGCCAAAGGAATCAGATGTTGCAGAATGTGGTGCATGCGGCGCAGAAATCGCAGTCGATGCAACTGAATGTGGAACATGTGGTGCGAAATTTGAGTGATGTCCGTCGGCTTTCATAGGGTTCGTCATCGCTTTGCTCGGCAACCACTTCACGTCATTCGGACAGTTGACGCAGTGGCTCTAAGATATCAAACCCTTGTGTTCTCTAGCATTGAGTTGATATGTGGGTGGAGCCTAGCCGCGCCATGAAGAAGAGTTGGTCTCTGCCAATCCTCATGGTGATGATTTTTCTTCTCAGCAGTACTTCTGGATGTTTAGGCCTCCTACAAGCACGTGAGACGATAGAGAGTCTTCGCGGGGAGCCTGAAACGAAGTCTGAGTCTATCAAAATCACTCATTTTAAAGCATTCAGTACTTTGAACCCAGAGGACTGGGAATCGTATGAAAACGTCTCCACCTTCGAGATAGATGAGACTGTTTCGGAGATTCTTGTATTCCGAAAGGTAACGGTTCAAGGGTCTGAATTCATCGGTTGCTTAGAAAATTTCACTCGCTATGTTCGCGCAGAACTTTGGGCTCCAAATGCGGGCCCGAACGATCAACCGGCTTGGTCGATTGATGTGTGTGAGGATTTAGGTGCAGCAACTGCGAATATCGTCCCAACTCCAACGTTTGAAACTGGGACATGGAGACTTGAAATCTCAGCACGGGGGGCAGGCATTGAAAACTCTGCAGCTCAAGACTCCTTTCGAATTGAAATCACCATCAAACGAACATGCATACAATATCCGCTTGAAGATGCATGCATTTGATTCAGACAAGTGAATCCTCGCACGCATATAGCCTTGAGCAGTTTTTGCACTTTCCTGGACGGTTGTGGTTACGTAATGCTCCTCCTTGGACCATGAGGCGCTGAATTTCTTTAACTGCACTCTTCAATTCCTTTTTGGCTACATCGTTCCATGGTATTTGGTGAAGGTTTGTTTCACCATAACGCAGAACTCCATAGGGGGCACTTTTGTTGGTATTTTTTTCCACGAGGTGTAGGTAAGCGAGTAATTGCATTCGGTGCGAGGGGTGAGGATTTATGGGGACCTTACCGGTCTTTTGTTCAACGGGAATAAACTCTCCATCGACAATGACAATTTGGTCTGGTCGACCTCTCAAGCCAATGTTTTCATCGACCAGAAGATTTGACGTTGCATCATCATCTGAATATGCTACTTCGTCATCCGTTTGAATATCGATATCCTTTTTCATTGACTCGAGAGCATTGTCAGACAACAACATTCGTTGTAGTTGCCATGAGGCAGCAAGAGTCCATGCCATTGCGGTCACGAACAATATGAAAGCCGCTTGGTTTCGATCATCAGCACCTGCCAAGGCAATAGCGTGTAATCCTAAAACGATTGAACCAAACAGTAGACTTGCTTCAACACGGCCTGCTTCAAACCAGCCACCGATAAACCCTTTAGGTTCCCAAAAAGGCTTAAATTCCTCATTTCTCGATAGTAATTTTGTTTTTTGCCGAGGGATAGTTTCGCTCAAACCAATCCATGAGCGCCAAGGTACTGAAATGGCAATTAACCCTACGATGAGGGTGGCTGCAGCCCACATGGCGAGGTATCGGGCCATTTGCAAAGGCGTAGTGACATCATCAATGAAATTGAAAGCCACTGCATCGATTGTCAATGCAATGATGACTGAAAACCACCAGGTCCAAACTGTAACTGAACGACGCATTTGAGTTTGAATGAATTGAAAGTCCTTCATTTGCTCATGAATTTGGGCGTGTCTTTTGATGCCGGCGACGATGGCTTCTCCTTGGCCGGAATTTCCTTGACGTGATAATGACCAAGACAATGGACAATATTCATGGCGCTCTAAATCGCTAGCACTGACGGGGAGTGCGACTCCTTGTTCATCTCGCCAAATCCCGTCTTCAGAAACTGTGGCCTTCGGTGGCCCGTTTTCTGTCGAATTATCTTCCATCACAAACCCCCCCTCTACCTCAACAGACTTGCTTCAGGCTTTGAGTTCTCCCATGGCAATCCCGCTTAAATCTCCTTGAGGTTGCAGTTGAAATCATCCCGCCTCTCTACGAAGCGGTTTAATATAGAGTCCAAGTCGGGTGACTGCTGAGGAATTGCCATGTCCGAGGAAATGAACTTACTCTTACCCTTTGAATCCTATGAGGAGAATGCTGTCAATATTGGTACTCAACAAAAGAGTGCTGACATGGCTCGTTTCATTGAACGTGTTCGTGAAGACGGACTTTACCTTCTCGATGTCAACATGACCGACTCTCGAATTCGTTCCATTGCTGAGTTCCTCAACAAGTATGACCCTTCTCGAATCATGGTTGTTTCAGCACGTCAATATGGTCAGCGTCCTGCTCGATTGTTTTCTGAAGCAATTGGTGCAAATGCGGCTGTTGGCCGATTTATTCCAGGTTCTCTTACCAATCCAGTTCTCCGCTCCTATGTTGAGCCTGATGTCTTGTTTGTAACCGACCCTGCTGCTGACCAACAAGCACTTCGAGAAGCGGTCAACTCCGGTTTGCCAATCGTTGGAATTGTTGATGCAAACAACAATCTTCGCAATGTCGATATCGCACTTCCTGCAAACAACAAAGGTCGCCGTTCACTCGCTTTGATTTACTGGCTTCTCGCCCGTGAAGTTCTCAAGGTTCGTGGAAAAACGACCGATGAAGATTGGGCTGCTTCCCAAGACTTGGAAGAATGGCAATCAACGTTCTGAAGCAGTTCGAGACTTCTAAGAACCTTTTTTGAGTACTTTCCTTGAAAATTCAACTGTTTGTTGAATGCAACTGATAAACAAAGAGGCTTTGGCTTTCGTTGAGGGATTTGCAGATGTCGAATATTGAAAAGAAACGAAGCCTCCCCGCTCGTGCTTTTTTTTATGGCCTCCGAACTCCCGGCAGGTTGTTTAATCGATTGGTTTTTTATCCCATGCTCGACCGAAAAATTGCGAGCAGTGATTTGGAATTATTGGTTCATGATAAAGAACGAGGTTTGGTTCGGGTACTGAGCTACGGTGAGCGGCTTGATTGGAGTTTAAATTCCGGTAAAGCATGCGATGCAGTTCCATGGCTTGACCGCATTCAGCCGCTCATCCATAAGCAGAGTATGATCTTTGATGTTGGAGCGAATATGGGCGTAGTAAGCCACTGGTTTTCCCAGCGCTGTGAACATGTTCATGCATTCGAGCCTCATCCAGAAAACGTCTCAACCATCAACTCGCAAATGAAGTTGAGGAACAATCAGAACATTACTTTGCATCAAATGGCTCTAGGTAAAGAGCAGACAGAAATGCAGTTGCATGTCAAAGGGTTTCACGGCCACCATTCACTTGGTGATGTCGACAACAGTCCTACCGTCGATAAAATCAAAGTTCAAGTCCGCACAATGGACGATGTCTCTCGTGAACTTTCGATTGAACGAATTCATTTCCTCAAAATAGATGTTGAAGGTTTCGAATCAGATGTTCTTCTCGGTGCTCAAACACTCCTTGGCGAGAAAAAAATTGATTACATTTTATTTGAATTACAAGAAACCCTTCTTGAATCGATTCAACGCAGTTCCCAAGAAGTGTTCCAAATTCTATTTGATTCAGGATATCAAATCCTTGACTTGAATGGACAAGTCATGAAGAGTGAAGAAGGAATGTTGATCCCCAATGGAGATTATTTGGCTTGCGTTGACGCTGTGAAAACGGCTAAAAAGTTAGCATCTTCACCTTTTGAACTCATTTGAATCCGCTATTCTGTAGAGTTCGCTGACAAATAATTGGAAATCCCGGTGGCGAAATCTTCTGGTGTCGGGGCACCATGCATTAGGTTACGAATTTTCTTAGCACCTGGTAACCCTTTTGTGAATGCAACAGCATGCCTCTGCATCCATCGTGGTTGAAGTCCCATTGTGAGGTGAGAATATTCGATGTATTTGTCCCAACACCATTTGCGGGTTGCAAAAGCACGGCCAATCTCTGAACGCTGATACCACTCCTCTCCCATTTGTTTAATCCACGGTAAATCCTCTTCATCCATCCAGCCTAAACCAACTTTGATTTCTCCAAAGGTTGCAGGACGACCAATAGCGCCACGACCAATCATAAGACCTGCAGCACCCGTTTTTTCTAAGCACAGTTTCGCACTTTTGGTATCGACAACATCTCCATTTGCAATAACGGGGACTTCGACTGCATCCACCACTCTTTGGATAGAGTTCCAGTCTGCTTCGCCAGAATACCGTTGTCGAAGCGTTCGGCCATGAACGCATAGCCGAGACGTGCCGATGTTTTCGAGCTCTTTGCATATTTCCAATGCATTATTTTCACCTTGTCCCGTACCGAGGCGCATCTTGGCCGTAACAGGAACATCGACGCGCTGAATGATTCCATCCACCATGGCAACGAGATTCTCAGGTTCACCCATCAATGCCGCTCCTGCACATATTTTGGTAACTTTGGGAGCCGGACATCCGAAGTTTAAATCGATAATATCTGCACTTGGTGCCAACATTTCAGCAGCTGTTGCCATATCGCCTGCATCACCACCAAAAATTTGGGGGATAAATGGAATTTCCGTGGCATGTGACTCCATCTTTCTCCACGACATAGCAGCTTCACGCGTAAGAGCTGTGCTGTTGGTAAACTCAGTGATGGTCACATCGGCACCGCAATCTTTCGCTAGTAATCGAAATGGAAGGTCCGACACACCGGCCATTGGAGCAAGAAAAAGAGGACGAGCCTCGCCTTCCCACGCACCAGGTTTAGCGCCAATATGCTCGCTCATTACCAATCGCTCAGAATCCTTGTTTTTCAAGGGTTGGCTGTTTCTTGAACTTCATTGCCACTTAGGAGACCATTGCCTGTTCAAGTAATTGAGCAACTCTGCGCATTCTGCGAAGGGTTCTGTCGATTCTTGAGGCGATCTCTCTGTGTACTTCTCCGGATGTGTACCCTGCCATCCTGTGACCTAATGGAAGCCGTCCACCGAGTAAATTGAGTAATAGCATCTGTTCATCGTTGGAAATACCTTTCATTGATGTTTCAACTTCTTCGACTTTCAATTTCCCTTTTTTTAGACTCGAGAGTAGAGCAGATTGTTGCTTTGAGTTAAGAATTCGTTGGAAGCCACCTTTCTTCAGCATCCAATCTTCTCCCCTGCGTTGATGTTGTGCCGTCATAGCCGTCCAAAGAGTGATGTTGAGCCGGTCGATTCTCGGAACTCTTTGGACCATCCCAGTATTTCGGAACCTTTCTAGGATTCTACCGAGGCGAGGTTTTTCGTCATCGAGAACTTCACTTGCTTCGTCGAGAGAAAGAGGTAAATCTCGATTCAAAAGCAACTCAAATAATTGTACAGATATTGATTCAGCATGTGCTTCTTTGCCAGGTCGCTCGCCGAGTAATCCAAAATCACCCATCCATTGGGACAAGAGACTTTCTTCACTGTCAGCAAGTAATGGGCGGTGGTCGACAATCCCAATACTAAGTGCAGGAGTGTCGGTCGAAACAGGTTCTGTTCCAATATTTGGGTTTTCACGATTCCAAAGTGAGTCGAGCAAAGCCATGCGTTGTTTGACAATTGTTTCACATTGTAATGTAAAGAATTCAATCGCATTACTAAGCGAGCCGCCACGTAAGTAATATCTTCGCCATCCTTTTCCTTCGTTCGAAAAACCAATTATGCCTGCTTCAACTAATCGAGTTAAGTGATGGTTCAATGATGCAGGCGTTAAAGCGAGTTCATCTGCTAACATTTGTGCATCCCAGCTTATGTCAGGTTGTGCAAAGAGGTAATCTCTCAATAATCGATGAACAGGCCCCGCTCTTCCTTGGTCAGCGGTCGCTTCTCCACGTTTGCGTACGAGGCATAATGTGTCGATAAACCAGCCAACGAGGTTGTCAACTTCCCGCTCACTGGTTGGTAAAGCAACCTCTGTTAAACGGACACTAAACATAGTACTCGATACGTGTTTATTCCGAGGGTCTTTGAAGGCTATGTTTTATTTGCCTCTCAAGAGGCGAAAAATAGAGTCTTTATCTTCTGTCATCGTGCCAATCGTAATCGACACCTTTCGAGCCATGCCATTCGATTTCCATATCGATATGCGGCATCATTTCAATTCTGTCTTCTCGCAGAATACCTCTTCTGCGGAGTACTTTCACCGCAGAATGAACGGTCGCTCGTGAGCGGCCGATTCGTCGAGCCAGTGAGGCTTGAGAACGTGGTACGCCTTCATTCTTGATATCTTCAATGATCAATTTCTGAACCAGAGATAATCCGATTGGTAGGGCAGATGCTGCTCGCTCTTCACTCACGGCAATTCCCCGTAAGATTTCGACTTGAGTTGGAGCGCCGGCAAAATAGCATGTGCGTCCGTTGACAGGTAGAACGGTTACGCTTTTTCGGCTTTGTAATACGTCGAGATGATGGCGAAGAGTTCCGTTAGCTGCGTTCAAGGTTGATTGTAACTCTCTGTAACACAAACCTGGGTGTTGTTCAAGTGTAGAGAGAATACGTTGGCGCAACGGATGCTCATAGGTCCTCGCTTTCGTAGATACACCACCCATAGCAAGGGCGCCAACTGCTGTAGCGGCGGCTGCGACTCCACTTGCAAGTCCTACCACGCCTCCAGCAGCACCTGCCAAACCAGCAGACAACCACGGTCGCTGACGGACCCATTGTGCAAGTAGAGGCATACGACGAGGTTCCCATTCTCCCTTCTTAATCCATCCTATGGGTGCGTCGCAGAAAGCAACGCTCAATCATGAGCTTGCACGGTGCCTAAATGAATTTTCAAATGAGCGACTAGGGGAGAAAGAAGTCGGCCACATGTTCGGCCATGTTCGGTAAGAAGATACGTCACCCGGATAGGTGGTCCATCAGCAACCTGTCGTGAAACAAGGCCTTCGTCCGCTAAATAGCGCAATTTATCTGAAAGCGTTCTTGATGAAATCCCCTCAAGTAGGTTCTTCATTTGGTTAAATCTTCGAGGTCCAGAAATGTAGAGTGCTGATAGAATTTCAATGGTCCATCGAGAACCAAATACACTCAATGCTTCACCTGCTCGGCATACTTCATTATGCAAATCATTCATCGGATTGAGATCTTGCTGCGAACCCAAAATGCCTCGAATATCTCCACCTATTTTAATAGCAGATTCAATCGAAGTCCGAACCATATTGTAATCATCGCGAGGTACTTTGAGCGGTAGAGTCGGCATTGTTTATCTCCTTATGTGAACGCTGATACACCGACTACTTAATTCCATTTTAACACCGATTCCTTTTTTCACAAAGCGAGCCATTCCATTAACACTTCATCTCACCTTTCAAGAAGTCTCGCGCTTACGGGTGAGTATGGCCAAACAGGTGTTGCTCGTACGAGGCGGTGCCTTAGGCGTCAATACCGGTATTGGCGGCGCCCATCACAACCTTGTCACTTCACTGACCCATGGCAACATTCAGGGATGGGCGAATACATTGATTTGCGAATACCCAATTAAAAAGAGGATGAATCCTTTCTCACGCTTGTTTAAACGCTGGTTTTCACACCCAAGACGTATAGCAAAGATTCTCAAAAAGCAGCATGAATTCGATATTCTTCACATTACAGACCAAGAACAAGCACACCTTATTCCTGAAGACTGTTCTATCCCAGTTGTTGTCACTGTGCATGATTTGTTCCATTTCTTTCCAGAGCGAATTAATGTTGGAGAGGAATCCATCGAAGTCGGGGAGCACAATCCGCGATGGTATCGGCGTCGAGACTTGGTGAAACTACGTGCAGGTTTGGCACGAGCAGATCTTTTGGTATGTGATTCTCAAGCGACTTTATCAGCATGCATGAAGTATTTCCCAGGTATCAAATCAGTATGTGTCCCTCTCGGTTTAGATCTTCAATCTTTCAGTCCCAAAGGACGTTCGAGTAACGTAGCCTCTCTGCCAGCATCGAATTTATCCAAAGGATGCCATCTGTTGGTTGTTGGAAGTCACGCACCGCGGAAACGCCTAAAATTCCTCTGTCAATTAATAGGTGGGCTGGATGAAGAGATGAAACAGAACATTATCGTTCACCATGTAGGAAATGAAAAGTGCCCTTATGGCGGTCTATCAGCCTCCCATCTTGCTCGTGAATACGACGTGAACAATTGGGTCTCCTATGGAGGTCATCTCTCGAGCGATGCCCTCATGGATTTACGCCATGCCAGTGAGGCCCTCCTTTTCCCAAGCGCTAGCGAAGGATTCGGTTACCCCCCACTTGAGGCTATGGCCTGTGGCACCCCTGTTTTATGCTCAAACCTTCCTTCACATAATGAGTTGATGCCTGATGATACATGTCTTGACCCCGAAGATACAGAGGCTTGGAGAGAAGCTCTCCTTTCAGTCTATTCAAATTGGCAAAGCCGCACCAAGGCGGATGAGGGACACGTTTGGCCAAAACCTCGTTCAGGTCTGATTGAATTTGCATCACGATTCGACCAAAGTCGATTTTGTCTTCGAATGGCCGAAGTTTACGATTCGTTGTAAGTCATTTCGTGAACAATATGCTCATATGTAGAAGCAGAGCGTCGTCGAGCATGGCCGGAGAGACGTCCCCTGACGGAATGGATTCAATCAAATGGTTTCACTCAATCCCTCTTAACGACGGCATTGTTACGCCCGGATTAGATGCTTCCATGGCAAAACTCGAACAGATTTGCCTCCCGAAAGATTTGAGCGGTAAAACCGTTCTTGACATCGGTTCTTGGGATGGATTTTTCTCTTTCCAAGCAGAAAAGGCTGGTGCTAAGCGAGTTCTGGCAACCGATCATTTCTGTTGGAGTGGCCCTGGATGGGGGACGAAAGATGGTTTTAATTTCGCTCATAAAGCACTGAATTCGAAAGTCGAATCATTGGATATTGACGCGATGGATGTGTCACCTGACAATGTTGGTGAATTTGATGTTGTCATGTTCCTCGGAGTCTTATATCACCTTCAAGACCCAATGGCTGGTCTTCGTGTGGCTGCCAATGTCTGCAAAGAATTGCTCATCATTGAGACTGCTGTAGATGACTTGCATCGCTGGAAACCTTCAATGGTCTATTATCCGGGAGATTCTTTCAACAGCGATGATACAAATTATTGGGCTCCAAATGTGGGTGCTATGAAAGGCATGCTCAAGGATTTGGGCTTCTCAAGAGTGGAAGTTGTCTACCCAAAGAACCCGTGGATTCGTTATTCACTCCCCGTTCGGTTATTCTCCTCAATCAAGGGAATGTTCACCGGCCGTGGACCGTTTAGACAGACGATTAATCAAGGTCGAATGTCTTTTCACGCTTACCGCTGAGTGAGAACATCTCTCCGCAGTGTTCTTGAGTCGAGTTTTGTTGGCAAGGTCATGCAACCTATTCAACGCGTAGCCATAGTCGGTGCAGGGAACATGGGCTCAGGTATTGCTCAGAAAACCGCTCAAGAAGAATTTGATGTTCAAATGGTCGACCGAGAACAACAATGGGTTGATAGAGGCCAAGGAATTATTCGAGATTTCCTTTCTGAAGCTGTTGAACGACGAATCTTTTCTCCAGCACAAGTCGAAGCCATTCAAGGGCGAATTACCGGTGTTGTTGGTGTTGAAAATACGGCGATTGATACTGATCTGGTCATCGAAGCGGTTTTCGAAGATTTCGACATTAAAACTGCAGTTTTTAACACCCTTGACAAAGCATGTGGCCCTGATACAATTCTTGCATCAAACACATCTTCACTATCGGTCAATGCACTGGCAGAAGCGACAGGTCGAGCGGACAGATTTGTTGGTTTGCATTTCTTTTACCATCCTGCTAAAAACCGACTTGTCGAAGTAATTCCTGCTCAATCTTCGAGTCCGGAAACTGTTGAAAAAGTAGTTCAATACTGCAAAATGCTCGGCAAAGTCGTCATCGTATGTGCAGATCGTCCAGGGTTTGTAGTCAATCGTTTCTTCGTACCTTGGTTGAATGAGGCGTGCCTTCTTTTGGAGGAGGGCGTTGCTACTGCTGCTCAGATTGATGCTGCTGCCCGTAAAGCCTTCCGTATTGGTCTTGGGCCGTTTGGATTGATGAATCTCACCGGTCCACCGATTGCACTCCACTCGACTGATTATTTGGCGGAACAGTTGCACACTCCCCGATATATCGGGGCTCAAAACCTTCGAAATCTGATTGATGCAAATGAGCACTGGAGTATCGAAGGTGAAGAATCTTATTCTGATGAGCAATACACCACTGTTTCAGAACGCTTGTATGGAGTCGTATTCGGCGTCGCTGCTCAAATTGTTGATGAAGGTGTTTGTTCCATGGAAGATGTGGATCGCGGTGCTAAAGTTGGCTTGCGTTGGGCTCGAGGGCCGTTTGAGTTGATGAACAAAGTCGGCGTTCAAGCCTCGTGCCAAATGGCTCAATCCTATGCTGATTTGGCTGCTGAAGCAGACCCATCCCGTGCATGGAATGTCCCTGAATTTTTCGTCGAACAAGGTGATGAAGATTGGTCTTTCTCGACCGTGGATACAGCCATTGAAAATGGAATTGCTACCGTTACCATTAACCGCCCTGAAGCAATGAATGCTCTCAATGAAACCGTTGTGTCTCAACTTGGTGTCGCATTGGATAAAATCAACGCCAATGATTCGGTTCACACGATTGTATTGGACGGTGCAGGGAAGGCATTTGTCGCAGGTGCTGATGTCAAATTCTTTGTCGATAAAATACACGCAGATGCAATACCAGACATTGTTGAATTTACTACCAATGGGCATGTTGTACTCGATAAACTCGAATCCTCAGGCAAGACCACTGTTGCTTTGACGACTGGACTTGCGCTTGGTGGCGGCCTTGAATTAGCACTGGCGTGTGATTATCGGATTGGTACACGTCGCACACAATTCCGCTTCCCCGAAACCTCGATTGGAATTTATCCTGGGCTCGGGGGCTCACAACGACCTGCCCGAATCAGCGGTATTCCAGCAGCGCGCTGGGCTGTTTTAGCTGGTAATTTCATGGATGCTTCAACTGCTGCTGATCTTGGATTGCTTACTCACCTTGTCGATGTCTCAGGCGTCAATGCTTGCGTTTCTCAACTCGCCAAGAGTGGTAAACCCGACAACAAATACCCGGGTGTTCCAGCACATCCAGACAGTGCAGTCGCCTCTTTTGCACGTTCTTTTTTCGCAGATGAAAACATGTCTGATTTGATGGCAGGAAAGTGTCCAGACGGCTTTGATGCAGAAGACAGGAATGTTGGCCGTCAACTCAAATCTCTTTCTCGTACGGCTCCTCATGCCCTAAAGATGGCAAGTGCGCTCATCGATGAAAGTGGACATACAGACCTAGCACAAGGATTGCAATTCGAACTCGACGGACTTACTGAGATTTTCTCGACTGCTGATTCACTTGAGGGACTCTCGGCATTGATTGAAGGTCGAAAGCCGACCTATTCAAATTCGTGATTAAGCCCACTGGTCCTGAATCTCAGCCATCTGTTTAACCAGTGTAACAATGTCAATTGTTTCATCTTGCTCATGAGCAAATGCGATGCGGTTTCGGACTGCATCGACAAATTCCTCTTCCGGTTTTTCATTCAGAATATCTTCGATAAAAGCAGGTAATGACATACCCTTGCCTTGTGCAATAGCAATGCGTGCACGTCGCTCTTCGGCCTCATCTTTTGGTTTGCGAACGCCAGTCATTGTGTCACCTCATCGCTATTGAAATGTTGAGCATACCAGTCTTCCCATTGAATCACTTCTTCATCAGACCATTCGCTCAACGGCCCTGTTTCCGAAATACGTAGCGAGCTTGAGGAGAGGGGCAACATGGTCGCATTATGCGTGCACTTTATTCCAGGTGATCCAAGAACCATTGCCTTCTCAACAATTCCAAGCCCGATTGACAGGCTGCGAGTATCCGTTCCTGACCAGTATGCAGAAAATCCGGGATGGGTATGAACCCAGAGTTTGAATGGGGCAATACATCCAACAGGAGGTGAGAGTTGGACTTGTCCAGAAGTCCCCCAATCTATTGAAATGACATTTTCCGCATCAATGAGCACGGATGTTTCAAGTCCAGCAAGATAAGAAATTGCATAGACAACATCCCAACGACCTTGTTTCGATGCACGATGTTGGATGTCAAGTAACACTTCATCCTCGATGTTTCTTTGTTTTGCCATCTCTGTGACGTGGTCCCAAACCTCTTGGGTCACATCTAACTGTTCGAGAGCAGGGATGAATATCATGCCTTCACCTCCACTGTATTGCTCTTCAAGCGCGGAAACTCGAATTGACCATACGTGAGACTTCCCATAGATTGCATGGGTGATTTTCTTTCACGAAGGTGTTGAAGAAGCCACTGGGCTCCAAAAGTTCCTGCAATCGAAAATCCAAATTCGAGATTCCCTGCATCCAATGCACCTTGGACTTGACAACTCATCGGTTCATGGTCGGGAGTCATTTGCTCGACCAGAACAGAATCTGACTGAGATGAAAAGACCATCCATCCATCTCCAGAACACCTCAGGTCGACCCAAGGAATCTCAAGAGCGTGAACCAATCGGCGAGGCTCCGGCCTATCGACGCAGACAACGACCAAATCATAGCCTTCAAGTTGTTCAGCACTTCTCAAGTTTTCAGTCAGTGGGACCAGTTCCACATATTCTGTTTCACCAGCATATTTACTCGAAAGAGCAGAGACTTTCTCCATGCCGACATTCGCTTGAGAGAAGCGCTGATGTCCGAGGTTTGAGGTTTCCACAACATCTCCATCCATAAGCGAGATTTTGGCCTTTAATTGAACGCGTTCCAAGGCAGGTACAAGTAACTCAACGAGGGTTGTTCCAATACCGCCGGTGCCGACGATAAGTACATTTTTTGGCATAGATTCTTCTTCCATGTGAAAGGAAGTATTCAACACTTAATAAATCTCAAATAGACATCATCCGTTCAAGGGCAGCGATTTGAACTTCAAGAGTGAAATGCGTTTCCACATAAGGCCGTCCGACATCGGCCCAAGCCTTGCGTAAGACGGGGTCTTTTGAATCAAGATACGAGGCTTTCCAAGCCCCTAAGTCGTTTCGAGGTAAGAGGCGTCCAGAGTCAACAGGTGACATGGTGCAGGTAAATCCTCCTTCATCGACCATGAGCGCAGGAATGCCGATTGCCATCGCTTCAATGGGCGTGAGTCCAAATGGCTCATCATGGGCGTGACTTACCATCGCCAGAGAACCTCTGATCAAAGCACAAAGTTGCGTCTGCGAAAGTCGAGGCATACAGTTTACTTCAACTCCGATTCTCTTTCCCTCTTCGATGAGCTTACTCTTGTCTGCGTCATCTCCACCACCAACTTGAACCAAAGCCAGTCCGGTATCCTTCAGAGATTGTAATGTGTCCCAGGTTCCTTTCACATGAGATACTCGTCCAACAGTTACTACGTATTCTTCGGGTATGGTCCCCATTTCTTTGAGTGATTTCAATTCCTTTGCGGTTGCTTTCTCAGGCCATAACTTCCAGTCGATAACATGCATGACATGGCTTGCTTCAACAGGTCGCCCCCCAGCATCTCGCTTTGGTGGTTTGCCGTTTTCTTTTTCACTATCGCACGCTATGCCGTAGACTTGATTCAGTCGCTTTTGTATCCACATTGAATTTCCTGAAATCGAAGACTTCGGGCGTTTGAGGAGTTTTTTAACAAAAGTTTGGTCTCGATTTCTTTGACGAGTGAAAAGTGCTTTTGTGAACCATAGTGGGCGTTTTGGAGTACCATCAATATGACGGTGAAGCACATCTTCATACAACCACCTTGGCGGTTCGAGGCAGTGGTAATGAACTGGAAGATGAGCAGGGATGAGCGGTAGCAGTTCGAGGGTGCCACGGCAAACCGACATGTGAACTGCATCAAACTCATCCCAAGGAATGTCGATGCTTCGCCACATTTTTTGTGCAGATGTGCTTGCCTTTGCCATGATTTCAGCAACAGCGCCTGCTGGCCACTTCATTGCTGTTGTAGGTAAAAGGAGCCGCACATTTGCATCATTGAGCAAATCTTGAGCATCTTTGGTCAAATCAAGACTCGCTAAACTCACATCCCAACGTTGAGAAGTTGCCCGAATGAGCTGCAGTAGTTCACGTTCAGCACCTCCCAGTGAAGCGAATGAACCACGAACAATGAGAACGCGTAGACCGCTCCCAACTCCGTCTTTCAATTCAGCCATTGGACCGTACAGCCGGTGACTCCCCTTCAAATCCTCCCTCAGCAGGTGGATTCCAGTTGCCATTTACGCATACGAACACGCGACCGATTGAAAAAGGGAGGAGTCTACGGTAAGCCATGAGCGGAAAGACAGCAATGGTAACCGGAATCACTGGCCAAGACGGTTCATACCTTGCAGAACTGTTGTTGGAAAAGGGCTACATCGTCTATGGCTTGGTTCGCCGCGTGTCTCAACCAACCTCTGGTCGAAGCCTCATTAATCACTTGATGACCAATGATAATTTTAGACTGGTTAACGGTGACCTTGCTGACCAGAACTCAATTGATAATGCAGTGACTCTCGCCCAACCAGATGAATTTTACAACCTCGGTGCAATGTCATTTGTTCCAGAATCATGGCGCTCGCCAATGATGACTGCAGACATCACTGGTTTAGGGGCGCTTCGTTGCCTTGAAGCAATTCGAAAGCACGCACCAACGTGCCGTTTCTATCAAGCAGGTTCTTCTGAGCAATACGGAAAAGTGAGAGACGTTCCTCAAACAGAACTGACTCCGTTCCACCCGCGCTCCCCATATGGATGTGCCAAAGTGTTCGCATTCGAAATCACCCGTAATTACCGAGAGTCTTACGATATGTTTGCTTGCACAGGTATTCTCTTCAATCACGAAAGCCCACGCCGTGGACTGGAATTCGTCACTCGTAAGGTTACGATGACTGCAGCACGTATCGCCCATGGATTTGATGAATGCCTTTGGATTGGCAACGTCGATGCAAAGCGAGATTGGGGATTTGCCGGCGATTATGTCGAGATGCAATGGAGAATGCTTCAGCAAGATGAACCTGGTGACTACGTTGTTGCTACCGGTCGAACACACAGTGTTCGGGACATGATTACGCTCGGTTTTTCACATGTTGGAATGAATCTTACTTGGTCAGGGGAGGGTGTAGACACCATTGCTACAGACCAAAATGGAAACATCCGTGTGCGTACAAATCCGAAATTCTTCCGACCAGCTGAAGTTGATTTGCTAATCGGCGATCCTGCTCTTGCAGAGAAAGAACTTGGATGGGTTCCAGGAACTTCGTTTGAAGAACTGGTTCAAATGATGGTTGACTCTGATATGGCACTTGTCCAAGAAGCAGTCAATGGCGGCTATGCGCCTCCAATTCCACCAGAGTGAGGTGAAGCCAGAACATGGCTGAAACTCCCCTTCTTTACTCGTTTCGGCGATGTCCATATGCGATGCGAGCCAGAATGTCGATTGTTCGTGAAAATTTTCAAGTTGAATTGAGAGAGGTCGTTTTACGACACCGACCGGCTCACATGATGGAAATCTCACCGAAGGGAACAGTTCCAGTTTTACTCCTCAAAGATGGAACGCTGATTGAGGAAAGTCTTGAGATTATGCAACACGTCTTGGACTGGACACTTTCACAAGAAGAGAGCCATTGGATTACAAGAAATGATGATGAGTTCAAGTATCATCTTGACCGCTACAAGTATCCCAATCGATACGAAGGAGTTGACGAACTTGAACAACGCTCTGCTGCATCATCCTATCTCATGGATTTGGATACCCGTCTTGCTTCTCAACCTCCGATCAGTGAGGCATTGAGCGATGCATTGTTTCCATTTGTCCGGCAATTTGCAAATCATAACCGTGAATGGTTCGATGCACAAGAGTGGGGCAATGTGTTGACTTGGCTTCATGAGAATCTTGAAAGTGAGCCGTTCAAAATCTGTATGAAGAAATACAAACAATGGACAGAAGGCGATGAAGTTCTTCTCTTTCCACAGGTTTGATTCTACTTAGCGCAATATTCGCTTTCCTGTTTCCTTTGTAAAATGCCTTCACTCCTTTCCTCTCCGGGAGTAGTTTGATATGGACTGTGTATCCAAATCAAAGTATGGAAGAAAAGGATGAACTCAATATTGGCTTATCTGGAATAATGAAGTTAACTGGCTTTTTACCAATAATGATTGGTGCGACATTTCTCTTTTCGCCAAGAACCTCTATTGCTGTTGGCCCCTACCTTACTGAGCAAGGTATCTTTGTGAGTATGTATGTGGGAGTCTTTGCCATTTTTATTGGATTGACACAATGGTTCGTAGCGATTTATGTTAAGGAAAACCTGCATATCTTCGGACGTTTGTTCTCATTGGGCCTCTGTTCGACCGTATTCTTGGAGGTATATGGATGGACATCTGGGTTGATAGAGTTTGAGTTAAAGTTCTTATTCGCTACTTTGATTCCTGTCTCTGCGACTTTGGTTTTATTGATGTATTCAATTTTCCCTGAACAACCGAAAACGATTGAAAACACCGATAATTGATGTCGAAATTATACGTTAAGTATTTTTATCGAACAAACTGAAAAAGTTCAGTCAATGTCTGCCGGCATTGAAGAATGATGCAGGTTAATTCGCAACTTTCTGTTTGAATCAACGATGTATCCAAAGGTAAATTCAACCTTAACCTCTTCACCGCTTGGTGGTGTGAAAAAATAATTTCCCATGGTTATTGCAGTTGTTCCGCTGATGATGACATCCTCATTCTCAAACCGCACCTTTGTCCAACTCTTGATTGCGAATCCCTTGTCTTCTGAAAATGCGCTGTTTCCCCCAACAAAGTAGGATAATGCTCCTTCAAAGGTCGGGCGAAACTGATTTTTTACAGCCAAGGTTGGTTTGAACAATACGGGTCCAATGTCGTAACTATACAACGATTCTACATGAGTACGTGCCCTTTGAACATAGTCCGCTCCAGCATTATGCGCTGCAGCAATCTCTACAATCCCTTCTCCCCATGCTTGCTGGGCTTCCTCTACATCTGCGACTGTCAACATTGCGACACCATCTTATGAGGTCGGTTGAATCGGCACTTTATGAACAAAAGGGTCCCGATTGGATGTTGGATTCTGCTTAATCGCAGCAACTCTTTTCGAGACTGTCTTGGGCACAGAAGCAGGTCTTGGCTGGAACGATGTCAGCACGAGAACTACGTTCGTTGAACAATGCAGTGACTGCAGCGAGTTCCTCTGGAGCATCGCCACGAGCTTCGAGACAAAGTTTGAGACCGAGGAGGCCCCACATGTTGTCTTTCCAAAGTTTGATGTCAGCACGGTAGACCGCTTCTGCTTCTTCGATTTCACCTTGTTCGTGGAGAAGAGCACCGAGAATGTGGCGCACAGGTTGCATTTGACCCCAAGGTTCGTTGTAAGCAAGGTTGAGTGAAAGATCGACACCACGGCGTAGGTGATCAAAAGCAGCAGTGAAGTCAGATGCTTCACCACGAGCCTTTGCTTGGAATTGCTTTCGGTATTCAATTTCACCAGCAAGAACAGCAGCGTTGACCAAAAGAATACATGGCCCATCACTTGGGTCTTGATACATCAAATTGTTGTGTAATACACGGCCAGCAAGTGCAGGGTTTTGAATCGCTTCATTGAACAGAACTTGTTCTGCTTCAGCCTCAGCAACCATTCCCTTGGATGCATAAGCCACACCACGAGCGTAGTGTTGTGTTGCGATGGTTGCAGGGAATACATCCTTGTCAGAATACATTGGTTCAGCAATGATTTCGTCCCACTTTCCGAAACGAATCATGACGTGCCATGGCATGGTAACATAGGATTCAAGGAAGATTGCACCCATAGGGATGATACCAGCAAGCATGAACTGAACGCCTGAGTTTTCGTCTCCAGCAGGAAGTGTATCGACTGCCTTTCGAGCATACTTGAGAGCAGTTTCGTATTGTCCTTCAAACATAGCACACCAAACCACGAAATGGTGGTTGTGCATTCGATAGAACTTGTAAAACTGGGATTCATTGCCTGTGAGTTCGACGTATTTGTCATCGGCTTCAACCGCAGCAATGTTACATTCAATTGCTTCTTTCCATTGTCCAACCCATGCATCGATGTGAGAGGGCATGTGCACGAGGTGACCCATGCCAGGCATGACGGTGCGAAGCACGTCTGCTGCTGGTAGAGCGCGTTCTGGGAACGGAGATAATTCAAGAGCGTGGCAGTATAGGTGGCACATTGCAACGTGTTCCTTTGCACCTTCGATGTTTGCAAATGCATCTTCCATTACTTTGACCAACAGCAATGTGTTGTCGTCAGCGGGAGTAATTTCTCCGGTACTGACATTCTTATCCCAAAGTTGCCATGCTTTCAAATTCATGAGAGCCTCGACATAAATGGCGGCAACATCCAAGTTTCCACTGTACTTTCGATAAAGAGGCTCCATTGCTTTTGCGAATGCAACGTTGAGTTCAGGATCGTTGCCCATGTTGAGGACCGACGGATCTGCTGCATCACGTGCTTCTGCAGAATGGCGTTGTGCCAATGCATCGATGAGGTCTTGCTCAAGTTCGGTGCAGCCTGCTTTGAGAGAAACAGCTTGTTGAATCGAATCGTGTCCAGAGCCAAGTCCTGGGCTCCAATTGTAGTTTGAAGAGACGCAGTATGCGATTCCCCAGTAAGCCATAGCGCAGGTTGGGTCGAGTTCAGTACATTTACTGAAACAGGCAATTGCTTCTTCGTGGTTATAGTTGAGCATGTGACCAAAGGCTTGGACATACATCTTACGAGCATCGTCGTTCGCACATGTAATATTTGAAGCAAAGAAATAGTTCGCCGGGACGCCGTAGTCATAATCAGTTGGTGCAAGGTTCATGATTGAATCTAGAGGCTTTCGCATTTAAGTAACTTGGATTGTTCTTAAATACCTAACAAGGAATTATATTTTTAAAAAAATAAATTTTACTTTTTTTTTAATTTTACAGTGACTTGAACAATTTAAATTTTCAAATTACTGTATGCATGAAGGGGATTCCCTTAGAAAGAAACGGGGCAGTGGCTTAACACATGTCACCTCGACTGTCTTTGCCGCAGGAACGCCTCCTGCGCTGTCTAGGGCAATATTCTAAAAATTTAGAAAAAGCATGGGATGTGACGCGTGAAATTTCACTCCCTGGATTAAGTGAGTCACTTAGCGTGGTCCGCTCAGCATTGAATGGACCTTTGACAATCCTTGAAGATCAAGGCCTAATTTTCAAGCGAATGGCTCATGTGATTGGAGGAGGCTCTCGTAGAAGAAATGTCTACCATCTCACAGATGAAGGTCGTCTTCTTTTCGATTCATTCGGCGAGGACAATTCCAAACCACGAAAGAGCAGTTCTGTTGGGATGTCTTACGGAGATTATCCTCAAAGTGGTGAAATCCATGGACGTTCAGATGTCATACAAAACGCCCTTGCCATGGTCCAAGAACGGCACACTATTCTTCTCAGTGGTTTACCCGGCATTGGAAAAACAACCGTCGGAATTGCAGTCGGACATGAACTTCTCTCAATGGGTTTAGATCTTCGCTGGGCTACAGCCGATGCGTTTTCGGACTTTGAAGCATTGTGCTCATCAATGGCTTTCGCATCTCCCCTGCCCTCCGATATCGATGCACTCGCCGAGTATATCGTAATGCAATGCAGAGACGAAATTTTCATCTTCGATGATGTTCATCTCATCTCTCAGCGCCACTTACCTCAATTCCATGCCCTCTGTCATCAGATAGAACGCCTCAATGGCCCAAAGATGATTTTTATTGGAAGAGAACCACTTGTTTCCTTTGAACAAGTTGAACGAATTTCGATTCCTCCACTTGATACCCCTGATGCGATTAAATTACTAGGAACCTCCCAATCTAAAGAAGAGCGAGAACACATTGCTGAGCGACTCGGGGGCCATCCATTAGCTCTCCTTCTCTATCAGCATGAAACGGCTTTACCTGAAACAAACTCGGAGGTTCAGTCGTATGTCGAAGAGGTTGTTTTGTCGACACTTGATGAAACGACTCGGTCTGAATTGGACCACCTGGTCATACTTCCAATGCCTATTGAAGCCAGTAAGGCACAGGACAATGAAATCGTTGGCATTCTTGATGAATCAGCATTTTTACGTTGGACTTCAGGTACGGAGAAAATGGAATTGCATCACTTGATACGGAACGTGCGCCGCTCAACAATGACCGAACAAGAGAAATTAAAACTCCATCGTGAGGCAGTTACGCATTGGGAGTCCTGTGCTCAAACTCCGGAAGACCAAATTATCTTACTCTATCATCGCATTTGTTCAGATACTCAGGATTTAGAGGCTCATTGTACTACCGCTTATGGCTCTCTTCCTTCGGAACATAGCAATGCTCTTTCAGTTCTTCTTGAGCAAGCCATTGAGCGTTCTCACGAGCCTTCTCATCTCCATTATCTCGCTGCAAAAGTAGCACTTGACCGATGTGAATCGAGTCATGCTCGTCACCATCTGGAGTCGATTCATGAAGAAGGCTCTTTCAACGAAATTGAAATGAATTTAGCCTATCTCGAAGGGCGTATAGAGGATGCTGAAATCGCCATTACAAAGGGGTTGGAAATCGGTTCACAGCAACAGAAAAACCAGTTGGCTTTATCGGCATCTTCCCGACGATTAGATGACCGAGTCGAAACAACACTCTCCAAGCAAACTATTGGGGAAATCAAACACTACCTCAGTCAGATTGTTCTGCCGAATGAACCCTCACTCCGTGCTGTAACATTGGTTGCACTGACCATGGTCCAACATGCACTTGCCTTACATGAAGAAAACTATGTGAAAGCAGAAACACTTCGCGCAACTCTCGTATCCATCGGAGGTATCGATGATGCATTGGTATTGGGTCTTGAAGCCAAGGCATCTTTGGCCAAGGCTAAGAAAAGCAACAAAGAGTTTTCCTCCGCAGTGGGTATCACTCGTAAAGCCATTGAACAGCAGATCAGCCCTATCCATCGTGAGTCACTGCGGTTAACGCTCGTGGAAGCACTGTTGGAGCATGACATTGAGCTAGCTAGAGCAGAATTTCTCTTCGTATCTCAACCAGATGAATCTGCGATTCATATCTCTCACCAACGACTTCACGCTCGTTGGTGGACATGCTCCTCTCAACTTGAGCCATCGATGCGACAAATTGCATTGAAAGAAGCCATTTCTAAACACAGAGCAGCAGGTTGTCCGCGAGCAGCGAACATACTGGAAGCACGACTGCATTCTTTCTTGTGATTAAAGTTCAGCGCCAATCAGAGTTTTGGTATCACTGATGCCGTCAAGCACACGGATCTCTTCGACAATACATCGCGTAAGTGCAAACTCATCATCCGCTTGGACTCGGGCAATGAGGTCGTATTCTCCAAATAACATCCAACGGTCAGTAACGTATTCAATTCCATCTAATGCGCGTCTAACCAAACTTTCAGAGCCGGGTTGCGTCGTAATCAATACAAATCCAATAGCCATTCATTCACCTCAGTATTCCACTGCAATCAGTGTTTGAGTATCTTTAACTCCTTGGATTTGGCGAAAATCGGTCATCAACATTTTGGTGAGGTTTTGGGAGTTTTCCACAGACAAACGAACGACTAAATCAAATTCACCGTAAAGTGCATGAACTTCCGCAACGGCTGAATGTTCCATCAATGAAAGGTAGACTTCTCGCTCGTGAGCAGGTTGGGTTTTGAACAACACAAACGCTTCGGGCATAAACAGCCGAATTGCGGACCGGTCTTATTGCTATCGAAGGAAACTCTTGGGCTCAATGATACCGTTTCTCACATTTCATAGAACCCTTCAAATGCTCTTTCATACAGCGGAAGACATGGACCTTCAAAATCGTTCTTCTTTTGGGATTTGGATTGTTCTTTTTTTGATGCTCGGAGCCCCTTTCACGAGTCTATCTTCTTCAGTTTATGACGGAGAGGAGCCTTCGACTGAATTAGAGATTTCTCTCATACCAGAGTCCACTAGTGCTCGTGCTCAGACAACGTGGACAGGTTCGGTCACAATCACTTCCACATATACGGTCTCGGTCTTTGATGAATTGATTATTTCAGCGTGTACACAAGTCGAAATGGGCTCAGGTGCTCGACTTTATGTCGAAGGGCGTTTAACAGTTGAAGGTACAGTTACGTGCCCCGTTACGTTGAGTTCATTGACGGGTTCTGACCATGAGGGTATCCAATTCAACAGCAGTTCAAACAATCGAGGTTCCGTCCTCAACAATCTGTCGATTGAAGATTCAATATACGGTATTACAATGTATGGTGCAAACCCAGTGATTCATAATTTAACCATCCTCAATCCAGACCGTGTTGGCATTGACATGTTCAGCAATTCTGCACCGCAAATATATGATTTAGTCATCAACCAAGCGGGACGAGTTCTCCCTTTCCAAGGTGATTGGAGATACGGTTTGGGCTTATCGATTGGTTCTGGTTCGACTCCAATTGTCGACGGTGCCACCTTCACTGACCACCTTACTCGAGCAATCAACATCTGGGGTGGCTCCGGTGGCATTCTGCGTAATCTTGTAATGAGTAATATCAGTGGCTCGAGTTGGGAGATTTCAGCAGGCGTTTGGATTGAAGATAGCCAGCCGTTGTTGATCAACTTGACTGTCGACCGTTCAGACTATGGCATCGTCGTTCGCCATATTGATGACAGTGGATACACTCGTGCAGTCTTCAGAGATTGTACTGTCTCTAATTCCATGTATCGAGGCGTTTATGTCGATAAAGAAAACCACTCCAATTATACCAATTATGAAACAGCTGATTTCACAAACTTAACCGTAACAGGCACTGGTGGAGTTGGAGCAAAGACGGCCAACATTGCGTATGCAGCAATCGATGTCAACTCAACCGGAGCTTGGTTTGAGAACACGCTGATTGAAAACTCCACCTCGACAGGTGTGCGTTTGTATTATGCCGATTCATCGACGACGTTCCGTAACCTTACCATTCGCGATTCGGGGGACCCAGGTCAAGGTCCGCATAAAGCAGGTCTTGCTATTACGTGGATTTTTACATCAGCTCCCGTGTTTGACGGTCTTGAAATATCGGGCTCAGTCGGACCGGGCATACATTCATACAAAGCGGAATGGGAAGCAAGTGGATTATATCTTCACAATAACTCTGAAGATGGATTATACTTGGATTATTCCTCAGTGAGTATTCATGATTCAACAATGGAGAATAACGGTCATTCTGGTGTTCATCTCCTCGACAATATTGATACTGACCTGCAAAACCTCACAGTGACGAACAACGGATTGAATGGAAATACGGATGACCAAAAAGCAGGGATGTTTTTCGATCGCTCAAAGACTGTAACTCACCCTCAACTTGATGTTGGTTGTTCCAATTGTGAGGTGACTGGCTCTGCAGGCTCTGGTATTCTCATTCGTGATTCAGCAGACCTTTGGTTAAGCGATATTTATCTCGCTGAAAATGGAGAAGATTTCGCACCGCTTGCGGCAGACAACTCTGGCTTAAATCTCGGTCAACAAGGAGGCGTCATCCACATCGAAGACCTTGAAATCCACACCGAGCGAGGAAGTGGGGCGGGAGCACCTGCACTACTCATCAACCAAGCCGCCGCTTCAATTGATGGATTGATGATGTATGGTAACCATTCAGGAATTGAATGGGATGGCCAAAACAACAACAATTACCCTTCAGAACTTAGTAACAGCTCTTTCAGTGGTACTGGCTGTCTTCAGATTTCAAACCACCTTGACCTGTCCGGAAATGGGAATGCAATTGCCACGGATTGTACAGGAACAATACAATTTGTTAACAGTCAGGTGAATTGGTCCGGATTTACAGATTCTGGACTGACTTCAACCCTTCTCCAACTCGATTCGAATTCGAATTTGCATTTACATCAACCTGTGAACATCGATTTGAACCAATCGTATCCAACCATCGCATCCGGTGCAACCGTAGATGTTGCTTATGACATCAATGTCTGGGTCATAAATAACAACAGTAACGGTGTTCCAAGGGCAAATGTTGAGGCCGCTTTTTCCCAATTTGAAAGCACGGTTCAAGACTCGAGCAATGAGTTCGGTTATCGCTCTCTTCCAAACTTCATAGGTCAACGATGGACCAATACGGGCGCTTCGAGTTTCACAACAGTGACCGTTTCCTGTGGATACGACAGTGTATCCAATTCTACGACTGTAACGCTTGATCAAGACCGATTTGTCAATTGCGTTCTCCCTCTCGACAATCAACCACCTTTCCTCATGTGGACTTCTCCCTCTGATTCTTCGGTGTTCTCATCGCAAGGCTCTGTCGAATTCAATGCCTCAGATTCTTGGGATCTCGATGACGATGAACTTACTTTCGCATGGACAAGTAGCCTCGATGGCGATATTTTGGCATCTTGCACTGGGCAAGGTCAAGGGTTTGAAAATCAATACAATGTGACGAGAGGGTATCCATTCACTGTAAATGGGAACCATGCAGGGAATTGCACTCTCTCAGATGGAATTCATATCATCTCTTTGGAAATATGTGACGATTACGGACACTGTGTTTCTGAAAGCCGAACAATCGAACTTGTCAATCAAGCGCCTACAATTGTCTTCGAGGTTACTCCTGAATTGACGCCATGGTCAGAACTTGTG
>TARA_B110000444_G_scaffold255385_1_pt1 | contig 57138 bp, 43 predicted proteins | sample TARA_B110000444 | Tara Oceans TARA_B110000444 (sample SAMEA4398370) | marine metagenome | biome: Polar Biome; feature: [SRF] surface water layer (ENVO:00010504); material: water (ENVO:00002006), including particulate matter (ENVO:01000060) such as... | depth 5 m | reverse complement strand
AAGGGTGTATCCCATCCGGTCACTCGAGTAATTGGTGCTTCTAAGTGGTAAAAACAGCGTTCTTGAATCGATGCACTCATTTCAGCACCGAAACCACTGGTCTTTGGTGCTTCGTGAACAATAACGCAACGGCCTGTTTTCTTGATTGAATTAACGACCGTGTCTCTGTCCCAAGGAACCAGTGTCTGCAAATCGATCAGTTCACAGTCGATTCCAGAATCTTTGATTGCTTGCTCACACATGTGAACCATGGTACCCCAAGCAATGACGGTGCAAGCACTGCCTTCACGAACAATTCGGGCTTCTTCCAAAGGTACGATGTAATGGCCTTCAGGAACTTCAGCATCTGGATGGTCGTTCCATGTCGGGACATTGTGTGGGTCGCCGTAAAAGGGCCCTCGGTAACATCGTTTTGGTTCAAAGAAAATAACCGGGTCATTGCATTCGATTGAAGCAGTGAGCAATCCTTTCGCATTGTAAGGGTTTGAACAATACACCACTTTCAGACCTGGCGTGTGAGTAAATTGTGCTTCAGGAGATTGGGAATGGTGGTGTCCACCTTTGATACCTCCACCTGCCGGCGTGCGGAATGTGAGTGGAGCGGTAAACTCACCACCAGAGCGGTGGCGAACTTTCGCAATTTCGTTGACTATTTGGTCATAGGCTGGGAATATGTAATCAGCGAATTGAATTTCTGCAACCGGGCGAAGGCCGTTCAAGCCCATCCCCATTGCAATAGCCGCTATTCCACCTTCCGCAAGAGGTGAATCGAAGACTCTGTGCTCACCGAACTTCTTTTGTAAACCATCAGTGACTCTGAATACACCACCGAAAAATCCTACATCTTCTCCGAAGATGACAACGTTCTTGTCTTTCTCGAGTTGGACTTCAAGAGCTGAGTTGAGTGCTTTAATCATGTTCATTTTTGTCATAATATCACCTCACTTCCCGAGTTCCTCTCGCTGTTCTTGAACGTGCCATGGCACTGTTTCATAGACTTCTGTGAAGATCGTTGACGCAGGTGGATAAGGGCCACTTGCTAAATCTCCAAACTCACATGCTGCCTTGTAAGAGGCCATCACTTCATCGTCGATTTTCTGTGCTAGAGCAGTATGGCGAGTTTCATTCCACATCTCAGCCTTGATGAGATGTTCTTTGAGTCGCAGGATTGGATCTCCACCTGGCCAATACCGGAATTCATCATCCGGGCGATAAACAGACGGGTCATCCGAAGAAGAATGCCCACCGGCTCGATAGGTGTAGACTTCGATGTGTGTAGCGCCAAGGCCAGCAGCAGCACGTTCTCGTGCCCATTTTGTGACGCTGTAAAGAGCGAGGAAATCATTTCCGTCAACTCGCATTGAAGGGATGTCGTAAGCCAATCCTCGTTCAGCAAAAGTTCGTCCACCGGTGGCAAGATTAGCGTGCGTCGAAATAGCCCACTGGTTGTTCACGACATTGAGAATCACTGGCGGCTTGAATGTTGAAGCAAAATTCAGTGCATAGTGGTAGTCGCCTTGAGCGGAGGTTCCGTCACCGAGCCATGAGATACAGACTTCATCATCACCCTTGTAAGCACTGGCCATTGCAACGCCAACTGCTTGGGAGAATTGAGTTCCAACCGGTGAAGAGATTGAAATGAATCGTCCTTCTTTCCACGTATAGTGAACTGGCATTTGGCGACCTTTGACGTTGTCTTCAGTGTTTCCAATACAATGACAAATCATACTCACCATGTCACGCCCTCGGACAAATTGGGCCCCTGGTTGGCGGTATGATGGAAAAATCCAGTCTTGGGTTTCAAGGGCCATCGTTTGAGCAATTGCAATTGCTTCTTCGCCGAATGACCGCATGTAGAATGAGAGTTTCCCAGTGCGTTGCATTTTGATCATTCTGTCGTCAAATATACGAAGCCTCATCATGTATTCAAGACCTTGAATCATTGTTTCAGCATCCAACTGGGGGTTCCATTGTCCGGAAGCGACTCCTTCATCATCAAGCACACGAATCAAACCGGAGGCATGAGCCACCGTATCTTGTGCGGAACATGTTGCAGGGTCTGGTCGACCTAAATCGCCAGGTTGCTCAGAGAATTTACCGCCGAAATCCGCATCTTCACCGGGTCGAAATGGCGGCCGACCGATCGTGTACGGCTTGGTTGTGGCTGTCACTCTCTCGGTCATTGTATCACCTCAGTATACCCCGCCATTAAGTGGTGTCGGTGTGTCGTTTTCATGACGAGCAACATAGACATACGCACCCGGCATTGTTTCAGAGTTCTCTCCATCTCGCGTTTTACGTAGTAAGAGGCCTGCTTTGAAGGAAGAGCGGACAAGAGGGCCGCTTGCAATACCTGAGAATCCCATAGCAATGGCTTCTTGCGCCCAGACATCATACATTTCTGGCTCAGGGAATCGGTCCACTGCGAGATGTTTTGCAGATGGGGCAAGGTATTGCCCTATGGTGACGAGGTCAACACCAGCATCACGCAAGAGGTGCAGTGCCTCTGTAATTTCTTCATCGCGTTCTCCTACGCCGACCATTAAAGATGACTTGGTAATGATATCGGGGCGGAGAACTTTCGCTTGTCGGAGGATTTCTAGAGATTGAGAAAAAGAGGCTCGATGGTCTCGGACCGTTTTATCCAGTCGAGGGACACATTCGACATTGTGTGCAAAAACGGAAAGTGGACTTCCTTCGAGCAAATGGGCAAGTGCTTCGTGATCGCCTGCTAAATCACTGCATAATAATTCAAGGGTTACGTCTGGTTTTCGTTCGTGGACTGCTGTGATGCATTTTTTGTAATGGTCTGCGCCACTGTCAGCGAGGTCGTCACGATTGACGACGGTAATGACGGCGTGTCGTAGATTCATCGATTCCACAGCAGTTGCCAGATGTGATGGCTCTTCAGGGTCAAGAGGTGGTGCAGCTTTGATTGTCCCGACTGCACAAAAGCGACAACCTCGAGTGCATTCTTTACCTGCAATCATGAATGTAGCATCACCGCTAGCCCAGCAATCATGAATATTTGGACATCGTGCCTCTTGGCAAACAGTGTGCAAGGTATTGTCCTTCACCGCCGCTTTAGTGCTGTTGAAAATCGCTTGCTGCTCTCCAGATGGGAGTGTTGTTCGAAACCAACTTGGCAGCCTTTCACGCTTGGGTTTTGGTCGAAGGGCAGGTGGAGTTTTACTCGCCATCGGTAGTTGTTTACCCGACATACTTGCTCCCCCTCGATTCACCCCACGCTTTGCCTATCAAAAAGGTGTGCTGTAGGCTTTATTCACAGTGTGAAGTCCAAACATCGATTTCGAACCCCTTTCCGATTGGAATTTTCGAGAGCATTGATGAAGGGCGAATGCTTCGAGAAGATTATGGCACAACGTATTGCACTGATTACAGGTGCTGGCAAGCGCATCGGTGCAGCAACTGCCTCTTTACTCATGGAAAACGGTTGGTTTGTCTTTATTCATGTTCGGAATTCGATTGCTGAGGCTGGACAGTTATGTTCTGATTTTGAACATAAAAACGGTTCCAAAGCACCCGCTGAAATCATTCAAGCTGACTTGAACAATGATGCGGATATCGACGCACTACTCCATGCCGTTTCTCAGCATGAAATGGTTGTAAAAAACGGCGGTTTACACGCCCTCATCCACAATGCTTCAATCTATAGTTCCGAAGGCTATGAGTCTGTTTCCCTTGAAACACTTCGCCTTAACAATCGAGTTCATCTGGAAGTTCCATTCCTGTTGACACAGGGTCTTTTACCCCAATTAAAATCTGCAAAAGGCTGCGTAATTGGGATGGTGGATACATCATTGGGCCGTGCTTGGAAAGGTCTTTCTCACTACACGGCAAGTAAAGCCGGTTTGAGGCAATTGATGCTGAACCTAGCTGGTGAGCTTGCTCCTGATGTTCGTGTCAATTGTGTTGCGCCCGGGGCTATTATCGCTGCCGAATGGGAAAGCGAACATTTTGCATCGGTGGTGGAAAAAATCCCCTTGGGGCGTGCTGGAGAACCTCTTGACGTTGCCAGAGCAATCCAGTTTTTACTCGAATCGAACTATATTTCAGGTCAAACCATCAATGTTGATGGTGGCTGGTCGGTTTCGCCTTGAAGCACTGTGCCGAGGGGTTTTCTTCAAATCCTGTGTGTTGTTCGGATGGATTGCAGGGATGGCTGAGGTGGTCAAAGGCGCCGGGCTTAAGATCCGGTCCCGTATGGGTTCGTGGGTTCGTATCCCACTCCCTGCACCAAACTCTCTGTTCTGAATCTCCCCCTCGTAGAGGGGGTTTTTCTTGAACATTCAATGCAAAACCGTTTAACCCTTGGTGGACAGGCCACATCGGTGAACAGGGTGTCCTCTATGCAAGCAACTTCCGTCAACCGCATCTTACCGGTCCTTTTGGTCGTCTTACTTTTCGGCTCAGTTATGCCGATTTCGGCACCCTCGATACCTGTCTCCGATGTTGAGCAAGAACTTGCCGACCAGTCCTCAGTCATGCCTTCTGGCAGTGATTGCTCCTCATGCCAATCCTATGATTTGTATTTGGATGAATCGACTACTGAAACCGGTGGAGATGGTGCAATTACCACGGAAGAGCCATCAGGAACTCACCAAGAAGCCAGTGCATTGGGCGGGATTCAATTCCGTAGCAATGAGATGATCTCCGATCTTGCGGTCTATGGGAGAGACAACACCGATAAAGTCACACTCACAGTGTTCATGCAATTCAAAGGGACAGAAGGTTCCACTGCTGACGTTACCTATTCACTCGAGTCTGGTGGCTCCGAAATTGACTCTGTCTCTGAGACGCGAGAAGATCCTTGCACCGGCAACATCGTTGGAACAGCCAGTTGTCCATGGGTGACCACGACAATCGACTTTGAGATTCCATCAAGTGGATTCATGGTTGAAACTGGGGATCAACTCGAGTTGAACATTGATGCTCAAGCAACATGCGAGAGTAGCAGTGGCGGATTTGGCGGTGGCAGTTGCGAAGTGAATGTAGCATTCGGAGATGTTGAAGATACATCCGGAACCTCCAAACTGGAATTGAAAGCGAATGCACTTGCTGATTCGTCTGTCCGAGTTCACCGCCCAGGTGCGAGTTTCCTCGACCAAGAAGTTACCGAATGGTCTCCAAATCACCGACCCGAGTTTAGAACAATGCAGTTTACTGTCGATGTCCGAGACGCATTTGGTCGTGACGATATTCAGGGCGTTGACTTGGTAATGACGACTCCGAATGGAGCGAATTCCGTTTTTGACAAAAACTTCGAAGACAATGACTTGAAACTCGATAATCAAGGCCTTATCGGAAATTACACGTGGACCTACGACCCGGGTATCTCTGCTGGAGAGTATCCCGTTCAACTGGAAATTAGCGATGTGCAAGGTCATACTCTTGTCTTCGAACATTCGGGAATTACTTTCATTGAACATGACCTCTATCTTTCACTCCCATCTTCTCAGCCCGATACAGTTCTTATCGCTCCGGGGCAAACTTCCAGTATTGAGTTCTTAGTCGAGCATACGGGCTCAACCTCTTCAGCAATGAATGTCAAATTCGACTTAGTTGGTTCTCCATTCCCATCTTCATGGTCTGCCCCTATTTGGGATCAACCAAACGGTGTTGACCTTAATGGAGGTGGCACTTTTGCACGTCCTATCCTTTCGTTCGATGTTGTCGATGGAGATTTGACTGGTGCTCCGAGCAGCATAGAAATTGAAGCTCGTGCTTATGCCGACATTGATGGCGTTCAGCGAGAAGTGGCCCTCACCACCATTGTTATGTCACTGGAAGAGTCAGATGTTTTGTCTCCTCCCCGTATTGCTGTATTCGAGGACTTTGAGCATCAAATACAGATTGCAGATTCTACACGGCCTGATGCCTACGATGAGACACTTTCACACTATGTAGATGCAGGAGATACCAAAGGCGAGTTCTTCATCGATGTATTCAATGCTGGGTTCATTACTGATTCATTCCGATTACGAGTGACCGATTTGCCTGATGCATGGCAGTTCAAGTTCTACGACAACGATACCGGTATGGAACTTTCAGAAGAAGGGATTTATTCACTTACGCCAGACATTGGTTCGAACCAAATCCTCACTGTAAAGATGGAAATATTCCCTCCAAGCGAGCGCGATGCTCAGGATATCGGGATGATTGAGTTTACAGTTTCCAGCACCAGTGATTCCGACCTCAGTACAAAAGTTGCCTTTACAGTCCACCGGACTTTTGGCATCCTCGTTGAAGTCATTGCTGATTCAGACGGGGGCACACTCGGAACTGTTGGACCTGTTTCACCCGGTTCAAGCATGTATTACAACATGAGAATTAGTGATTCAAGTGAAACGCTCGGTCAAACCACATGGAGGATTCAAAACCCGGCAGACCTTGACCGTAATCTCGAAACATCCGATGGAGCCGATACGGGATATGGGGCGTGGGATTACGTCCTTTCAAACGGAACTGAATCCAATCTTGTAGTTGTTTACCTCGACCGCGACCTGCACGTTGACGTCAAACTCGACCTCACACTTCGCTCGAAGGTAGAGGCAGGATTCCACACTGTTTATGTCCGTGTTATCGAAGAAGGTGTTGATTCTGAAGAAGCCCGATACTTCGATTTACCAATCACTGTTGAAGTTCGGGATGATGTTCAGCCGGGTCAACTAGAAATCACTGATTCAAGCAGCGAAATCATCCGGTTTGAATCCAGTTTGCAACGAAATATTAACTTCCAAATCGATAATCAGAATAACATCCCATTGGATGTCGTCATTACATTAGAGGAACCAGAAGGATGGGACGGTCTCATCAAAGCCTCATCGGACCAACTTGGTGGCAGCTTCCTTTTACTGACATTGCCTGCTTACACAAGCAAAGACTTCTCGATTGCAGTTACACCACCTGCTAATCTGAAAGATGGCACCGAAGTCACCTTTGTGCTCACCGTTACACCGATGGATGAAGAAGTCCCTTACGACAGTGATTACACACAAATTACCTCATTCATGTATACGACGGAATGTTCTGGTTTAGCGTGTCTCATGAATGAAATCTTGAGCCCTGAACCTCAAACGATTGCTCTCGGACTTGGCCTTGCATTCGTTCTTGTCTTCGCCGTTTATCGACGTGGCCAGAACGCTGGAATTAGCAATGAATTTGAGCAGAATTGGATTGAAGAAGAGCCTGAAGTCGGACTTCCCCTTGAAGAAATCTTTGAAGAAATAGCCGTTGAACAAGATGACGATTTGGAACTTTTAGACGAACTTGAAGATCTTTGAGATTCTCGTGAGTCTCTCTCCCGCCAATCGCTCTACTGCGTAATACTTTACTCTGTGAGTGAGTGCGTTCATCACCTTGGCAAATGAAGTATTGTATGAACATCGCACCATTTCCCTTATGAGGCATCAAACAAGCCCGTCATTAGTGAATGCTATGCGCACGTCTGTTTCCCCCTCCGAGCCGCGCTTCCAATTGAAGATTTTACAGCATCGTAATGTCTTCAAATCTATCTCTTTAGCAGCTTTGATGATTCTCTCAACATTTGCTGCAATTCCATATATTTCGATGGATGCGCTTGCCGCTTCTGATCAAGATGGAGATGGGTTGACCTATGGACTGGAATACCTCATGAACACCGCTCCAAATGACCCTGATTCCGATAACGATGGCCTACCTGATGGATGGGAATGGCAATACGGACTTGACCCACTTTCAAGCACTGGCGGTGACGGTGCTGTAGGTGACCCTGATGGAGATGGAATGTCGAATTTGCAAGAGTATTCATACCTCCAACCCCAAAACTGGGACAGTTCTTCTACGCCTGGCGTTCTTGACCAGGGTGTTTGGTGGAACGGTACAGTTCCAGTCAATGATTGGAATGAAGAAGATGCATTACAATACAATCGACCTGCATGTGGTGACAGCGGTTCTGACGGGACAGGTAGCGTGATTCTTTGTGATGAGGACCCCGTCGGTAATATTTGTACAAATGGTTTTGATGACGATAAAGACGGCCTTGTGGATTCTGCAGACCCTGACTTTGACGGTGATGCTGATTGTTCATCTGACGATGACGATGGTGATGGAATCGCTGACGAAGACGTAGCCGGATGGGATACTGATGGTGATGGAATGGATGACGGTTGGGAGGCTGCAAACGGCCTCAATGCAACCTCTGCCTCGAATGCTGATGGCCCGAATGGAGACCCAGATGGCGATGGACTCAACAACCTCATGGAATACGTCAATCCAACGTGGACAACCATGTGTGGCGCATCACCTTGTTTCCGTAATGGACCTGATGGTGTCCTCACCGAAACGACCTCTCCTTGTGACCCAGTTGCTGGGATTGGCCCAGGTGGCTGTGCAACCTTCACTGCTGAAGTTGATGGAATCACCAGTACCAATCCGCAACGAGCAGATACCGATGGAGATGGACTTAACGATTCATATGAAGCATTGACTTTACTCACAGACCCAACATCTTCTGATACCGATAACGATGGTATTAGTGACGGCGTTGAAGTCAACGGTGCCTATGGAACTCCTCCTCAAGCGAGCAATCCACGTGACAACAACACCGATGGAGATGCTTTTGACGATGGCGAAGAAGATACGAATTTCAATGGCGTGATTGATGCCGGAGAAACAGACCCTACTCGCATGGAAGATTCCGGTGATGAAGACAACGATGGTATACAGAACTGGGAAGAAAACCTTTCATGCACTTCTTGGGACATTGCAGACACTGATTTTGGAGGCATTAATGACGGAGATGAGCGGAATGTATCTCACGGTACTGACCCTTGTGATTCACTCATCAATTTTGAAACGACCATCGTTCTCTGGAATGCAGGGACAAGTCGGCTGGAAGTTGCTGATGGTTCTGGCTTCAACCCAAGCGGCGGTGTTGGATGGTACAATACCTCTGGGACGTGGATATCCTTTGCTTATGCAGGTACGGTCAACAATGCGCTTCAAGGAGTTTCAACAGCTCCAAATGCCGGCGTGACTCAAGTTGCAAACCGAAACGGCTCCTTCTGCCACACCGACGCTACCAGTGGGGGCACAATCGGAACGACTCAACAATACTGTGATGACGACTATTCCGATTCCGATGGAGACGGTCTGGCTGACTGGCAAGAATTACTCGGGACCTTTGGATGGTTTTCCAACCCGACCCTTGCCGACACGGATGCCGATGGTGTGAGTGATTTTGATGAAGTGTTTGACAACACTGATCCAAACCAACCATGTACGAATCTCTTAGACGACGATTTGGATGGACTGAACAACTACTTTGAAACTTCAACTGGATGTGACCTTTCATGGATTGGCGTCTTGAATGGCTCCACCGACGTCTGGATTACTGATGATTCAGTCCCAGATACCGATGCCGGAGGCGTAGGTGACCGAGACGAATATTTTGACGGAACAAATCCTGAAAACGACCCTTCTGATGACTTGTTGCCTGAAGATTTTGACGGTGATGGCATTCCAGATGCTGTAGAGAACCTTACCGGTACTGATTGGACCAATCCAGATACCGATGGCGGTGGTATGATCGATGGACTGGAATGTCCACAGCAATTTTGGATCATTGGATGCGCAGGCTCTCCATTCGATCCGTTTGATCCGACAGACGACTTGATTTCCTCTGAAATTGTATTTTGGGCGAACAACACCTCTGGTGTCGTCGATGTCGATTCAGTTCACCGATGGCGACAGTACACCAATGATTTCTACACAGGCACAACCTATGCGCATTTAGAGGCAGTCCACCCATTTGAGCCAGTTGTTCTTCCTTCTTCTAACTTGACTCATCTTGCCGATGTCGCCTTTTCAAACGGCACCATTGACTGGCTCATGACATACAATAATCCGCAAAATGGAGGGAATCTTCCGGTTCCGCATTCTCTCTCGAACCTTTCCTTTTATTCTGACATTGCTGGAGAGCTTCAACGCTCGAATGATTCACACAACATTGAAATTATCGCTGGACCAATCCAAGAAGCATTTGTTCAACAACCGGAATATTACTTTGATTGGGCTACACTCGCATCCACTTCAGTTCCGGGTTCGAACTCAAACTATGAATTGATTTTACCATCGACCTTTACCGACCAGACACACCCTCATTCCTATCTGCTCAATGTGACCACCGCAGTTCTTTCCGAGGCGGGAGCCACAAATGCATATGACAGCGCTCTGGCTTTGCAAACATTCCTTACCGAAGGAAATGCTTCGACGGAGTTCAAGCGTAATTACAACGGTTCAGGGATTCCTTCGTCGGAAGATTTGAGCGTAACTCTGGTTCAAGCCGCCCAAGAAGGAACATGTTCCGAATTTACCACTACCTTTGTCACTATGGCTCGTCTAGCGGGCTTACCTGCTCGAATGGTAACTGGCTTTTCCGGCGGTCTTTGGAACGGTGATGGCTATGCTGTTTACCCCACAGACTTGACGACATGGGGCGAAGTCCGATTACAACAAAATGCTGCGAATAGCAATACAGATTTCGGATGGGTTTCATTCGACGCTTGTCCCGCTCCTGAGGAAATAGAAATCGTTGATCAAACAATTTCGGCAATGACCTTTGACCGTGATTCAAGTTCGACATTGACCATTACTGGACAATTAATTTACACAGAAAACAGCAGTTCGATATCGGAACACCCTCTCTTTGGATATCTTGTTCCGATGGCATTGGAAAATGAAGTTCCAGGGCTAGGTGCAGTTCCAAACTTTGAGATTGGTACCGCAATCACGCTTCCTGATGGAACTTTTACCTTCAACGGAACACCGCCAGAACTCGATGGTCCCGGAATGTATCGAGTTGTCGTCAAACTCAATCAAGCCGGATATGTTTCGGAAAGCGGAATCATCTATGATGGCTACGTCAATGTAACCGATGATTCGGTCATTAACCACACAGCACCAAATGCCATCAATGCACCAATTGCAGGTGCGGGAGCACTCACGATAATTGAAGGAATTCTTTCTCTTGAGAATGCACCAACGAATAAACTCGATAACATCGGGGTCAATGATCCGACTCCTCCATCCGTATGGCTTACTTTCACATCATCTGTGAACGGCTTGACGAATCTGAGTACATTCCTCAACTTCGATGGTTCATGGAGTTTTGACCTTGAGTTAGATCCTCTGGAAACCAAAACGAATCTTTCTGCTACGCTCGGATTCTCTGGTTGGCAGGACACACAAGCTTCTGGAATTACTCCATCACAATTCCATCTGCGGCCATCAACCACTTCCATTGTTATCGATGTTCGAGATGCACCAAACCTTACAGCGACTCTTGAAGGACCTCTTGCGAACAAAAGTATTCTATTGATTAACAACAACATTTGGGTTAACGGTTCCTCTTTGACGACTGGAGCAACACCTGTTGCTATGGCTGGTAGCCTTTCTCTTTCGATTCGAGAAAACGGCTCTTCTCGAGAATGGCTTCAAGTGTTTAATCGCAGCGTGAACGGTCCTTTCAGCATTCAACATTTCCTCACCACGACTGATGCACAAGTTATGGCAGGTATTCTTGAAATCCAATTGCGCTTCTTCCCGAATGCGATTGAGGCTACGGATGATGCCAATGTTTCAACGGGTGGACCTTATCTCTTGCAAGGATTCCTTGAATTCGAAGTACTCTCTTCTGCACAGTTGCGTGGGACTGAAGCGATAGTTTTGGTCACTGCAGTAGACCACAGAGGTATTTCTACCGACCTCCTGTTATCCGGAAACTTTGATTATTCGTTCAATGGTAACTGGGTGAATACCACCGTAGATCCAATGACTGAAACGATGACCATCAATTGGTTGATTGATTCAACTCTGTTTGCTTCAGACTACATCTTTGACATTTCATTCAATGGCTCTGACCTTTACCAACCTTCAACAGGTCGTCAAGAGATTCGTGTAGCTGCTGAAGTGGCTTGGAATCTGAGCCTAAGTCAGGACTGGACTCACCTAGGAAATACCAGTTATCTCTTTGGTGACATCTTTGATGCACAGTATTCCAACATCAGTGTTCTTGGTGATAACATTACGATGCTTTCGATTCTTATGCTGACTCCTGACGGAATGCCAATCGATTTATCGCAAGGATTCCTTAACAATACAACAGGAAGTTTCCTTCTTAATTTCACAGTACCAACAACAAGTCCTTCCGATTCATATGAATTCATTTTGAACATGGACTTTGATACAATGGCACCTGAAGGCGGCGCTTATTTCCGATTCGTTGACACATCAGTTCCACCATCACCTCCGGCACTTCCTTCAACTCTTGTAGGTATTGAATCTGAATTTGTCGTGGAGCCAGAACGTGATGCACTCATTGTCGAAGTGAATCAATCACTCGACCTTAATGCCAAGATTCTCGATGTGGCAGACATGTCCAATGTATCCGGTGCTACTGTCGAATACATCTTTGATTATGGGCGTACAAATATTTCATTGGGAACAAGTGTTTCCGATGCAGAAGGTAATTCGACATTTCAGTGGAATGCTGCAAGTACTGCACCAGGTTTCTACGATGTGCAAATCATTGTCTATGATGATTTGACGGCAGGACTCGCTCAAGGGAATTCCCGTCGGACAGGTAACTCCTCGATTGTCAATATTACCGTTCAAGTTCCAAGTGATATTCGAATTGATTCAATACCATCAGTAACAACAGCAGGATTGAATTTCAACGTTCTCGGGCAAGTTCTTGATGCTGCTGACCCGTCTCGACCACTCACGACTTCTGTTGATATGTCTGCCTTTTGGCTTAATAACCCGAACGAGACACTCGTGGTCTCATACCGGACTTCTTCGAATGGAACATTCAACATGAGTATCCCAACCGACACATCCGGTAACGGAACCATACGAGGCAACAAGATTCTTGTTCTCAGCGTCAATGAAGACTCCTCGCCGTTTTACCTCACTTCGAGTTCCCAAAATGGAATGCTCGTAATGGGTGTGAGCCAATTCGATAATCTTCAACCGTTGAACCCGATTACCGTGAATCGTGGAGATACTGTAAATATCACCAGTCGCTTGCTCGAATCTTCAAACTTGTTCTTGCCACTCTCTGGGTTTGATGTTGATATTCAATTCCATGAAACGTGGCTAGCAGGTACGCAAACCGACGGTGAAGGATATGCGAACTTTAGTCATCAAATTCCGATGTCACACCCTCTCGGATTGATTGTAGTCTCACTTGTCTTCAATGGTTCTTCTGACCTACTGAACACACAGGTGAACCTTTCAACCATAACCATTCGTTCAACAACGGTCATGGTGATTGACCCAATCGCTGCGAACCCTGTTGCAGGAACTTCATTCAACATCACTGGAAGCGTTAACAGCGATAACGGCAGTGGTTTGGAACAACGTGATGGCAGTGACTTGCCTTCGAACATCTTGTTTAGTATCAATGGTCAGCCAACTGGGTTTACAGTTACTGGTGGCGCTGTAGTTACTGGCGGCGTTTGGTCTGCGACCATCCTTCTTGGAGAAGGATTTGAAGCAGGAAACAACTCGATTGCGGCATCCTATGTGCCGAATGTCAACTATTACATTGGCTCGACAAGTAACACCTCTTTTGATAGCCGTGGGTTTACGACACTTCTCTTTGTCAAACCGTCTGTTGATGGTCTTGGTTCACCATCATTGAATGATCGTACTGAGCGTGGTGACGGTCTTGATGTTCAGGTGTTGCTTCGCGATAACACATTAGCACCCGTTATCTCTCAACAGGTTGTCGTAACTCTCGTAGGCACCGATGTCAGTATTGTGTTGACAACCTTTGCGAATGGGACCGCTGCAGGAGTTCTTTCGATTCCGAACAACCAATCTGTTGGCTTCAATGACCTTGAAGTAACCTTTGCTGGAACTCCAGGGACAACTGGGCTCATCGGTTCGAACGCTTCGACACAATTCGTTGTTCTTGCACAGACGAACATCATCATATCTGCATCACCTTCTACCCTTGTAGCCGGTGACTCATTTACCGTTGAAGGGACCCTCTTGGATGACTTGAACCAAACGCTTTCAATCAACGGAGTTTCCTCGGTTGCCATTGTTCACCTACTTGTTGACGGTGTTCCGGTCTCCAGCGTCGAAACGGATGCATTGACTGGAAACTATTCCATTGGCTGGACCTTGCCAGATGAAACCTCAGCTGGAGCGCACTTGATCGAAGTTCGCTTCCTTGGTGGCCGGGACTGGGTCGACCCAATTGGCGTTGGTGACCCAGGTAACCCTGAGTTCTATCAGCCAAGCAGTGCCGAAGTCAGTTTCAATGTGAGTGTTCCAACAAAAATTATTCTCTTGACTCCAAGCGGAACCGTGGACAGAGAAGCATCCATGACCATCGAAGGTCGTCTACTGGATTTAGTTGATGCACCATTGAATAACCTCACCGTCGAAGTATGGCTTGATGGACAATGGATGACGAACGTTACAACAGACGAGACCGGTCTTTTCATCGCCATATATCCAGTTCCTTCTGACGCTGCATTAGGACCGCTTACTCTTGAGACCCGGTTTACCGGGACAACCTTCTATCTGCCAAGCAATGCTTCGGGTATTTGGGATGTATACAGCCAGGTTCTGGTTCAAGTGTCGATGGATAGCCCGGTTGCAGTTGGTCAAAACTCGACGGTTACTGGCACAGTTGTTGATAACCAGTTGATTGGAATTGCAGGTCACTCAGTGGACCTTGAAGTTGAAGGACTCATCATCGCCACCATCGTTACAGACACGAATGGCCAATTCACCTTTACTTGGAATGTCCCTGATACCTTTAGTTTCGGAAACCACACCTTGTTTGCGAACGTTGATGCTCAAGGATATTACCGTTCGAATTCAGGAAACACCACTTTCTTCTTGGCACATCGTTCTGATGTAACACTCATCTTTGATGACGGAAAGGACGCTACTCGAGGAAATCTTTGGACACTCTCAGGTCGCTTATTCGACATTGACACAGTCAACAACGATGGCTTGAGTGGCATGGACCTCAGTTTGCGTCTCGACGATGTTGAAATCGCAACACTGGTTACCGAAGCGGATGGCAGCTGGTCGGCACTTGTTCCAGCAACCTCGGATTTATCACGTGGTGACCATCTCTTCACCGTCTTCTTTGAAGGAACCGATGCACACATTGGATCACAAGCCACAGGCTCTGCTACGGTTTGGGCAAATGCGCTCATCACCATAGATGTCACTTCTGCCAACATCGTTGTTCGTTCTGATTCAACGTTCTCCCCAATCATTCTAACCGGCTCTGTTTCAGAAGTTGGTGGACTTGGGGAAGTCTTTGACAATGTGACCTTGTACCTTGGCAACGGTTCAAACTGCTTGACTCAAAAAGACGGTGCCCGTTGTCTTGAAGACCTTGTTATCGAATGGTCAAACGGAAACTTCTCCTTGACAACGACTGCTCCATCGTTCCTACGGGCTGGTTCTCAATACTTGCATTTGGAGACGCCTCGTAACAATGAGTTCTACCTCAATACTGCAAGCGTTAGTCACCCAATATTTGTCAAGATTAATGCAGATATTACCGTTTCACTTGATGATATTATTGAAAATGAACAAGAAGACGTCGGTGGCTCTATTCTTATTACTGCCCAAGATACACTGCAGGGTGTTGACGGAATTACAGTGACTGTTTACTTGTATTCAGAGAACGGAACTCAATTGTCGAATCCTCTTCAGCCACTTACCGATGCAGACGGTGTTGCAGAGTTTGACTTTAATTCTGACCCACCGTTCGGAAATTTCGAAGAATGGGGCAGACTCTCTCTTGAGATCTTCATCAATGACCCACGACTTTCGCAACAAACATTAGATGAGTTTGCATTAAATTCTGCAGAAGCCTCAACTCTTTCCTATGAATTCCAAGAAGAAGCGACTCAAGTCCCAACTTGGGCTTACATCCTCACTCTGCTCCTTATCGGTCTTGCCGGTGCTGGTGTTGTTCTTTACCGACGTCGCCAATCCTCGGAATTGATGCAAGAGGCTGCTGAAATCTTTGCTTACACTGCCGAATTACTTGCTGCAGGAGATTCCATCCGCGAATCGATCTTCACATGTTACCAGAATCTCTGTGCAACCTTCCAAGAACACGGGTTCTTACGACGTGATTTCGAAACTGTCCGTGAGTTCGAAATGGCGATTCGTCAAGCAATGCCGCAGATTTCAGAGGAAGCACTCCTCGCTCTTGACAACATGTTTGAGCAAGCACGATACAGTCGTGAAGAAATGGGAGAGCAACACAAGGCTGCAGCACAGCAAGCATTGGAGCGAATGGGTCAAGAAATCTCAACACTTTCAGCGATTCCTTCTCGTTAAGGAATCACCATCGTAGATGAAGTCGTCCGTTGATGAAATGAGCTTGGATTTCGCCTGCTTCTGCAGGTATGGGGAGTATGCGATGCAAGTCATCATGACCTGCTTCTTTGACAACAATTCGTAATTGACGTTGTGCTTCATCATTGAGTGTTGAAACTTCGATATCCGTATTATCTGCGCCGTGGAGCGGAATCGTAAGTCCGTCGGGGTTGACGGTTCCATGCAATTGGTCAACCATCCATGCTAAACGGCGTTCAGGTTCAACTTCTGCGAGGTGTGATTCAGGGATCATTCCAGAGGCAACAAGAACACGTTGGTGATTTAATTGAACTTCAGACAAGTGGTCCGCGTGAATATGGAATTCCGAGTGAAGTTGTTGTGGTTCAGCCTCAAGGCCTAATGTCTTTGCATACATCGGTTTCTCGTTCAAATCTTCAGTGAGACTCGTCTGTAGATGAAGGGGTTCCCATGTCGACATGGTGTCTCGGTTGTGTGCGGCCTCCATGAACCTTCGTCCTCCATTGTTTGTATTTCCTTCACACTTCTTCAAGTGTGTGTACTTTCGAAAAGAACCGACGTGCAAAACTCGATGTCGTTTGTGGGTCATTGGTTGAATTCATCCGTAAATCAGTTGGATAGCAACTGATGTAGGTTCGGTCGGTATGACGCTGGTCAAGAAGCAGAATGAGTGCTCTGTCTCCGACTGAACGTATTGGGCGACCCATTGCTTGTAGGATGGCATTAATTGCTGGCTGTGTGACTGTGTAACGCCAAGCATTGTTTTGTCCAAATCTATCTGCAGCGTATGTTTTCAGGGAATCTGAAAGAACGGATGGCGGCGGATTTGGGATTCCAATACAAGCAACAGCATCTAAGATTCCACCGTTGTAATCAATACCTTCTGACAGCCGAGCTCCGTGGACGCCACAGAGTAAGATTCGCTGTCCCGATTCTTTTTCACTCCGGAGCGTTTCCACAATGGAATCAATATCATTCTTTGACCAATCTCGACTTTCGACAACTTTTCGTATTCCTTTGAAGGATGATTCGCCCAGTATCTCTTCCATCATCCGATAAGATGGTGAGAATACAGCGATGTGCCCAGGTGTTCCGTCAATGAGTGCCTGAATGTGGTTCCGTATTTTTGCCCACATCATCGGAGTTCGTTGGCTGTATTTTGTTGTGACATCTTTCGCCACCAGTACAGGTCGCCGTTCACCAGCAAAGGGTGAGGAGTAAGCAGTTTTCGTTGTTTTACCTGCTGGAAGGTCGAGCATGTCGGCATACATCTTCGGAGGATACAATGTACCCGACATCAAAATGGCCCCATGTACGGATGAAAATACGGGCCCTGAAACCAAACCAGGGTCCAAGAGGTGAGAGGTGATTTTTCCTTCTTTTCCTTTGGAATTGAACACCAAACTGAGAGCAGTCGTAGCACCAAAGGCTTCGATGCATTTGAGAATATGGCCCATGCGGTGAGCATCAGGTTCCATGGTGTCTTCATCTTCACCAGTTTCAAGGTCGACTTCGACACGTAGTAGGACATCCGCTAAACGAGGTAATCGGTGACTTCTTTCAACAGACAGATCCGCCAATTCAGGAGAATCTGCTAAGGTCTTTTGTCCAGTCAATCCTTCATATTCGTCACATGAACGGTGAATGACTTCCAAGAACCGTTCAACTTCCACTCTTGATTCATTTGAATCGTTGGACAAGTCTGAATGGAGTTGGCGGAACAAGTCGGCGAATTTAGTCCGAGCAATTTTCATGATTTCAAAAGCCCAAGTTGCGACGTCTAACTCCAATGCTGCCGAGACATTATTTGATTGGAGATAGGTTTTCGTAAGTTCTTGGACGTATTCTTCCAACTCCATTGTCGTGTTTCGAGCGATGGTAGGTGTGATGACTTTTTCCATTGTCATACGAATGCGATTTGGAAGGTTGTGTGCTTCATCAACAACGACAATGATGTCTTCAAGAGCAATTCCCATTGCTTCTAAACTGGATTTACGAACACCCTCATCAAAAATGTGGTTATAGTCACCAACAAAGACATCAGCACTTCCAGCTGCTTCACGGGCTGCCTTCCATGGACATGTCTGGGTGATTTCACCACCAACGCGATGAATTTTGGTAAGTTCGACCAGTTCATCAACATGCATTGGGCTGTCAAGAATACGTTTTGTCAATCCTGGGGCGCTGGTAATCCATGGCCGGCAGGATTTGGTTTTTCGAGCATTGCTGCACATCATTGAGAAGACCAGTGGGGATTCTTTGGCAAAGGGTTGTACGCACATTCCCGATTGCCCAATCATGTCGACCAAGGTGATCGGTGGTTTGTCATTACGTCGCTGGTTAATCCTGCGAACAGTATCGACGACAATCCGATGTTGACTTTGGCGTGATGTGAGGAAGAAAATATGTTTTCTTTGGGTAGAGTTCTGCGTTATTTCAAGGGCGGCGGCAAGAGCTGCTGCAGTTTTTCCAATACCGGTTGGTGCTGCGGCCAAGTGGTAACCTTCACTACGAAGTGCTTCGGTCGATTCTTGAATCATCTCAATTTGACCCGGACGAGGTTTTTCATGTGCAAGAAACGGAAAATGCTCCGTATTTTCTTGACTTTCGCCCTCACCCATACAGACCGTTCAGTGTCGACACCTCTAAAGGATTGGGGGATGAACTGAATGCAGCGGTTGCACTGCTGTGAATAATTGTGCCCAGGTATGTGGGGGCCCTGAGCACGTGGGAACCATCCAACTTAGGAAGCTGGATTGGAATCTGAGTCCCCCCGACCGTCTTCCGAGGGGAGGTATGTTGGGTTTTTTAGTCCGGCGCGTGCAAGACGGGCACGCAGACGCAAAGCGGCAAATCCGTACGGCTCGGACAAATCCCGTACGGCGTTGAAGGTGGCATCACGAGTCTCGCTAACATCGTTTTGCCAATTCATTTTCCATCCCCTCCTGCACTCTCACCCACTCATTCGTGGTATTCTTCGCGTCGTATCGTTGAATTCTTGGCTTCCGCCAGAAGTTCATCGAGTTGTTGTGTCATTTCAGAACGGCTCTTAATTGCCTGTTCTATGTAGAGTGAAAGCCCTTCTTGGGCTGCTGCTTCTGGGGTTGTCCCTTGGAGTTCGTAGAGTTGGCCGAGAAGCATCTTATCTCCATGGCCTAGAGGTATTCGGACGGAATCCATGCCAGTAAGCATTGGTTGTCCTTTGAGATATTGCTGAATAGCTGCTCGAATAACATCTGAGCGATTACGTGCGCCATCAAGTCCGACCCGTGCATCGAGTAATGCAATTTCATCCTCAGTTATTCTGAGCGAGACAAGGTTGCTTGGGGTTGCCATTTTGATTCCTCCGTATCCATTGGGTATGTGAGGCGGTATATCAATGTAGTGGAAATGATGACATTATGACTTACAAATGATTACAAGTAAAAAAAGGATGCAGTGCGGCATTCATCGCCAATAAACGATACTTGTGTGCACATTTCGAATACAATTGTCATACGATTGTATACCAATGCCTTCGAGGTCCAGTAGAACCTTCTAATACGGGCAACTTTAGCACGCATCATGGCTCTTGAACCATCCCGAGGACTCTATCTCTATCTGCGAACGCTTACCAGCGCCATGGATGATTCGATCATAACCGATGATGAAGCAAGTATTTTGCACGTCCTTGCTGTTGCCCTTGGCGTTCATCCCAGTGATACAGCAGTCTGCCTGGCTGTTGTTCGTGGTGAGGAGGTCAATCCGTTTGATGGCACTGAATTTGATTACTCTGGCCACCATACGGGTGATGTTACAACCTATCAATCCGCATTGATTGCAGCTCTAGATGATGAAGTCATCTCAGAAGACGAATGGGCTATGCTCACCACTCTTCGAAACATCATTGGGCTTCAAGAAGATCAACATGCAATGATTGAAGAAGCAATTCATGCTATGGCTGATATTGATTCCAATGGTTTGCGGCGAATTGAACGTTTGAAGAGGTTTAATTCCGTATGTCCCTTCTGATGCTGTGTCCTGCCCATAACTCGGGAACTAACCTTCTAGGGAACCCTTTCCATCGTAATACTTAGAAAGGGACTTTCATTCGGACGGCTCATACATATCCAAATGGTGCTAACATGAGTGTAACAAAAGAAATCTATGAATCAGTGGTTGCTCGCGACCCAAATCAACCTGAATTCCATCAAGCTGTTTGGGAAGTTTTAGAATCCCTTGAACCCGTTCTTGAAGCACAACCCGAATATCGGTCAATTGTTGAACGAATTGTTGAACCAGAACGACTTATTCATTTCCGAGTTCCTTGGGTTGATGATGCTGGAAACGTCCAAGTTAACCGAGGATTCCGAATTCAGTTTAACGGGGCAATTGGCCCATACAAAGGCGGACTTCGTTTCCATCCTAGTGTGAACACTTCGATTCTCAAGTTCCTCGCGTTCGAGCAAATTTTCAAGAATTCTCTCACCGGTCTGCCTATGGGTGGAGGCAAAGGTGGAGCAGACTTCAATCCTAAAGGAAAGTCTGATGATGAAGTCATGCGCTTTTGTCAATCGTTCATGATGGAACTTTGGCGACACATTGGCCACAACTGCGATGTTCCTGCTGGGGACATTGGTGTCGGTGGTCGTGAGATAGGTTACATGTTCGGTATGTATAAGAAACTCCGAAACGAATTCCAAGCAGGTGTTCTCACCGGTAAGGGACTTTCCTATGGCGGTTCCCTTATTCGGCCAGAAGCGACTGGATACGGTTTAGTATACTTCGCTCGAGAGATGCTCGCTGCTAAAGGCAAGTCATTTGAAGGTGCAACCGTTTCGATTTCCGGATCTGGAAACGTCGCTCAGTTCGCATGTGAAAAAGTGCTTGACCTTGGTGGAAAGCCAGTTACAATGTCTGACTCTAGCGGATTTATTCACGACACAGACGGTATCGACCGAGCAAAGTTGGCTTGGATTATGGACCTCAAGAACAACCGCCGTGGGCGTATTTCTGAATACGCTGCGGAATTTAGCAGTGCAACCTTCACACCATCAGCTCCTGAACCATCTTCCAACGGCCTTTGGGGCGTCAATGTCGATGTTGCTCTTCCCTGTGCAACTCAGAATGAAGTCAACGGTGCTGAGGCTCAAATGCTTGTCGATAACAACGTGATTGCAGTCGCAGAAGGCGCAAACATGCCTTGCACACCTGAAGCAGTGGAAGTGTTTCATAAGAACGGAATTATGTTTGCACCCGGAAAGGCGAGTAACGCTGGTGGAGTGGCAACTTCTGGTCTCGAAATGTCACAAAACTCGCTTCGAATGGGTTGGACCCGTGAAGAAGTTGATGAAAAGCTTGACAACATCATGGTAAATATCCACAAGAATGCTGCTGAAACCGCCGAAAAGTACGGCCGTCCTGGCGACTATGTCTTTGGAGCAAACGTTGCAGGCTTCCTAAAAATTGCTGAGGCAATGGAAGCACACGGTGTCGTTTGATTTCTATCGATGTCATACGATTGGACAATCTACGCAAGTATGATAAGGTCCGTACGAATGCGAATTTCATGCCTCAACTACAAATTGGTGATGAAGCACCTTCCATTATTTTACCTTCGATAGACGGAACAGATTTTGACCTTTCGAGCCTGAAAGGTAAGCGTGTTATAATGACCTTTTTCCGTTTTGATTCCTGTCCATTCTGTAATCTTCGAATCCATCGACTTGTCAAGCGTTGGAACGAGTTCCCAGAAGATACGGTCATGGTAGGCATCTTTGATGCGAAAATGAGTGCTTTGAAGAGGCGAATGAAAAAGCACGAAGTCCCCTTTACTCTTGTAGCGGATGAAACATATGAGCACTTCCTCAACAATGGAGTCAAGAAATCGATTTTCAGAGTTATGTTTGCACCTTTGAGAGCACCTCTCACCTTCTTAGAAACTCTGTTCCGGGGTTACGTCCCAATGACAATGTCTTTGTCGAAACTCTCTACATTACCAGTAGATATTTTGATTGATGAGAATGGGAAGATTGCTAAGGCACATTATTGTAAAGACACCGTAGACCATCTACCAATTGACGAAATGATAGAATTCGCGAAAGGGAACTGAATTCATTCGCGTAATTCTTTTGGCCGTAAAACCTTTTGACAAACCCACGCATTGTTCTGCTCAATGAAAAGGGCACACGCAGCTGTTGGCATAGGGTGATATTCTCCTGTCATCTCGTGTACTATCAATTCAGTCGCTGGGTTATGCGTGAGAACCATGAGTGTTTCATCATTTCTTGAAGATTCAATGACCTCTTGAATAACGGGAACAGTTGGGTGATATAACTCACTTCGCGTCTCCACCGCCACCACCCCAAGGGCATCACGCATACATTCGAGAGTTTCCAATGTGCGCCGAGAATCACTCACGACAATTCTATCTGGTATCCACTGTAATTCCGCTAATGCTGAAGCCATTCTTGGAGCATCTTTTCTTCCACGGAGATTCAAAGGCCGCTGGCGATCGGATAAAGAAGCATCATCCCAACCACTTTTTGCATGTCGCATGAGGATGACTCTTCGTGACATCAATCACTCTATTGGTCAATCATAAATGAGTCTTGCGAAGGTGGTTCCACGGTAATCACATTGAGGCTGTACACTTCCTCCATCGAACCAAATAAACCGATACTCCGGTTACTGTTCGTATGAAACCCAAGCGCCAGACTCATTGTCGTAGTAGGACAAAGAACCATCAGCGGCCTTGGACCAATTCACGCCATTTTCTTCCCATTGCTGAGTTTGCACTCCGATAGAAGGAAGTTCTTTTTCGACTTCCTCTGGCATGTAGGAGTTTGTAGCGGTGTCTGCATAATTTTGAGAAACGAATGGAGAACTCTGTTCTTCGCTCTTGTTACGAACAACGAGGAGTGCGGCTATTGCACAAAAGAGGAGAAGGCCAAGAATAGCGAATAACAATCCACCATAACCTCCACTTTCAGCAGATTGTTCTGAGCGAGTCGCATCATCTGGATAGTAATCATAGGTATCTGCAACTCCATCACCGTCAGTATCCATTGATTCATTTCGGTCCAATGGGAAGTCATCTTCTGCATCATTAACGCCATCTTGGTCAGTATCCATTTGAGTCAATGCGCATCCATCATCGAAAACAACAACTCCCGTCGGCGAGAGTGGACAGTCATCATCGATATTTTCCACACCGTCTTGGTCATCGTCTTTCTGGTATTCTGAGCATCCATCAAGGTCCACGCCATGTTCTTCATCGGTATCTGGGCACAAATCCTTGTTGTCTTTGATGTCGTCATTATCGGTGTCTAATTGTGAATCAGCACAGCCTCGGTTGTTGACTTGCTCGCCAGGAGGTGTAGCTGGGCATGAATCAATCGTGTTGTCAATCATGTCGCTATCGTCATCAAGTTGGTTTTCAGCACATCCTACCGAGTTTGTAATTTGGCCAACTTCAGTATCTGGACAATCATCAACATCGTTCATAATGGCATCATTGTCATCATCACGTTGAGCGTCAGAACATCCATTGTCATCTGCTTGTTCATCGCTACCAGTCATTTGACACAAATCATCCATGTCATTGACTCCATCTTCGTCAGTATCTCGTTCGGAAGATGCACATCCGACGCCATTGACAAGTGTTTGAGGTGGTGTTGTGGGACATTCATCCAGTTGATCATTGATGGAATCTCCATCGGTGTCACGTTGGGTGTCAGCACATCCTGCAGCATCAACTGAAGCTCCGAGAGGTGTCATAGGACAAGCGTCAAACGCATCCATGATTCCGTCATTGTCACCATCTTCTTGAGAGCCGGAACATCCTGTTTCATCGACTGTTTCTCCAGCCGGCGTTGTCGGGCAGGCATCAAGGTCATTGGTAACGCCATCCAAGTCGTCATCTTTCTGTTGAGCACTGCATCCCTTGGAATCGACTGCTTGTCCAGCAGGTGTATTGAGGCAGTGGTCAGGAGTATCTCCGTTCGGGTTGTCTCCATAGCCATCTCCGTCGGCATCGAACCATTGGCTTGGTTCAGCAGGGAATCGGTCAGCAGAGTTTCCATTTTGGTTGTCTCCGTAGCCATCACCATCAGCATCTTCCCATTGTGTTCCATCCATTGGGAAAGCATCCGGTTCGTTTCCATTTTGGTTGTCTCCATAGCCATCACTGTCCTGGTCAGCCCATTGTGTAGAGTCTGCAGGGAATGCATCACCGTTGTTTCCGGTTGGATTATCTCCATAGCCATCACCGTCTTGGTCAGCCCATTGTGTTGAATCGGTTGGGAAGGAGTCTGGAGTTGTGCCCGCAGGGTTATCTCCGTATCCATCACCATCTTGGTCAGCCCACTGGGAAGAATCTGCAGGGAAAGCATCACCGTTGGTTCCGGAGGGGTTGTCTCCATAGCCATCCGCATCACTGTCTTCCCATTGTGTTGAATCAGCAGGATATTGGTCAGCGTAGTTTCCTGTAGCATTATCGCCATAGCCATCACCATCTTGGTCTGACCACTGGCTCGAATCGAATGGGAATGCATCTGAAGCATTTCCATTTGGATTATCACCGTATCCATCGCCATCTTGATCATCCCATTGCGAGCCATCGAGAGGGAATGCATCAGGTGAATTTCCGGTTGGGTCATCGCCATATCCATCGCCATCCATGTCGGAGTATTGGCTGCTGTCGAATGGGAATGCATCAATGAGGTCATTGTAACCATCTCCATCGGTATCTTTCTGAGAAAGTTCACAGCCATATTGGTCGACTGAAGCTCCAGCAGTTGTGTTTGCACACAAATCGTATTCATTCGAAACACCGTCATTATCGTCATCAAGCGTTAATGAGAAACAATCACTGTCGCCAATCAGTTGAACATTCACATCAGAGTAAAGGTTCACGACTACACAATAAATGCCACTCATGTTTGGAGTTGAATAAGTGAACGTCGGCATGCTCATGTTTTGGGCAGTTGCAGTGAAGTTGCTGAGTGAAGAAGATGCCATTGATGCCCCAGAGGAATCGGTGACTAAAATTTGATAGTTGTATTGGTCTCCAACCACAAGATCGTTGCCCTTTACCATCACATCATTGGTTATGGAAGTTGAACTGGTCGAATAGGAGTCGATGAGCATGGTCGGTAGTTGAGGGAAGAAATCTTCATTGTGCACGCCAATGAAACCCTCATTTGCGGAGAGGTTCACGAGTGTATTGTTGGATGAAAGGAAGGCGACAAAGCCATGTTGATTGAGTGTTGTTGGTCCGTTCCACGAAATTTGCCATGATTCACTTGTGGCCGAATCGGTAGTGAAAGTGACGTTCATCTGGTCAATCATCGATGCGGACAGAGCGGAATCGATATCGCCTGAATTGAGGTAATCATTATCGAATTCGACGAAGTCATAAACCAGCCACCACATGGTGTAGTCGGTGTATGCGCTAAGATTTGAAGCATAAAGATCACCAGTCGTCGATGAAGTTACACTAAGTTCAAGCATTTCGATGTAGATACAGTCTCCTGCTTCGTCAAGCATAGCTCCAGTCGAATCTTTCAATACCGATACAGAACAATACTCTGACTCTTGCATAACTGGGTTTGCCATTGTTGCATTGACCAACATTGTTGTTGCTGTAGCGTTAACAGTGCCATTTGTTGGTGCTGACCAACTCTCCGAATCATTGAGGAAAAACTGGACACTCGAATGGTTATAGAGATAGGAGTTTCCGACGGTCAACCCTGAAAATTCAAGTAATGAATTTGTCGTCCCATTCATGGTTACTTCAACTGATTCAAACGTTTGCCCTCCTCCAGGTAAATTTGTCGTGACTGAGATGTCATAGACATTCGTCGCTCCCGAATACCCGTAGACTTGCAGATGTGTTGTTTGATTCGAGGATGAAAGCACCGTCATCGATTCAATACTTCCAGTAGATCCTGAACTTGAAAGATAACTTCCAGCTGCAGTGTTCCAGTCTGTATCGATATCACCATTGAGCCCATTGAAGGTGATGTTCGCATAGTATGTCACGCCTGCTATCATGTCAATTTCAAAATAATCGAGGTCGACTGAGGAGTGAATCGAGAGGCCAGTGCATGAAAGCGGGAGCATCGAGGCTTGTGTAGCCGTAGATGTGGCGTCGTTTGATTCGAGAATATCCGATACCAATGTACCCGCACCCACACAGTTCGATGGAGGCGAGGTTCCATTGCCCCCAGTACCATTGCCCCCAGTACCGTTTCCGGAAGAGGTGCTAAAGGTCCAAATTTCTACTTCATACGCCCCATATCCCGAGTATCGGTAAATTTGAACGTAAACCGTGCCAGTGTGTGGAGTGAATGAGTTGTTGGTGCTGACAACTTCGGGATTGAACATGTAGGATGAGTCCATTGTGTTACCATTTGAGTCATACATGGCGATGTCAAAGTCATTGGTGAATGTTGAACCGTTCGTTGAGGTATTGGTAGAATTAAAGGACATACTGATGGTTAATCCTTCGTTGAGAGAAAGGTTAACTGCAAACCAATCTTCATCATCATTCACATCCAATTGCCCGTAATCGATTACATTGAAAGGAGCCATTCCGCTAAGGACTGCTGTTGAATTCATATTGACTGCAGACATGTTGTCAGGTAGGTCTGTTTGGCTATTAAAATCGTTTTGATTTGGTCCTATTGCTGAAGCTGTTGGTACTCCGAGAGTTACAGTGGTGAGAACCAACATCAATGACAGCAGAAGGGCATGATTTCTGTTCCGGTTTTCAAGACCCGTAGTGGAGGACATGGGTGTTGGTTTCGCTACTAGTTTAAGAGACTCACTCTGAATCATATAGCAGTTGGAGCAACATGACCATCATTTTTGTCTTCAGGCTTACGAACTCGGGACCAAACTCCGCCCATCAGTTCATCATGACATTTGGTGCAATAGTAGAAGCGACGATACGCTTCTCGGAATGAATATGCTTTCTTGCCGGTAGCGACAAGGAACCCTTCAGGCGAAAGTCGCGATACAATGCTGCCTTCTTGACCGCATCCTAGAAAATCGCACACTGCTGCTCCGCCCATGGTTATCGTATGCGCTCACGGGTCTTTAATGGTCGTATCCTTCCATCGTTTGAAATGAAATTTTTCATGAATAGTTCATTCTGTTTCAGGAACCGGCTCGATAATGACTAAGGGAATATTTGCTTCAATTGCTTGCCCTTCCTCACAGTTTACCGAGAGAACAGTTCCTGAGACCGGCGCTTGAATCTCGTTTTGCATTTTCATTGCCTCAAGAATAAGAATGACTTGACCTTCTGATACTTCGTCACCTTCTTTGACTTCAACAGTGACTACTTTGCCTGGGATATTCGCAGAAACGGTTCCCGATTTTTTCTTTTTACCGCTTCCGCTGCGCTTCTTTTTGGCAACAGGTGCTGCATCCGGAATTTCGATTTGAAATGTTTTTCCTTCGACAGTTGCCGACCAAGAGGTACCATCGCCATCAAGGATGACTTCAAATTCAGTTCCATCAACAATCACTTTCCGAGTTTCAGTCATAATATCACTTCCAAGGAGAACGGCTCGCACGTTTTTGCATGAGGGATGAATGCCCCATGTTCATTCTTCGGTGGTCTTGAGACCAAGCAAGGCCCGGTTTCCGAGCGATTTGGCCAGGATCATCACCTTGTTGAGAGAGGAGAGAAAGAACGGCAGCAATCGCAGCCATTCGTAATGTCTCATCATCATGTTCGGCCATCATATCGCCTCATAGTGGGATGTTTCCGTGCTTTCTTGCTGGGCGTAATTCTTCTTTGTCGAGTAACATTTCCAATGCCCGGCAAAGTTTGCTTCGCGTTTGGTTTGGTTCAATCACATCGTCCAGATATCCTAAGGCAGCAGCAGTGTAAGGGTTGGCGAATTTCTCATTGAAGTCATCGGTGAGTCTTTGACGCTCTTGTTCAGTATTCCGAGCACTCGAAATTCGCTTGCGGTGAATAATTTCAACTGCGCCGTCAGCACCCATAACTGCAAGTTCGCCTGTAGGCCATGCAACGTTGTAATCTCCACGGATATGTTTTGATGACATCACATCGTATGCACCGCCGTATGCCTTACGAAGAATAACAGTGAGTTTGGGGACTGTTGCTTCAGCATATGCGTAGAGAAGTTTTGCTCCGTGGCGGATAATTCCACCCCATTCTTGACTTGTGCCTGGCAAAAATCCAGGAACGTCTTCAAGTGTGATAATTGGGATGTTAAACGCATCACAGAACCGAACAAAGCGAGCGGCTTTATCACTCGCATCGATGTCAAGGCAACCTGCCAGCACTTTCGGTTGGTTTGCAACTACGCCAACTGTGTGGCTTCCAAGGTGGCCAAAACCGATGACAATGTTTTGTGCCCAATCTGCTTGGACCTCAAGGAACGCACCATCATCCAGAACTTCAGAAATGACGTCAACGACATCGTATGCCTTGGTCGCCTGGTCTGGCATTATCGAATCAAGAGCATCGCAGGACCTGTCCGTTGGATCACTTGTTTTCTTATCCGGTGGTCTTTCAAGATTATTTTGTGGGAGTAAGTCACACAAATCACGAGCTAATTGTATTGCAGACTCATCATCAGGGGCGGAGAAGTGGGATACTCCAGACTTTGCGCCATGTGTTGAGGCACCACCTAAATCTTCGAAATTAACTTCTTCATTGGTTACGGTTTTGATGACTTCTGGGCCAGTAATGAACATGTAGGATGATTCTTCAACCATAATGACAAAATCAGTAATTGCTGGTGAGTAGACCGCTCCACCTGCACACGGCCCCATGATGACTGAGATTTGGGGGACAACGCCTGATGCTCGAACATTTCTAAAGAAAATCTCTGCATAACTTCCGAGCGATGCTACGCCTTCTTGGATTCGTGCGCCCCCAGAATCGTTCAAACCGATGACAGGTCGTCCAGTTTTGAGAGCCATGTCGAGTACTTTGCAGATTTTGAGCCCGTGCATTTCTCCTAATGAGCCGCCATAAGCAGTAAAATCTTGAGCGAAGGTGAAGACTTCTCGACCATTGATTGAACCATGGCCAGTCACGACACCATCTCCGGGTATGATGTCCTTATCCATGCCAAAGTCACGACATCGGTGTTCAACCAATGCATCGATCTCTTGGAACGTACCTTCATCAAGTAAAATTTCGATACGTTCTCGTGCCGTCAATTTTCCCTTTTTGTGTTGTCGGTCGATGCGCTCTTGCCCTCCACCCATTTCGCTACGAGATTTACGATTTCGCAAATCTTGGAGTCGTTCTTCTGTTGATGCCATAGGCTTCACAAGGGGGGCTACGAAAAAGCCGCCCTTATGCGTTGCCTTTGGTAAAGGTGAGTCTGTGTGTTCTCTCAACCGTTTCTTTTCAGCGTAATTCTCTTGTTGAAAGTGGTCTCTTTTCATGATTCACTTTATGAGTGGATGCATCTGATGAGGAACTGAATCTCTCCCTTTTGCTGAGGCGAAGGGGTGCGTTGATAGGGAGGTGACGCCTCCAACAACCATGAGCGAACCGTGGCGCATCGTTGTTGCGAAGCCCGGCCTTGATGGTCATGACAGGGGTGCGAAAGTCGTGGCTCGTGCATTGAGAGATGCAGGAAATGAAGTGATTTACACGGGCTTGCGTCGCAGTGCTCAACAAATCGTGGATACGGTGCGCGATGAAGATGCTCGTTTTCTTGGTCTTTCCTCTCTTTCTGGCGCCCATCAACATCTTTTCCCGAAAGTCTGCGAATTGCTCAAGCAACAAGGACTTAACGACGTCATTGTTTTTGGTGGTGGCATTATTCCTGTCGATGACCGTGAACCCCTCTATGCTTGTGGAATTCGAGCAATCTTCGGACCTGGCACACCAACTTCTGAAATTTTAGAATTTATTGAGCATTCAACACAACTTGAGAATACTGGTGTTGGTCAAGACAGCGATTGGCATTGGACCTCATCGTCATGAGGTGCTGGGATGACAATTGATTTTCTCAACCAAGCCAAATCTGGTGACAGACGCTCACTCGCCCGAATCTTAAGCGCTCTTGAAAACGGCACGCTTGGTATTGAACATGCACTCAGTGTTCTTGGGCCTGTCCCGAGTCCACTTCAAGACGAATGGCAAACTTTAGCCATTACAGGGGCGCCTGGTGTTGGCAAATCATGCCTTCTTGATGGATTGCTTCGGAGTTGGGCAGAAAAGGGGCTGCGAGTGGCGGTTCTAGCAGTCGACCCATCCTCTCCAAGAACGGGTGGTGCTTTACTCGGTGACAGAGTTCGAATGACGGTTGTCGATGATGTTGATTTGAACCAGTTGATTTACTTGCGTTCAGTTGCGACTCGCAAAGCTTCGGGGAGTGTTCCAGTTATTGTTGAAGACATGACAAAGGTACTCTTGGCCCTTGGATGGCAGAAAGTTATCATCGAAACAGTAGGTGCCGGTCAATCAGAAGTAAGGTGTGCTGCGTTGGCAGACCGGATTGTCGTTGTAGAGGGTCCTGCACGTGGCGATGGAATTCAGGCTGAAAAAGCAGGCTTGCTTGAATTGGCTGATGCAGTGCTTGTCAACAAGTCGGATTTACCCGGTGCGGAACTACATGCAGACGAGATTCGAGAGTCTTTTGAATTGGGTGTTGGAAACGCTCCTCCAGTTTGCCTCACATCAGCACTACAGAAAAGCGGAATCTCAGAGGCAGCAGAGATGCTTCTCGATCTTTCCTCTTCGGGTCGCTCTGAACGTGCTCGCTGGCGAGAACGCCTGTTAGCGCATCATGAACGCAAGATATTGGAGTCTCCAAAACTCGATGATTTACTCGTAAAATTAGCGAAGGGTTCAATTCTCTTAGACGAAGCGTTGGATATTATTGGAGGTACCAATGATGAGTGAACAAGTTGAGTTAACCAACCCAGTTGAATTATCTGTAGGTGGGATGAAAGGACACATATTCCGCCGCTTGATTCATGTTGGGATGGTCTTACTCCCATGGGTTTATTTTGATCATGGTGATGTGGTATCTGACTACTTTGGACTAACACTTCCTCAGTTTGTTTCCTCAATGGTTTTTCTCTTATTCCTTCTTGAAGGACTACGATTGACTTTTGGAATTACCATCTTTGGCCAAAGAGAATACGAAGCGAATCAAATTTCTGCACTGGGCTGGGGTGCTTTTGGAATCGGCATTGTATTCCTCATGGCGCCTATTGAACAATACGCTTGGCCCATCATTCTCTCACTTTCTCTCGGCGACCCTTTCCTGGGAGAAATGCGACGTAGAGGTATGACGACGAAGAACGTAATACTTTCTTCCACAGTCTTTTTGTTCTTCGTTTGGATTGCGTGCTGGCATTACTTTGGAACTCCGTGGTGGTTAGCATTCTTCTTTGCTCCATTGTGTGTTGCATCTGAATGGCCTCGACTACGTTACATCGATGATAATGCGACCATGGTGCTTATTCCTCTGGGAATGATTTTACTTTTAGAGCCATTTTTGCAACTGATGTAATCAAGGCAAATGTAGAAACCGCCTCAATATGTTCAAATGTCGGATTGTGTTCGCAAGGTTGAGGGATACGTATGAGTGAAGAGAACAAGAGTTCAGAACCGCCGCAAATCGCCTACTTCGTTGTGTTTTCACTTGCAGTTATTTTCCTTGCTATCTCGATGGTACGATACCCATTGTGGGGCCTTTGATTTCTAAGCGATGCTTGAAGAGGGTTCCCCTCTTCGATAACCTATGTGTGGCATAGGTGGGATGTTTGGTCACCCCGATGCTGCCGTTGTTCACCGAATGAATGCACTCCTTCACCACCGAGGACCAGATGGAAACGCAGTTTGGTCTGATGAACAGATTTCACTTGGCCATACCCGTCTTGCTATTGTAGATTTAGGCGGTAGTAGCCAACCGATGAATGGTTCGAAAAACGAAGTACTCATCGCCAATGGTGAAATTTACAACTTTTCTCAAATTCGTTCAGAGCACCCCCATTATCCATGGATGACACAAGGTGACTCAGAAGTAATCTTAGCTCTTCATCAATCTGCGAAGTCGAAGGATTACAGAACATTATCTGCTACACAACATGCAGAATGGATTTCAAAATTGAACGGTATGTATGCATTCGCTCTTTGGGATGCAGATTCGAAACGGTTGTTACTTGCTCGAGACCCGATGGGAATCAAACCACTGCTTCGAACCATCGTTGACGGTTCACTGCTTTTTGCTAGCGAAAGCAAAGCATTACGAGCGCATGAAGGACATATTCCAAAAATCGATGAAGAAGCAATGGTTGCTCGTCTTGCATGGGAATATCCTCTTGATGGAACTACACTTCTCAAAGGGGTGACGCAAGTTCGACCTGGTACGGTCGAAGTATGGCAACTTGATTCCAAGGGCAATGCCCATTTAGCCAGCAAAGCCACAATTGAGTCCCAGCACGTAGACCCCGCACCTTCATGGAGTCCGGAATCTGATGCATCACACCTTTTGGAAACATTTGTTGAAGGGGTTTCTGAGCGATTGATGTCGGATGTCCCTGTGGGAATTGTGCTTTCTGGCGGACTTGATTCCTCTTTAGTTGCGGCCGTTGCTCATGAAGCAGCGGAACGTGCTCACCAACCGGTTCCTGCATGCTGGACCGTGGCAGAAAGCGAAGAAAATCCGGATTGGATTGCTGCGGAGGAAGTCGCATCCCATTTCGATTTAGGCCATCATCAACACATTCTCGAACCAGATTCGTTTGACGCTCTACTGCCAGATTTATCCTGGCATGGTGAAGATCTGGACGTAACTGTATTGTTTTTCCAGCCACTCTTCCAGAAAATGTCACAGCACGTAACGGTTGGTTTGTGCGGTCAAGGTGCTGATGAATTACATGCAGGCTATCCCCGTTACAGAGATTTACAGCAGCACGGTGCTCAAATTGATGCTCGCCTTGCTTCAATGTCTCACCCTTTCGCCCGCCAATTAGAACATGAAAAACTTCCACAAAATGATGCGTGGTATGCTGAACGACATGCAGGAACATCCCACACAGAATCACTTGAACAATTCCTTCAATTTGAACTCGATCATGGGCAACTTTCAAACTTTCAATTACGTTTGGTTGATCGTCACTCGATGGCTCATTCCCTCGAGGTCCGTGTACCGTTTCTTTCATCTTCCCACCGTCAAGCAAGCCATCGATTGCCGATGAAATGGCGCCTGCCCTCAGAAGGTGAAGAAAAAGCAGCACTTCGGGCAGCAGCCTCGCTGACATCTTTGCCAAGAAACATCGTTAGTCGGCCTAAACTCCCTGCAGGTCGAGCCACATCCCCTCGTTTAATCGACACTCTTCTTGAAGAATTCAAACCGCAGACGGATGCTCTTGTTCACCGATATCCGCTTCTTTCAGGGGCTTTGAAAACACAGCCTGAAATAGCCTTGGGCCTGGGTTTATTTGAGGCAGTACACATTTTGGACCGTGGGTCTCAAAAACCCACGGGCTCGGCCCTAGACTTACTGAACGAGGTGATTGGATGACATTTGTAAACGATTTCGCATCTTTACTCGAAAGTAAACGCTCTGAAATTTCGGCGTGGATGACGAAAAAGAGAAGTGAAGTTCCCATACCAATCTATGGCAGTGTCGACATTCGTGATGCAGGTTGGAAGGTTGGAGTGGTTGATGCCAATCACTTTCCAGCAGGTTTCAACAATATTGCCGTTGAGGAAAAGCCAGTGATGGCCCAACTTCTCAAGACACACATTGAACGAGAATTCTCCGAATGCAGTTGGGTTCACCTTTACCCTGAATCTCACACACGCAATACCGGCTATGTTGAAAACTTGATTGCCTTGAAAGAATTACTTGAATTAGCCAATTTCCGATGCACTGTTGGTTCTGCAGACTTCGAAGACCTCGGGCATTTGAACGGAATTTCTGGCCCTTTAAGGCTGGATCAGGTGGTTCGAACAGAAGAAGATGGAAAGGAAGTTCTCCAAATTGATGGCCACACCCCTGACCTTGTTCTGTTGAATAATGACCTCACAGATGGTTTGGTAGAGGGAATGGGCAGCCAAATGGTATCTCCACCGCCTTCAATGGGCTGGCATCGTCGAAGGAAATCCCAGCATTACGAGGCGCTTCAAGGATACGTTGAGGATATTGCAGAAATGTTAGGCATTGATTCTTGGCACCTCATGACCGAGTGGTTTGTTTCCAAGGATAAATGTCTCGATAAAGAAGCTTGCCGCATAGAACTCGCAGCAGAAGTCAACAACTTCTTACAAAGTCTCCGCGAAAAATACCAGGCTCTTGGCATTGAACGAGAGCCAGTTGCATTCATCAAGAACGACAGAGGTACCTATGGACTGGGCATCATGACTGTACGTAATGGTGAGGAACTCCTTCATCTCTCAAATCGAAAAATGAAGAAATTGATGTATTCGAAAGGTGGTGTTGATGTTGAAAACTTCCTCATTCAAGAGGGTATTCCAACAATTCTGAAAAATCAAGATGATGCTCCTGTTGAACCGGTTGTCTATTTGGTCGATGGTCAAGCCGCTTCATGGTTCTATAGAATTAATCCGAAGAAGTCCGACATCGATAACCTCAATTCACCAAGTGCACAATTCGAATCGTTTTCACAATCAGGTGTCCGCTATGGTGAGCATGCGCACAGCTGGCACGCTCTCGTCGCTGAGTTGTCAATGTTAGCCATGGGGAAAGAATTACTTTCATACGGCACTGAATGACCCGTCCTTGCTAAAGTCAGGAACTCCTCGGATGAACATGCACAGGGCGTGGGTCTACATTTTGACCATCGCTTTCGGGCTTTGGTTTTCAGCCACTGCTTGTAACGGTTTACTTGCAGATGAATTCGCAGAATGGCCAGTCAATGTGTGGTGCTGGGGGCTTTTTGCTTGGCTTTACAAAGACGGAACGAGAAAACACCGTATTGAGATGATTACTGTTGTTGCAATTGCGACTCCGATGGAGTTGTTCTTTAGTGAAGTTTGGCTGATCTATGAATATCAGCGCGACCTTATGCCGCTCTTCGTACCAGCAGGGCATTATTTCCTTTTTGACCTCGGAAGAATGGCTGCTGAAAAAATGAAGGAATCGTGGGCTCTGCCATTGCTCGGGCCATTTGTTCCACTGGTGATCTATGGTGCATGGACTGGAGGCGATACTTCAGCTGTATTCCTTTTGATTCTCGTTCTCGTGTTTACCAAGTGGGGCCCACAGCCACGGTTGTATTCCGCTATGGCTTGGGCAGCGTTGGCAATGGAATTATGGGGAACATACCTTACGAATTGGACATGGGCTTCAGAAGTACCGTGGACAGGGCTAACTGCTTGGAATCCACCCTTACTTGTCGGCTCCTTCTATTGTTTAGGCGACCTTCTGGTGAACATGGCGGTCGTCAAGTTTGAAGGGAAGGACGCATTGGAGGTAACTGTATGACCTCCTCGGACGAGTTGCGAAAGCGTCGAGAAAAAGAGGCGGTTCGCATTCGTACGTCTCTTAACCGATTGCGTGGAGAGCAACGTGCTTCGATAAAGGGTGGAGAATCAACCGTTGCCTTTGTCGAAGAGCGCTTGTGTATCGGATGCGATCAATGCACTATCGTTTGTGATGATGATGCCATCGAGATGTACAAAGTCCCAATGGCTAGCCCTCTCATTCAGGTGGAATCCAATCAGAAGGCTAAGATTCTTCGAGCGGATTGTACGGGTTGCCGGTTGTGTGTTTTAGCATGTCCAACCGATGCCATCACAATGATAGACAGATGAGGTGTAAATATGTCCAAAAAAGAGAAACAAGATACAGCCCAACGCTTTGGTGGAGAATTTGGCCCTTACCGGAAAGAGGGAACTCCAGGAGTTTCACTTTCGACCTTCAAAACGCTGGTTTGGACCTCCAATATTGGCGGGATGATTTTGGTCGTAATTGCCCTTGAGATGCTGTTTGTCCGCCAAATGTTTGGCTGGGGTCTCGCATCACTCATTCTTGGAGTTTTGATTGCGTTGTTCCCATCAAACTATGAAATTGTAGGAATGGATGACGGTCAATCACCACCGCAAGTCGAGTAATCAAACATTCATCACTGCTTTGCAGGATGGGCATTCAATTTTTCCTGAATAGTCATTTGGGATTTGTAGTTCGGTTTGACACGAACTGCACATGACCTTTTTCTTCCCACCTGCATTTGATTTTCCTAAGAGGTTTTCAATAGGCTCAGGCCATCCTTCTTTGAGTGGCGTAATCAAGAGTGGAAGTGCGACCGTAATCATGCAAATGGCTGAGCACATGATTGAAGTCATAACCATCTGGTCTCCAAATGCAATGGATACAGGGTTGACTTCATCACCATGGAAGGCGATGCTAAACAATCCGGAAATGCCGAGAATTCCTAACGTCAGAAATATTCCATTTTTATAGCCTGCATAGGTAATTGCTCCACCGACCAAAAACCCGAGGCCGAGAATGAACGCTACAGGGGAAAGAAGCCAAGCCTGCTCTCCACCTGCGCCAAAGGAAAAAATCACTGCCCAAAACAAACGGAATATCGCATAGAGGATGATGCAGATTCCGATTCCGGAGGCAAGTTCACTTTCTTTCTTGACATAGATGGGATTTTGTGGAATATATCCTCCAGGAATGTGTTGTGGGTATACTTGCTGTGGCATACGTGCACGTGCAAGGGCAGGGGCAGGGGCAGGGGCAGGGGCCATATGCTCCTCATCATTCTCCATCAATCGAATAATCACTTCCGATTTGTTACCCGAGACGCGGAGGCCCCGTTCCTTGCACAAGGTTTTGAGTTGCAGGACAGTCATGCCGTCATATACCATGAGGCTACTATCCCGACTGGAGTGATAAGGCTTTATCCGTTCTCTTGCTTCAAGCCTCGACTTCTTGCAGACTCACTGAGTCGGCAGCCGCCTTTGCTTTCTTTGCTTCAACTTGGCGAGCAAGGAATGAAACGACGTCGAGGATTTCGATATCTTCGTAACGCTCGTCGCCTTCAAATTTCAAGCACTCAAAGTGTGAGACACACTTTGGACACGATGTCAACATTGTGTCAGCACCAGTTGCACGGATCTCTTCCATGCGGGTCACACGTAGGGAACGTGCGTTCTCGTTACAGGACATCATGCTTGAAACTCCACAGCACATTGCATCTTCGCCATGGTGTTCCATCTCGACAATCTCTACGCCTTCAACACCAGCGATCAGTTGTCGTGGCTCTTCATAGATTCCCATTTGTCGTCCAAGTCTGCAAGGATCGTGATATGTTACAGTTGTTTCTTCCTCGGCTTTGAGATTCATGTCAAACCCATTTTCAATCAAGAATTCGGTTGTGTGCATGACCTTAACGCCTTCAAGTTCGTAATCACGAGCAAAGGTTCGGAAACACTCAGCACATGAGGACACAAGTGTGTCGATTCCGGATTGTTCAATCTTCTTTTGGTTGTAAGCCTTCAATTTGTCAAAGACTTCATCAAGACCTTGCCACTTTTGGTCGTGACCACAGCATTTCAAGAAGTCTCGTCCAAGATAAGATACATCCATTTCCATCTCATCAAACAAAGTGAATGCAGAGGTGGTTGCATCTCCAAGGTTCATTTCTCCTTCATTGACGTGAGAGAAGACCATCTCTTGGTCAAGGTAGTCAACACATCCAGGATAGTAACCAATGTTTGATGTAAGTGGATAGTCTTCTACAGTAATGAAATCCTCATTCGCTGCTTCTTCTGCTTCAGCAGCAAGAACTGCTTGTAAAACGGTGTGGGCAATTTCAGCTTGCGGGCCACCAACAATGAGTGAACGGCGAATGTCGACATATGAATCGTAGTCGACCAGTTGAGGACATGCGTTGGTACACGCAGTACACGTGAGACAAGAATACAACGGAACACCGTCGTCCTCATTGTTCCAGGAGTTGTAAATGATGTTGAGTTTGTCTCCACCATTGAACAGTCGGACCGGGCACGCATCGTCACACAAGTCACAGCCATAGCACTTATTCATCTCAAACTCGTAACCACGGCCCATCGATCTCAAGAGAATGAAAACCATGGCACCAAAGGTCAAACATGGGATGAACATTGCATAGGTGAGCTTTGCATCCAATGCCTTTGGATTGGTGTGATAGGTCGGGTTTTCTATCGCAGCGAATTGAGTTCCACCAGCGGCCATGTCTTCAGCATTTGAGAGATTAACGGTGGTTCCAGCAAGTGCAACAGGTGCATCTGCGTCCCAAATCAAGAGGGGTTGGAATGAGGCAATACCGAAAGCAGTTTCAGTTTGAATGCTGTTGTTCAGAGCGAGAGCACCACTCACTGTTGCGGAGTAGGTGTAGTCATAGGTTCCAACTGGCAATTCAATAGTAGCACCAGCACAGTTATCGAACGATGAAACTGTATTTCCATTACTGTTCGTTACAGTTAGCGTTGTTGAGACCATACTTGCAGTTGCGATATCGTTAATCTTACGTTCTGATGAGCGGTACTCGCAACTCAAGTCTGTCGTCAGTGTTTCAATCGATTCGTGATGGCCATCCGGGAACAGAGCGATGTCTTCAGTAATCGTAAACGATCCAGAAGTTTCCCATCCTTCTCCGCCGTTGAATGTTGTAGTTCCAGCAGCGGCATTGATGCCGTTCTCAGCATCTTGGTGGCCATTTGCGTCGTTGAAGTCCGTAATGATGTAACGAGCAGGTTGGTAAATTACCCAATCAAGCCATGCACTTGTAGGCACTGTCTCTGATTCACTCCAACCACGATCATCTGTGAATTCATTTGTTGCATGAACGTGAACATCGGTTGGCTGGGTTCGCATTGCCTCAAGTTCAGGATAGTAATCGTGTGTGAGTCCCTTGATGGTGAGTAATCCACCTTGGTCCCAGAATCCATCATCATAAGTATCCCATGTCGCCACTGTTCCAGCAGTGGATATCAACAAAGTTCCAATGAGGATTTGCTTTGCATGGCTTGGCTTGAATCCAGCACCCCATGCTTTCACCATCAATCCACGTGCTAAGAAATAGATACATATCCAAGCAAGAACGCCAGTCATCACCCATGGTATCGAGTTGAATGCGTCTGCAAGCCAAGGTTCTCGAGTACCACATAACAGGTCGCCATGACTATCCAGTTTACAATAGTCTGAACGGTTTTTCGCATAGAGTTCAAGGAAGATATTGATTGAAAATACCGAGATGAACCAGATGTGTGCTAAGTATACTGCACCGGCAGTAGCAAACCAAGGATCTTCAACAGGTCTCTTTTCCCGTCCGCCTAGGAACGGAGGGAGTGCGAGAATACTGACTGGGATTCCAGTGAGTGCTGCTCCCCACCATGCAGCGTTCCATGGGAAGACTGGTTGGCCAACGATTTCACCAATGAAACCAGTTGGAACCGTAAATTGGGGGAGGTATTCACCCCAACGCAAGTAACCGTAGGAGAACAATACATACCAATCAGGGAAAACGAATCCTGCTTGAGCATACGGGTCAGCAGCACTGTGGAGTGGCGGTGGAATAAGCCATGCATAAAACAGCAGAACTGCTGCCATAAACGAAAGCAAGATTGTATCACGAAGCACTTCATGAGGCCAGAAACCATGGCCCGTCCTGGTACGAGTTCGCTTTCCTGCGACCTCTTGCAATTGCTCTTTCTCTTCCATATAGGAAGTAGCTACACGCCCGAAATTCTCGATTAGTCCCATGTTTTACCCTCCGATATCAATGTGGTTCAGCAATGCCTTGTACCCAGACAATGAATAAATGTATAATGATTAACGTTGTGACAATCACTGGTAGAATAAAGACGTGAATGAAATACATTCGAGTTACTGTTCTTGCCGTAAGTGATGAACCGCTAAAGAGAAGAGTTGCGATATACTTTCCAACCAGTGGGCTTGAGTTCGCTAGATTGATTCCAATAACCGCTGCACCATATGCCAAAGAATCCCAAGGCAAGAGGTATCCAGAATATCCGAAAACGATAGTAAGTGCCATCAGTGCAACACCGATCAACCAGTTTAATTCTCGAGGGTTGCGGTATGCGCCAGTGAAATAGACGCGGCACATGTGCAAGAATACGCTTGCTACCATGAAGTGGGTACACCAGTGATGAACTGCTCGAATGATGTATCCGAATGGAAGTTCAGTCATGATGAATTGCATGCTTGCGTAAGCAGGTGATGGGTCACCTTCTCCACCTGGGACATAGTAAATCCCGAGAACGGTTCCAGTAACGACTAAGATGATGAAAGACAGGAATGATATTCCGCCAAGACAATACAATGGGTACCAATACCAAATAATTCTGAGTTTATACTTTTCAGCGTGTGAAAGAGGCATTTGGCGATGCATGTTGTAGTAGGCACCTTTGGACATGTTCCAGTAGTCTTGCAATCGGAATCGCGTGTCGAGCCACGAAAAGACCCACAAGAACAAGCGTTCTGCAAAACCCATTTTACCGGTTGATTCCACTGCACGTAGAATTTCCCGGCGAGGCATGTCACTGCTTTCTTGCCGCAGAGTAAGCGCGACAAGAACCACGACAAACGCGATAAAGAACCAAAGAATCCAGAACATTGTAGTCATCATATTCACCTCAGTCGCAGTATGTGTACCAATCGAGATAGTCCGTGATGCCCTCGATAACATCTCCATTCAGGATAATTGGGATAATCGGAAGTCCGACAGGTGCAGGCCCACCAGCTTTGCGGATTCCTGCATACCTAAACGTTGAACCGTTTGAACGGTTACGGTTTGTGTTCATTTCCAAAACCGTTGGGTCAAATCGGGATGAGTGGCAGATACAGAACAGTTTGGTACCGCCGTCATCTCCGCCTCCTGGAGTCCAAGAGTCATCGGTGAATGAGTTCGAAACCAGTTGCCATCCTGGGATACAACACAAGTGTGTGCAACGGCCAAAAATCATGACAAGGTTGTCTGAAGGAAGGAGGCGTGGATCAGCATCGCTCAAATCTTCGAAGTGACCGATGGTTTTTCCAGTTTCATCAACGCCTTCTGTGAATTGGAATCTCGCTTTACCGTTTGAGAGGGGAGTTGATGCATATTTTGAGTGGTTCACGTAAGTGACGACAACCGGAACGCCGTTCCATATTCCAGCAGCACCGGAAGTCTCAGTATTTGCTTTCGCAGCTTCATCGACGAAATCCTGTCGAGTCATCACTTGTTCGTGTTTTGCTCCATACCATGCAGAGTCTTCTCGACCCTTTGCCCAGAACTTCACGCCGAGTTCACCTTCATTGGTTCCACCGGGTGGGAGTAAAATGGAGGCAAATCCGAGTACGCCAAGTGATGCGGCGAGGACTCCTGTTGCCGTATTGAATCCGTAGCGTAAAAATTGCCGACGGTTGATAGAAGCGCTTGTCGATGTTTCAAGGCCCCCCTCTGCGGAAGGTGCTGGTTTGAGATCATATTCACGTGCCATAGTTGATCACCACTTGTATTCCTTCCAGTCTTTCTGGTGTTCGGGGATGAACTTATTCATTCCATGTTTGACGATAATGGTGTCTGGTAAGACGAATTTCAAGTAAGCCATACCCATGAGGCAGAGCGTAACGAGCATCATTGCAAGATGGTAGGCCAGCTGTTGTTGGTCCCAGCCCTTTGCAAGACCGTAAATCATGGAGAAAATCCAAAAGCAGGACCAGAAAAGGCCCCAAGCAAAGAAGATGATGATGAGGTTTGAAGCGCCAGATGGTGCAAGTGATGCACTCACGATGGTTCCCGATTCAGCGATGTTAAACACGCCATGGTCGATAGCAGACTGCATTTGGTCTTCGGTCATTGAAGCATCTTCCAATGCAACACGAGCGTCTTCGACACTGACTTTGCCATTGGCAACCTTTCGAAGAAGTACGGTGATTGTATCATCCATCACTGGTCACCTCTTCGCATGAGTTTGTATCGCAATCGCAGTTGATTCGTTCTGCCTGTATAGGATGTCGAGAAGCTGAAACGTAGCATGATTCCAGCAAAAATGATGACCAATATAACGGCTCCGAATCCGAGGAGTCCGAGCCAGTGTGCACGTAATTTCGCACCCATGTGATGCAAGTCGACACCGTGGTGGTCGGGTTCAGGAGGGCTAACATTTCCATCGCCTGCGAACAGCGTGCGGGTGCCGAGGGCACTTGTGTCGTCGCTTCCCTCTTGTAAGGAGAACAACAGTTGATTCCACTTGTCTTCTTGATTGCCGCCGTTATTGAGTTGATCGCCATTGACTGCGTTTCCAGTAATCCAGAAGTCAACACTTCCAAAACCAGTTTCGGGTGCTTGCCACGTGAGTGTCCACATTCGGTCTACTTCAGCAGCAGTTGCTTCAGTGTGGGTCAATGATGTCACATCGCCTTCCCAGTTCTGTAAGCCGTCGCCGGAAAGTACGCCTGCGGTTGTTCGCATTGCGAATCCAGCGGTGTAGACGCCGGTTGCAGGTGGGCCGCCGATAATTTGGAGTTTCAGTTCGTATGATTCGCCTGCAATCCAGCCGAACGGGACATCATCAAGGATAATTTGAACGGTATTGTCGGCAGCGCCATTGTGGCAAAGACAACCGGCTTTAGCGACGTCATCAATGGTTTCTCCTGCATTGTCTTGGGGTCCGCCAACGCCTCCATGAAGGGAGGACGCAAATCCTGGGACGAAGAGTAAAACGGCAAGAGCCAAGACGACTCCGGAACGTATAGAAAATGTGCTCCCGCGCATAGCCTCACCCAACTTATTGGTCCCACTCGCAAGTGCTCCTTAAACATTACCAGCAAATACGATAAAAAATATCTACGCAGTGTGCCGTTTTTTCAAACTCGAAACCCGCTTCAATTCTAGCGATACTTTCCACATTTTTATGTGAAATTACGCTTGAATCGACGCTTCAAGTGGGAGACTTCTTGAAGGACTGGTTCAGGGGCTGGTATGAGCATACCATGGCAGCCCACTTTGACAACACCTATGAGTTGACTCCCGAACAACTCGAGCAACTCGACCAAGCTGAAGAAAAAATGCTTCGTAACGACCTTGGTGCTGCCGAGAAACTTCTTCTTTCAATGCTTGAGGCTGACCAAGAATGTATTCCAGTTCTTTCTAACCTCGGGCACTTGTATGGGCGTCATCTCTCGGAGTTTGAAACCGCCATTGAGTATTACGATCGGGTCTTAGTTCTCGAACCTGATAACGCGTGGGCTCGAGATGCTCGACGGCGTTATTTGCGGTATGTTTGACATTCACCCTCACTGCAAAGTTCATTGAGGTTCGGTTGAATGGCCTGTTATGGAAGCGTCTCACATCCTTATTGCAGGTGTGGGGGGTATAGGCTGCTCATGGGCCAAAGGTGCACATGCGCGATGTGAAGATTTCGCAGACATGTGCTTGGTCGACGCTGATGATTCCAGTTTTCAAAACAACGAGTCTGCTCATGTGTTAAGGCTAGGGCATGCACTCGATTCAATGGGTTGTGCAGCACTGCCTCCGCTTGCAGAACAGAGGATGCGTGGATTATCTGCACTTGCTCGAACCGTATTGGAGCCAGTGGAATTGGTCCTCTTGTTGGTCGGTCTCGGTGGCGGGACGGGGACGGGAGCTGCTCATGAGTTTGCACGTCAAGCACGACAGTCAGGAGCCATTGTCGTTGCCGTAGCTGCCCTTCCGTTTGATGTTCAAGAAACACGCGCCGTCATCGCTGAAGAAGGCTTGAAGAGACTTGAGAAGAATGCTCATGTCACAGTTCGCCTTTCACTTGAACGCCTTGCACGTCAAGCACGTGAGCGAGGTACAGCATGGCAAATGGGGGCGGAATGGGTGGAGGATTTAGTCGAAGGCCTCGTACGCACTTTGATGCGAATGGGCCTCATCAATTTGGACCTCATGGATTTGAGAGCCATTGTCGAGAAGGAGGGTGAAGCAACAATGTTGGTTGGCATTGGTAAACCTGATGACCCGGAAGGCATACTTGAATCAGCGATGATGGCGCCTTTGGCTGAACTCGATGTAGGGGGTGCCCAAGGCTGCCTCATACAGGTCGAAGGTGGGGTTGGTATGACAATCGGGCAACTCGACGAAGTAGCGAACATGTTTACTGAAGCCTTGGATGCGAATGCGCAAGTCATATTGGGGGCGAGAGTTAGTGAAGATCTGGAAGATACAATTCGGGTTGTGACGCTGCTTTCAGGAATCCAAACAGACGCTTAATCATCCACTTCAATGACATCGCCCCATTCAACTCCGTCGCTGATGGTTGGGCCCACTGCACCATCCCACTCGACGTTAATTGCATCTGAATCGTCGATTTCTTCGTCTTTGCTTTCGCTCTTTGTCTTCAGTTCAGACTCCTGTTGATTACTGCTCTCCTCGTTTGTAGATTGAATTTGAACTCTTTTGGACGAGACTGCAAGATCATGCTGGTCAAGAATTTTGCCAAGAACACTTCTTTGCATCCATGTTATTGTGAGTAGTGCGATGATGTGACCGGTAATCATTACAGTAGTTATATCATTAAAGGCAGTAGCAAGCATTGCCACGCTTCCAGCATAGGCATAACCAAAAGCGAGCCCCCAAGGCAAAGCATTGTCTGTAGAAAGAAGTTTGAACTTCTCGCCAACCGATTGCGAGGTAATGGACCAAATGGCCATGAATACCGTGAACATCATCAATAAGACCTCTTCGATGAAGACTTCGACGGCGCCAGGGTTCATGGCAAATTGGCGCCAAACTGTGAGCAAGTGCCATGTTGCAAATACGTGTGCGAACAAAGTCCACCGTGACGCAAATTGTTTCAGTGCCTTGTCTCTGAGGGCCATTTTGCGATAATTCCATGTCCATGCCACGGTCAATGCATAGACTGCGAGTGCCGCAAAGAAAAATCCGATATTCGAGAGAAGGGCTCCAAGTGCATCAAATTGTGTGTCATAAAGCGATTGAAATCCAATAATACCTATCGCAGAAAGGATAATCACAATCAAAAGTTGCGTCCCAATCATCACCTTGATGTTGCCTGAAGCACTCGTTTTTTCAGGTAAATTCTTAGCAGCCATTGAAGAGGCCCATGCTCCAAAAGACCGTCCTTGCGCAATTGCCCAGAGAATGAATAACGAGCCAAGGGAGATTGGGAATACTGCTGGTAAATCAAAGCCTGAGCCCTGTCCGAACAGCATCATGATGAGGACCCCCGTCACTCCAGCTGCAGCCAACGGTAATGTGCATATTTTGAAACTTGAAAACATCCGTGCTACAATATTTCGTTTGACATTTTCTTCTGAACGACCCTCTAATGTAATCCAAGACTTGACTCGTTGGTTGTTGGAGAAAAGTGCTGTAATTACATAACCGCACGATAGCGAAATGAAAGCGAGTGAGGCGAAATCTCCGTCATCCGCCACATTCGCAATTGTGTAGAGTACCGTGGACAAGAGTGTGATAAGGGCGAGATGAGGTAATGTACTCGGAGATAGCAGAGTTTGAACGAGCGCCAAGAGTGAGGTCTCGTTTGATGCTAACTCTGTCAAGAGGTTTGTCTCGACGGTCGTGGTTTGTACTTCTTCGATTTCTCCCTCCATGGGTACTCCTCTTGCTTCTCTATTTTCATTCTATGCACGATTTTCACGGTCAAATGTATTGAAGGAGGAGTTCCTCCTCCGTTCGATGGCTAAGCGCTTGTCCAAGGCACTGCGAGGAAAACGCAGATGGGTCGGTATTGAATGTTCGGCCCAATTCGAATCTCGTAAATCACTTGAACATCACCTTCATCACACCCTCCAGTCTCTGGAAATTGAGGGGAAGTGCCGTCTCATGGATTTTCATGCAGCAGATTCACAGGAGGCGGTTTTAGTCGCTTCTAAACTCGAACTTGGAGGGGGAAGAGGATTTGCAATTCTGGAAGTACCCCATCCTGCTTACCAAGCAGTTCGTGAATGCTTTGGTGCAGAGGATTCCCTCGACCTCCATGGAATACACACACTTACCAGCAGCGGTAAAATCCGACTGGTTCGTGAGCGAATGTGGCTCCCACGTCCAAATCGTAATCGTTGACACCATCACATTCATGTGATTTCGCTTGCTCGTTATGCCATGGCTGGAGGCGGAAGTGCACCTGCAATGAAGATGAGCGATGTGTTTCTCGTTCTCGGCGTGACCTTTTTGATTGGAGGTCTTTTCATGCACGGTCTGGTGTCTCCAACTTCTCTTGATTCTGATTCTGAGCCCTACTCCAATGGTGCTTCTCTGCTGAAGGGTGATTCTATTGAATTCACTATTAATATCGAAAATCAGTCTGCTCTTGTACTGGAAGTGAAGGATGAAGATGGCACCACAGTGTTGGTTGAATCTCACGTTCTCGCCAGTGGTGACGAGAAAGTCATTCCTTTCGAAGCGGAAGAAAAAGGATTCTATACCTATACTGTTGAATTTTCAGAAGGCTCCGGTGAATTACTTGTTGATGTAGATCGTAAACTTTTACTCGATTTCCTTATCTATCCTCTCGGTGTCATTTGCATGTTGTTTGGGATGGCAAAAAGGAAAGATGAACAAAGCAAAGAAACAATCGATGCTGTTTTGGTTTCATCCGATTAATTCGGCGAATAGTTCGACCAATTTATGTCTTCACCGTCTTCGATCAAATGTACTTTCGAACGATGGTCAAGAAGAGTGATTTTCCCATCAACTTCCACGCCGTTATATCGCATCTCCAATTTTCTATAGAGCGGATTCCCGAGGTCTTTTTGAGAGTCGGAAAAGGCGGAGTCATATCCTGATAAAACCGCCTTGTTTTTCAAGTCGGGGACACCGGTTTTTTGCTCAAACCATGACGCTACCGAACATTGGATAGCATGCTGAAATCTGGACAGCGTAATCTCCGCATTCAACTCGTCGAGACTGGAAAGGGAATACGTCTCCTTTTGCGGTTCAAGCGAAGAGATATTGCAGCCTATTCCAAGAACGGCACGAGTGTTATTCCCTCGGCTGATACTCTCAACCAAAATCCCACCAACTTTACGCAGTTCGCCGTTAATCCGGAGAAGAACATCATTCGGCCATTTCAAAACAACCGCGTTTGAAGATCCTGCGAGCGATATTATTGCTTCATACAACGCAAGACCACCTTGGAGTTGAAGTAGCCCAGGATTTGGGAGTTGCGTCCGATCATGAACAACCCATGACCCTGCAAAAGCCACCTTCTCATGTGTCCACACCCTTCCCCGGCGCCCATGCCCCGCTCTCTGAATGCCCGTTTGGAGGAATCCACCCTCCCCTTCATCGGAACTCAGCAATGATGTATTTGTTGAATCAAGTTCTTCGTGGAACATTTTGGATTGATGCTCAAATGGCCTCCAGATGCTGAGCACTTCGAGGCATTCCCCGTCATCAAAACGGTGGGCTGCAGCACTTCGAACTGCAAATCCTTTCTTAATGCAGGTCGAACGAGCCGTTTTCCCTCTTTGGTTTTGAGATACAAGGAGGAATATTACGCCTCCTTCTGCGAGTATTTTAGAGGTGTTAACATGGTCGAGTAGTCGAGATACAAGTCCCCTGTCATCCGTGTCAAGGAGTGCCGCCTCCTCCATTGGGCCAAGGAGGTCAGAGTTTTTTTCAGGTGACAAATAGGGGAGGTTCCAGAGAATCACATCGTGGGCAGTGTTTCCTGACCATTGGCTGACTTCTCCATCATTTTGGGGGCCAGGGCCTCCTTCATTGACTGTGATTTTGAGAGAATTTTGAATCGCTGCGTTTCGGCTACTGGCGACAGCATAAGGGTTGATATCGCAAGAGGTTACGATAAAACCCAGTTGAGCTGCAAAGAGCGAAACAGCCCCAGAACCGCACCCGATTTCCAGTAATCTTTTTCCGTTAGGCTTCGGATATGAATGTATGATTCGTGCGAGTAAGTCTGTATCTTCTCTGGGAGGATAGACAGTCGGTGGAATCATGAGGTGAATCTGACGGTTTTGAGGAGTGGACCAAATCTGCTTTTTTGCAGTTCGATTGAGTCGTCCAATTTCTTGCTCGGCGTCGTTTGAGCCGAAGTATTCGTCATCAGGCATTTGGTTCGATTCGGGCCAACCTTTCGGAGTCTTTATGACTATCCAATCGAAGCAAACCGTGCAACCCGACGCTCAATTCACATTTTTGGCATCGGTTATAACAGTGAAGAACAGGGACTCGTCTGCAAAACAGTGTCAACATGTGTCTGCGCAAGGTATAAGAACAGTTGCAAAGTCGGGCAAAAAGCCCAAGTTGCTAATTGGGCCTGTAGCTCAGTCAGGTAGAGCGTCGGACTTTTAATCCGATGGTCGCGGGTTCGAACCCCGTCAGGCCCGCCTGACTGGGCTTCCGGCTCCAACTGCGGGGTATGAAAGGGGTCTGAGCATGGTAGTAAAAAGCGCAACAAAAAAACGACTCATGGAGCTTGGAGTCTCCGAAGAGTTTGCACATAAATTAGCAACTGACCGAAACATGACCGATATCAAGGCTATGTCCTCTGATGAAGTCGCCTCGACGCTCGGAGTTTCCAAAGACTCAGAACAATTCATTAGCACCATGTCGGTTATTGCCGAGCAAGGTTCACGCCGACGTTCAAAGTCGAAGAGTAAGAAAATTACAATTCGAGCAAAAGCAATTGATGATTTCGACCGACCTGAAATCACAATGCGATTCAACGCTCTCAACCATGTTCTCGTTCCTCATCAAGAACTCGTTGGTGGAGCAAATATTTCTACTGAAGAGCAGTTCACTGTCGAAAGTGAAGAACTTGCTCCGTGGGAAATGGTTCAACCAGATGAAGAAACTGGGGAGCCACGACTTGCAAAGGAATGGCTACCTAAGATTTTGATTACTGACCCCGTTGTTCAAGTCATTAAAGAAACAGCTGAGGCTCAAGACAATGCTCGTCTTGCCGCAGACCCAGAACACAAACCACTCGCCGCAGGTTGGATCGCCGACCGCGTACTGAAAGTTATCCGCAAATCACCATCTGCGGGCAAGACAGTTGCCTACCGACTCATCGTTGAGGGTAACTAAGGAGGGTTTATCATGCAAGAAATAATTCAATCATTTTTCAAAGAACGTAGCCTTGTCAACCACCAACTCGCATCGTATGACGATTGTATTCCGTCGGGCGATAACACCATTTCCCGTATGGAAAAAATCATCCGAAACATTCGTGTTGGGACCGATGAAGAAATCAACGACGATGACGGCGGTTACATCAAACTCGACGTTGTCGACCACGACATCACTATCCGTTTGAAGAACATCAAACTCGGAGAACCAACAATCCGTGAAGCGAATGGTGCTGAACACCCTTCGACTCCAATGGAATGCCGACTTCGTAAGTTGACCTACATGTCACCAGTCACCATTGATTTCCAAATCTCTCGTAATGGAGTCCCTTCTCCCGTCGAAGCAGGCGTTCAAGTCGGAAGCATGCCAATCATGGTACGCTCGACCCGATGTAATCTCCATGCAAAGCACATTGCTGGAGAACGCCAATTGTATCCTACGACATCAGCAGAAGACTCTACAATGTGGGATGATTTACTTCGCAAGCGTGGTGAAGACCCTCTCGATCCTGGAGGCTACTTCATCATCAACGGAACAGAACGTGTCCTCATCTCCATGGAAGACCTTGCGCCGAACCGTGTTACCGTTGAAATTAACAAACGGTATGCAAAGCGAACTGAAGTTGCAAAGATTTTCTCTCAGAAAGACGGAATGCGCAAACCACTCAATGTTGAAAAGCGCCGAGATGGAATGCTCATGGTCAAAATCAGCACTGCAGGAACTACTGCAATTCCAGTGGTCTTGTTGATGCGAGCACTTGGCATTGAAAATGACCAAGAAGTGTTCCAAACTGTTGCTGGGCCTACAGAGACCTTCAAGTATATCGTCGCCAATCTTAACGAAGTCAACGATAATGAAGAGTATGCAGTTCAATCCATGGTCGAAGCACACGAATGGTTGCAAAAGAAATTCGCAGCTGGACAACAAAAGGAATACCGTGAACAGCGAGTCAATCAATTGCTTGACCGTGAACTTCTCCCTCACTTGGGTGACCAACCGACCGATCGAAAGAAGAAGGCAATTTTCCTTGGCCGTATTGTTCGTCAAGTTCTTGAAATGGCTCTGACGAACCGTGAACCAAACGACAAGGACCACTATGCAAACAAGCGTGTTCGCCTTGCAGGTGACCTCATCGAAGATTTGTTCCGTGTTTCATCCGGTCAACTTGCTCGTGACCTTAAGTACCAACTTGAGCGCCACCACAACCGCAAGCGTGAACTGAAAATCACTTCATGCCTGCGACCAGACGTTCTCACATCAAAGATCATGCACGCACTCGCCACAGGTAACTGGGTCGGTGGACGCTCCGGTGTTAGTCAATTACTTGACCGAACAACATACCTTGCATCCCTCTCTCACATGCGCCGTGTCACTTCACCTTTGGTTCGCAGTCAACCTCACTTCGAGGCTCGTGACCTGCACCCGACTCAATGGGGCCGTTTGTGTCCAAACGAGACCCCTGAAGGTCAAAACTGCGGTCTTGTAAAGAACGCTGCACAAATGATCGATATCTCGGAACACATCAGTGAAGTCGAAGTTCGAGAACAACTTGACGAACTCGATGTCAACAGCGAACTTGAAGATTGGAGTTCTGGCGACAGAATTCACGTTAACGGTGATATCTACGGTATTCACAAGAACGGTAAGAATTTGGTTCGCCATTTCAAATCCGCTCGCCGACGTGGAACAATCCCTGCAGAAGTCTCTATCCGACACGACAAGGAAAACAAGGACATTTTCATCAACACTGACAAAGGACGTATTCTGCGTCCTCTGGTCATCTTGTATGATGGTGCTCCACGTTTGACTGGAGAACACCTCCAAGCTCTTCGAGATGGGGAAATGACGTTCAAGAATTTAGTCAATGACGGAGTCGTTGAATGGGTCGATGCAGAAGAAGAAGAAGACCTGCTCATCGCAGCACGTCCTTTCGTCCTTCCTGAAACCATCCCATCCGGTCCTTTCAAAGGACGGCCGCTTACCAACGAAAATGTGGATTGGGTTAACCTTGGAGAACCGGGTGCAACCGAAGCTAACCTCGTTGCTAAGGTTCGTATGCCAAACGGTGACTGGGAATCAGCAGAAGTTTCTGTCCCATTGCTGTATGACGAAGAATACACGCACTGTGAAATTGACCCTCAACTCGTTTTGGGTGTCTGTGCTTCACTCATCCCATACCCAGAACACAACTCAACACCTCGTGTCACTGGTGGAACTGCAATGGTCAAGCAATCTCTTGGTCTTCCGAGTTCCAACTATCGTATGCGACCTGATACACGTGCTCACATTTTGCACTACACTCAGACTTCGATTACACGAACTGCTGCAATGGAATCTACTCACTTCGATGAGCGTCCGGGTGGTCAAAACTTTATCGTGGCTATTATGTCTCTTCACGGGTACAACATGCAAGACGCAGTTATCATGAACAAAGGATCTGTTGACCGTGCTCTTGGTCGTTCTACCTTTAACCGAACATACAATGCTGAACGCCGTAGGTTCCCTGGTGGTCAAGTCGAAGAAATCGAAAAGCCAGGCAGTTCACTTCAAGAAGTTAAGGGACTCAAACCTGAAGAATCTTACCGCCACTTGGAAGCTGATGGTTTGCCATTGCCTGAAATGTATCTTGAAGGTGGAGATGTTCTTGTTGGTAAAACAAGCCCACCTCGTTTCCTCGAAGAATCCGCAGGCGGTGCTTTCTTACTTGCTCAAGAACGCCGAGAATCCTCAATGCTCGTTCGCCATGGCGAAAAGGGCTGGATTGACAACGTCTATGTTACTGAATCACTCGACTCTGGTCGATTGGTCCGTGTCATGGTCCGAAGTCACAAGGTTCCAGAAGTTGGAGACAAATTCGCATCTCGCCACGGTCAGAAGGGAGTCATTGGACGACTTGTCGAACCGGAAGACATGCCATTTACCGCTGACGGAATTGTGCCTGATTTGGTTATCAATCCTCACGCTATTCCATCACGAATGACTGTTGCACACGTTCTCGAAATGATCGGTGGAAAAGTTGGTTCTATGGAAGGTCGCCGAATTGATGCTACTGCATTCCGTGGTGAAAAGGAAGGAAGTCTTCGTGACGGACTGGTTCGAAACGGACTTGCTCACACTGGACGTGAAACCATGATTAACGGTGAAACAGGAGAAGTTTATCCTGCTGACATCTTCATTGGATGTATTTACTACCAACGATTGCACCACCTGGTGTCCTCAAAGATTCACGCTCGTTCCCGAGGCCGTGTTCAAATCCTCACCCGTCAACCAACTGAAGGTCGTGCCCGCCAAGGTGGTCTTCGGTTTGGAGAAATGGAGCGTGACTGTTTGATTGCTCACGGTGCTTCGATGGTTATCAAAGACCGTCTACTCGATGAATCCGATGGTATTGACATGTATGTCTGTGCTCAATCCGGCCACATTGCGTGGTTTGACCCGAAACGTCGCACGTATGTCAGCCCAATCCACGGTGATGGCGCTGAAGTGTACAAAGTGCAAACATCCTATGCATTCAAGCTGCTCCTCGACGAAATGAAGAGTTTAGGTGTAGCCATGAGACTCGAACTGGAGGACCGACGATGAGCCAAACAAATACAATGATCCCAAAGCGTATCGCTCAGATTCGCTTTGGACTGATGGAACCAAAAGAAATCCGACAAATGTCCGCTGTTGAAGTGAAGACTGCTGACACATACAAGGATGACGGACACGCTTACCGCCAAGGATTGATGGACCCTCACATGGGTGTTATCGAACCAGGATTGGTTTGTCCAACTGACAACTGTAAGTATGACGAGTCCCCTGGTCACTTTGGCCACATCGCTCTGGAACTTCCAGTTATCCACATTGGTTTCGTTAACCTCATCAAGACCGCTTTGAAAGCAACCTGTTCGAAGTGCAGCAAGATTTTGTTGCACGACACCCCGAGCACTCACCCTTCAAACCCGGAATTGAGTGAACAAGATTACTACCGAACTCGTATCCGCGATATTATCATCAAGCACGGTGTCGGTTCAACTGAATTTTCGAAGATCATCAAGGAAGTTGAAAAGGTCACCACCGGAACTCGCCGTGGTCAATGTATGCACTGCCAAGCAATGCAAGGTAAGATTATGCTCGACAAACCGACGACCTTCAAGGAAAAGATTGAATCCCAAGGTGCTGGAAAAGGCGAAGTTGAACGCAAATTGAACCCTCGTGACGTTCGCGAATGGCTCAGTGCTATCCCTTCGGAACACTTGATTTTCATTGGAATGGATAAGACAAACCGTCCGGAATGGGTTGTGCTCAAGGTTCTCCCTGTGCCACCTATTACTGTTCGACCTTCGATTACACTTGACAGTGGAGACCGCTCAGAAGACGATTTGACACACAAGCTTGTTGACGTTCTACGAATTAACCAACGTCTCCGTGAAAACAGAGACACTGGTGCTCCTCAATTGATTGTCGAGGACCTTTGGGAATTGTTGCAATACCACATTACCACCTACTTTGACAACCAAACATCTGGAATCCCTCCAGCCCGCCATCGCTCCGGTCGTACACTCAAAACCTTGACTCAGCGTTTGAAAGGTAAGGAAGGGCGTTTCCGTAGTAACTTGTCTGGAAAGCGTGTCAACTTCTGTGCTCGTTCCGTTATTTCACCTGACCCATATCTTGGTGTCAATGAAGTCGGTGTTCCAAAGAAGATTGCAAAGGAATTGACTGTGCCTATCCGTGTTACTTCTCGTAACCGTGAACAGATGCGTCAAATGATTCTTCGTGGTCCTGATGTTCACCCTGGAGTGAACTACATTATACGAGGCGACAACCGCCGTGTTCGTATCAATCAACGAAGCCGATTGATCAACGCAGGATTCCGCTGCCACAACCCTGAATGTAACGAAGACACAACACTTCGTCCGGATATGCACCAATGCCTCCCGGCACCAAACTTCTTGCCAGGTCTTGTTATCAAGCCAGAGATTTTTGTCAACCCAGTTGATGGTTCTCAAGAAACCAGCTACGTTGTTGACGACGAAGCGACTCTTGCAAACCTACGTGGCGAGGATACGAACTCTCAGAAACTCCCTGAAGACGATCCTCGAGCAAAACTTCACTACCGCTGGATGCATGAACTCGCCCAGGCTGACAAAGTTCATCCAGACCCACACCCAGAACATCTCCAAGTCAGTTGCCCGCACTGTGGCAGCCCTGCGGATGAATGGGGCGACCGAACACGGGTCGAAGACCGTCTTTCCACTATTGACCGAAACGGAAACCCGAAACCGGGTCTTCTTGTTGAGCGTCACTTGATTGATGGCGATGTTGCTATCTTTAACCGACAGCCGTCACTTCACAGAATGTCAATGATGGTTCACGAAGTTCGAGTTATGGAAGGACATACCTTCCGTTTCAATCTTGCAGTTTGTACTCCATACAACGCTGACTTTGATGGTGACGAGATGAACCTGCACGTTATTCAATCTGAAGAAGCACGTGCTGAAGCTAAGATTTTGATGCGAGTTCAAGAACACATCCTCACACCTCGTTACGGTGGAGCGGTTATCGGTGGTATTCACGACCACATTTCCGGTGCTTACTTGCTCTCCCGTCCGGGGACGCTCATCAGTCGTCGTCACGGTCTTGAAATGATTGGGAACATCGGCTGGACAGGCGACTTACCGGAAATTGTCAAAGATGAAAACGGTAAGGAATGCTTCCGAGGACAAGACATTATCTCGTTGATTATTCCAGACAACATCCATCTGCGATTCCGAAGCCGTTCCGACGACGATGTTATCGTCAAGAACGGAATGGTTGAAGGAACATTGGATAAGCGAGCAATCGGTGCTGAAGACGGACGTCTTCTGGATGCAATTGTTCAAACCAACGGTCCTGAACTCGGTGCAAAGTTCCTCGATGACTTCACACGCCTCTCTATTGCTGCGTGCACATCTCTTGGATTTACCACCGGTATTGATGACGAAGATTTGAGTGCTGGTGCATTGCAATCTATTCGTGATGCAAACACTGAAGCGGGTGTTCTCGTTCAAGCAGCTCTTGATAAATTCGGTACAAGCGGTAAAGGATACGAAACTCGACCTGGTCGAACACCTCGTGAAACTCTTGAAGAAGATATCATGGTCATTCTTGACCAAGGTAAGCAAGAAGCTGGTGACGTAGCAAAGAACGAACTGGCTCAGTCCGGTTCAACGAACGCTGCGGTCAACATGGCTATTTCCGGTGCTCGAGGTTCAATGGATAACCTCAACATGATGGCAGGTTCTATTGGACAAGCAAAGGTTCGTGGAAAGCGCCTTGAACGTGGATACAATGAACGTGTTCTGCCTCACTTCCGCCGTGGCGGTCGTGCAGCAGCTGATCGTGGTTTCATTGCCAGTTCATTCAAGCGTGGTCTCGAGCCTACGGAGTTCTTTATGCTCTCCATTTCAGGCCGTGAGTCCCTGGTCGATACAGCGGTTCGTACTGCAAAGTCCGGATACATGCAACGTCGATTGATTAACGCAATGGATGACTTGAAGGTTTATGATGACCAAATGTTGTCTGTCCGAAATACTGCAAACCGTATTATTCAATTCAGTTACGGTGAAGACGGTATTGACCCTTCACGTGGTGTTCACGGTTCTCCTTTCAACATCGATGTTATCGTCGATGAAGCCCTTGGAACTGAAGGCGCTACTGTCGTAGTTCGAGAGTCGAAAGACCGAGACGAAAAGGAAGAAGACTTTGGCGGATGGGAACATGATGAGCCGGATACTCCTGAAGGAGGTGAGGCTTGATGGTCGTAAAGAGTGCAACCAAGAAGAAGCTCATGGATTTGGGTATCGCAGAAAATCATGCGCATGCTCTTGCCGATGACAAGAAGTGGGACGATGTAAAAATCCTCGCCGCTGGTGAAATCGCTCAAATCTGTGAAACAGACTCCGAGACTGCTGCTACCATCAAATCAACGATTGATGCTGCAAGTAAGAAAGGTGGAGATTCAAACAGTGAAAACACCGGTCCAACAACTTCAGTCCGACTCCGTCGAACTGGACGTTCGATTGCCCGTGCAAAGACCTCAGTTGCAATGACTGATTACAATGTTGAATCGAAACTTCTAGAATATGAAGACGAACTGGCTCAAGACCCTGTGTTCAAGTCACTCGTCGCTGCAGTTGAAGAGAATGGTTCCTCCCGGTTCACCAACCGGATTTTCCACGATCTAACCGTTGCTATCCACGCCCGTGGTAAGAAGAAACTCACCAAGCCACAAGCTAAGAAAGTGGTCGGCGAGGCAGTCGTTGCTCTTGACCGAGCAAGTATCGACCCCTACGAAGCAGCAGGAATTATCACTGCTCAATCAATTGGAGAACCTGGAACTCAAATGACCATGCGTACGTTCCACTATGCGGGTGTAGCAACAGTCAACGTCACCCAAGGTCTTCCTCGTATCATCGAAATCGTCGATGCTCGAAAGGTTCCAAATACCCCAACCATGATTATTTACCTGGCTGGAGAAAAGAGTACCTCCGCTGATGAAGCACGTAAGCTTGCTGCAGCCATTGAAGAAACCCACACTGTGAACATTGCTTCTCTCGAAACCGACGTTGCTCAGCGACGCTTGGTCTTGAAGCTCAACAAGGGCAACCTCAAGCAAAAGAACATGACTGG
>TARA_B110000444_G_scaffold96506_1_pt1 | contig 58670 bp, 55 predicted proteins | sample TARA_B110000444 | Tara Oceans TARA_B110000444 (sample SAMEA4398370) | marine metagenome | biome: Polar Biome; feature: [SRF] surface water layer (ENVO:00010504); material: water (ENVO:00002006), including particulate matter (ENVO:01000060) such as... | depth 5 m | reverse complement strand
TCATTATATTAACAATTAATTAGGATTATTTAATGTCCAATGCAACATTAAAAAGACGTTTAGTATCAATAATTTATGATAGTTTATTAATTTTAGCAGTTATGATAATTAGCACGCTTCCATTTATCGCAATACGTTATGGTGATGCTGTTGAGACAAATTCAAGTTACTATCAGTTAACTTTATTTATTATAATTTATTTTTTCTTAGTTGGCTTCTGGAGCATTTCAGGTAGGACCTTAGGTATGCAATCATGGGGCTTACGACTTGAAACACTAGATGGCTATAAACCCAATATTATGCAATGCTCTATTCGTTTTTTTGCTGCAATATTCTCTTTAATACCATTTGGGTTAGGTTTTTGGTGGCAAATCATAGATAAAAATAATCTCAGCTGGCATGACCGAATCTCGAGGACGAAATTATCTCATTACCCAAGAAATAAAAATTAGTATTGCTGCGAATCTTTCAATTTGAATAAAGTATAAAACCCCAATAATAATGGTGGTATCCAAGCGGTCAATATTGGATTTATATTGTATACCTGACCGTAATTAAAAATAAGCTCACTTAATAAAAAATAAACTAAGCCAATAACCAATCCTATGGTTAATCTTGCTCCAGCACCCACCTCTCGTAGCGAGCCAAATACAAAAGCTAGCGCTAGGATAGGCATCAGAATAATCGTAAGTACTGAGGACACTCTTGACCATAGCTCAATTTCATATCTACTAGAAAATAGATCATTTTTTTTCAGATAGTGAACATATCCATACAACTCTCTTATTGACAGACTAATTGGCTTAACGAGTGTTACTCCAAGTAAATCACTATTGAGTCCAAAAGACTCATTTACCGTTTGTGAGGAGCTGATGATTACACGATTCTCTTCAAATCTTGTCTCCCTAAAATCATTTAATACCCATCTTTCATTTTTATCAATGCCTGAATTCTCAGCAACAGCTATCGATTTTAATGAGTTATCATCATTCAATCGAAATAAATACAAATTACCAAAATCATAATCTGTATTGACCCTCTCAAGATGTAATATAGTTCGATTATCTTTTACCCATACTGCGTTCCCAAAGTCTGCGCCTTGACTTCCATACCGAGCTTCATCTCTCATATTTCTTGCATAATGATCCAATGAAGGACCAACAAACTCGCCCATTAAAATAGAAAATAACACAATAAATAGCCCGCTCGTACTGACAAGCTTTGATATCTGCCATGTCGATACACCAGCCGTTTGCATCACAATTAATTCGCTATTTGTCGCTAACGTACCGAGACACAATAGAGATCCAATGAGCGTCGCAATTGGCAGTAATTCAAATGACAATTGAGGTAAGCGCAAAAAAGCAAATAAAAGTGCTTGAAGCACTCCAAATTCTTCCTCAAGATTTCCTAGCTGACTAATAAATTCATACAGAGCTGTAATTGATAGCAACAACAACAAAACTAAAAAAGTACTTTTTAAAATTGATCCAACTAAATATTTAGCAAAAATATTCATCTTTGGATCCTAGCTTTACTTAAAAAACGACGATAGAAGTTTTTTTCATTCATGATAATTACAGCCATAGCGCCTAACATTATCAAGTGGACCCACCAGAGACCAAGACGATAATCGATCAGATCGTTCTCAAGCCAAGATCTTCCAGCCGAAAGTAGATTAAAATATATAATGAACGTTACTATTCCAATAAAAATTTTATTATATTGTCCCTGTCGTGGCTCACTCTTACTCATTGGTATAGAAAGCATGACAAGTATCAAAGTGGAAATAGGAATTCCTATGCGCCAATGAAACTCTGCATTTTTTTCACTATCTTTAAAATCAAACAGTTCACTAAAGATCATTGTTTTTACGTTAATTTTAGGTTCAGTGATTTCTGGTAAAATATAAGGTATGCCATGCTCCTTAAATTCCATAACTGTATAATCAGTTGTTCCAGGTTCACCTATATAACGTTTTCCATTAAAGAGAACGAAATAGCGTTGATCATCATCTGAATCTCGCTGAAGGCCTCGCTCCGCAACTACAACCTCTATATCTTTAGGACCCACTGACAACTGAAAAAAAACATTTTTTAATTCCCCATTTTCATCCACCTCTTCAGCATATATAACTGTCCCGAGACCATCATCGACTATAAACCTTCCAGGCTCAATACTGTCAAGATCAATATTACGACGAGCCTCTGTATTGATTTCATCAATCATCATCAAGGCTTTTGGCCCAAAATCAATAGTGGCCCATGCCGCAAAAAAAACGAGTGGTAATGCTAATAAAAATACAGGCCGATAGACACCAGATACCCCAACCTTGCAAGCTAAAAGCGCTGACATTTCACTATTAGCGTATAGTCGACCTAACGCCATCAATATAGATAAGAATAAACCAATAGGTATGAGGATGGTTAAATATTGCACTCCAGTAAGAGCGATTAAATCAATAATTGCTTCTTTTGGTAATTTATCTTTTGCTACATCACCCAAAATTCTTGCAAATTGGTTGGTTAGTAAAATACACAACAAAACTAAGGTTACAGTAAGCCAGGTCCTAAAGACTTCTCGAAAAATATATCGATCTATAATTCGAAACATAAATTACACACTTCTTTATATTATAAAATTATTCAAGTTAACTTATACTGCATTGATAAGTTAGACTAACGTTTTTTGTACGCGTGTCAAACACAAAGATACTCTCTAATAAAATGCCATAATATTATTTATACTGATAGGAAAAAATCATGGATTATATGACCTCGACTGAATCTGCTTCTAATATTTCAACGGATTGCCTCATTATAGGAGTTTATAAAGACAATAGCCTCGGTATTGCTGCACAAGATATCGATAAAACCTGTGATGGATTGATCGCGAAGTTACTTAAAGATAACGATATTTCTCCAATTCTTGGCGAATATCAAATGCTTCATTCTGTTAAAAATATAAACGCCAAAAGACTTTTAATATTGGGGCTTGGTGATAAAAATAAATTTGGTATTGATGAATTTAAAAAAACTAATGCATCAGTAGCTAAAGCTATTCGAAATAATAAGCTTAATAATTTTGCCAATTACTTAACATTAGAAATAAAAGATAAACCTAATACTTATATAAGTGCCAGGCAAAGTATTGAGGTTATTTTGAGTAATCTTTACCAGTTCAATGAGATGAAATCAAAAGCTACTAATTATGCTTGCTCGCCAAAAAAAATAATTATAGCAATAGACAAAAAAACCAATGCAGATAAAACTAAATTAGCTTGTGAACAAGCTGGTGCAATTTCTGCGGGTATGAATATAGCTAAAGACCTAGGAAATTTTCCTGCAAATATTTGTACGCCGACCTTTCTGGCAAAAAAATCTCAAGAAATTGCAAATTCTTATAAAAATCTTTCAGTCAAAATTCATGATGAAGCTGCCATAAAAAAACTAGGGATGCGTTCATTTTTATCCGTAACAGAGGGATCAAAAGAGCCTGCAAAACTTATAGAAATGCATTATAAGGGAGCAAAATCAGAGCAGCCAATAGTTTTGGTTGGTAAAGGAGTAACTTTTGATACTGGAGGTATATCGTTAAAACCAAGTCCCGCCATGGATGAAATGAAATATGATATGTGTGGTGCCGCTACAGTTATTGGAACAATAACTGCCGTCGCACAATTACAGTTACCAATTAATCTCATAGTTATAGTGCCTGCCTGTGAAAATCGTCCTAGTAGTTCTGCGACACTTCCTGGTGATGTCATCAAAAGCATGTCTGGACTAACCATCGAGATCTTGAATACAGATGCAGAAGGACGTTTGATTCTATGTGATGCACTCACTTACTCTGAAAAATTTAAGCCAAAATATATTATTGATGTAGCAACATTAACTGGTGCTTGTGTTGTTGCTCTCGGTCATCATCGCACAGCTGTAATGAGCAATTGTGAGGCATTGAGTAAATTAATTATAAATGCAGGAGAGGATGCTGTTGACCGTGCTTGGGTCTTGCCTATGGGTAATGAATATGAGGCACAACTCAAAAGTAATTTTGCCGATTTTGCAAATATTGGTGGTGGTGGTGGTGGATCGATTACTGCTGCATGCTTTCTTGGAAAATTTACGAAAAATATGAGCTGGGCTCATCTTGATATTGCAGGAACTGCCTGGGTATCAGGCGATAAAAAAGGAAGCACGGGAAGACCAGTTCCCTTGCTTACAGAGTTTATTATCAAGCAGAGTGACAATAAAAGCACTTAATTATGCCCCAAATTGATTTTTATATTTTATCAAGCCAAAGTGAAAAATCTAGGCAGTTATTCGCCTGCAGAATAACTGAAAAAGCCTACAAGATGGAGCGCAGTATTACCATTCAAGCTGAGAGCAATAAAGACATATGCGATGTGGATAAATTACTATGGGGTTTTCGAGATGATAGCTTTGTTCCACATCATATCTTTACTGGTGAAAATGATGACGCGATCAAATCTATTTCAGTTCCTAATAACAAAAAACAAGTTAATATAGATGATATTCTTGTGAATTTGTCTAATTCATTAACTGAAAATCATATGGAATATCAACGGATAATAGAAATAGTAATTAACAACAGTGAAGATAAGGAAAATGCAAGAAAACGATTTGTAGCCTACCGTAAATTGGGTTATGAGATCAAATCGCATACTATTTGATATTCATTATTAAAATCACAAATAAAATCACAAATAAAATATATTATGGAAAAACGTTACCAACCAAGCGATATAGAACAACGTCATTATCAGCGCTGGGAAGAGAGAAATTACTTCGAGCCTCAAGGTAAAGGTAATCCATTTTGTATTGTTATCCCCCCTCCTAATGTAACAGGAACATTACATATGGGGCATGCTTTTCAAGACACGATTATGGATGCATTGACCCGTTATCACAGAATGATGGGAGATAACACATTATGGCAACCAGGAATGGATCATGCGGGAATAGCAACTCAAATGGTAGTTGAGAGATTATTAAACGCTGAGGGCCTTTCTCGCCTTGATATGGAAAGAGATGAATTTATTGATCGAGTTTGGAAATGGAAACATCAGTCTGGTGGGGCAATCGCAAAGCAACTAAGAAGAATGGGTGCTTCATTAGATTGGAAGCGAGACTGTTTTACAATGGATCCAAAACTTAATGATGCCGTAACTGAGGTTTTTATATCTCTTTACGAAGAAGGGCTAATTTATCGAGGAAAACGCCTAGTAAATTGGGATCCATTACTCCATACCGCACTATCAGATCTGGAAGTTCTTGTAACTGAGGAAGCTGGTCATCTGTGGCATTTAAAATATCCACTGGCAGATAAAAGTGGCCATTTAACTGTTGCTACCACTCGCCCAGAAACCTCTTTAGGTGATAGTGCTATTGCAGTTCATCCAAATGATGAGCGTTATCAAAAACTAATTGGTAAATATGCCATTATCCCAATCATTAACCGTAAAATCCCTATTATAGCTGATGAGTATGTTGATCCAGAGTTTGGTTCTGGCTGTGTAAAAATTACTCCTGCACATGATTTTAATGATTATGAAGTAGGGATAAGACATAACCTCCCATTAATTAATATTTTCAATGATAATGCTGAACTGAATGAAGAAACTCCAGAAGAATTTCATGGTCTCTCCAGAGAAAAAGGCAGAGAAGAAATTATAATAAGATTCAAAGCATTGAATCTTATAGAAAAAATAGAGGAACATCACAGTAATATTCCCAGAGGCGATAGAAGTGGTTCTATTATAGAACCTTACTTAACTGATCAGTGGTATGTGGATATTAAGCCATTAGCTGAACCCGCCATAAAAGCAGTAAAAGATAAAGAAATAAGGTTTATTCCAGAGAATTGGTCAAAAACATATTTTGAGTGGATGGATAATATACAAGATTGGTGTATCAGCCGTCAGTTATGGTGGGGCCACAGAATACCTGCTTGGTATGACGAAGATAGAAATATCTATGTAGGTAAAAATGAATTAGAAATAAGAAAAAAATACAAACTCGATAAGGCCATAAAACTAACTCAAGATAATGATGTTTTGGATACTTGGTTCTCATCAGCTCTATGGCCTTTTAGTACTCAAGGATGGCCTAATAAAACCAAATCTTTGGATACGTTTTACCCTGGTCAAGTTCTGGTTACTGGTTTTGATATTATCTTTTTTTGGGTAGCTAGAATGATAATGATGGGAATCAAATTTACCGGAAAAGTTCCGTTTCATGAAGTCTATATACATGGGCTAATCCGAGACCAAGATGGTCAAAAAATGTCAAAGTCAAAAGGTAATGTCCTAGATCCAATTGATCTTATTGATGGAACCAATCTTGAGGATCTATTGAAAAAGCGTACTGCAGGATTAATGCAAGATCACATGAAGCCAGAAATCGAAAAAAATACAAAAAAACAATTTCCTAATGGTATTGAAAGTTATGGTGCAGATGCCTTGAGATTCACTTTTGCCTCTTTAGCAACAACTGGGAGGGATATAAGATTTGATATTGGCAGAATTGAGGGATATAAAAATTTCTGCAATAAGCTCTGGAATGCGGCACATTTTGTTTTATTGAATACAAATGATGAAGTAATTAATGATGAAAAAACCATTCGTTACAGTATTGCAGATAAATGGATAATATCACTGCTAAATCAGACTACCAAAAATGTACATGAACATTTTTCTAATTATCGATTTGATTTAGCCGCACAATGCCTACATGAATTTGTCTGGCATGAATTTTGTGATTGGTATCTTGAATTAGCTAAAGCAACGATTCAAAACGAGCACAATGATAGTAATCTAAAGCTTGGTGCAAAATATACTTTGCTTAAAAGCCTTGAGAGTATTTTAAGACTGCTGCATCCTATAATGCCGTTTATCACTGAAGAAATATGGCTTAATATAAAATCAAGATTAGCGTTAAAAGAAGAAACAATAATGCTCAGGGACTACCCTAAGTATTTCTCTTCAAAATTCAATGAAGAGGCGGAAAATGAGATAACATGGATTAAGAAATTTATCGCAGGTGTAAGACAAATTCGGGGCGAGATGGATATCTCTCCTGGGAAGAAACTCCCAATCTTATTACAAAATCCATCAAGTTTAGATACAAAATTAGCTAGTGATCACCTAGATTTATTGAAACGTATTGGCAGGATAGAAACCATTCGTTCCCTGAAAGGAGACGAAAAAGCACCTATATCTTCAACGGCCATGCACGGTAAAATGAAACTATTAATACCTCTTGCTGATCTTATTGATATTGATGATGAAATTGCAAGATTGTCAAAAAAAATAATTCATACGCGTAATGAAATTATAAAAAATACATCAAAATTAAGTAATGAAAAATTTTTGAAAAATGCACCTCCTGAAATTGTAATCAATGAGGAGCAGCGTATGACCGAAAATAAACTTTTAATTAAAGATCTAGAAAGTCAAATTGATAAACTGCAGATAATAACATCCAACTAGAAATGTCAGTTACCGTGAATGAAAGTTAGTGCTAATAATAAATCGTAATTAAAATAGAACCCTTCTTCAAACAATCAATCATTAAGATTAATAATGATAAATTTTCCTATTATCTCAGTCGATAAAATAAAAAATCTAAGTGCTATTGGGCGAGCTATCGGCCCAAGTAACGCACTAATCATCTATCAAATCGCACTCTCGAAGACTGATACTGTACTTGTTTTAGCAGAAAATACGCAACATGCAGAGCAATTAAGGGACGAATTAGTCTTCTTCAATAAGGATGATTGCTCAATTGAGCTATTCCCAGAGTGGGAAACATTACCCTACGATAGTTTTTCTCCTCATCAAGATATTATTTCAAATCGGATGACTATTTTAAGTAGTCAGTTAAGAATAAAAAAAAGAATAATTATCTTAACTGTCAGCTCTTTACTTAATAGATTGCCTCCCTGCAAATATATTAACTCTCACTCCTTATCCTTAGAGGTTGGAAGTAACCTTGAACATCAAGATCTAATTAATAAACTAACTTATAACGGCTATCGAAAAGTAGCACAGGTTGAAGATCATGGAGAATATGCAAGCCGAGGGTCACTACTTGATGTATTTCCAATGGGCACGATCAAGCCCATTAGAGTTGAAATATATGATTGTGAAATTGAATCGTTACGCTACTTCAATGTGGATTCACAATTATCAGAGAAAAAAATTAACTCTGTGACTGTTCTCCCAGCAAAAGAAATTCCTTTAGATGATGAATCTATTAGATATTTCAGACAGCGTTATAGGGAAAGGTTTGAAGGCGCACCAACAAAATCTCATGTTTATAATGATATTACTAATGCTATTGCGCATGCTGGTATTGAATACTATTTGCCTTTATTTTATGAAAAAACGGCCAATTTCTTTGATTATTTCAATGAGAATACCACTATATTTGCTCCTAGCAATACTGAAGAAATATTAAATATTTTCTGGGAAGATATCCAAAGTCGTTATGCATTATACAATCATAATGTCGAAAAACCTCTTCTTGAGCCCACAGAGGCATTCATTAACATAACAACTATAAAAGAATTACTTAAAAATAAAGATATTACAACATATAGCCAAGTTTCTATTGAAGATAATAAAAAAGCAATTAATCTTCAAACCAAGCTGCCACCACCCATAAAAATAAAGACTCATCATAAAGAACCATCAGCAGAATTAACGCAATTTTTAAAAAAATTTAAAGGTAAGATCCTTTTCACAGCTGATTCAGCTGGTCATAGAGAATTGATTTATGATTATTTAAGCGACTTAAAACTCAGTATAAAACGTATTGAGTCTTGGTCTGATTTTTGTAATTTAAAGTCTGAATACGCCGTTTCTGTCGCTCCTTTTCATGATAGCGTTTTGATTGAAAATGCTAATATTGCAATTATTACTGAGCACCAAATCTTTGGTGATAAGCCCAAACAACGCCGTCATAAATACAATAACAGAGATCCTGAAACAATTATAAAACAATTGACTGATCTCACCATTGGTGCACCTGTAGTGCATATAGTATATGGTATCGGCAGATTCAAGGGTTTAATTAAACTTAAATACAGTGATGACATAGAGGAATTTCTTCATCTTGAATATGCAGAAGGAGATAAGCTTTATGTGCCAGTTCATGCCCTTGACCTAATATCACGTTACACAGGCTCATCGCCCGAACATGCTCCACTGCATAGACTTGGTAGTGATCAATGGAGTAAAGCAAAGAAACGTGCCATTAATAAAATACATGATGTCGCCGCTGAGCTTCTAGACGTTTATGCAAGAAGAGCAGCTAAGAAAGGTCATGCATTTAGATGGTCAGAAAATGAATACCGCGCCTTTGAGTCTGGATTTCCATATGAAACAACCATAGATCAAGAAAATGCCATATCAGATGTTTTGAAAGATCTATCCTCGGAAAAACCTATGGATAGAGTTATATGTGGTGATGTTGGCTTTGGCAAGACAGAAGTAGCACTTAGGGCAGCATTCGCAGTTGCTCTTGGTGGGAAACAAGTAGCTGTAATGGTCCCAACAACACTACTAGCGCAACAACATATAGAAACATTTAAGAATCGTTTTGCTGATTGGCCAATTAAAATAGCAGTTTTATCAAGATTTCGATCTAGAAAAGAAATTCAGAACTCAATAACAGAAATTCAATCTGGTAAAATAGATATTGTCATTGGCACTCATAAAATATTACAACACACAAAAGACTTTTATCGATTAGGTTTAGTGATAATAGATGAGGAGCATAGATTCGGTGTTCGCCATAAGGAAGCTATAAAAAATCTGAGAAGTGATATTGATATTCTCACTCTAACAGCAACACCCATTCCTAGAACATTAAATATGACGCTGGGTGGAATCCGCGAACTCTCTCTTATAACCACCCCGCCTGATAATCGCTTAGCCGTAAAAACTTTTATCACAGAATGGCGCGATTTGAATATAAGAGAAGCTTGTATGAGAGAAATAAAGCGTGGTGGGCAGATTTATTTTATTCATAATCGCGTTGAAGATATTGAAAATATAAAACAACGTTTAGAAAAAATACTCCCAGAAGTAAGCATCAGAATAGGTCATGGACAAATGCCCGAGAGACAGCTTGAAGGGGTAATGCGTGATTTCTATCAGCGTCGTTTCAATATGTTACTTTGTACAACTATTGTCGAAAGTGGTCTAGACATTCCAACCGCTAATACAATAATAATTAATCGTGCAGATAGATTTGGTTTGGCGCAGTTGCATCAATTGAGGGGGCGCGTGGGCCGATCACACCATCGTGCTTTTGCTTATCTTTTATCACCGCCCAAAAATACCATTACAGCTGATGCAAACAAGCGCCTTGAAGCTATAAGTTCATTAGAGGACTTAGGCTCAGGTTTTACTTTGGCAACACATGATCTTGAAATTCGAGGTGCTGGTGAGCTACTTGGAGATGTCCAAAGTGGCCAAATTCAAGAAATAGGTTTTTCACTTTATACAGATATGCTGTCTCGTGCAGTAGAGTCAATGAAAAAAGGCAATAAAATTGACCTTGATAAACCTTTTAATTCAGGAGTAGATATAAATCTCAGGGTACCCTGCTTACTTCCAGATGATTATGTTCCAGATGTTCATCTTCGCTTAATTCTCTATAAACGTATTGCAAGTGCGAATAAAGAAGAATTAATAAAAATTAAAATTGAGCTTATCGATCGGTTTGGTTTGCTGCCCGAAGAAGCAATTTCTTTACTTCGAATGAATGGTATTAAACAAAATTGTAATGCGATAGGCATACAAAAAGTAAACTTAGATGCAGAAGGAGGATATATTCAATTTTCTGAATCCTCGGTGATAAAACCTGAAAAATTAATCGAAGTTATTATAGATAAAAATATTTACCGTATGCGTGGACCCCAAAGATTAACTTTTAAGACTGAGTTAACAAATCCAGATGAACGTTTTAATTTTATAGAAATGCTTCTTAGTAGACTGATAAACTGAGTATTGTTATTGTTTATATTGAATTCACTAAAACATTCAAAATGATAGAAATTAATTTTATTCTTAAAATGTTAAATATAAAAATAAATTCATTTTTTATTTTTATATTTATATCATTTTTTTGTAACCAAGCAATAGCTTATGAAACTCCCGAAATTAAAACGAATTATTCAGTAGAAGTAATTATTTTTAGATATCTTGATCAAGCATCTGTGGAGAATGAGTTATTTGATAACAACATAACACCAATAGATGCTTACAAAGAGACTGCTGTCATCAAGAAGCAATCCGTTAGCTACTCAAACACCGCCTTAGACAATAAAGAAAATATATCTGAACAAATAATTAATAATATTATCCGGACCGTCCCCTCTGATCGTGAAATACTATTTAATATTATACCCAATAATCTACTATCCCTTAAGTCAGACAATGATAGATTAAAGCGAATCAGAGTTTATGAGCCAATAATATGGAATGGTTGGCAACAAATATTAACTAGCAATGAACTAACGCCTGAAATCAAACTGAGGCGGCTAAAAAATACATTGGGTCAATTTGGAGGTTATTTGAAATTTTATGAAAGTAGTGGAGGTAAATTAAGACTTGCAGTTGATATTTATATGCAAGACGAGCAAGTAAATCAAGCTAAGCTCATTGGGCAAACTTTTCCAAATAATTTGGCAAAAATAGCAGATGAGCCACTAATATCAAAATATCCACTTTCTGATGACAAAGAAATGAAATTAGATGAAATTCGTTATTTTGATCACCCTAAATATGGAATATTAGCTAAAATTTCAAAAATACAGCCATCAGAAACAAATGAAATTAGAACAGAAGCTGAAATAAAACCAGCATTTGGAGATGTATTTAGCCAAGAATCATCAAAGAAAAATTATATCTCATCAATTGAAAGGGGCATTGTTGGTCTTGGTAAAACAGGTAAATTTATATCACTAACACTTAATAAAAATGGGAATTTTGTTACCAATATCGCAGATCAGCTTGCAATTGATAAATTAACCTTAAACGAATTGGTAAATGACACTTTTATTTATACTATTAGTGACGGTAAAAATACGCAGCAAAAAGAATTGATTATTGAGATTATAGGTGTAAATGATCCACCCGTATCCCAAGATAAGATAATCGCATTAGATAATTATTCACCATATAGCTTCAAATTAAATGATTTTTTCTATGAAGATGTCGAAGAAAGTAATCTAGATCATATTGTAATTACACGAATACCGAAAAGCGGAAAATTATATCTTGAGTATCCATTTGGTATATGGGATGTAGATATTGGAATGCATATTTCTCCAACTGAAATTCCTTACCTAAAATACAAATCATTGATAGACAAAGATCAAGATTCTATAGAATTAGTAAATGAAGAAAACTCAACTAAATCTATTTATTTTAAAGTTAATGATGGGAAAAGTGATAGTAAAATAAATTATAAGATTAAATTTGAAATCTTAATATCTAAAAACACTGATAGTGAAAATATCAAAGACTCAACTCAGAGAATAAAAAAATATTATAATATCATCCACTTAATTCAAAATTAGACTGTTGCAGATAATCATTTAAATAATTCGTAGCTATAACCCAATCCTCACTGACTAATAATTGTTCTCTAGTAATACTCTTTTTACCCCTTAATCTTGCTAAACGCATCATCGATGGATAACTCTGATTATCCTTAATTGACATAACTAACTCTTGAGAACCCTCTCGATCATTACACATTATTAACATATCACAATCCGCTTTTAATGCTAAAATTGCTCTTTCAGTAAGATTGCCATAAGCACTCAAAGCTTTCATACTAAGATCATCGCAAAAAACAGCAGCATCAAACCTTAATTGCTGGCGAAGATGATCTTTGATCCAATATTCAGAAATACTTGCTGGCATCGAATCGGCCTGTATGTAAACAACATGTGACATCATGACAGCAGATATAGCCCCTTTTCTTATCAAGCCCTCATAAGGATAGATATCATCTAATAGATCACCAAAGTCCCTTCGATCTATTGGTAACAGTTCATGGGAGTCATTAACAACAAAACCATGACCAGGAAAGTGTTTTGCCACTGACTGCATGCCAGCTTTTTTTAAGCCAAGTATAAATTTATAACTTAATTGTTCTACGATTTTTTTATCCTTATGAAATGCTCTATCGCCAATAATAGCACTTGAACCCCAGTCAAGATCAACACAGGGACCAAAACACAAGTCAACACCAATTGCTCGTAATTCAGCGCCGATTATCCACCCAATGAAAAAAGAAAGTTGAAAAGCAGCTGCTTGATCTTGATCATACAAATGACCTATGGAACGCATTGAGGGAATTTGTGTAAATCCATCTCTAAATCGCTGCACTCGGCCACCTTCATGATCTACAGCTATTAATAATGATGGTGATTTTAATAATCGTATTTCATTTATCAAATGAAATATTTGTTCTGGCGATTCATAGTTTCGACTGAATAAAATTACTCCGCCAACATTTGGAGATTGCAATAAGGATCGATCGGCCGATGTTAATTCAAGGCCTTCGATATCTAACATGATAAAACCACGTGCCATAATTTAAAGATTATGCGTCAAAAATCAAAGGATCAAGCTAGTGGATAAATAATTTAATATTATTTTAATAAAAACATATAAATATATGATATATATGCTATTTACTAAATACAGCTATTGATTCAACATGCGCTGTATGAGGAAACATATCAATAATTCCCGCACCATCTAACTTATAATTTTCTTGATTAACTAAGACGTCTGCGTCTCTAGCTAATGTTCCAGGATGACACGAAACATAGACAATTTTTTGGGCATTGAACAATTTTATATTTTTGACGACTTCAAGTGCACCACTCCTAGCTGGATCCAAAAGCAGTTTATCGCAATTAAGATTAGTTTTATTACTCTCTAATTTGAATAAATCACTCGTATAAAATTTAATATTTTTGAGATTATTTAATTTCGCATTATGCTCTGCTCTTTGAACCAATTCTTCTGATATTTCAAACCCTATAACTTCTTTTGCATATCTTGCCATCGGTAAAGTAAAGTTTCCAATACCACAAAATAAATCTATTATGCGATCTGTTTCTTTAGGTTCGAGCAACTCAATAGCTTTTGAAACCATTAGCTTATTGACCTGATCATTGATTTGGATAAAGTCAGTAGAAATAAACTCATTAATAATATTATGCGCCTCATGAGAGTAGCTCATAGGTTTAGCTGGAAATTCTAAATTAAGTGCTTTTATTGTATTAGGCCCACCAGTTTGCAATGCAATTCTGATTCCATTTTTTTCAGAAAATACCTTTAATAGCTCTCTATCTTTTATACTAGGCGGCTCGAGCACTCGAATTACAAGTTCTACGCAATGATCAGCAATAGCAATCTCTATTTGTGGTACATGACTTTTAATACTCAAGGAGCCAATCAAAACACTGAGCGGGTTAATCAATTCATTTACAGGGTGCTGTAAAATCTCACAACGTTGCATATCTGTAATGAAGGGCGCATATCTCTCTCTAAAACCAACTAGTACTCTGTCTTTCTTTGTTACATATTTAACCCCTAATCGTGCTCGACGACGATAATTCCAGCTCCCGTTTTCACCACTTGAATATATAGATTTAAACCATTCAGCAGGAGTAACTTTACCTATACGTGAGAGATTATCTTTCAAGGTATGAAATTTTAAGTCACGTTGTGCGTCGGATGACAGATGTTGTAAAGAGCAACCCCCGCAACGACCAAATACATCACAGCGTGGTTTTATTCGTGAGGAGCTTGGCTCCAATACCTCAAGTAGTTCAGCTTCATCGTATTTCCGTCGTCGTTTACGACGCTGAAACATGACTTTTTCACCTTCCAAAGCCCCCGCTACAAAGACTTTTTTTCCATCCATATCAGCAATTCCTCTGCCATCATGAGTGGATGAAACTATATAAGCGACCTCAGATATGTTTTTACCCATAGAATTAATAGCTTTATATCAGATCCAAGCTGACAAAAATTCATTGAGATGCTCTTCGTTATCAGAAACTAAGGTAGCTCTTACTAAATCAATTTCTTTTTTTAACTCAATCTCAGATAAATTACCACGCATGAACTCAAAACTTAAATAGACTAAATATGTATTAATTACATCAGTTTCACAATAATTACGAATTGCAGTAAGCTCACCTTTCAGCCAACAAGGCCAAACTTTATCTCCACTCATACCGAGTTTACCTGGGTATCCCAGCATAATTGCAATTTGATCTAGACTAGCTCTTGCGTTCATTTGGTAGCCTGATAACACATCCATTAAATCAATATGTCTAGCATGAAATCTACTAAGATAGTTGTTGTAGCGAAAATTATTGTCAATTTTGCCTGAATCCCAATATTTTGGAGCCTGAATTTGGTGTTTTAATGCTCGATAATGAAGTACTGGTAGATCAAAGCCTACGCCATTCCATGATAAGAGATCTGGAGTGTATCTCTCAATACCATCATAAAATCGTTGTACTATTTCCTTCTCAGAAGCGTCTTTTTCACCAAGACTCCATACTTTGAATGTATTTTCAGTTCTAAGCGCAACAGAGATAGCAACAATCTGATGCTGATGAAGAGGCAAGAAATCAGAATTTGTTTTCTGCTTCTGTTTGAACATCATAGTATTCCCTATATCTTCATCAGAGAGACCGTCTAGATCCCACATTTTTCTTCCAAATTCAACATCTGGAATAGTTTCAATATCAAATGCAAAACAATTCATAATATTTATATACCCTTCATCATTACAGAAAACGCCAAAATTAAACCAGCTTCGTCACTTAAGCTGATATGCCCCTCACCTATACCAAGTTTCTTGCAAACAGACTTACCTCTATCGGAAAAAATTACCAAAGGTTTTCCAAGTTTATTATTTATAACTCCAACATCTCTAATCCAAATGCCATTTGCAAATCCTGTGCCCATAGCTTTAACAATAGCTTCTTTCGCTGCAAAACGCATCGCTAGAAAACGAATCGGGTGATTTGACTTATAATACAAAGCTAGCTCTTCTGGCATTAACAATCTATTAATAAAGTGTTCGCCAAAACGAGTATGAGTTTTTTTTATTCGCTCAAACTCAACAATATCAGTGCCAATACCAAAAATCATAATATCCTTGAAATCAAACTCGTACCTCACTCATTAATATGATCATTTTTTTAATGGCATGATCAAGACCCTCAAAAGCAGCACAAGCAATAATAGAGTGCCCAATATTCAATTCTTTTATCACATCAATTTGCAATATAGGTGCTATATTTTGGTAATCCAAGCCATGACCTGCATTCACAATCAAACCTTGTTCATGGGCATAATACGCGGCTTCTGCCAATCTTTGAAGCTCCTTCTCTTTTGCTGCTCCAGTGGCATCCGAATAAGTACCAGTGTGCAATTCAATTACTGGTACTTTTATCTTCCGGGTTGCATCAATTTGACGAATATCAGGATCAATAAATAAAGATACTCGTATATTATGATCGCTAAGTCTTTGAGAGGCATCAGCTATGGAATCTATATTTTTTAAGATATCTAGACCACCTTCTGTAGTTAATTCTTCCCTACTCTCAGGAACAAGACAGCAATCTTGAGGGCTTAAATCACAAGCAATATCTAACATCTCATCAGTTACTGCCATCTCTAAATTTAAATGTGTTTGCATTAATTCAGAAAAATTATAAATATCCTCTTTCTGAATATGCCGTCGATCCTCTCTTAAGTGCATAGTAATACTATCAGCACCAGCTTTTTCCGCCTTAAGTGCTGCCTCCACAGGATCTGGATATAGACCTCTTCTCGCTTGACGTAAAGTCGCAATATGATCGACGTTAACCCCAAGATTAACTTTACCTAGGTGCTTATTTTCCATTTCTTTTCATCTCCTCTATGACCTTCCTAGTCATTAATTTCTTACCGCCTAACTGATAGGAAATAATATTTTTTAATAAGCGGTTAGCACATCTTAATGTATCTTCGCATTCGAAATTTTGTTTCTGAATTGATTGAAGTTGACTCCCAAGAAACGTCATCGCGCCTTGGTTATTTTCTACCATAAAAAGTCCCATATCAGGCTTGTACTCATAATATGACGATGAATTAATTGCTATTTGTGAGTCAACTACCTCAATCAAATTTAATGCATAACCTATTAACTCAAGTAACTTAATTTCAAATTGACGTAACAATGGTGCAATCTGGTTCGTTAAACTGAGCTTCTTTATTGTCTCAGAGTATAGCGAAAATACATCTAATTGGGGATCATCCTTATGTAACAACTTTAGTAGTAATTCATTCATATAATAGCCGGATATCAACGCATCACCAGTTAGGGAGATTGGTGCGTCTTGAATTTCCGCCTCTGTCAAAGTACCTAAATTCGTCCGTGCAAACCAAGATATATTTAAAGGCATAAAAGGCCTTAATATTCCTCTAAATTTTGATTTTGCCGAACGACTACCCTTCGCAATTAATGAGATTCGACCATGTTTGAAAGTTATGATCTCAAGAATCATACTTGAGTTGCTAAATGGGCGATGATGCAAAATCCATGCTGATTGATTTTGAATACGTTTTTTAGTGGGCATAATTAATCCCTAGAGGTCGTAACCTAAACTTTGGAGATCTTTCTCACTATCAGCCCAATTAATTTTAACTTTAACCCATAAATTAAGATGAATAGATTTATGCAGACGCTCTTTTAAATCCATCCTTGCTGCAGTACCCACTCTCTTTAAAAGAGAGCCATTCTTTCCTACAACAATTCCTTTTTGAGTCTCCCTTTCTACCCAGATTATGGCCTGTATAAGAATATTTTTTTTAGTTTCTTCAAAATTTTCAATCTCAACAGTCAGGCCATAAGGAATTTCTTGTCTTAACTCTAAAATTAATTTTTCTCTAATAGTCTCTGATGCAGTAAATGCGGGGCCACGATCAGTGATTGTTTTGCCTGAATATAATTGTGGAGATAGGGGCAAGTAATGAGGAATTAGATCTATCAGAATCTTTAATGAATCTCGCCTCCTTGCTGTTACAGGTATTACTTCATGAAAATTATGACGAGCTGATATTTCTGCTAGCTTTTCTAATAAAATCTCCTTTGGATGAACTTGATCAATTTTATTTAACAGCATAATAGTAGGTACCGTACTTTTTTTAATTCGATCAAGGACGTCTTGATCTTCCTCGGTCCAGGATTTAGCCTCACAAAGAAATAAATTTAAATCAGCTTCCATAAGGGCATTAGTAGCCGTTTTATTCATCATTTTATTCATCATTTTATTGGCTTTTCGATGCAGTCCTGGAGTATCTACAAATATTGCTTGAAAATTTAATTGCGTATAAATACCAAGAATTCGATGTCGGGTCGTTTGTGGTTTTCTAGTAACAATACTCACTTTACTTTTAAGTATTGTATTTATGAGGGTCGATTTACCAACATTTGGTCGGCCAACCACTGATATGAAACCACTTTTATGTCCCTCAGTCATGCAGTTAAGTACCCATCTCATTTAATTTATTAAGCATATCTTTCGCTGCTTGTTGTTCTGCACTTCTTCTTGATGATCCTTTACCATTAGTTTTTAGATTATTTTTTTCAATATTACAGTCAACATAAAATACTTGATCATGATCTGCACCTAAAGTTTTTACCAAGGTATATGCAGGAAGAATATCACCATCATGTTGTAACATTTCTTGTAACTGAGTTTTTGAATCTTTCAATTGATTTAAATCAGGTAAGCTAGCGAACAAAGCAGCAAATAAACGTTTAATTATGTTTCTTGCTTGTTGATAGCCACTATCAAGAAAAACAGCACCAATAAGAGCTTCTAAAGTATCTGATAATACTGAAGCACGAAATTTAACACCGCTCTTCTTTTCACCTGAGCCCAATAGAATGAAGTCACTCAAATTGATATTTAAGGCTATTTTATGCAGAGTTGCTTCTTGTACTAAATGAGCGCGCAATCTTGTTAAATCTCCTTCATTCATCTCTGGTTTTAGCTGAAAGACAAGATCCGCGATAACAAAACCTAAAATAGAGTCCCCCAAAAACTCCAATCTTTCATTGTTTAACGATGAGGCGCTCCGATGAGTTAAAGCCAAAATAAGCAAAGAGCGATCTTGGAACTCATATTGTAGATTATGGCTAAACCATATTTCCACTTCATTTGAAACTTTACTCATAAATATTTTTTTCTAGGTTAATTAATTTTTTGCCCAATACGTCTGTAATCTGGCCATTCAAAACCATCCATATGCATCCATATCATGGCTGCTTTACCAACTAAAAAGGTTTCAGGAATGGCTTCAATAAAGCGGCTATCACGACTATTATCACGATTATCGCCCATCATAAAATAACTATCATCTGGAACGACATAATAGCCTTCTCCCATAACGTTCATATTATTAGCCACAAGAATTGTATGCATACTTTGATCAATTGATTCTATAAATTGTGGTTTCATTTCATGAAATGGATTAATCGGGTCGCGGTCCATCTCTATCAACTGTCCGTTAATTGTCAATCTGTGGTCTTGATAAATAATTTTATCACCAGGTAGTCCGATTACACGTTTTATATAATTAATACTTGGATCGGATGGAAGACGAAATACTGCTACATCTCCTCTTTTTGGGTTATTAACTTCCCAGAACTTAGTTTCAAGCACAGGCAATCTAAGTCCATAAGAATATTTTTTTACAAATATAAAATCACCAACCAATAAAGTAGGCTTCATGGATCCTGATGGAATCCTGAATGGTTCAAAAATAAAAGAGCGAATGATAAGGACAAAAAATAATACTGGAAAAAAAGCATATGAGTATTCTAGGATCGTGCTCTTAAGGTTACTATTAGATTTATTTTGATCTGATTTTTTTTTCCAGAATAAAATATCGATGATGATAAAAAAACCACTAAATAAAGTTAAAGAAACAAGTATCAAAGCTAAATTCATTAATTTTTCCCTCTTTTTCCATCAACACTTAATATTGTCAAAAAAGCTTCCTGAGGAATTTCAACAGAGCCAATTTGCTTCATTCTTTTTTTACCTGCCTTTTGTTTTTCAAGTAATTTTCTTTTCCTGCTAATATCTCCTCCATAGCATTTGGCAGTAACATTTTTACGTAAAGCTTTAACAGTACTACGTGCTAGTATTTGGTTGCCAACACCCGCTTGAATTGCGACATCAAACATCTGTCTTGGGATTAACTTTCTCATTTTTTCAACTATTTCTCTACCACGAAATATCGAATTATCACGATGTATAATTACCGCTAAAGCATCTACGCGCTCTCCATTAATAAGAATGTCAAGACGAATAAGAGGAGCAGCTTGAAATCTTAAAAATTGATAATCATATGAAGCGTATCCTCTACTTACCGATTTAAGACGATCAAAAAAATCCAATACCACTTCTGCCAGAGGCATTTCATATTCTAATGACACTTGCTTACCAAGATATCTGATTTGTTTTTGTTGTCCTCTTTTCTCAATACACAATTTAATAACTGATCCTACATGCTCTTGAGGGACAAGAATATTAGCTAAAATTATCGGTTCTCTTAATTCAATTATTTCGTTTGGAGGTGGTAATTTTGCCGGATTATCAACAAAAATAACCTCATTTTTATTGTTTAGAATTTCAAAAATTACTGTTGGAGCTGTTGTTATTAATTCAAGATTATATTCTCTTTCAAGGCGCTCTTGAATAATCTCTAAATGCAACATCCCAAGAAAGCCACAACGAAAACCAAGGCCTAATGCAGTCGAGCTTTCTGGCTCAAAATGTAATGAAGCATCATTAAGACGGAGTTTTTTTAAAGCTTCGCGAAAACCTTCAAAATCATCCGAACTTATTGGAAACAAACCTGCAAATACTCTCGGTTGAACTTGTTTAAAATCTGGTAATGCTTTGCTACAAGGATTTTTTGTTGATGTCAGGGTATCACCAACAGGAGCTCCATCAATGTCTTTGATTCCAGCTATTACAAATCCTACCTCACCTGTCTTAAGAGTATCTCGATCATCCATTTTTGGGGTAAAACAGCCAACACGATCTGCAGTATGAGAGCGTTGTGAGGACATTACAGTCATCTTGCTGCCTTTTTTTAATTCGCCATTTACAATTCTAACCAGAGAAACAACGCCGACATAATTATCGAACCACGAATCTATTATTAACGCCTGCAAAGGGGCATTTGCATTACCTTCTGGAGGAGGTATAACCGCGACAAGTTGCTCTAATAATTCATTTACCCCCTGACCAGTCTTAGCACTAACTAAAGCAGCATTTTTCGCATCAATACCAATTACATCCTCAATCTCATCTATGACAAGTTTGGGCTCCGCTGCAGGCAAATCTATCTTATTAAGTACTGGAAGAACTTCTAAATTTTGATCAATAGCAGTAATACAATTCGCAACACTTTGTGCTTCTACTCCTTGCGCGGCATCTACGACGAGTAAGGCACCCTCACATGCCGCTAGAGATCTAGATACTTCATATGAAAAATCAACATGTCCAGGAGTATCAATTAAATTCAGTTGATAGATCTGACCATTAATTCCCGTGTATTCCAATGAAACACTTTGCGCCTTAATAGTAATGCCCCGCTCTCTTTCAATATCCATTGAATCAAGGACTTGCTCAGACATTTCTCTTGCTTGTAGGCCACCACAAATCTGGATAAACCTATCCGCTAAGGTAGATTTACCATGATCGATATGAGCGATAATAGAAAAGTTTCTTATGTGTTTCATATGGGCCAGATATCAAAAATTATTTAAATTATATACGTTATATGCTTTAGCGATGAAATTATTGCTGATTTAATATTTCTTCTATGATGAAAGTATCAAGATGATATTGAAATAGAGTTCGATCCTGATATCTCACAACTGGAATTCTAGTTTTATACTTTTCTAGCAAATAACTTGATTCTTCAATATCATTAATCTTAATTTCCGCCCGATCTCTTACCAATTCAACTAATTGCTCAATCAATATCTCACAAAGATGGCAACCCTTTTTACTATAGACTTCAATAATTGGTTTCAATATACGTTCACTTCTAATTGATTGAGCGGGTAATTAAGATCTTTTGAACAATCAAGTTAATTGATTTAACTTCAGATTTATATGCAGTTAATAATAGTTTAATTAGCTCTGGATCACTTAATTCCAGCAACTCTTCGAAAGCATTTTTTTCTTTTTCAGAAGATACGTCATAATGATCATTCAAATAGCTAACCATTAACTCATCTAGTTCTCTCATACCACGACGACACTGCCAACGAAGTTTAGAATTAGACATAAGCTTTATTATTTAAAAAAAAATTAAGTGTGTCTTTCAATTAACATTTTCTTTGTATTGGCTATAGCTTCAGCTGGATTCAAGCCTTTTGGACAGGTATTTGTACAATTCATAATCGTATGACATCGGTAAAGGCGGAAGGAATCTTCTAAGTCATCCAATCTTTCTTCTTGAGCATCATCACGACTATCTACTAACCAACGATAAGATGCTAATAGTGCAGCTGGTCCCAAATATCGATCACTATTCCACCAGTAACTTGGACAACTGGTAGAGCAACATGCGCACAATATACAAGCAGCAGGCTCATCTATCTTTTCTTGATCCTCTTTTGATTGAATTCTCTCACTATCCTCTGGTGGATTAGTTTTATTTTGAAGCCAAGGCTTAATAGAAGCATATTGCGCATAGAAATTTGTTAGGTCAGCAACCAAATCCTTGATAACAGGCATATGTGGTAATGGATATATTTTTGTATCACCGACCACAGAATCATTTGGTATTGTACAGGCTAAAGTATTTCCACCATTTATATTCATCGCACATGATCCGCAGATACCTTCCCTACAGGACCTCCGAAACGTTAGAGTTGGATCAATTTCATTTTTTATTTTAATTAAAACATCGAGTACCATTGGCCCACAATTATCCATATCAATATCAAATGTATCCATTCTTGGGTTGTCGCCAAGATCAGGGTCATATCGATAAACAACAAATCGTTTGGTATTTTCAGCACCATCAGGTGCCTCAAAATGTTTGCCTTTCTTTACCCTTGATTTAAGAGGTAATCTAAATTCAGCCACAACACACCTCATGTATCTTTTTCATCTAGTACACCCTTGCTTTTGGAGGAATAGCTTCAACTTCATCAGATAAAGTCTCCTGATGAACCGGGCGATAATCAAAACTTACTTCACCTGGCTTACCAACCCAACATAACGTATGCGTCATCCATAATTTATCATCACGATCAGGAAAGTCTTCACGCGCATGTGCACCACGACTTTCTTTTCTGTTTGCGGCAGATTCAATAGTTGCAGTAGCATTAACAATTAGATTTTCAAGCTCCATTGTTTCTATTAGATCTGTATTCCATATTAACGAACGATCCGCCACTGAAATATCTGCAAATGTTTTGTAAGACTCTTTAAGTAAATTAGCACCCTCATCAAGAGATTGCCCAGTTCGAAATACAGCGGCATGATTTTGCATAATCTTTTGCATTTCGAGGCGAACTTCTGACGTTAATCTTGATCCATTTGAATTTCTGAGTTTATCTATTCTTGATATACTATTTTTACCAGCGTCGTGAGGTAATGGCCTGAATGTCTTTTTATTTTTTAAAATTTCAGCGCAATATTTAGCGGCAGAACGACCAAATACAACCAAATCTAATAGTGAATTCGAACCCAAACGATTTGCTCCATGTACTGATACACAGCCTGCCTCACCAACAGCCATCAAACCATTAACAATTGATTCTGGATCATCATTACGTTTTGTCACAACTTCGCCTTTGTAATTAGTCGGTATTCCTCCCATATTGTAATGCACAGTAGGCAAAACTGGTATGGGCTCCTTAGTTACATCAACTGCAGCAAAGACCCTGGCAGACTCAGCAATTCCTGGTAATCTCTCATCAATAACTTCAGGTCCAAGATGCTCAAGATGTAAATTTATATGATCTTTTTCTGGTCCAACACCCCTGCCTTCTTGAATTTCAATTGTCATTGATCGACTTACAACATCCCTGGAAGCTAAATCTTTTGCATTAGGAGCGTAACGTTCCATGAACCTCTCTCCTTCAGAATTAGTGAGATAACCACCTTCACCTCTAGCTCCTTCGGTTATTAGCATTCCCGCTCCATATATTCCTGTAGGATGAAATTGCACGAATTCCATATCTTGTACTGGCAATCCCGCCCTCAATACCATGGCATTACCGTCACCAGTACATGTGTGGGCAGAGGTACAAGAAAAATAAGACCTTCCGTAACCGCCTGTGGCTAAAATTACTTGATGCGACCTAAATCGGTGTAGTTTTCCAGTTGACATCTCAAGAGCAACAATACCGTGACACTCTTCATTTTCCATAATCAGATCGATCGCAAAAAATTCAATAAAGAATTCTGCTGAGTTTTTTAATGACTGTTGATAAAGGGTATGAAGCATTGCATGTCCAGTTCGATCAGCTGCCGCACATGTTCTCTGTGCGATCCCTTCACCATAATGAGTGGTCATTCCACCAAAAGGTCTTTGATAGATCAATCCATCTTCAGTTCTAGAAAAAGGTACACCGTAATGTTCAAGCTCAATGACAGCATCAGGTGCTTCTTTGCACATATATTCAATAGCATCTTGATCACCTAGCCAGTCTCCACCTTTAACCGTATCGTACATATGCCAGCGCCAATCATCTTCACCCATATTACCTAAAGCTGCACTGATACCACCCTGGGCAGCCACAGTGTGACTTCGAGTTGGAAATACCTTGGTTATACATGCAGTCTTTAGACCAACTTCTGCAAGTCCAAAAGTAGCTCTTAAGCCTGCACCACCAGCACCAACAACTACGACATCATAATCATGGTCTATAAATTCATAATCATCCATTAAATAACTCCAGATTAACGGCAACCAGAGAAAAGATTAGAATAAAAGATAAAATTAGATGAATTTTTTTATTCAAATTCAAACATAACTTTCTCTGAGAGGGTTGGTGCATATAATCTTCTATTATTACATCTAAACCAAGGCTAGAATGATAAGTTAAAGACAAACCAAACAATACTAAAATGATGGAATTTAATGGACGTAATATCCAGTCTCTAATATAAAAGAATTGAAAATTATCCATCATTACTAAAGAAACTATAAACCAGCTGCCAAAAAAAATTAGGCAAAGTGCCGTTAATCTTTGAGACAACCAATGCGCTGAAGCGCCTTTAACTAAATTATTATTAAATAGAATACTTATGAGTGATTTATAGTTCACTTGATTAACCAAAAAATTGTCGTTAAGACCACAGAACCAAGAAGCACCAATCGAGCAGAAAACTCGACCTTACCCTTATCAAACCCTCGTCCTGTATCCCAATAAAGATGGCGAATACCGTTACAAAAATGAAGAAAAAAAGCGAAGCTCCACAAGAAAAGAGCTAATTGCCCTAACCATGATTTTAAAATAGATAGAAAAAAATTATACCCACTTTCGTTAAGCGCAACTGCTGCTATCCATGCAATAAAAACCAGCATTCCTAATGATAAAGCAGCTCCTGTGGCACGATGCAAGATCGATAAAACCATAGTTATGGGCCAACGATAAATCGTTAGATGCGGTGATAGTGGTCTTGGGCGAGTAGCCATATTTATAATTTTCTCAATGAAAAAAATCGTTTAACTAAAAATCAATACAGCGTCCATTTTTTTCCCAATCCCCGAATCTGGCTGGGTCTAAACCACCTCTTCCACCAATTTCTTTTTTAATTTTTGAGCCAGCAGAGATCGTTTTTTTATTGTGACGTTGTTCTAATTTATTATTTTTTTCTTGTTTTTTAATATTTTTTTCTAATATATTTTTCATGGCTCAATTATGCCAGAATAATCAGTCTGATGTAGACTATTAACTCATCTAATGTTACAAATGCATACAAGAATGTATGAAAAATTTATTTGACATAATTAACGTATCTGGCTCGGATCGTGTTGCCTTTCTCCAAGGACAATTAACGCAAAATATTGCGTTGTTGTGCTCGTCTAATATCCATTTTGGTGCCTTATGTAGCCCAAAAGGTCGTGTAATTGCATCGTGTCAATTATTTGCCACCAAAGAAACTATTCATATTATTTTGCCTTCGCAAATGACAGATATCGTCATGCAAAGACTTAATCTTTATAAGCTTAGATCTGATGTTTTCCTCGAAAAAAATAACAATGCTCATTGCTTTTGCGTTCAACAACAAGATAATAAGTCAACAGTTAAAAATAATGATTATTTGGAGAATTCTTATGTCTCTCGTTATCTAGAAAAGACTAGCCATAGGGAATTTTTTAATTATCTGAATGACTCTAAATCGATGATTAAAGCTTCTGAAACGCACTTAAATAGAGAACAATGGCAAACAGCAAGAATCGCAAATGGAATTGTTGATATTGTTCCTGAAATATCTGAGAAATATACTCCTCATATGTTAAATCTAGACACACTAAATGGTGTAAGTTTTAACAAAGGTTGTTATGTGGGACAAGAAATTGTCGCTAGAACAGAATATATAGGAAAGGTAAAAAGACGTGCTGTGATCTATTCATTATCAAAAAAAATATCCTCACGCCACGAACCGTTATTTCTGGGTAAAGATAAAGTCGCAATTGATATCCTCTCTACCAGCGAAAACATGATGATTGCATTAGTAAACACATCCTTTGCTGCCGATAATTTAATTTATGCAGGAGGGATTGCATCACCCATTAATTTAAAATGATAAATATTACGCTTTATCGAAATTCTCATTCCGCATGTATGGAAAAAGTAGAACATCTCTAATAGAAGCGGAATTAGTAAACAGCATAATCAGTCTATCTATACCAATACCTAGGCCTGCCGTGGGTGGTAGACCATATTCAAGCGCTCTGATATAATCATGATCAAAAGACATTGCCTCTTCATCACCTGCAGCTGCATTCGATACCTGCTGTAAAAATCTTTGTGATTGATCTTCCGAGTCATTTAATTCAGAAAAACCATTTGCTAATTCTCTGCCTGAAACAAAAAACTCAAATCGATCTGTAATAAATGGGTCATCGTCGTTCTTTCTAGATAATGGTGAGACTTCAGTTGGATAAGCATATATAAAAGTTGGCGAGATCAAATGATGTTCACATGTTTTATCAAATATTTCAGCTTGAATTTTTCCAGAGCCATAATTATCTTGAACTTTAATACCCATCTTTTTAGCAAAAGCTTTCATATAATTTAGATCTCGAATATCTTCACTTTGAATATCTTCATTATACTTACAAATAACTTCTTCCATCGTTAAGCGTTGAAATGGTTTTGAGAAGTCTATAGATTGCTCTTGGTAGTTTATTACTAAAGAATTATGAATTACTTCACTGATTCCACGCATTAAATCTTCAACTAATTTCATAAAATCTTCATAATCAGCATAGGCCCTATAAAGTTCCAACATGGTAAATTCAGGGTTATGCTGAGTGGATACACCTTCATTTCTAAAATTTCGATTAATTTCATAGACTCGCTCAAATCCACCTACTACCAATCTCTTTAAAAAAAGTTCTGGTGCTATCCTCAGGTAAAGCTTCATATCAAGTGCGTTATGATGAGTTTCAAATGGTTTAGCAACTGCTCCACCCGGCACACTATGCATCATTGGAGTTTCAACTTCCATAAAATCCTGAGAATCTAAGAAGGATCTAATAAATGATACAATCTTTGTTCTAACCAAAAAAACATCACGACTATCCTTGTTCATGATTAGATCAACATAACGCTGCCTATATCGAGTTTCTTGATCGGCCAAGCCATGGAATTTTTCTGGAAGTGACCTGAGTGATTTTGTTAAGACATTCGCTTGATCCGCAACGACAGTCAATTCATCTGTATTCGTTTTAAATAAGATTCCAGTAATACTAAGGATATCACCCACATCCCATCTTTTAAAATCCTGGTAATGCCCTTCTGGCAATCGATCTCGCTCCATTCTAATTTGAATGAGCCCACTAACATCTTGTATCTTAATAAAGCTTGCTTTGCCCATGACACGCTTTATCATCATGCGTCCAGCAACAGTCACTTCAATTTGAGCGCTCTCGAGGCTCTCTTTATCAGACGCGTCATATTCTGAATGCAAATCATAAGCGAGATTTTTTCGACGGAAATGATTTGGAAATGCATTCCCATCTTCCCTTAAAAGAGATAACTTTCTTCTTCTTTCTTTAATTAACTCATTTTCATTATTATTTATATTTTCCACTTACAATCCCTGTTTTAAACTAGCCTCAATAAATTTATCTAGATCTCCATCTAATACACCTTGTGTATTACCAGTCTCTATACCTGTCCTAAGATCTTTTATACGACTTTGATCGAGGACATAAGATCTTATTTGACTTCCCCAGCCAACATCTGCTTTTGAGTCTTCAAGCAAAGATGCTTCTGAGTTCTTTTTTTGCAACTCCAGCTCATAGAGCTTTGCTTTTAATTGCTTCATCGCAGTAGCTTTATTCTTATGCTGAGACCTATCATTCTGACATTGTACTACTACATTCGTCGGTAAGTGTGTAATTCTCACAGCAGATTCTGTTCGATTTACATGCTGCCCGCCTGCACCACTCGCTCGGTAGACATCAATTCTGAGTTCAGATGGATCTATTTCAATTTCAATACTATCATTCACTTCGGGCATTACAAAAACGGAGGCAAAAGAGGTATGTCTTTTATTTCCAGAATCAAAAGGTGATTTTCTAACCAGTCTATGAACTCCTGTTTCGGTCCTAAGCCAGCCATAAACATACTCACCAGAAATCTGAATAGTTGCACTTTTAATGCCAGCGACTTCTCCAGCTGAGACCTCAATAATTTCAACTTTATATTCATGAGCTTCTGCCCATCTTAAGTACATTCTTAGTAACATTTCAGCCCAATCTTGCGCTTCTGTGCCTCCAGCTCCAGATTGAATATCAATAAATGCATTAGAATCATCCATTTCACCACTAAACATTCTGTGAAATTCTAATAAAGCAACTTGCTTTTCTACATTATCAACTTCAGTAAAAATATCATAAATGGTCGATTGATCTTCTTCTGTAACCGCCATTAGCATTAGCTCCTTAGAGTCATTACATGACAATTGCATAGCATCCAATCCATCTACAATCGATTCCAAGGATGCGCGTTCTTTGCCTAAAGATTGAGCTTTATTAGGATTACTCCATACATTTGGATCTTCAAGCTCTCTTCGAACTTCAGCTAGCCTCTCCGACTTAACTTCATAGTCAAAGATACCCCCTTAGCGAATCTATTCGCTCGAGAATATTAATTATTTTTTGTTTTAAACTATTAATTTCAATCATAACGTCAGGATATATAGATTTTTTCTACTAATAATTGAGCGGAAGTTTTTCCTCTGAATTCATTTAGCTGTAACTTGTAAACTAATTCTATCGCATCTCTTGCTACAATACTCCCTTGATTGAAAGCAATAGCTTCCATAGACATCTCACTATTTATAGATTTAACCCTCATTTTAAGATGATTTTCACCAACAATTCGTTGATCTATTAAATAAAATTTTCCATTGAATAAAGGCTCATCAAATCCAGCGCCCCATGGTCCAAAATCTTTAATCATTTGAGCAAATTCAATCGTGAGTTTTTGATGGGGTAACTGGCCATCAATATATATCGAACCGGTAAAATCTGCCATCGGATAAAGTTTCTTTATGTGAGTGGATGCATGAATCTTAAATTCCTCAAAATTCTTCTCTTTTATCGTAAGACCAGCTGCCATTGAGTGGCCACCATATTTCTCAATTAGATTCGGGTTTTCAGTAGCAATTGATTCAAGTAAATCTCTAATATGAATTCCTGGTATAGATCTAGCTGACCCTTTGAAGATATTTTGACCTTCTTTAGCAAAAGCAATCACAGGCCTATTACAATGATCTTTTAACCTAGAGGAAACCAAACCAACTAGTCCCTGATGCCATTTTTTATCATAAATGCATAAGCATGCTGGTAAATTCATTTCATTGAACTTATCTATATAATCATGAGCTTCACGTTGCATTACTTGCTCAATATTTTGGCGTTTTTTATTTTTTTCAACAAGGGTGGCAGCACATGTTTCTGCAACGGAATAATCGTTAGTTGTTAAGCACTCAATTCCAACTGAGATATCATCTAATCTACCCGCAGCATTGATTTTTGGTCCCAAAGAAAATCCCAAATCCGTGCTTGTTAATTTATTATAGTCTTTTCCAGATTGCTTAATAAGGGCTAAGATACCTGGTATACAGTATTTATTCTGAATTCTCTTCAGGCCCTCATTAACTAAAATTCTATTATTAAAATCAAGTTTCACCACATCCGCAATTGTTCCTAATGCCACTAAATCTAAGTAGCGGGCAGCAGTCTTTGCTGCATCAATCAGTCCGTTTGCCTGTAGCTCCCTGCCAAGACCAGCCATAAGATAAAAAGCCACACCAACACCTGCTAGATTTTTACTGATAAATTTACTGTCTTTTAGGTTGGGATTAACAATCACATTAGCATTAGGTAGAATAGAACCAGGCAAATGATGGTCGGTTACCAACACATCAATACCTAATTGACGAGCTTTTTCCACGCCGTCTATACTTGAAATACCATTATCAACAGTAACTAAAAGCTGAGGGTCAAATTTCTTTGCATCTTCTACAATTTTTGGCGTTAGCCCATAACCATAATGAAACCTATTAGGCACAATATAACTGATTTTTTTATAGCCATAGTCACTAAGGCAACGCATCAAGAGAGCTATACTCGTTGCACCGTCAACATCATAATCTCCCACTATAAGGATATTTTTATTCTTATATCTTAGGAGAAGCTTTATTGCTTCATCTAGATTCTCTAGAGAACTAATAGGTGCTAAAGCACTCAACTTATAATCAAACTCAACTTTACTTTTAACACCTCTCGCAGAGAGCACTTTAGCTATTATAGGATCAATATCTCCCAATAAATTTACATTTTTATATTTTCTTTCATATATATTGGGTTTTTTTTGGTTCACTAATAATGTCCAATTTTTTTCATAAAATTTGGTTTACGCCATATTCTATATTTGTGGTAAAGACTTATGTCAGCTGTCCAACCATCCCTAAAAATCAAAATTAAACGTTCAGGCTTATATTTATTATGGTACTGATGGATCGAAGTTAAAAAACTCTTTAATTTTTTGGTATTTGAATTTTGAGAGTCATTATCGTCAGGTGTAACTGCGACAAATGAACCTAGATCTTGACTTAATAAATCCTCCAAGTTTATATCAAATGGCTTAGTTTCTGAGTCAGATGAATACCAGTAACCTTTGAGCGTATAATCATTTGAGTACAAAATAGGTAGTTTTTTTGCTTCAACTGAATTGAGGTGGCCACCGCCCCATAACCACAATGAATTAAATAAGTTATTATCAATAGATGCACAGCCATGAATAAACATCTGAATTTCGTTATTTAATTGCCCATAAACACCTGATTGATCCTCACTTGGAAAAACTTCATTGATACTTAAATTTAGAATCTCAGAAGGTGAATAATTGCTCGTTGGTATGGAATATTTTGATTGAATATAACCCGTAATACCGTTTGTCATAAGATCCACTGAATAATCTTTTTCTAAAGTATTATTAATTTCGTTATAAGCAAATACCATATCTTTTTTATCTATCAGGTTTTGGTTAACTGGTTTAACAAGCATTCGATCTAAATGCGCTTGAATAAAAACTGGGTCGGCTGAAGCGATCCAATGCTTTGGTTTTATTTTTGTTTCTCCATAATATCTAAGTGCACCTATGCTACCAATATCACTATGAACATCAAGATAATACAAAATACGATTTAATATCTTTTTAGAGGGCTTGTTATATGTAAGATTTGATCTGGCAAGCCAGTTTTGTAATTTAAGACCTATATCAAAATATTCCCCAAGCGCAGGTAATACTATTATAGAAAAAGAGTTTTTGACTGATGGCATCATGAGACCAAACATATTATTATTAAATATTATCGCATAAAAATATTAATTGTTTTCATAACGTATCAGAAAAGTAAGCATAAAATGAAATTTACAAAAGACCAAGGTTCTGAAGTTACAATTAGACAGATTGAGAATAATCGAATTAAGATAGGTAATAATTTTATCGATTATTCATGCATAGTTACTTCAGATGAAATACTTGGAGAATGGGGTAATAAAAATGTGGATGTTACGACTTATAATGATCTTGAGTTTATTCTAAAAAAGAAGCCAGATATATTAATATTTGGCACTGGTGAAAAAGCAGTACTCCCTAATCGTAATCTAGTGTTTGATTTAGCAAAGAAAAATATAGGGCTAGAAGTAATGACAACTGCTGCGGCTTGCAGAACCTTTAATATTTTAATATCTGAAGATAGAAGCCCAATTGCAATACTAATTTTATAAATCAGCACTTAAGAATTTCCAATAAAATTTAGTGGGTCAACTGGATTACTATTACGTCGTATCTCAAAATATAATCTTGGTAATTGTTCTGGGCCTATACCCATAGTGGCTATTTTTTGACCCTTAGTAATCCAATCACCCTCTTTAACGATCAGCCCTTCATTATAGCCATAAGCACTAAGATAAGTATTGTTATGCTCTATTATAATTAATTGACCATAACCCACCAGCCCATTACCGGCATAAACAACTCGACCATCAGAAGCGGCATTAACTGATTGCCCTAGTTTTCCTCCCAATAAAATCCCGCCAAACAATTTAGAACTCTTGGAGAACCTCCTAATAACTTTACCTCTGGTAGGGCTAGTCCATTTTAAATTCCTGTTATCTTCAATGATGCTTGCCTGTTTATTTAACCTTGCTATCTTTTGTTTTGTAGATTTGACGGGGGCGTTTTTTATTTTTACATAACCGATCGGTGCCGATAACTTTAATATTTGACCAGGGTAAATCAAGCCATCTGATGAAATTTTATTCCAACTAATGAGATTTTGATAATTCAGGCCATAACGCCAAGCAATAACATATAGAGTTTCGCCAGAGCGCACGAAATGCCTTTTTTCTGATACCTCTTCTAATTGAGTAGAGCTACAAGATAAAAGAAATATACATAGATAAATAAAAGCGATAATTTTTTTTAAATCCATCAATATTCTAATTTTCCTTAAAACAAGAGATTCTAAAAATTTAGTATGCATTTAAATATAATTAAATTCATTCTATAAAATAATTAATACATTAAAATTGCGACTATAAGCAAAACAAAAAACCAGCCTATTCGTTCAATATAGCTTTCCAGAATTAATGAAATACGCTCACCGCAAAAAGATATCATAGCTGCAATTAAAAAAAATCTTGCACCTCTACCTAATATAGAAAAAAGAATAAATCCAATTAGATTAACTCCTGTAATTCCAGCCGCGATCGTAAATATTTTATATGGTATGGGAGAAATTCCTGCCAGAAGAACAGCCCATAAACCCCAGTTCTGAAACCAATCTTGCGAGAGCTGAAATGAATCCCAATAACCTGAATTTCTCAACCATAACTCTAATAAATCAAAGATAAAATATCCAATAAAATAACCAAATATTCCTCCAAGAACTGAGGCTAGAGTTGTTATAAAAGCATAATACCAAGCTTTTTTCTTATCAGCCAAGCACATAGGTATCAACATTACATCTGGTGGTATGGGAAAAAATGAAGATTCAGCAAAACTCAACAAAAACAGATATCTACCTGCCCTTAAGTCAGTTGACCATAGGATTACTTTTTTATATAAGTAACTAAAAATATTCATACCTATACGATTAAAATGTGCCGATATTTCGTATATAAATGCCTGCAATCATTCTATTCACCTTTTACCAATGGAACAAAGCTAACAGAACCTAATTTTTTAGTCTCATAATGATCGTAGTTTCGCTTTATGAGTATGAGCTCTTGTTCTCTAGGTAAGCCGATCGGAATAATTAATACTCCTCCTATATTTAATTGCTCTAGAAGATCATCAGGTAACTCGGGAGCTGCAGCAGCAACTATTATACCATCATAGGGACCATATTTTGACCACCCTTTCCAGCCATCGCCATGTCTAAATTGAACATTATATATATTCATATCTCTTAAACGCTGTTTTGCCTTTATCAAGAGACTTCGAATCCGTTCTATCGTATAAACTTTCTTAAAAAATGAACTAAGAATAGCTGTTTGATAACCACATCCAGTACCAATCTCTAGAATACAATCACCTTTAACTGAACTTATTAGAGCTTCAGTCATTTTTGCTACAATATAAGGCTGGCTTATAGTTTGACCCAATCCAATTGGCAAGGCGGTGTCCTCGTATGATCTTGAAGCAAGTGCTTCATCAACAAATAAATGACGAGGGACATTTCTAATTCGCTCTAATACTGAGTTAGACACGATTCCTTGGTCTTTTAATCTTTTGATTAGCCTGTCACGAGTTCGATCAGACGTCATTCCAATACCTTTATTCTCAGGTATTTCCATACTCACCCTAACAACCAATCACTCGTATCAGATAAAATCTTATGGTTAGTCATATCTATCTGTATCGGAGTAACTGAGACCAAATTATTCTCTATAGCATGAAAATCAGTTCCGTAACCAGCATCTTTCCCCTCTCCCGGCGGACCTATTTTATAATCAACAGTATTGTTTATATTTGATTTCATAATTATAGGCGTTGAGCGATGACGTGTTCCTAATCTAGTGGCAATCATACCATTCGATTCTTGATAATTTATATTGGGAACATTAATGTTTAGTATAGAATCAGATGGAAATGGGTGATTTTCAAATTTTTCAACTAATTGCATAGTTATCTTCGCTGCTACTTCATAGTTATCTAGATTTTTTGTAATGGAAGAAATTGCTATGGAAGGCAGACCCAGGAATCGGCCTTCAATTGCTGCCGCAACTGTTCCTGAATACAGAACATCTTCACCTAGATTAGCTCCATGATTAATTCCAGAAATAACCATATCAGGTACTTTATCAAGAAACCCCGATAAGCCAAGATAAACTGTATCAGCTGGAGTACCATCGACGCAGTATATATTCTTGGCTATTCTTTCAATTTTTAATTTTGAACGAAGAGATAGTGCACTACTAGAACCGGAGTGATTTATCTTTGGCGCAAAAATTATTACCTCTGCGATTTTTTTTAAATGAGAAGCGAGGATATTAATCCCCTCTGCCTGATAACCATCATCGTTGCTCAATAAAATAACCATTACTAAATTTTACATTTTTCAACATCAAGCAGCTATATATTTATTATTTATTGTATAATTTAAGATAATAATTTCACTTTATTTTTTTGATAAACTTAAGTAATGACAGAAAAAAAAGACCGTCATAACGGTCTGCCAAAAATAACAAAAGATGAAATCGATTTGTTTCGAAATACACTCGAGCACACAAAGCCCATAGAAAGCAAAAAAAGCCCGCCTTTTCGAAAAAAAATAACTGCTAGGGCTTATTTCACAAAAAAAGATAACCAAAACGTACTCACAGAAAGTTTGAATGTAGATATCGATCTTCAGGAAGAAAATAATAGTGATATTTTAAGATTCCAACGTCCTAATATCACATCAAAAATTATGAAAAAACTCTCACGAGGATTCTTCAGTGTTCAATCTGAACTTGATCTCCATGGAATGACATCAAATGAGGCAAGTTTGGTTTTAAGATCATTTATTAACGGGTCTGTTCAAGATGGATTGACGTGCGTTAGAGTAATTCATGGAAAAGGTTTGGGTTCTGGGCCGAGAGGCCCTGTTATAAAACAACAAGTAAATAGATTGCTTCGGAGATGGGACCAAGTATTGGCTTTTATATCAGCCCGCCAAATTGATGGTGGGACGGGAGCTATTTATGTTTTATTAAAGAAGAATCACTAGTAACTTCAATACTTACTTTTCATTTGGATCAACAATTATATACATAACTTCATCTTTACCAATTAAACCTAGATCCTTTCTGGCTCTTTCCTCAATAGCCTCAGTTCCATCCTTTAGGTCCTTAATTTCAACTTCTAATGCTTTATTTCTGTATTTGAGAAATGCATTATTTTTAATTTGATTATTAACACTATTTTGTAAAACAGTCATTCTTTTATAACCATCTTCTGAGATCCAAATCTTGATCTGCATGAATGAAATTACTATTACAAGTAATAATAAAACCCAACGAAGATTTTCCATATTTTTAAGCTCTCCGCTTTATGATATTGGAAGAGGGACTGAAAATGCATTTCTGGGGTCATATAAAGCTTCACTACCTAATACTTCCTCTATTCTCAAGAGTTGATTGTATTTTGCCATACGATCAGATCTTGATAAGGAGCCTGTTTTAATTTGTGTGGCACTAGAACCTACGGCTATATCTGAAATTGTATGATCTGAAGTTTCTCCAGATCGATGTGAAATTATTGCTGAGTAATTTGCTGAAATTGCCATATTTATAGCGTCAAATGTCTCAGATAAAGTACCTATTTGATTGGGCTTTATAAGTATAGAGTTTGCAATTCCTTTTTCTATTCCTGCTTTAAGTATAGAGGTATTTGTTACAAAAAGATCATCGCCAACTAGTTGAATACGATCATTTAATTTTTTGCTCAGAATTGACCACCCTTCCCAATCTGATTCATCCATACCATCCTCGATTGTGATTATAGGATAAGCGTCAGCTAATTCAGCAAGAAAATCTGAAAAACCTAGCGCATCAAATTCTCGACCTTCTGATTGCAGATGATAGATATCATTAGAGAAAAATTCACTGCTTGCAACATCTAGGCCTAAAAATATATCTTTACCCTGCTTTAAACCTGTTTTTTCTATTGCCTCACAGATTACATCAAGAGCAGCGCGATTTGATTTTAGATCTGGAGCAAATCCACCTTCATCACCAACTGCCGTATTTAAGCCTTTTTTTTGCAGTACAGATCTGAGTGAGTGAAATACTTCCACTCCATGCCTTAGTGCCTCTTTGAATGAATTAGTGCCCACTGGGATAATCATAAATTCTTGTATATCAATACTATTGTCAGCATGCGCTCCCCCATTTATGATATTCATCATTGGTACTGGCATCGTACTTTTTTCACCAAAATATCTAAATAACGGAACTTTTTTAGATATAGCAACGGTTTTTGCAAAAGCCATAGAAACAGCAAGCAATGTATTTGCACCTAAATTCGCTTTGTTATCTGAGCCATCTAATTGTTTTAATATATTATCAAAATCATTTTGACTAACCACTTCCATACCAGAAAATTTATCATTTATTATTTTGTTAATATTTTGAACTGCCTTCATGACACCTCTTCCAAGATATCTTGAAGAATCACCGTCTCGAAGCTCAATAGCTTCCCGACTTCCAGTTGAAGCGCCTGAGGGTACTGCTGCACGAGCAAAACTACCATCATTTAATCTAATTTCTGCTTCTACAGTTGGGTTTCCTCTTGAATCAATAATCTCTCTTCCATGGATGCTAGATATTGTTGTCACAGTCAAAGTCTCCAAACAATTAAGTTTTATTTATTATTAAGAAGACCATTCAATCTGATCTTCAATATAAGTTTTTTTCTTTACCGCTTGATCTATTGAGATTAGAGTTTCCAATAAATCATTCATTCTATTGAGTGGCCAAGAATTAGGCCCATCACTTAACGCTTGATCTGGATTCTCATGAGTCTCGATAAATAACCCTGCGACGCCCACAGCAATCGCTGCTCGCGCCAGGACGGGAACAAATTCTCTGCAGCCACCTGAACTACTCCCTTTTCCTCCAGGTAATTGAACAGAGTGCGTAGCATCATAAATTACTGGGCAATTAGTATTTCTTAAAATAGGCAGAGATCTCATGTCTGATACCAAATTATTGTAGCCAAACGTAAAACCCCTTTCACATACCATGATGTCTTTATTTCCAGTAGAGTGAGCTTTATTTACAACATTTTGCATTTCATTGGGCGATAAAAATTGACCTTTTTTAATATTTACAGGCTTACCTTGTTTAGCCACATTCAAGATAAAGTTAGTTTGTCTGCATAAGAAAGACGGCGTCTGAAGTACATCAACAACATCAGCGATTTCATCTAGCGGCGAGTCGTCATGCACATCAGTTATAACTGGGATATCTATTTGAGATTTAATATCCGATAAAATTTTCAATCCTTCTTCTATACCTGGTCCACGAAAGCCATCTTTTGAACTACGATTTGCCTTATCAAAAGAAGATTTGTAAAGAAGTGGAATTCCCAAATTTTTAGTAATTTCTTTTAATTTTCCAGCTGTCTCAATCGCTGATTCTCGGCTCTCTAGAACACAATTTCCTGCAATTAGGAAGAAAGGGATATGATTACCAACTTCAAAATTTAAAAGTTTCATTTTTGAATAACCCTACTCTTTGATTCAGTGCAAGCTTTTATAAAGCTTTTGAATAATGGATGGCCATCACGAGGATTTGATTTAAACTCAGGGTGAAACTGACTTGCCAAAAACCATGGATGATTAGGTAACTCAATTACTTCGACTAAATTATCTACAGATGTTCCAGAAAAAACTACACCAGCTTTTTCCATTAAATTACGATAATTATTATTGAATTCATAGCGATGACGATGGCGCTCATAAATACTCTGATTACCATAAATCGATTTAACCAAAGATTTATTGGTTAAGTTAATTTGTTGCTCGCCGAGCCTCATTGTCCCACCCATATCTGATAATTCATCACGCTCTTCTATTTCTCCAGTGCTTTCTTGCCATTCTGTAATCAATGCAATAACTGGATGAGGCGTTTTCTTGTTGAATTCTGTACTTTGAGCATTTTCAAGTTTTGCTAGATTTCTGGCCGCCTCAATAATAGCTACCTGCATTCCAAGACAAATACCTAGATAAGGTATATTGTTTTCCCTAGCATATTGCACAGTCGATATTTTACCTTCAATACCTCTATCACCAAATCCACCCGGCACGACTATTCCATCCATACCTTCTAGTAGACCAATCCCTTTTCTTTCGATGTCCTGAGATTCAATATAGTGAATATTTACCTTAGTTAATGTCTTGATTCCACCGTGCAATAGTGCTTCCGTAAGTGAAATATATAGATTTAAGAGATGCATATATTTTCCAACCATGGCAACATTAATTTCATTTCTTGGATTCTTTTTTGCCTCAACAATTGAATTCCACTCAGATAGATTTGCTTCTGGTACATCTAACTTTAATTGCTCCACAACAATATTGTCTAGGCCTTGTAAATGCATCATCTCAGGTAATTTATATAAATCGTCGACATCGATTGCAGAAATAACTGCTTTTTCATTTACACTCGTAAATAACGCAATTTTCTTTCTAGAATCCTCAGGAAGAATTTTTTCAGAACGACATACCAATATATCAGGTTGAATGCCAATAGAACGTAATTCCTTAACAGAGTGCTGTGTTGGTTTTGTCTTAATTTCTGATGATGTTGCAATATAAGGAACCAAAGTTAGATGCACATAAACTACTTGGTCAGATCCTAGCTCAACACCCATCTGACGAATAGCTTCCATGAAGGGCAATGATTCTATATCACCTACTGTCCCTCCTATCTCAACCAAACAAACGTCTGCATCTCCCGAGCCGCTGATAACGCCCTCCTTGATAGCATCAGTAATGTGAGGAATTACTTGAACAGTAGCACCTAGGTATCCACCTCGACGTTCTTTCGCTATAACTGATTCATAAATTCTACCTGTAGTAAAATTACTATTACGACCAGTCTCGGTTCTAACAAAACGCTCATAATGACCTAGATCTAGATCGGTTTCCGTCCCATCTGAGGTCACAAAAACTTCACCATGTTGAAATGGGCTCATTGTTCCTGGGTCTACATTTATGTATGGGTCTAATTTAATCATGCTTATAGATAGACCACGAGATTCAAGTATTGCCCCAAGACAAGCTGATGTAATTCCCTTACCTAGCGAGGAAACCACGCCTCCAGTTATGAATACATAAGCTGTCATTGTTTACTCAGCATGACTAGTTCACAAATTATTTCGATAACACAGATATTCATACGATAATTCCATGTACAAAATGATTAAAAAGTTGTGGTATTTTTAGTTGTAATTTTTTCAATTTCTCTAGGCCCGTCGTTTGAATAAAGACGGCTTTAAAAATTACCAGAGGATCTTTGCCAAAACAATCTAATTTTAAAATAAAAGAACTAATGTAGTCCTAGCTTAGGTTTCTGATGCCATTTAAAATCATAACCATTAAGTTTAAAAAATTTTTCCGCAACCCAAAAATCTGCAACGCATACTATTTCATCACCAACCATTAGTATTGGAATTTTATCCCTCATCCATGGAAAAATCTTTTTATCTTGCAGTAATTTTTTTAATTTTCGATTGTAATCACTATCAACAGGACGTATATTTTCACCTCCTTTCCTAAAAACTACAACCAAGCCTTGATTTGCTATTTTCGAATCAATACCAAAGCCCGCAGTGGCCTCCAATGATATAGCTCCCATTCCAAGACCCAAATTTACAATCTTATTATCAGGAAAAATCTTGAATTTCTTTAATATTTTTTTTGGTGCTATTTGGGGTAATAAATATAAATTATTTTGATAAAATCTCACTTCAACCCCCGGCCATGATACAAGTGGATTTGAATTTATCCCAGAATTAACTATAGTTTTTGTTATTTCTAATAGCTGGTTGAAGGGTGGAGATGGTAAACCCATCTTGTTAACTGAATATCTCAATAAATTACGTTGCCGAGGCTCTGATAACTTTCTATATAAATCTAAATCGTAGCAATCAACCTTGCCAACCATAGCTAGATCAATTTTTGCTAAGTTTGACAAATGTATCTTGGATTCATTTGCAAGTTGAGTTACTTTGCTTAGTCGCTTGCTTAATGATGTCCACCTCTTTTCTAATTTTGGAATAATATCATTACGCAGGAAATTTCTATCTAAGTTATTGTCTTTATTGGTTGGATCATCGATCCAATTTAGATTCTCTTTTTCTGCATAGTTTCGTAAATATTTCTGATCAATACGCAACAAAGGTCTCACTAACTTACCATGAGAAAAGTCTCTAAAATTATTAATGCCAGATAGGCCATCAAGACCACTCCCACGAAATAAATTGAGCAACAATGTTTCTGCTTGGTCGTTTAAGTGGTGGGCTGTAAAGAGCCAATCACCTTCTTTTATAAAATCTCGAAAAATTGCATATCTAGCTTCTCTCAAAGAGGCCTCGATACCTTTTCCAGATTTAAGATCAACTTCTACCTTATAGGTGAAAAAAATAACATTCATGCTAGCGGCACTATTATTACAAAACTCACTCCATGCGTTAGAGTGGTCATTCATCTGATGATTAATATGTAGAGCGATAATGGGGATATCATGATCAATAGATTTAAGCGCATGCAGTAATACGGTTGAATCCATTCCTCCACTAAAACCAACTACATACCTAGAAGGTTTTTGGTGCTCAACTACTAATTCTGAGAGAGTATCGTCAAGGTTAGATTTATCAAACATAGCAAAATTATAAAGAATATTGGTTATTAATATGAGTTTTTAAACTACTTTATAGTATTTTATACTTAATTTTTTTTATATTCTCCGTAATCTGCAATACGTGCTTGTCGATTGTGTAGTAAGGTTTTTTTATCAATAGCCAATAACTCATCTAAAGATTTGATCATTGAGTTCCTAATAACATCGGTCATTTCCTCCAAAGATCTATGTGCTCCACCTAGAGGCTCTTTCAAGACCATATCAATCAACCCATAATTCTTTAAGCTTTTTGCAGTGATTTGCATAGCTTCAGCTGCTTTTTCAGCTGATTCAGAATTTTTCCATAAAATTGAAGCGCATCCTTCTGGGGAAATGACTGAATAAATACTGTATTCCAGCATTAATAATTTATCGGCAACCCCAATTGCTAATGCTCCACCGGAACCACCTTCACCTATCACAACCGAGATAATTGGTACTGTTAATTTAGACATTTTAAATAAACTACTGGCGATTGCTTCACTTTGACCACGCTCTTCTGCACCAAGTCCAGGGTATGCACCTGGTGTATCAATAAAGGTTATAATTGGAAGGTTAAATTTCTCAGCTAACTGCATCAATCGTTGAGCTTTACGGTAACCTTCAGGTTTGGGCATGCCATAATTTCTTCTTACACGTTCCTTGGTATCTCGTCCTTTTTGATGGCCAATAAACATAATAGATTTTTCTTCAAATCGACCAATACCTCCTATGATTGCAAAATCATCAGCATACATACGGTCCCCATGTAACTCACTAAAATCAGTAAAGAGTAGATCAATATAATCTAAAGAATATGGCCGCATCGGATGTCGAGCAATTTGAGCTATCTGCCAATCAGTAAGTTTACTATATATACGTTTAGTGATTTCTTGACTCTTTGATTTTAGTCGAGTGACTTCAACCGATAAGCCTTCATCTGAATCATCAGTTAAATATTGCAGCTCTTCTAATTTTGCTTCAATTTCTGCAATAGGTTTTTCAAATTCTAAAAATGTTGAGCTCACTTATAACCCTCAATGAAATTCTATTTCAATTATACATACTGATTAATAGTAAATTTCTATATTTCTCAATTTTAATAACTTAATTTCACGCTATTTTTGCCTAAAAGTACAATTAACTCATCACGAAGATCTTTTGTAGGGGCAACTAGCCATTTTTTTCCTAAATCAAGCCTCCCTGAAGCTCTATCGTTATTGAATTTTATGGAAATTTCACAATTTCCAGTTTTTCCTGATTTAAGTAAGCTCTTTAATTGATTAAGAATACTATGATCTTTTGGGGATGATGGTAGGTCTATAATCAAATTTTTAGCTAGATTCTCAATCATGGTATGTATATTAGTGATTTTTTCGATATTAACCTGCCAAGATGAAGAAAATTCATCAAATCTCAAATTACCTTCGACAACTATAATAGTATCTTTTTTTACTAAATCTCTAAATTTCTGAAACTTATCATTGAATATAGTTGCCTCCATTCTAGCGGTATCATCATCAATAATGATGGAAATTCGATTGCCTCGTTTTCTTATATCGGCAATCAAACCAGCAATTATTATTATTTTTCTGGGCTGTCTATATTTCTTATCTCCAGTCATTTTCTCTGGGCGATCAATTGATTGCAGGCTCTTTAGCGTTCCACCAGTAAAACAAAGTGCATCATTCCTAACAGCATGAAATGGATGACCGGATAAATATAACCCTAAAGCTTCTTTTTCCTTCTTAAGTAACTTCTCTTCTTTCCATTCAAGAATATCATTATCCTCATCATTATTGCTGACTTGAATTACTGGCGCCAAACCAAACATATCATTTTGTCCAGCAGCAGAATTCCTAGCTTGTTGGTCAGCACTTTTTATTGCACCTAAAAGTTGAAAATCCAAACCATTTCGTGAAACGTTGAATTCATCTAAAGCGCCACATTTTATGAGTGACTCAAGCACACGGCGACTAATTTTTTCAGCACCCAATCTTTTACAAAATTCATCTAAATTTTCAAAAATACCACGATCATCTCTTTCCTTGATTATTGACTCTACTGTTGATTTTCCTACCCCTTTTATTGCACCAAGACCATAAAGAATCTGCTGTTTATTTAGGACTGTAAATTCATGAAGAGAATGGTTGATAGACGGAGGTAATAGCTCAATATCATAATTCAAGCAATCATCTTTGATCATTATCAAACGATCAGTATTATCCATTTCCGTGGTCATTACAGCAGCCAGAAACGCTGCTGTGTAATGTGTTTTTAAATAAGCAGTTTGATATGAAATCAATGCATATGCCGCTGAATGTGACTTATTGAAACCATATCCTGCAAATTTTTCCATCAAATCAAAAATTCTCTCGGCTACATGCTGAGATACACCTCTTTCAATGGAGCCTTTGAGAAAACTCTCACGTTGAATTGCCATTTCTTCGGCTTTCTTTTTGCCCATCGCTCGTCTTAAAAGATCTGCACTACCGAGTGAATACCCGGCCAATACCTGAGCAATTTGCATTACCTGCTCTTGATATAAAATAACCCCATAAGTAGGCTTAAGGATACCCTCGATATCTGGATGCAAATAGTCAATATTCACTTTATCCAAATCATGCTTACGATTAATAAAACTATCGACCATACCTGACTGAAGCGGTCCTGGTCTAAATAAAGCCACTAAAGCGACCAAATCATCAAACTGGTCAGGACGCATTCTTTTGATTAAATCCCTCATTCCAGTTGATTCAAGCTGAAAGATAGCAGTGGTATTACAAGCCCTCAAAAGTTCAAAAGTTTTTGAGTCTTTCATTGGGATTTTATCAATATCTATTTTGTTAACATTTGATTCTTCAGCAATACGGATTGTCAAATCAATAATAGTAAGTGTTCTCAATCCTAGAAAGTCGAATTTTACTAGTCCAGCTGACTCCACATCGTCTTTATCAAACTGTGTAACGACATTTATTTTCCCTTCCTCACAATACAAAGGCGTAAAGTCAGTTAACTTATCAGGCGCAATAACTACACCGCCAGCATGCTTTCCTGCATTTCGAACTAATCCTTCAAGCGACTTTGCAAGATTAATAATAGCCTCGACTTCTTCATCCTCAGAGTACATTCTTCGCAATTCATCATCTTGTTCTAATGCTTTATTTAGCGTCATACCAACCTCAAATGGAACTTGTTTTGCAATTCTATCTACAAAACCATAAGGCTGATCTAAAACTCTACCGACATCCCTAATCACTGCCCTTGCAGCCATTGTTCCATAAGTAATGATCTGCGAAACTCTTTCTCGTCCGTATTTTTCTGAGACATAATCAATTACGCGATCACGACCATCCATGCAAAAATCGATATCAAAATCAGGCATCGATACTCGCTCAGGGTTTAAAAATCTTTCAAATAAAAGGTCATGCTCGAGTGGATCAACATTTGTAATTCCTAAAACAAAAGCAACTAAAGAGCCAGCACCTGAACCCCTTCCAGGTCCCACTGGTATCTTATTATTCTTAGCCCAATCAATAAAATCAGAAACTATTAGAAAGTAACTGGAGAAACCCATACTATTAATTACACCCAACTCTTCGCTCAAACGTGACTTATATATTGATGAATCAATTTTATTATCATTTTGAAAATCTTTTAGCTTCGTAGTTAAGCCTTTTTCTGATTCTTTAAGTAAATAAGAATCAGTTGTTTGATCCTCTGGTACAGGAAAGATAGGCAAAAATGATTCGCCCAACCTGAGATGCAAATTACATCTTTTTGCAATTTCGATTGTATTTTGCAATGACTCTGGAATATCGCTGAATAAATCATGCATTTCCTTGGCATTTTTTAAGTATTGCTGATCACTGTAAAGTTTTGGCCTATTTACATCAGATAGAATTAATCCATCATTTATGCAAACTCTAGCTTCATGCGATGAATAATCATTCAAATTTAAAAATCTTACATCATTTGTCGCCACTACTGGAACCGAATTATCATGAGCCAGAAGAAGAGCTTGCTGTATATAATTCTCCTCAAATTGACGGTCAGTTCGAATGAGCTCTAAATAGAAACGATCTTCAAATAAACTAAGCCAAGAATCTAATTGTCTAGAAGCAAGATCATGATGCTCATTCACTAAACTTCGCCCAATATCACCATTAAGACCGGCTGATAATGCTATCAATCCCTTGCAATTTTTTTTAGAAAGCCAAGATTTATGTAAACGAGGACCAAATCTTGTTTGCCCATCAAGCCAGGCACGTGTAATTAATTGAGTAAGATTTTTATACCCATCATTGTCAATACAAAGTAAGGTAATACGGTCATACCGTGATTCATCGTCCTCATCCGCAAGAAAAATATCTGAGCCAATTATTGGTTTAACTCCAAACTCAAGAGCCTTACGATAAAATTTGACCATACCAAATACATTATTCTGATCAGTTAATGATATTGCAGGCATGTTATTCGATGCGCATTCCTCCATTAACTTTGGTATTCGAATCGTACTATCAACTATTGAGTACTGACTATGGAGATTTAAATGTATGAAATTATTTGTCATTGGCAAAAGAAATTAAGTCAAAAAAAATTTAAATAGATGAACTTAATATTAATTAGATTTTCTAAACTAAACTAGTTAATTCTTGTCTAAAGTCATATTTTCACATAAAGGCTTAAAACTCATTCGGTGCTGTGAACATGGTCCACTATATTTAATACGTTCAAGATGATCTTTTGTGCCATAACCTTTGTGCTTTGCAAAGTTATAACCAGGAAAAAGAGAGTCTAGATTAGTCATTAACTTATCTCGATATACTTTTGCTATGATAGATGCAGCACTAATTTGATCTACTTTTCCATCTCCCCCTATGATAGCTTCTCCATTTATGAGCTCGTTATGAAAATTTAAATTTGGTAAAGTATTGCCATCTATTCTGACTAAATCTGGTAAATATGATAAACCTAAAATTGACCGTCGCATAGCCAGCATCGTTGCTCTTAGAATATTCATATTGTCAATCTCGTTAACATCTGAATACGCTATGGACCATGATAAAGCTTGCTTGAGGATTTGCTTAGAAAGGTGGTTTCTTTTTTTTTCACTAATTTTTTTGGAATCATTCAGCTCGTCAAACGAGTAATGCTTAGGGAGAATAACTGCTGCTGCAACGACCGGACCAGCTAAGGTCCCTCGTCCCACTTCATCAACTCCTGCGACAAATTCATATTGATCAATATTTATATTAATTCTAAAACCTCTAATGCAGCTAATTTATCTGTATCAAGATTCAACCTTGATCTTAATAAAGAAAAATCAGCTCTAATCGTTTCTTCATAATCTGGATTATCCAAATTATCACAAATAGCTTTATTGAGATTTTGAATAGACGCCTTACTTTGAATAAATTCAGGAATGACTTGTTTGTTTAAAAGTATATTTGGAAGTGTAAAAGAGTCTATTTTAATTAATTTATTTAAAATAAAATAACTTAATTTAGATACCTTGTATGCAGCTATTGTCGGTCGACATAATAAAGCAGATTCTAGCGCTGCAGTACCAGAGGCCAATAAAACTAAATTGGACGCTACAATCATTTCATGCGCACAACCATTTACCAATAGAAAACTATCTCGAATATCATTATCAATAAGGTATTGTTCAAATTGATTATAAATTTCAGAAGACACCATCGGTGCCACAAAAGTAATTCCTTTGTATCTGTCAATCAATAATTTAGCTACACCGGCAAAGATCGGACCAAGATTCTCTATTTCACTAAAACGACTTCCTGGTAAAATCGCTATAATAGTTCCTGATGAAAGATGAAATTGATCTCTCACAGCATTTCTTTTTAGACTATAAGGTAATTTATTGGCTGCTGGATGACCAACAAATACAGCTGGTATTTTATATTTTTTGTACAAATCAGGCTCAAATGGAAGAAGACAAAGAACTTTATTGGCACATCTGCGAATTTTTTCTATTCGATTTGATCGCCAAGCCCAAATAGATGGACTGACATAATGAACTGTAGTAATTCCTTTTAATCGTAATTTCTCTTCCAGAGTAAGATTAAAATCTGGAGCATCAATACCAATAAATATATCAGGTGGGTATTTTAACCATTTCTTTAAAATCCGCTTACGAAGTAATATCAAATGGGGTAATCTTTTAATAGGCTCTATGATTCCCATAACTGATAATTCGTTTGATCTTGCCCAGCAATTATTGCTAATTTTTTCCATTTTTGGGCCAAAAATACCCTCAAAATGCACATCGGGATGGATTTTTTTTATTTCACGCATGAGACCAGCTCCTAAAGAGTCACCTGAAGTCTCTCCAGCTACTAATCCAATACGCATAAATTATCTAATAATTCCTCGATCAGAGGCTAACTTTATTGATTCAAGAAGTAACTCTAATTCTTTTTGGTCATTTGCTAACTCCTTAATCTTTTTTAGAGATTCAGAAAGCTTCAAGTCCTTACGATAAAGAATACGATATGCGTTCTTAATATTAGTAATTTGTTCAGTACTATAACCCCTTCTTTTAAGTCCCTCTGTATTAACCCCTCTCGGCTTGATAGGTTGACCTTCGGCCATAACATATGCAGGTATATCTTTTGTGGTTAGTGTGTTCATTCCAATAAAGCTATGAGCACCAATACGTGTAAATTGATGTGCACCAGTAAAACCAGCAAATATAGCCCAATCACCAACATGAACATGGCCCGCTAAAGTTGCATTATTAGCAAAAATAACATTGCTACCCACATTACAATCATGAGCAATATGCACATAGGCCATAATCCAATTATTATCGCCTAAAACTGTTTTTCCTTTATCTTGAGAAGTCCCTCTATTTATAGAGCAATATTCTCTAATGGTGTTCCCATCACCAATAATCAGTGACGTTCTTTCATTATTATATTTTTTATCCTGAGGGTCACCCCCGATTGAGGCAAAAGAATAAATATGATTTTTTTTTCCAATTATTGTTGAGCCACTAATGACCACATGGCTATCAATTATAGATCCTTCACCAATGACAACATCATCGTTGATTACAGTATAAGGACCAATATTCACATCTGCAGCTATTACAGCAGATTTAGAGATAATTGCAGTTTTATGAATCATAATTGCTAAATATTTGGAGCGCACATAATTTTTGCATTCACAGAAATCTCATCATTAACGCATGCATTGCATGAATAACGCCACATTCCTCGAATAATTCTGTCTACTTCGACTTTTATGGTCAATTGATCTCCTGCTACCACAGGGAAGCGAAAACGCGCTTGCTCAACTGAAACGAGATAATAAATTGGCTTAGGCCTGACATCACCAACTGTAAGATGTCCAAGGATACCACCTGCTTGAGCCATTGCCTCGATAATAATTACACCTGGCATGATTGGTTTACCCGGAAAATGACCTTGAAAATAAGGCTCATTGATTGATACATTTTTTATCGCTGTAATTGATTTGCCAAGCTCATAATCAACAACTTTATCTATATATAAAAAAGGATAACGGTGCGGCAGAAGTTCCATGATCTGAGTGGCATTTAAGATTTTATTATTTTTATTCATCCTATTACTCATTGTTTATTATGATTAATATGTACTTTACAAACGACGCATTTTAGCAACAAATTTTTTCCAGACCTTGTCTTCATTGGCAGCAAAAGAGCCAGAATAAACGCCTGGTTTCTTAATACTTTTTGTAACAACAGAGCCACCATTTATTCTCACATCGTCACAAACTTCAATATGCCCAACCAAACCTACTTGTCCGGCAATCATACATCGTTTACCAATAATTGCACTGCCTGCAATGGCTGTAGAAGACGCAATTGCTGTATGCTTGCCTATAGACACATTATGTCCGATTTGGATATGGTTATCTAACCGAACCCCGTCACTAATCTCAGTGTTATCTAGTGAACCTCTATCAATTGTAGTATTAGAACCAATTTCAACATCATTTCCAATCTTAACACCACCTATCTGATGTATCTTTAGCCACCCTTGATCAGTCAGCGTATTTCCAAAACCATCCGAACCAATGACCACACCAGCATGAATTATAGTTCTTTTCCCAATGTCCACTTTATTAACTATTGTAACATTGGCAATCAATCGGGTATTATTTCCAATCTTTATAGCCCCGTCTATTATACAGCCGGGCCCAATATATACATTTTCACCAATTTGTACATCATCACCAACAAAACAAAGTGCAGCAACAAATGCTGATTTTGAAATTATTGCTTTTTTTGAGACTGAAGAATTTACATCTATAGCTGGCTCAAAACTTGGTAGTGGATTGAACAAGGCTATTATTTTTGAAAATATTATATTTGGGTCATCAGTCAATAAAGCATCAACCGAACAGTGTTCTAGGTCACATGGTTTTATTACAACTACTGATGCTTTTGTTGATTCTAATTGCTTGAGATAAAATACGTTAGAATAAAAGGATACATCGCCATGCTTGGCTGAGGTTAGTGTAGATACGGATGTAATTCTTGTTTTTGGATCACCAACAAGATCACATCCAAATTTTACTGCCAGTTCCCCTAAACTAAAATCCAATACATTCTCCTTCTAGAATAAAGCATGTATGAAACGATTTTAAGTATTAAAATCTAGTTTGCAATATCCTGAGAATCGTTTTGTAATGATTCTAATACCAGACCAGTGATATTTACATTTTCACTTGCATATATAACTCCATCAGCAAACACCATGTCATACTCGTTTGATTGGGCATAAGCATTCACTGCATCTAAGATTGATCTTTGGAGTTTTCCCAGCTCTTCATTTCTTCTCAGGTTAACGTCTTCTTCAAGCTCTGTACCCAATCGATTTACTTCGCGTTGTAGTTCTCTGAATTCTTTCTCGGCATTAGCCCTTTCTGAAGCACCCATCACGGCGGCATCTTTTTGAAGTTTTGACGCTAATTCTTCTAGTTCTTTTGATTTAGCTATTGCTTCTCTTTGTCTGGGCTGAAACTCCCCTGCTAGTGACTCCATAACTAACCTAAATTGTGGAGAACTCTCGACTAATGCCTGGAAATTAACAACACCAATTTTTTGCTCTTGAGCTGACAGAGAAACCACAAACAACATACTTGTTATTATCGAAATACAAAAGTATCTAACTAAAGTTTTAAAAAAATTCATATACCTATCCAATTATTAAAAAGATTGTCCAATTGAGAATTGAAATCTTTCAATCTCATCCCTATAAAATCTATCTGTACCCTCATATCGATTAAGAGGATACGCATAACTAAACCTAAATAAACCCATCGGTGCCATCCATTGAACGGCAACCCCAACAGACCTCTTCAGCTCACCAAATGAAGTTGTATATTCTACCGGATCTCCTTTTTTGTCAAAGAAAACTACCTCACCTGTATTGAATACGTTTCCAATATCATAAAACAAACTAGCTCTCGCTTGTTTTGCGGCCTTTTCAGGCAAAGGAATTATAAGCTCTAATTGACTTGCAACTAATACATTTCCGCCATATGGCCTTCCATTTGTATCCTTTGGACCGAGATATGATTCCTTGAATCCACGTGTGGATTTAGGGCCACCACTATGAAACTGCTTAAAAGGGGGGAGTGCTGTGGTGTTACCTAGAGCTTTTCCATAACCTAACTGCGCATTCCACAAAAATATCCAACGCCCATAAACTGGTTGATAAGTGGTAAAGTTATATCTTGTAGTCCAGTACTCAACATTACTTCCGGGCGTTGTCAGCGTTGCAAATAATTGATGCTTGGTTCCTCTATCAGGGAAGATTGTTCTATTTCTACTGTCATAATTCCAGCCAGCCATTATTTCTAAATTTCCAAATTTAGTGCCTGTGTAACCATTCCCTGCATCGTAAGTCTTACCATTACCATTTACCCAATCTATTGCTTGTTGAGTACTGTACCTAGAAGACAACATCTCCACTTGCTGAAGATTCAGCCCTAGACTGACTGATTGGTATTCACCTAGAGGATAACCATAATCTATTGTGGCACCACCACTAGTAGTAGATAAAGCAGAAGCTGCAGATGTAAATTGCTTGTAATCCCTATAATTAAGGGAGGCGGTTCTTCTTATGCCATTCATGGTTGTGAAATAATCTGTATGCGAAGCACTGACTTGCTTAGAGTATTTGCTTGAATTAGCCTGTAATGAGACCCGTTCCCCAGTTCCTAAGAAATTAGTGTGAGTAATACTACCATTGATATTAAGTTTAAAAAATTCAGAATATCCTACCCCACCACTAAACTGTCCTGGCATTCGATATTTAAGATCAAAATCTATATCAACCAAATCAGGACTTCCAATTACGGGATTATTTTCAAATTCAACTTCCTCGATAAAAGGTAATCTTTGCAATCTAATCTTAGAGCGATCAATCAGAATATTAGATACAAAGGCTCCTTCGATTTGACGAACTTCTCTTCGAAAAACTTCATCATCCACCTCTTTGATCCCATTAAAGTTTATACGTCTGACATAAACTCTACTTCCAGGATCAATATAAAATGTGACAGCAACTTCTTTTGCCTCATAATCTAATTCAGGAACAGGCTCAATTTTCGCATTAGCATACCCGTCTTCGCCTAATCTAAATGACATTAATTCTGACGTACTAGTTAATGTTTGCAAATTAAACATGTCACCAGACTCTGAAATAACATACTTTTCTAGTTCTTCATCAGGGATGACATTATTTCCTACTAGCTTTATATTTGAAATATTGTAACGTTCGCCTTCATGAACCACTATGGTAACAAACATATCTTTTTTATTTGGAGATATAGCTACCTGAGTTGATTCCACCCTAAAATCTGCATAACCTCGATCCATATAAAAAGATCGAAGTTTCTCAAGATCTCCCGTAATTGCCTCTTTTGAGTACCTGTCATCCGACCTTATCCAGGATAACCAATTAGCTGTATCTAATTCAAAATCTTCACGAATTTGAGCTTCATCAAAAGAGTCATTACCAATGATATTTACTTGGCGTATTTTTGCCCGATCCCCTTCTTTAACATCTATACTAATTCGAACCGTGTTATTCGGGCGATCTTCGACATCAGCCTTAATTCTGACTCCATATTTACCCCGATCATAATACTGCTCTCTTAAAAAACCGGTGACATTATCGAGTACGGAACGATCAAAGGTCCTTCCTCGAGACATACCAACATTTCGTAATGAAATCATTAAATCTTCAGTTTTAATATCCTTATTGCCTTCTATAGCAAACGCTTCTATTGAAGGCCTCTCCTTTACATCTATTATTAATATTGTGCCTTCTCTTTTTACAGAAATATCATCAAATAACGCCTCACTGTAAAGAGATCTGATTGCTTCTTGAATTCTTACCTCATCAATAGTATCGCCTACATTGATTGGTAAATAATTAAATACAGTTCCTTCAGAAATTCGTCTCAAACCATCAACTCTCATGTCGCTGACCTTGAAAGTCTCAGCATGTGATTGGTCAGTCAGCAAGAAAAATGACAAAGAAATCAGGATAATTGATTCAAATATTAAGTTGTTATTAATTAATCTCATTTTTTTATATTTATACACAAACTATTTAATTAAACAAATCATTGTAAAAAGCTATTCCCATCAATAAAAATAGAATCATAATACCAAATTGCTGACCGAGTAACTGAAATCTTAATGATAAAGAATCTCCCTTTATCCATTCTAAGGTCTGATATACAATCTGCCCACCATCAAGCATAGGGATAGGCATTAAATTTATAACGCCAAGACTAACACTAATCAAAGCTAAAAATTTTAAAAACTGATTTAAACCCGCAACCGCTGTGATTCCTGCATACTTAGCGATACTAAAAGGACCACTTATATTCTTTGATGAAACGTCTCCAGTTAGCATATTTGAAAACATAATAACGGTAAAACTGGCAGATGCCCAAGTCTCTTTTATCGATTCTGAAAAAGCATCAATTGGATCTAATCTTTTAAGCTGCCAAAAATCTTCATAGTTATCACCTGCAACCCCTAAGATACCTTTTGGATTAGGCTCATCTGTCTGATCTAATTGAATGTCAATAACATATTCAAAATTATCTCTTTTATATTTCATAGAAACTAACTGCATAGGTTTATTTTCAATAATAGCCCTTAGCCCCATAAATGAGTTTACTTTTTCATCATCAATGGTAAGTATCTGATCACCTTTTAATAGCCCACCTTTATCTGCAGCGCTTCCTGACAAAACTTCACCTATCATTGCTGGGGGCTGCCAAGGATAAAAACCTAGTCCTTTAAATAATTCTCCAGGTTCTGTCAAAGATGAGCTATTATTTTTAATAGCCAAATTTATAATTTTATTGGATTTTTCTTGGGTTTCTATTTGAAATGTAATTTCTTGTTTTTTAGTTATTGTCATTAAAATTTCTGATATTGCATCCTCCCAATCATCAATAATTTTACCCTCAATTTTCAGAATTCGATCACCATAATTTAACCCTGCATCAGCAGCATATGAATTACTCATAACTTCGCCAATAACTGGCTTGATGGTCATGATTCCATTCGAAAATATAATAAAATAGGCAAAAATCGCAAATATAAAATTAAACACAGGTCCAGCCAATAAAACAGCTACTCTTGATCTAATTGGCTTCTGATCAAAAGCTCGGCCTTCATCTTTAGGATCAATAGAACCATTGCGCCCATCAAGAAATTGAACATATCCACCTAAAGGAATTATAGATAAGCGATAGTCTGTCTGATCTCTTCCTATTTTTTTAGAATAGATCGGTTTACCAAAACCAATCGAGAATTTCAAAACTTTCATGCCACAGAAACGACCAACAATATAATGACCGAATTCATGAATTGTAACCAGAAGACCTACAGCAAAAACAAATGATAAAATACTTATAAGTATCATAATTTATATACCTTTTACTAAAAAAGCATTTAGCTTGAAATAAGAATTAGGCCAAGAGCGAATAATGGTGCTGATGAGATAATACTATCTAATCTATCCAGAACACCGCCATGACCAGGGAAAAAATTACCAGTATCTTTAGTTCCAGTGTTTCTTTTGAACATGCTAATCGTAAGATCACCAATTACAGATAATAAACTTAACGAGATTACAAAAGGTATTAAAACTAGATTATTAAGGTCAAAGAGTATTGATAAAAATACAGCGAAAATTACAACTAAGCATAATCCTCCAATCAGGCCTTCCCAAGTTTTATTTGGACTAATATGAATGGCGAGCTTTAATTGACCAAATTTCTTACCCGCAAAATACGCACCACAATCCATTAGCCAAATAAAAAATAAAAAGGCCAAGAAGTAATCTCTGCCCCAATTTATAAGTATCCAGTCCACCGAAAAGTACCCTGAAACCAAAATAATTAATCCTATGATCCAGCCAACATGACTAGAGATATAAATAGGATAATAAAATAAACTGACTAGAATTAGCATCCAGAAAATCAGTGATAAACTGAATAAAATTTTAAAATCTATGATGCCAAAATCTAAAAAATGAATACAAAGCATCATCAAAATCAGAGTTATTAGAAAAACTATTCTATGATACAAACTACTTTGATTTATAAGATTTGCCCACTCCCATCCAGCAACAATAAAAATCAAAAAGAATACTATTCTAGCTATCTCACCAGGCATTAAATAGAGAATACTTAATAGAACTATCAACCCAATAATTCCAGTTATCGCTCTTTTCTTTAACATGCATGAGTCCTGAATCTATACATTTTTTCCATATCGTCGTTTTCTTTGGGCGTAAAATTCCAGTGCTAATTCTAAATCACCGCTATCAAAATCAGGCCACAATGTTTCACAGAAATATAGTTCTGTATATGCAATATTCCATAATAGAAAATTAGATATTCTCGTTTCCCCACCTGTTCGAACCAATAAATCAGGATCAGGAATTGAGCCTAATTGTAGAAATGAAGAAAATCTACTTTCATCGAGATCAGCAAGATTTAATTCGTTGCTGTCAATTTTATCTTGAATTAATTTTAATGCATTAACTATATCCCATCTTCCACCATATGCCATTGCAACAGTTAAATGTAAACCTTGATTATTTTTCGTTAATAATTCAGCTTTATTAATCTTATTGATTAGAGATTCTTTTAAATTAGATCTGTCTCCTATAAATCTAATCTTTACATTATTACTATTAAGTTCTCTTATTTCTGTATCGAGAGTCTCTATAAAAAGAGCCATCAATAAATTTACCTCTTTGAGTGGACGACCCCAGTTTTCAGTGCTAAACGCATAAAGAGTAAGGTATTCTATTTCCATGGAACCGATAAATCGCACAATATCCCGGGCAGTTGTGGCGCCTCTTTTATGGCCAAGCTTTCTACTCTTATTGTGATTTTTGGCCCATCTACCATTACCATCCATAATTATTGCTATGTGATTGGGTTTCATATGCCTAGACCTAGATAATCAAACAATCATTAACTCTTTTTCTTTTGTAGCGATAATTTGATCTATTTCCTCTACATGTTGATTGGTTAATTCTTGAATCTCCTCTTGCCCTTTTCTTTCTTCGTCCTCGCCAATCATCTTTTCTTTGAGTAATTCTTTTATATCACCCAGGGAATCTCTCCTCACATTTCTTACAGCAACCTTAGATTGTTCGCCCTCTTGCCTAACCACACGAATCATATCTTTTCTTCGATCCTCAGTCAGGGGGGGCAATGGAATCCTAATAATTATTCCAGCCGTGACAGGATTTAGACCTAAATTTGAATTCATTATTGCTTTTTCGATCGGCTTTATCATGTCTTTTTCCCAAGGTGTAATTTTGAGAGTACGGGAATCTTCAATACTGACATTTGCAACTTGATTTAAAGCTGATTGACTTCCATAATAATCAACAAAAATTTGATCCAATAGACTAGTATTTGCACGTCCAGTTCGTATTTTTGTTAAGTTTTGCTGCAATGCCATCGCACTTTTTTTCATTCTATCTGCAGCATCTATTTTGATTTCATTAATCATTTTATTCCTTTACGATATAATACTATATCCCAACTGAAGTTCCGACACTGTTATCTGTCATTGCTTTAACCAAGGTATTTGGTTTGAGCATATTGAATACCCTCAGTGACAAATTATTATCTCGGCACATCACAATAGCCGTGGCATCCATAACATTAAGTTTATTTGATAAAATTTTATCAAAAGATATATCTTTATATAATTTTGCCTCATTATTATCTTTAGGGTCAGAATCATAAATCCCATCAACCATTGTTGCTTTCAACAAAACTTCTGCACCTATCTCAATAGCTCTCAAGCTTGCGGCTGAATCTGTTGTGAAGAAAGGATTACCCGTACCTGCAGCAAGAATAACTATTCGGTCTTTCTCTAAATGCCTTACTGCTCTTCTTCGGATATAGTCTTCACAGACTTCATGGATTTTAATGGCAGACATCACTCTTGCATTTACTTCCATTGACTCAAGTGCATCCTGAATTGCTAATGCATTCATTACCGTCGCCAACATGCCCATATAATCTCCAGTCACTCGATCCATGCCTGCACCAGCAAGGCCAGCACCACGAAAGATATTCCCACCTCCAATTACCACAGCAATTTCGATACCAAGATTCTTGACTTGAATCAATTCATTGGCAATTCGCTTGATTACCATTGGATCTATCCCATAATCAAGATCACCCATTAGGGCTTCGCCACTTAATTTGACTAATATACGCTTATATAGAGGAGATGATGCCTTCATTGAATAATCCTTCTCTTTTGCACTAGAATACCTTAATAATTAGATATTAGCCTATAAATAAGATCAAAATGAATTTGTTTAAGAAATACCTATTTAAAGAAGTAGTTTAGATTAAGAGGCGCTATCTTTTATTTGCTTCATAACCTCATCAGCAAAATTTTCTTCTTTTTTCTCAATGCCCTCACCAACCTCATACCGAATGAAATTAGTTACTACTGCATTAGAATTTTTTAATAACTTAGCTATAGAAATGTCAGGATCCTTGACAAATGATTGGCCGAGTAAGGTAACCTCTTTCATAAATTTTGACATTTTTCCTTGAATCATTTTCTCTATTATTTCTGGTGGTTTACCAGATGATTGCGCTTGTTCATTATAAATATTTTTTTCTCTTTCAATCAAATCACTCGGAATACCACTTTCATCAATACATATAGGATTTGATGCAGCGATGTGCATTGCTATATCCTTTGCCAACTCTTTATCGCCACCAGATAAATTAACGATAGTACCTATTCTAGAGCCGTGCGAATAACATCCAAGATTTTCTGAATTACTGATGTTATCAAAACGACGTAAGGAGATTTTTTCACCAACCTTGGTAACTAGTTCTGTACGAGCTTCTTCAACTTTTTGATTATCTGACAACATACTGTTACTCAATTGCTCAATATCTTTGATGCTCTCACTTAATATTAAACTAGCTATTGAATCAGAAAAATTAATGAAATTCTCATCTTTAGCTACAAAATCAGTCTCAGAATTAATTTCTAGTATTACCGCCTTTGAGGCGTTACTTTCAATAACTATTCTCCCATCTGCAGCAACTCTGGATGCTTTTTTTTCCGCTTTAGCTTGACCAGAAGTTCTCAGTAAATCTATTGCCGCATCAATATCACCATCAACCTCAACTAAAGATTTTTTGCACTCCATCATTCCAGCGCCAGTCCTATCACGAAGTTCTTTCACCAAAGATGCTGTTATAGACATATTATGTACCTTAAATAGTGTTTTAAAATAATAAAAATATTTATTTTTCTGTGACTTTCTTCTTAGCTACT